>WNGA01006208.1_pt1 | contig 24817 bp, 18 predicted proteins | sample 5400061 | NCBI WGS metagenome assembly WNGA01 (sample SAMN13153366, study PRJNA577476) | soil metagenome | isolation source: 100 cm soil or saprolite under grassland replicate 2 | place: USA:California | collected 2016-06-15 | reverse complement strand
CAAAGAATGACATACGGCTTCTTCCATCACGTTGCCAGAAGCAAGTCCATTTGTATGATGAAAAGCGAATGGGTTTACTGCAGGAGGCATAGCGGCATATCGGAAAAGTGCAATAGGAGCAGGCACAAGTAAAGTATCATCGGTGACTAGGTCAAACCCAAAAAGAAAGTCCATTATCATTTCTTCATTATAATCATATATCATCGGCTCCACGACCGATCGGGGATGAAGAATTTTGTATACCTTGGAAAGATCTTTGTAGCAGCCCTGAATCATGTTCCTTGGGGAACCAGAAGGTAAAGCACAGTACCTTTCTATACTCTCCATCAGAGCACTAGCTCGAGCATGATCCCTAGTAGGACCTTTTCCACTATAAACCCAGATATAATCATCAGTACCTGGCAACACGGCCGAATAATTAGGAACCCTCAAGATGTCCATTTCTGTAATATCTGCGAGCCTAGTTACTCCAATCTTAGTAACAATGGGATAGATTTCCCTAAGCGTTTCTTGAACTGGTTTTACTCGGGTAGTTCCGAAAGTTGTCCACTTCTTTCTACTTTGCAATTCAAGAGAAAGTTTATCCAAGACATTGTACTGCCATGCACTATGTTCATATCAATTTTACTAGATAAAGTTATATTTTTCAAGGGTTAACTTAAGATCGCAAACATTTGGGAGAGTACAAAGAAAATAGCTCGCAAGTTTTAGACATTTTACTAGGACGTGCTGCGAGAGATCCTGAATTTAGGAAGAAGTTTTTCTCAGATAGTCAGGGTACTTTAAAGGATTTGAATGTACCTGAAGATATCCAGATGTTGATAGTGAGATGCTTGACGAATCTGACGAAGTTTCAAGACTAGTAATGTGTAGTTTATTGTGGCATGTTATTTCTCTTGGACTTGAGGATTCGTTTTTCAGTCCAGCTAGTTTAATTTTGACAACAAAACCAAGATTGTGCCCCGTTTCTGACCCACACGTAGTCATTGGTAGCCGTACACCATGTGTACCCTCCTAGTGCACTCTCTATAACGGGGCACCATAGCCATCTTTTAGGATGACTAATGATAAGTCTGATGTCGATATCGTTCGTTATAAGTATAACGCAATTATTACTAACATCACAAAATATTTGATAAATTAATTTCAAAGGAGGCTATGGGAACCCTAATCTTGAAGTTTCCAATGATTGACGGATGAATTTCGCCGAGGTTGCCAAGTTTAATATCTTTCGCATACAAGTCTGCACTTCTGCCATTTAAATAAGCCCGGTGTGAAGAAGGAAGAGTTCTAAATTTTTTACCCAATCCTATGGTCATTAACGTCTGTATAATTGACTTAATCTCAGTATAACTAGCATCTTCGTGTGCAACGACACCACAAAGACTCCATCTTTCATACGGAAATTCAGATGAGGAAAATATCTTACCTATCTCAAATAATCTTTGAGGATACTCCTCGTGTATGTTGTGAGATAGTGACTCCAACAAGGATGGAAGAAGAGAAGTTCTCATGATCTGATGTTCCGAGCTTTTTGATCCTTGAACTTCTATAACATTGTTGTAGGCATTATCAAGATTCATTAATTCGTATTGTACTTTTCTACTAGTAAGATTAAAGTTAAGATTTTCTATCAATCCCATGCCAATCAAAGTTTGTCTAATCTTCTCAAAAATGACAGATTTAGGGCTTCTTCTTCCAGGTTCACTAAATGGGGGAATGGTTGGGCTCAGATTAAAAATCCCATAACCGATTCCAATATCCTCAACTAGGTCTATATCGCCAATGATATCTGTCCTGTATCGAGGAACAATGCAATCTATTGCAGAATTGACTGCCTTGCCGTCTAATCTACTCTTCTTTAAACAATTTATGATTTCTTCACTAGTTAATTTAAGCCCCAGAACCTTGTTTATGTAGCTGACTTGAATTCCTTGAAATTGTTTAGTCTGCATATTTGGACATGTAATAGTTTCCACAGGATTAAAGACATTTACAGTTTCAATATTAAACTTCATGTCAGATAGAGTTATTACAATAACGGCCAGTATGTCGAAAACGGTTGGTAGGTTAGATCCAGTCACTTCTACGAAAAGGTCCTTGGATTTAGTGTCGATCTTCGTATATTTGCTGCCGCTTACGCTGGCAACAGAAATAATCTCTTCTGAGGAATTAATGAGAACGGGAAACTTTTCAGTAGACAAAAACTCATTTTTTCTTCTGACTTCATTTTTTTCCAAAAACTCTTCTATACTTGTCCGACCAAAACCCCGTGGTAAAAACCGTACATTTCGGTTTATACCTACGTACCTTAAAGGAAAGGTCACTTTGGAAAGGTCGTGGAAAACTATCGAAGCTTTATTTTTTTTTCTTCCTAGCCCATTGTTCAGGTCATCTTGCATTCCTAAAAGTTGTGTTATAGATTCGCTGTCTAAAATGCCTCTTTTCGCCACCGCGGCTACAATAAATGGTCGTACACTTAATACCGAATCATCAACTTCAATGAGGTTATTTAGGTTCTCAGTAATGTTGACTCTTGGAAGACCGACTTCTATATTCAAAATACCTCTGAGACTTCTCGCGATCCCATAATAAGATGAATAGTCTGGTCTGTTAGGACTATACTCCACCTTAATCTCCTTCTCGTCCGCGTATTCAATATCTAGTCCAATATAGGGTCACATCTCCAGAACTTTAGCCACTTCATACCCTGGAAAGAATTCCTTTACCTTACTCTTGGGAATACTTACGACTGGCAAACCGGAACGCTCCGTAGCCAAGATAATTTATTTTCATAAATTTCCCTTACATCTTTTAACCCGTATCGGATCATCGCCAGCCTTTCTAGACCTCCTCCCCACGCCAAGGTTATTCCCTTAATTCCAATTGATTTCGTAACTTCTGGTCTGAATATTCCCATACCAAATAACTCAATCCATTTTCCTGTACTTTCAATGTATACCATTGACTGTAGTGATGGCTCAGTATAAGGGAAAAAAGTGGGCCAAAATTTCACTTTTTTGATCCCTAGCTTAGAATAGAATATTGTTTGAAGACCCATCAAATTTCTTAGGCTAAGACCTTTGCCAGTGACAACTCCTTCAACTTGATGAAATTCCATTAAGTGCTTATATGTCATTTTTTCATTTCTGAAAACTTGTCCGAGCGAAAAAATTCTTGCTGAAGATGGTTTATTGTCAGATAGGTATTTCAGAGTAACTGGAGTAGTATGAGTCCTGAGTACTTGTTTAGCGCCTTGGCTGATTTGCCAATCATAATGCCAGCCAATTTTGTGAAAATGAGAAACTTTTCCTACGATTGCCTCGTTGAATTGTTCAGCCACTAGATTATCATTTACATAAAACGTATCTTGCATGTCTCTAGCCGGATGATCTTGTGGAGTAAAGAGAACATCAAAATTCCAAAAGGCTGACTGGATAAGTGAGCCTTCTATTTCTGAAAATCCCATTGAAACCAAGATTTCTTTAATCTCACTGATTAAATCTGTTAAGGGGTGGTTTCTTCCAAAATCATGACTCTGTACTGGTGCTGTAACATCCAGACTACTAAATTTCAAACGTTTCCAACGATCAGACCTCAACAAGTCCGAAGTCAATTTGCTAACCTCAAAACTAAAATCGGCACCTGCACCTGAAGATATTGCAAGGCCACCTTCAGATAGTTTTATTCTGTGAGAAGTCTCTTTCTTTTCTTCGATAAATCCCGGTCTCCTTTTCAAAGACCGGTAAGCTTCCAATTCCTCCTGGTTCAGCCTAGACGCGTTTATTTTTTTTTCAGTCTCTAGTCTTTGCAATAATTTTTCTTCGATGGAAATCTGATCTGATGACTTGTTTAATATAACAGATTTGTCAATGAGGGAAATCCATCCATTCTTTAATGCTTTTGCAACACCTGCGTTATAGTCAGTAGGTGAAAGTTGAATTACCTTAGCAAGTTCCAGAATTTCTACAGAGTCCTTTCCTGTATCCCGAATATGCTTTACAATAACTCTTTCGGGCAGTATCGGATGTGATTGTTCCTTACTGAATGATAGTGTGATATATGTAACCGTTTCGGTAACTATTTCCACTAAATTCTTAAACTTCATCCATTCAATACCCCGCCGAATTTGATCTATTGAAAGGTTTGTTCCCTTTACTATTGTATCAATATCTGCAATCTTCGGTTCTTTACCACTGAAGAACATTAAAATTTTCTTCTCAATTGGGTGTAAAGTAGATTGGGACATCAGGAGATAGTAAAGAATCAGCAGAGGTAGACTTTTTAAACGTTTAAGCCACAATTGAAGTTAAAGACATCTAGATGGAGCCAAATTCTGATACGGACAACTATTCACCGGGAGTAATTAATAGGGAATCGGACTCTGAGGTCACTCCTTGGTATGTGAGTGGTTCAGTAGACTACGCCAAACTCATCGAAAAGTTTGGAACACAGAAAATTAAGACGGACTTACTCGATAGATTGAAGGCAATCATTGGAGAAATTCATCCTTTGTTTGAATCAGGTTTCTTTTTTTCACATCGCGATTTTGACTGGATTTTGGATCAGTATCAGAAAGGGGAAAGATTCTATCTTTATACTGGGAGAGGTCCGTCAGGTATGGTCCACCTGGGGCATTTGATGCCATGGTTTCTGACAAAACATCTGCAAGATAAATTCGATTCACCTCTTCTGTTCCAGATGACAGATGATGAAAAATTCCTTTTTGGTCAAGATAACACAATGGAAAAAATATCCCAGTTTACACAAGAAAACATTTTAGATGTGATTGCTATGGGATTCAAACCTGAAAAAACGAAGATAATAGTTGATACAAAAGATATAAAATCTCTTTACCCACTTGCAGCTGAAATTGCAAAGAGGATCACCTTTTCTACCGCGAAAGCTGTCTTCGGCTTTACAAATTCCACTAATATAGGAATGATTTTATTTCCTGCAATTCAGGCAGTACCTTGCTTTTTACCTTCACTGATTGAAGAAAGGCCCACACCAGTCTTGATACCCGCTGCAATAGATCAAGATCCTTACTGGAGGGTAACACGCGATGTTGCAGAAAAAATGGGATATTACAAGCCTTCGCAGATTCACAGCAAATTTTTACCCTCGCTCGAACAATCGGGAAAAATGTCCTCGTCGAAACCAGAAGCAGCGGTATTGACAACTGATGATTCAGAAACAATTGAGAATAAGATCTCGTTAGCGTACACTGGTGGGCAGCCCACTGTGTCTATGCAGAGAAGACTGGGAGGAAATCCGGATAACTGCCCAGTTTATTCTTATCTTAGATATTTATTTGATAGTCCGAAAGAATCAAACGAGAGGGCCCTAAAATGTCGAAGCGGAAATCTCCTGTGCGGTGAATGTAAACATGATCTCTCAAGTCAAAGTGTAAAATTCCTCTCTGAATTTCAGAAGCGACGGGAAAATGCCAAGGATAGGGTTTCAGAATTTCTGTATAAGGAATAAAATATTATTGTACAGTGAGTGTGAAATTACATTGAAGGATTTAGCCATCTTCGAGTGTCTCGACTCGTATGAATCAGAAAAGCTTGAGAGTATGTTATCCCATACGCTCGAGGAATTAACATTCGTAGTAGGTATTGTAAAAGTTATAGATAATGAAATAGTTATTATGCTCAAGGACAGATCATGTCATTCTGTTATAATGAGAGATATAGAAAATGCCAAAAATCTAAAAACATTTGTGAACGATTTAGTCTTTAAAAAAAAATCCATAATATCTGTCAGTCGGAAGCGAAATTTATTGCAGGCCAGCTTTATGAATAACTTAACTGAGGAATAACAAAAGAGTAATGAAATAGTTATTCAGCCCTTATCACCTTTCCTTTCTCATCGATCAGTCCGGCGCGAATCCTACTTGAAGAAATTTTGAGACCGTCTTCGGATTTGACTGTTGGGACAATAAATATCCTTAGGGCTTTGAGTCCATTTCTAATTCGGACCTTGTTTATCTCTAGTGCGTTTGATTTTGATTCTTCACTGGTAACGATCGCCTCGGTCTTACTGGATAACACTGTCGGACCATAGATGTCGTCTAGCATTTTTATAACATATCTGACATGACCAAATTTTTGAGAAATTGCATTTTCCAGATGTTTAACCCTATCACTAAAGGGATGAAGTATTTTTTGGTTCGGCTTTTTCTTGGCCGCGAATTCATCACTGGTGACACCAATAATTACATATTTCCCTAATTGGAAAGATTTAGTGAGCAACGCGAAATGACCTTCATGTAAGATATCAAAGGTGCCGCCAGTTGCCACTATCTTGAACGATTTCATCGTGAATTCAATGGATTAGAAAGTCAGTTAAAATTTGGTCGATCAAAATGTATAATTTGGGATCTTTGTTCAGCCGTGTGACAGGAATCGTTTACTGCCCCTTTTGGAAAATTTTTACGCACTGAGGAGGACAAACATTCTCGCATGCCATGCAAAAAATGCAATCCTTTTCTCTACTCATAAAAGGCTTCTTTTCAGATGCTGGATGCCCTGGGGTATCTAACCACTCAAAAACGTTGACAGGACAAGCTTCGACGCATGCACCGTCAGCTACGCAAATATCAAAGTCTACCGTCACCTCTGTTCCCCAAATTCCAAGCCGACCTGGAGGATCTAAAGGTCCCCAAACCTTAATTCCTTGGAAAGTTCCAACAACTTGACGTTTTGATCTAAAATCTGGATCTATAGGTCCTTCTGCAGCTGAATAAGAAGTTCCTGACCCTGTAAGAGATATCGTAGTCGGGCCACCTCCAGTAGATGATGGTAGTGTGCTAGGTGTTGATGGGGGCTGTCCTCCAGCAGTTACTTCACCATAAGGCTGGGCCTGCGGCGCCGAAGTAATTTGTGGGGTTTTCTTGGGTACACTCATAGCCGCCGACGAGAGCGTTCTTTGTCTCTTCACAGGACATAATTGACTGTGAACGTCTTTCATACTCTCAATGGTAACCGGATTGCTGTGTACTAACAGGGTCCCGCAATCTTCACAAATATACTCGATAACTGTCGACACACAGGTACTTAATGAGTCGATCTTTATCAAGGTTGTGACGTTCTATATCTTGCGCCGCTACATGCGGGTTTTGACGCACTTTTGCCTGAGAATTCCTTTTTTTCACGTGACAATATGGATAATTACCTTCTTTAGTTGAGAAAGAGGTAAATCGATAGTACTTATTACCTCATCGGTATCCACAATATCGAGGAACTGTCGGTTGGCAGGGCTTGGGCAGGACTATTGGAAGGAAGTCATAGCAATTTTGCGTAGTATTATACCAATTTACGATAAAGTAAATAGAGCGATTTCTCTCGGCCAGGATATTAAATATAGGGAGATAGGGATTACTGGCAAAGTCTACAAAGATGACGTGGTCCTTGATGCAGGCTCAGGTTTTGGAAATATGACCTTGGTTCTATCCAAGGTTTTGAACCATAAAGCGACGGTAGTAATGTACGATCCGATTTATGAAATGTTGCAAAATGGGAAGAAATATGTGGATTCCGAGCATGCCAAAAATGCTTCGTGTGGTATTTTTGAGAAAATGCCTTTCAGAGATGGGAGCTTTGATGTAGTTTTATGTGGTTACTCACTGAGGGATTCTATATACTTAAAGGGCGCAATTGCAGAAATTCATAGAATTCTTAAAAAAAATGGTAGATTTGTTATAGTTGACCTTGGAAAGCCTGATAATATTTTCTTCCGAACTGTTGTTTCTTTTTACTTAAAATATTTCTTAGAAGTGCTTGCATTTTCGATTTCAGGGAAATGGGGTCTAAAATTTAAAACATTATATGGCACTTATCTCAGGTGGCCTAAGAATAGCGAGCTTTACCTTTTACTTGCAGAAAAATTTTCAAAAGTAGATATGGAGAAAAGGTTATTCGGTGGAGCCATAATCGTAGGAGCTTACAAGCTGCAAGCCTGTTAGCTTTAATTCGCATTAATATAGGTGAGACATAGTTCGATATGTATGTGCCCGCTGAGGGAAATAATACATTCGCTTGCAATATACTGTCAACTCGCTTTAAAATATCAGATCTCTACATGGAACGTTGCTCATTGTGCAGAAAAGCAGTTAATAAATTAATTATAAATCGCGCAAAATTACTAGTATTCAATAGCTAGTATTGATTAGAGACACTGGCCGCAATTATTCGCAGTATCTAAAAATGTCTGCAATCTGTGAGACGCAATACGGAACGCTTAGATGCAGTTTCTACTCGCCAGTAAATATTGGCTAATGATTATATCATTCCATTACTACCTAACATTTTATGATTTTGAGTCTTGTCTTTCTATAGCCACTGAAAATTGTACGAAATTGTTTTTCTAATACTAGTTAGCAGGTTGTTTTATCGGCACTTGTTAGTCTAGATTAGAGACCAACGTTCAGGCAAACGGCCTATCTACTCGATCATGCTACAGTTATCCATTTCTACGGGAATGAGTATCTTGTATTCCTTCAGAATACAACACGACATTATACCAATACTTTAGTTTGCAAATTTCACGTAATCAAAATACTGGAAAATGGAAAAATTCATTTACTATAATAGTTTTTGACGAGGTTTTTATTTAATAGCATAATCTTGTCTTCGTGGAATCTATGAGCACATTAGAAGTAATTTCTACGATTCTCCATGAATCGTACAGAGGATCAGATTTGTATCAATTAAAAAATAAATTTGTGCCTTATTTAACTCCCTCCCAGATTAACAAATATTTGCTTGAAATGACAAGGTATGGGCTTATAAGACCAACTGCAAGAGGATTCAATTACGCTGTTACATCAAAAGGCTCGCAATTTCTCACGTTATATTGTGAATTGTTGACAGATATACCAGGACATGAGCCACAACAATTCTCCCTTGTTTTGGTTTTGTCCTCAGTTCTACGATTCGTCGCTAACTTAATAAATTGGTTAGGGCGATAGCCTTTCAGAATAACTAACTGCTTAAAGTTAGGATTCTATACAATGCGAATTAAATAATCAGTAGTATGGTGACGATTTCTCTCTCCACTTTCTAGCTCAATCGTGTAATTGACTACTGCAATCGGAATAGGGGACTCTTTTGAGTTGGTATGTGGCAAGTCCTATAAATCAAATATAACGTTAGCTTGCTAAAATTTTTAAGAATTCGAGTAAAGTTAATTAGAAGCAAATGAAGCCATCTTGTTCGTCTGATTATGTTATGGCTAAGGAAAATAGGATAGATGCAATAATAAGCTCTTCTAGAGACGGCTCTAAGGTAATTACTGAAGAATCTGCTAAGAAAATTCTTGAGCAATACGATATAAGCGTCCCAGATTATTCACTTGTAACAAGTTCCGAGGAAGCGGCCGCGAAATCTCGACAATTAGGGTTCCCTTTAGTACTAAAAATAGTGTCACAGGACATATTGCATAAGACTGATGTAGGGGGAGTTAAGATTGGACTAAGGTCGGAGCAAGAGGTGATGAAAGCCTTCGAAGAAATGTACTTTAGACTTAAAGAAAAACATCATGTAAAGGGTGTTTTGCTTGAAAAGATGGTTCCTCAGGGGGTGGAAGTAATTATAGGGTTACAAAAAGATGCCCAGTTCGGGCCCTGCATAATGGTTGGTCTTGGAGGCATATACACAGAAATTTTTAAGGACGTTTCTTTCAGAGTATTACCAATTAACAAGAATGACGCTTATGAGATGTTAGAAAATCTGAAGGGTAAGGCAATACTCAAGGGATTCAGAGGGTCAAAACCTATAGATTTAGATATGCTAGCTACGGCAATTACGAAGATTGCGCAGTTAGGGACAGATTTGGCTGGCAAGTATGAAAGTGTAGATTTTAACCCCGTAGTGGTGTATCCTGATAGCTATTATGTCGTTGATGCGAAGATTATATTGAATGATGCTGTACCCAACGACCCTATCTCAAAGGCGGTTCCAGACTCGAGTTTTATTGACCTTTTTTTTAATGCAAAGTCCGTAGCTTTAATCGGTGCATCACCAGAGCGTGGTAAAATAGGAAATTCTGTACTTGAAAGTTTGGTAAAACATGAATACAAAGGTAAAGTTTATCCGGTGAATGCGAAGGGATATCCTGAAATAATGGGTCAGAAGGCTTACAAGAGTCTGTCAGATATACCGGATCCCGTAGATGTTGTGATCGTTACTGTGGATCTTAGATTCGTCCCAGAATTGCTGAAAGAGTGCGGTAGGAAAAATGTGCATAATATGGTAGTGATCTCCGGAGGTGGAAAGGAATTGGGAGGCGAACGTGCACAAATTGAAAAACAAATACAAGACATTTCAAAGGAATTGAAGATCAGGATAATCGGACCAAACTGTATAGGGATTTTTAACGGAGAGAACCGACTCGATTGTGCGTTCCAAGGACACGCTAGGATGCTCCGGCCGAAGAAAGGAAATGTTGCATTTCTCTCCCAAAGTGGAACAGTGGGGATTGCTTTTATGGAGACATCTGATTCATTTGGACTGAGCAAAATGATATCGTATGGAAATAGGTCTGATGTAGATGAAGCTGACATGATCCAGTACCTGGCGGAAGATCCTAAGACTGAGGTAATAGGTCTTTACGTTGAAGGTCTTGGTGACGGACGAAAATTTATGAATGCCGCAAGAACCGTAATTATGAATTACAAGAAACCTATTGTGGTTTTTAAAAATGGTCGATCAATAAGGGGAGCCAAGCAAGCCGCATCCCACACTGGCTCACTTGGCGGATCTTTTGCCGTGATAAGCGGGGCTCTCGCGCAAGCTGGAATTGTATCAGTAGATAGTTATGAGGAATTGACAGGTTCACTAAAGGCATTAACTTGGCAACCACTGCCAAAGGGGAATCGTGTGGCTATGGTAACAAATGGTGCCGGACCAATAATCGCAGCTATTGATAACTTCGAGCGGTTAGAATTGCAACTTGCACAAATTAGCCAGGAGGTGTTGAAATCATTTAAGGAACATTATCCTGCAACATATGTAATAGGAAATCCTTGTGATGTAACAGGTTCAGCTAGCGCAGATGACTACGAGTTCGCCATACGATCTTTCATGGAAGACCCTAACGTAGACATCATTATGCCCTGGTTTGTTTTTCAAGATGATCCCCTTGAGGAAAAAATAGTCGAAGTGTTAGCCAATTTCCAAAAACAAAAAAAGAAACCATTACTTGTAGGTGCTATGGGCGGTCCATTCACCCTTTCAATATCAGCGAAGATAGAAGAATCCAACGTTCCAGTCTATCATTCTGTTAATACGTGGGTCACGGCAGCGGCGTCTCTAGCAAAGTGGGCAAAAGTTAAACAAAAGGCAAAGTAGTGTTTAATTCAAATGAAAAAGATCCTTTGGAATTAACATCTTTTGAACATGTTGTAAAAGTCATTTTCTATACGTATTGCGCCCATCCAGTCTAGGCCTGGGTCACTCCCCGCCACGTGCTATTGACTACGCTTCAATATCTCGAAATTGCTCAAGCCCTAACAAAAGATTCTTATATTTTATTGCCACACCGAAGCTTAATGGAAAGTGCAGAACAAACACGGTTGATAAGTATTACTCCTAAGGCGGCTGAAAAGATAATGGAATTCATGAAGCAAGAGAATAAGGATAATTTGTATTTGCGTGTTTATGTTTCTGGAGGGGGTTGTTCGGGCCTGTCCTATGGTATGGGATTTGAGGAAAAGCCAGACGAGGATGATGCCATAATTAATGAAAATGGCGTGCAAGTTATAGTAGACAGCTATAGCCAGAAATACCTGAAAGGGGCAAATGTTGACTACATTGAGAGCTTGATGGGATCCGGGTTCAAGATTAACAACCCAAACGTCACAAAAAGCTGTTCCTGTGGACATTCATTTTCTACTGAATGAATATAAAATACTGAATGGGACGGGCGAATATACCGTTGTTACCTTTAGTAACAGATTTCCTACGGCCAAAGTCCTCTTAATTTTATTGATTCGACTACTCTCTTTATTGCAAGTATCATGCTCGCGGTGCGCATGTGAACGTCGTGTTTCTTATGCGTCTCGTAGACATCAGAAAAAGCCTTAGTCATACTGGAGTCCAGACGTTGATTAACCTCTTGTTCAGTCCAGTACTCTCTTCTAAGGTTTTGAAGCCATTCAAAATATGAAACGGTAACACCCCCGCCATTTGCTAAAATATCTGGAATTACTAGAACTTTGTTCTTATAGAAGATTTTATCTGCATCAGGAGTAGTAGGCCCGTTTGCTGCCTCTGCAATGATTCTTGCTTTGACTTTGTTTCCGTTTTGACCTGTTAATTGATTTTCGAGCGCGGCTGGGATCAATATTGTGCAATCAAGTGCAAGTAATTCTTCGTTAGTTATTGTCTCCGTACCAGGGAAATTTACAACGCTCCCAGTTTTTTCCTTGTGTCTTCTTAGTTCCAATACAGGGATCCCATCCCTTTTTAATATACAGCCCCTAGAATCACTCGCCGCAATGAGTGTAGCGCCTTGCTCTTCTACCAATTGAGCCGAGAACTGTCCCGCATTTCCGAAGCCTTGTACTACAAGCTTAACTCCCTTCAAGTTAATATCGAGCCTCTTGGCCGCCTCCCTGACCGTAATGGCTAGACCTCGACCAGTTGCCTCGTTCCTTCCAAGTGATCCTCCAACCGCTATAGGTTTGCCAGTTATAACTTCAGGCTGAAGATAGTTTCCCTTTATAGTAGAATAAGTATCCATTATCCAGGCCATCTCCCTGCCACCAGTGTATACGTCGGGAGCCGGGATATCGGTTTTTGGGCCAATTATATCGGCTATTGCGAATGCATACCTTCTGGTAAGCCTCTCCACTTCTCCTTCTGACATTGTTTTCGGATCACAAATAATCCCACCCTTTCCACCGCCATAAGGGATATCTGCAATAGCGCACTTCCAAGTCATCCACATCGAAAGAGCTTTCACTTCATCGATAGTAACTTGAGGATGGTATCTGATTCCCCCCTTGTAAGGACCTCGAGCATCATTATGCTGAGATCTGAACCCAGTGAATACCTTAATTTGACCATCATCCATTTTTACAGGAAGTCCAACCGTTAAAACTCTCTTAGGATGAGCTAAGAACTCGTGCAAACCGCTTTCCAGGCCGATAATTTTAGCAGTTTCCTCAAGCTGAGTTAAGGCCACCTTGAATGGATTAATACCGCTTCCTTGGCTACTTAAGTCCTCGCCCGTGCTACTAGAATCAGACATTGAGCCTTTTTCAAAAAGTCGCGTATTTAAATCTTGAATTCTGGAGAATCAAGCCTAAGAAATCCTATTAACGTCATCCATCTTAGAGAAAATTAGCCTTCGAAGTTCGTCATCAGTTCTAGTCCCAATCTCAATTCCCAACGATAGTGCAACTTTTTCTAATTTTTCACGTTCTGTGTTTACTGGACCTTCTATTTCAGGACCCCTGTATTCTCCTTGCCCCGTTCGGAACGACTGAGATATCTCCCTTTGTGTGATTGCTCGAGCTTTTTCATACTCGCCCATTGCTTTGCCTATCATCCTAGAAAATTCAGGAATTTTTTTCGACCCGAACAATAAGAAAACAGCCATTAGCCCTATAATAATCCATTCAGAACCACCAATGTTCATAATTTCTGAATAAAAGTACATCATCTAATTAGATATTTTCAAAAGGCAAAATAAGGATTACGTTACGATATATTAGTTGGCATGCCAAAAACAGTTTGGCAAGGTTTGCGCAGCTTTTTCTAATGGCTTAAAACCTGTAGCCAGAATTAAAACGCAACTATACACAGGCTAAATATCTATTGAATTGTTATAATAATACTAGTACCAACTTAGTTATCTAAAGAGGGAAAGTAACACTATTCTATTGTAGTCATAGAATTTGGACCTTTTGGAGCAAAAAGCCTAGAGAGCTTGAATAGGAACAATCAACCGTTATCATCATCTAGATAATAGTCATTTCGCGAATGGGACACTTTCTGTTTTAGATAAATCAAAAAAATCAACTCTTTTCAGGAATGGGCTAGTCCACAGACGCTGACAAGTAAAAAACACTGATAGGTTCAATTTTGCTAGTTCTGAGCGAACATTTCATGTTCCTGCTCAATCGCTGAATTCCAATCTAAGTTTATATCTGCTACTGTGTAATCAGAGCATATTGCAAAAAGGCATACTTGACAGTCATACTATTAGAGATGACTTCCCAATACTTAAAAGGAAAATAGGTGGGAAAAATAATTTCGTTTATCTAGACAATGCAGCAACAACTCAAAAGCCTCTTGCAGTTATAAATTCTATTACGAATTACTATACGAATATGAATTCTAATATTCACAGAGCAGTTTATGAAGTAGCGGAGGAATCCACTCGTGCGTATGAGAGAACAAGGGAAATGGTTGCTAGGTTCATAAATGCTAAACATGTTGAAGAAATAATTTTTACTAGAAACACGACGGAATCGATTAATCTTTTGTCCTATTCTTGGGGCAGGAAAAATATTAAAGCGGGCGACAAGATTTTAATTACTGAGCTAGAACACCACAGTAACATTGTTCCTTGGCAAGTTTTGGCTAAAGAGACCAACTCAAAATTATGCTACCTCAATATAAATGATGAAGGCTATCTAAATCTGGACAATTTCTTCCATGAATTAGAGGGCGGAGGTATAAGATTAATCTCCATCAGTCATATGTCCAATGTTTTGGGTACTATTGTGCCTATCAAAACCATTATTCGAGCTGCACATGAAAAAGGAATTCCGGTTATCGTGGATGGTGCTCAGTCAGTTCCTCATATGCCAGTTGATGTTCAGGATCTTGATTGTGATTTCCTCGCGTTTTCGGCACACAAAATGCTAGGACCAACAGGTGTTGGCGTCCTTTATGGGAAGAGAGAACTTATTGAAAGAATGGATCCTTTCATGGGGGGAGGGGATATGATAAAAGAAGTATTTAAAAATTATACGCACTATAATGACATACCTTATAAGTTTGAAGCTGGCACCCCTAACATTGCGGATGTTGTCGGGTTTGGAGTTGCGATCGAATATCTTGAAAATATAGGGATGGAAGCCGTCAGGCAGCATGAAATTGACTTGACCGAGTACGCTTTAGAGTTGTTGACCTCAATACCTCAGTTGAAAATATATGGTCCTCTTGTTGCTATCGATAGAGGTGGTGTAATTTCTTTTAACATTGGGGATATTCATCCACACGACTTGGCGACCATAATGAATGATCATGGTATAGCAATACGGTCAGGCCATCATTGTGCACAAGTATTGATGGAAAGACTATCTGTTTCTGCTACTTCCAGAGCAAGTTTTTACATTTATAACACCAAGGATGACATAGATCAATTAATTAATGTTCTTGACGAGGCCAGGAGAATATTCAGATTATGAGCGACGATATTTATAGAGAGATCATTTTAGATCACTACCGTAATCCCAGAAATAAGGGCAAGCTTGCCATAGCCGATGTAAGTGTGCATGATAGTAATCCATTGTGTGGAGATGAAATTGACATGCATCTTAAAATTGATTCTAACACAATTCAAGATGTGAAGTTTGAGGGAAGAGGTTGTGCGATAAGTCAAGCGAGCGCATCAATGTTAACTGAGATGGTTATGGGAAAAGATTTAGAATTCATAAAGGAACTCAAAAAAGAAGACATCCTTGAAAATATCGGACTCACAAATTTGGGCCCAGCTAGGATCAAGTGTGCATTGTTGTCCTTGAAGGTTTTGAAAGTAGGGATGATAAAATATTATACCGACAAAGACCCTGTTTCCGCGGAAAAAATTAAAGGAGAATCTCAAATATATTGAGTTTACAATTTTATGATACTTTTGATGAGGACTTAAACTAAGGCGGGTTAATGTTGACATTTAATCATATAGAATCTGCGTGTAGTATTAACGAGGCTATTAGTTCTCGAATTTATTGATAATTTCAAATTGCTAGAAAACACTCGTTTTCCTAAGCAACAACTCAATTGATTAATAATCCTAATCTGTCCTCATGGCGCATAGCTCAGATACGCTCGCTACAATTCCTTCTGTTAGCCACATCCACCGTAATCATAACAGGGCTAGTTCATACCGGCATTATCTCATCTGCTGACAATAGTATGGAGAAGATTATCCGTAGCCTAAAATTGAGCGATTTGGAACTTTATGTTATAATAATCTTCGCGTCCTTAGGCGAAATTATCTATTTAATCTTTGCTTCTATAATATTAACACTCATCAGGCGGACTAGGAAAGCAGGAATGATCGTCATGATTACTATTATATTTATTGCATTGATTGTGACTTATTTGAAACCTATAATTGGTCACGAGAAACCTTTAGGATCGGTCCTATTGTCTTTTCTCCCAAAGGGTTATAATTTAGAAAGAGACAGCATGCTTCCTTCAGCGCGAAATTTTTCGTTTCCTTCGAATCATACTGCTGTCATCACAGCGTTTTCATATATCGTTGGATTTTCACTCTTAAGGCGCTATGCTTTCAGTATGTATCTAATTTTGTTGCTTCCATTAGCAGTTGCAGTATCTCAGGTACTGTTATACGAATCTTATATCTCAGATGTAATTGGAGGATTTCTTCTTGGTTTTACTTTATCTATATTAATGAGTAATATAATGCATTTAGATATTCCCTATTCTCGTAATCGTTTCAACACATGACATCGTAAAAACGTGTTCTTTCTATTCATTATTGAGATCATGCATATTCTGAGGATCCAGAAATAACCACCCGTAGTGCTCCTGGTCGTGAAGATATCTGATCTCTCGAAAGTCAGGCTTCAATTTGCGTTTTTTCATTGCGAGAACAATTTCTCCCTGTAAAATTAATCCAAGTTTCCTAGCATAGTATGTAAATCTTGATTATAAGTAGTAAATCTTTTGTGAACCACAAGATAAATTATGCGAGTACGAAAACAATTTTCTTTGGGAAAGTTTATCAATAGTCTACTTCGCAGATTCGGTATATTAAATGGAAACTCCATTAGTCATTAGTCGTGAAAAGTGGGAAAATCTTGAGCATAGGGGTGTTGCCTTTCCACCTGAATACGTTCCAAGGGGAATATCTATAGTTATATTTGGAGAAAAAATATTTCTTGACCGCTATCAGGAGGAATTGATTTATGCTTGGGCAAAAAAGAAGGACACACATTATGCAAAAGATGTTGTTTTCCAGTCAAATTTTCTATATGATCTAAAAAAGATATTACCTGAAAAATTCCAAAAAATAACACGAATCGATGACATTGACTTGAGTGAGGCATGTATTCTTGTGCAGAAGGAAACGAAGATAAAGGAAGATGAGAAAGTTAGGTTAGAGACGATTCCGAGGGACGAGAGAAAAAAGATCTCCCAGGCCAAAAAGCAAGAGAAGGAAAGACTAAAAGGAATATTTGGTAAAGCTTACGTTGATGAAGTTGAGGTTGATGTAGCAAATTGGCTTGTAGAACCGCCGGGGATATTCATGGGTAGAGGCCAACATCCATTAAGAGGTCGATGGAAGCCTCGGATAACACCTAGCGATGTTATACTAAATTTAGGTGAGGGAACACCTGTTCCGGAAGGAAGTTGGAAAGAGGTGGTACACGACCATAAATCCACTTGGTTGGCTTGTTGGACAGAGAGTTTAACAGGCAAGAGAAAATATGTCTGGCTTCATGATTCTGCTTCTTTGCGCCAAGATAACGATAAGGCAAAATACGATAGAGCAAAGGTCCTTGAAAAATATATTGGTAAAGTACGAACTGAAATTATTGCTAGGATGTTACGAAAAAAAGACTACCGCGAAAGAAAGATTGCCACGGTTTGTTATTTGATATTTAAATTGGCGATGAGGGTGGGTGACGAAAAGGATCCGGACGAAGCAGATACGGTGGGTGCAACGACACTCAGAGTAGAACATATAAAGTTTCCTCAGAAAGAGAACATGTTATCGATAGAATTCAATTTCCTGGGAAAGGATAGTGTTCCCTGGCAAAAGATTCTTGATGTAAATTCTGAAGATACCGAAGGTCTTTATGATAATTTAATTTATTTTACAAAGGGGAAGAATCAGAAGGACCAGATTTTCGAGGACGTAAACTCTTCGAAAGTGAACGCCTTCCTGCGTTTAATCGATAGTAAAAATATGCCAAATCTCACTGCCAAGGTTTTCAGGACGTACGTTGCAACACAAGCGGTAAAGGAATCCTTAAGAAATCCACATATGACCCTAAATAAAACCGATACAGAAGCGAAAAAAATCTATATTGCCAAAATGGCTAACTTACAGGCTGCCATAACATGCAACCATAAGAAAGGTATTGACCCTAATAACCCTGCCGCTAAGAAAATGCTTGAAAGATTTGAAATATCAGTTGCGGCCAAGAAGGAAAAAATGCGGCAACTCAAATCGGAGTTGGATACTCTAAAATTTAAGACAGAGAAGCAAATACATAAAATGCGAGAACGGCTAGAAAAACTAGACCTTCAGCTTAAACTTCAGCAGGAAACAAAAGATTACAACTTGGGTACATCGTTAAGGAATTATATTGATCCTCGTGTCCTTAAGGCGTGGGCAGATTACATGGATTTAGATTGGACTAGAATATATACGGCAACACTTCAGCGAAAATTCAAATGGGTAGAACAGTACCCTAAAGGTGATCTTAGAAAATATCTTGGAACTGCAATGAATAAGCAGCTCATATTAACAAATACTCCTCCAAAGTAAATTGCAAACTGTATCTAATAATGATTGTGTGTTAGTAAAATCTTAGAAAATACTATACGTTGTTAGAACTATAAAACCTCACAAAGCTTATATCTTTTTCTAATGCTAGTTTAGGGGACTTTCAACTGAAATTATTACATGCCATGTTTTTACAAAAGTTTTTAATCGATAATATTCGTTTGCTGAAGTTATTTTTTCCTATCGTAGTAGTTATCGCCTTTGTTTTTGTTTTGGATTCCAGATCGTTGGCCGTAGAGGAGATTTATTCGGTTAATTCATTATTCATTGGTATTTTCTCTAATGGAGACGCTCTTGTACAACATGACATTAAACTTAATTCTCATGTTAACGAATTATCTATAAAGTTGTTAGGAGAAAATATTACGAACCTTTCAGTAAAAAATTATTCTTCTCATGATTTGTCATACTACGTCATTGTCGACTCAAATGAACTGAGAATTAAACCACAGGGATCCCAACAGATTCGGATAACTTATTTGACCCCCACTATCGTTGATAAAAAAGACAGAATATGGACATTTTCTGTAAATTCGAGTTCTATCTTTACTGTGAAACTGCCAAATGATGCGGCAGTAACGAGTCTCGGATTACATCCTCCAAAGTTGATAAGAAGATTAGGGGAGCAAGAACTCCTATCTTTCGACCCGGGTAAAGTTTCAATAAAATACATATTGGGATTTGTTGGAACTAAAGAACAAGCTCAAACAGCTATTGACTCTGCAGATATTGATATTAGAGGTTTCCAGAGTTACAATCCGGGAATTCACTTGAACGGTGCTTTAGAAATTCTTCAAGGGGCTAAGATCTCTCTGGACAGAGGAGACTTTGCTAACGCGGAAAGGTTGGCAACTAATTCTTCCAACTTCGCAAAGAGAATTTTCCAAAATTTTGAGCTTGCCGAGAAAAGGATAAAGATGGTTCAAGACATGATTAAAGAGTCGCAAAAGAGCAAAATCGACACGATTCAAGCACAAAAGCTCATCTCAGAATCTACTTTAAAATTTTCCGGAGGAAACTACTCTGAGGCAATTTATCTCGCCGGGTTGGCGCAAGAAAGTATTTCAGCGCAAAGTAATACCCAAGAGACCGCGTTTTTCAAGATTGCGATTGTTATCGGGGTGGTGGTTGGCGTATTATTGTCTCTATATTATTTCGGGAAAGTTCGATTCAGGATTAACCGAGGGCCAATTTGGCCAAACAGGCAATAAAGCATTAAAGAAAGATGGTTCTGCGTCAGGGAATCAAATAGCGAAGCCAAGAATGGATATAGCGCATTTTAATAAATTTGTAGAAACAATTATTCGTAATTGTCCTGACCTCAAACAAGAGGACCGCGAAGTATTACATTTTCTTGCTGAAAAAGAAGGAGCTGTCTTCGAGGGCGAAATAAGAACTAGGTTCTTATTGCCTAAGACAAGCGTGTGGAGATTAGTCAAGAGGCTTGAAAGATTAGAACTAATTGAAGTAATAAAAATAGGGGGCCAGAACCTATTAAAACTTAGGTCACCCTAAACAAGGGACATTTATCTCATTAAAGAGGTATATACTGACATGAAAAAGAGGCGACTGTTTACTGGTTACAATTATTTGAAATTTCGAACCATAATTAACCAGAATTTTTTGAGCTTCCGCTTAACAATAGTCATGTCTTTGGATTACGTCGAAACATTGTGGATACCTTGTCACCTTGAATAGATTATATTATGCATTCTAAAATCTAGTTAAGGAAAAGGCTGAGCGTGCCGGGGTAGCTCAGCTTGGTCAGAGCGTTCGACTCATAATCGAAAGGTCGCGGGCTCAAGTCCCGCCTCCGGCATACAAGTGTATTGGTAATCTTGTCCATCCGCCAGGGCAGTTAGAGTTGAATTTTAAATAAAGGACGACTGAGTTGATCTGAAGATCGGAATTGAAAATAATTATATAAGGACAATTGGCAGCTTCAAAACTAGATCTAATTCAATAGATACAGAATACATTTTTTGGCAAGCTTTAGACTTAAGATTATTCCATTTCTTATAAGGATGCTTCAGCACTCATAATCGTCATCATTGATTCAATCGGCTCTTCCTTCACTTCATCAGCATCCCCTTAACTGTGCCCGCATCAAAATAAATAATCTTTTCATTTCTATTAAATAAAGCAAACATTTTTTAAAAAATGTACGGGTCTTTAGCGGTCAAACTGCAAATTGCATTTAAAGGAATAGTTGAAACCGTTCAATCATTCCTGCAAACCATATCATCACTCATTTTCGTTACTGAATAGCAACTCACGCGGCTTAACTTATGGATAGCCTGGTGGTAGAGCTAAATTTTTGATTTGAATTTATTCGAACATAAATGATGACCTCATAATGTAATCAATCCGCTAATCCCGTTCTTACGGATAAATGAAATAACCTTTTTTACTTTGCCAAGAATGATGCCAAAAAAAGAGGCATACTATGGCATAGCTGTGTATTTTTACTGCCGCAGAGTAAAGCAGTTACAATAAAAAAATTTAATCTTGGAGATATTCTATAAGAATGATCTTATTTTCAGTTATTCTTGTTGGACTCGTAAATTAATAGCCGAAATTCCTAATAGATCGCTGAACTTCGAATGGACTTCGAACGAATTTGATGAATGTATTATCATTTCAATAGTCAAACACTCGTGAAAATTGACTTCATGATCTGTCTTATTTGTTCTTTACGACCTTTAATAAACATTAATTTAATATATAAAATTGACNNTTTAGATGGACGCTAGGAATCTCGGCTTGAGGAATGTAGAGGTCGCAGACACCAGAATCTGCGCTATTGACGGTGAAAATGGAAAGCTCATTTACAGAGGTTATGATATTCTGGATTTAGTTAGCCATTCAACATTTGAAGAAACCTCTTTTCTTCTATTATTCGGTGATTTGCCAACAAAAAGGGATCTAGTCCAGTTTAGTTCGAAGCTAAAAGAATCCAGATCCTTGGATGAACACATAGTTAGAAATTTGAAAAATAGACCAAAAACAAGTGGGCCGATGGACATTTTACAATCGTGTGCAGCGGAATTAGCGGATTATGACTCAGATATTAGTGATGATACTAAAGACATAAACGTGCAACGAGCCATAAAATTAATTGCTAGCATTCCTACTATAGTTGCAGCTTGGAATCGAATACGCCTGGGGCTTGAACCACTGATGCCTTCTACTGATCTTAATCATGCGGAGAATTTTCTTTATATGTTATTTGGAGAAGCTGCCGCGCATGAAATTTCGAAGATTCTTGATATATGTTTGATACTTCATGCAGAACATAGTTTTAACGCATCAACATTTGCTGCGAGAGAGATCGCGTCTACAAAAGCTCATATTTACGCTAGCATAAGTGGAGCGATTGGAGCTCTATCAGGTTCTCTTCACGGAGGGGCAAATACTCAAGTTATGAAAATGCTCCTGGATATTGGTAGAATCGAAAATGTCGAAAAATGGGTAGTCGATAAATTGAAATTCAATAACAAAATAATGGGGATGGGTCATGCCGTATACAAAACTACTGATCCTAGAGCAGAAGTTCTCTATAGATTGTCAAAAGCAATCGCAAGAGAAAAGAATAGTCCATGGTTTGACCTTACTGAACAGGTTGAGAAGGTAACGCGAAGATATTTTCATGAAAACAAAAAACAATCGATCTACCCTAACGTCGATCTTTATAGTGCTTCGCTATATCATACTTTGGGGATTCCAATGGACCTTAACACCCCTATTTTTGCAATCTCTAGAATTTCTGGTTGGTCCGCACACGTCATTGAAGAGAAATTTGCTGAAGCAGCTCCAAAACCAGCCTTATATAGACCAAAAGCAGTTTATGTTGGAAGGTACTGCGGACCGATGGGCTGCGAGTATAACCCGCTAGAAAAGAGAACCTGAGATCAATCTCCAGTAAGTCTCTCATTTCTAAGGAACGTTGCCGATTCCATTGAATTCAGATTATTACTTGAGATCTACTGGTAACATATGCTTTAAATTGAGAATAGTCCGCAAACAATGGAGCCAGGTGGGGTGGCAGAGCGGTCATGCGTTCGCCTGCAGTGGAATAGTGTCGCAGTTAGCGAATTTATAAGGGTTCGAATCCCTTCCCCACCTTTTCGTTCTGTCATTTCATCATTACTTCCAAATTATGATTACAAGAAGACACATAAAACTTTGCAAGGGTAAAGATAATACTATGTAGTCGTCATAATCTGTTTCTAGTTTAGAATGGTTGTATCCTCATCGAATGAAAGCGAACCATATTTGACTAGGTTTGCAAAATTCGCCTTCCATATGAAAAGAATATATTCACGCAGAAAATTCTCATGCCCTTTTGAGAAATCATAACCTCGAGAAGTATATCGCCTCTGGGCTTAGATAGAAAAACCACATTCCTGAAACTCGGGATACCTAAATAGTTTAAGGAAATAGAATTTCGCCTCGGATGAACCTAGTAAAAGCTAGATGGGGCCGAAGGGATATGTTCTGGAATGATAAGTGTCATTTCCATTTGAACCCTTGATCCACGGGTTTCATCCTATTTATCCAGCCCTTCTATTTTAGATCTGGAGCCCGTTGCGATGCCTGGCTTCGCTACGACCCCATTTGCGCATCGCTTTTCTGTAGTAATTTCGGAGTAGGTATAAGTTTTGCTACCAATTTTTTGGTTCGGGTTAAGTGATGATTGACCAGTAGGAAGAATTGACACTGGCAAATTTTTAATTTTGTTCATAATTTCGTAAACTTCCCGTGGAGAATTTGGTTTTTTATTCGGCTATCCTATTTTCACAAGAGGCCGAACTTGTATCCTAGTTAATGTTTACTTTCGAGATTATGATAAATCTGCAGAACTCAATGAATATTACTAACAATTCAATATCAAAATCTTTGATAATTTGATGTCTAGAGAACATCACTAAATTTGGTATTTATACTTCTTCAGCTCGCATTTAATTATTGTATGCCGAACGTCTTTATTTCATTTATGTGGCAAAAAATGAGGAATGGCTGCTCAGACAGAAGGAAGACTGGGGCTATGTTTCACTAATGTCGCGATTTTTTCAAAAATGGATTAAAAAGTCGTTCAACGTAAGACTCCCTGTTTCTGTAGATATACTGCCCGTAATACCCGGAAGGATATTTGATAGAATGTCTATATCCTATCTTGCAAGAGATCATTCCGCTAGGGGAAAATCGACTTATCACTTCTACCTAGCTTACTTTAAACCCCTTTGGACAGATTGTCAAACAGAAGGGTACTCTTCAGATAACTTTGGTATGGTATACTGGGATAGACCAAAAGCTGATCTTCCGAATACTGAACGAATAAAGTATTTTGCAGACAGGAACTGTCTTAAAATCTCTCATTTAATAACCCATGAAGTGATGCGCATGCTTGGAAAGCCGAGAAAGATGTATTTCGATGCGGTCCATAAACTTTACCAAAAACATATGGACGGCAAATTTCCAGTTATACACTTCAGCGAACGATTTGACCCTGTATTGAAAGATGAATCTTACCACTTCGCAACTATAGACATTAAAAAAATTTCCGCCATTTCAGAAAATTAAATAGTTCCAAATATTCAATCATGGATAGCATTGAAGAGAATTGTAAATATTGTAAAAATTGGAGGAATCATATCCATTTTTGGGACTGCAATTCTTGTCATCTTTGCTATTCTACTAGTAGCATACCCTGTTGAAAAAAAATGCTTCGCAAAAACTTCGGATTGTTACTATGTATCGAAAGCTCCTTCGCCCTTTAGTACCTTTATTAGTCCATATTTCCTCGTTATTTCAATCTCGGTTATTACAGTTGGTATAGGGGTATTCAGGTTTGGCTCTTGGTTTCTTAGGCGTACGACATAAAGAGAACAAAATTCGAATTCGTAATTACTCAATATTTTATGAATTTTGTCTTATGTCAAGAATGGGCCAATAAAATCGCCTCTACATCCATTGGCAATTATTAGTAGTTGCCAATATTCATATACGGCCGTAAAGAATTCACTCGTCCTCAAAT
>WNGA01003153.1_pt1 | contig 24819 bp, 16 predicted proteins | sample 5400061 | NCBI WGS metagenome assembly WNGA01 (sample SAMN13153366, study PRJNA577476) | soil metagenome | isolation source: 100 cm soil or saprolite under grassland replicate 2 | place: USA:California | collected 2016-06-15 | reverse complement strand
TATTTGAATTACCTACTTATATAGGTTTCGCGGAAAACCAGCTATACTAGTCAGTTTTGTCTTTCACTAACTTACCACAATTCTTCGGATATCTATACAACGATAACCCGTTCGGGCTTTTATAACCCTGATCATGGTAAGATCACTAGCTTTCGGGTCTAATTTTAGATACTATTCATTAATAAATAATTGGTTTATCTAGGCACTTACTTAATTTTTGTATTATGCTTGCATCTAATATTAACTTGCTGACCCATTATGCAAAAGGTACGCTCTTATTTTTTATTTAAATTATACTCGAGCTGCTTATAAAACTACTATTTATATATTTTCCCTCACGGTACTTATCGCTATCGCTTATATATCATATTTAGCTTTAGAGGAAGGTTCCCCTTTATTCAAACAGATTTTTAATCCATTTTACTTGTAAGCTTTTTTATATTAACTTTTATTAATAATAAAATCTCGTTTGATTTATTTTCCTAAAGTTACTAAGATATTTCAATTCACTTTGTTTATTACAAGATTTTTCTTAGAAATAATAACAAAATTATCTTTAATATATAGCTATCTTTACATAATAGTTTCTTTTTATACTTTTCTTGATTAAGAATCAAGAATAAAAACAATATTCCATATCATCTATAGTTATTTGTAACTAATTTTACATATTTTCAATTCATAAATTACGGAAAAGAGATGATTCGAACATCCAAGTGTTAAATACACAATATTTAGCAAATATCTTGCTTTACCTATAGCTACTTTTCCTTTATTCGAGTTAAATCGGCTTCGATCCGATATCTACTTTCCCGACACGAAAGTTCTTTACCATTTAAGTTATTAACCCATATATATATATATTGTATCGGGTTATTATGATTTGAACATAACAATTCCTCAACCCAAATGAGACGCCTCACCAACCTGGCTCTAACCCGTTTATTCAGAGAATATCCGATTCGAACGGATGTGATTTTTTAAATCAAATAAGTCTCAAGCTTACCGCTATAAACCACTCAGCCAATTCTCTTATTAACTGATTCTTCCAAGACTCGAACTTGAATAACATCCTTATCAAAAACGCACTTTACCAGTTAAGTTAAAGAACCTTTTTTTTTACAAGAGAACTTAGATTTGAACTAAGAATAAAAAGTTTGAAGCTTTCTGTATTTCCATTATACTATTCTCTTTTACGGCTAGCCGAATTCGAATCGACACACTTCGTTTGGAAGACGAACAGTCTACCATTAACTTATAGCCATCTTTAAAAAAATATATTAATATTTTTATTATTACTATATAAGTATCAAGTATTTAGGCTACATATAATAATAAGAATGCCATCATTAATGCAAATAAACCTGTAGCTTCTGCGAAAGCAAAACCTAATATAGCATAAGAGAATAATTGACCTCTTAAAGATGGATTTCTAGAAACACCTATTATTAATGCACCAAATACTACTCCAATTCCTACACCAGCACCTATTAATCCAGTAGTAGCTAAACCAGTACCTATTATTTTTGCAGCTTGTATCATATATTCATTATTATAATTGTTTAGTTAGGTGCCCTTTACTAGATTTTTAATAATATATAATATTTATATTATCAATTAATATATTTTAATATTTAATTAATTTAGTTAAAATACTTCTATATTTTTATTAAATTAATTATGTTCAAATCCTACTCAAGATTTGAACTTGAATCTAAATATTAGAAGTATTCAGCTCTACCATTAAGCTAGTAGGATTTTAATTATTTAAAATATATATATATTTAAGGTATTTTCATTTAATTAATAATTTTATAAACCTTTACTATTGTCCCCTGTTGTATTTATATATTCATAATTATTTTCATAAAATGGTATTTAATCAGCTTTTTTTGATCCTTTAATTTTTCTCTAAAGGAAGGAAAAATTTATAAAAACTACCTTATTAAGAACCTCAATAATAAACAGATATATAAAGAAATAGTCAAACAACATCTACAAAATGTCAGTACAATATACCAGATTCTAAACCTAAATGATGGTTTTCTGTAAGTTGGTAAGCTAACATACGTCAAAATCCTACAGTTAAAAAAGCAGTACCTATAATAACATGAAGACCATGAAAACCTGTTCCAAAATAAAAACATGAAGCATATGTTCCATCTGAAATAGTAAAAGAAGAAACAGTATATTCTATACCTTGTAGTGAAGTAAATATTATTGCTAAAATAATTGTATATATTAAACCCATTAAAGCTCCTTTCCTATTACCTTGTATCAAGGAATGATGTGCATAAGTTACCGTAACACCTGATGATAATAATATAATAGTATTTAATAAAGGTAATTCAAAAGGATTAATAGAATTTATTCCCATTGGAGGTCATGCTGCTCCTAATTCTATAGTAGGAGAAAGAGCGCTATGAAAAAATGCTCAGAATATTGCCAAGAAAAATAAACCTTCAGACACTATAAATAATCCTACACCCATATTTAAACCTCTTTGTACTGCTAGTGTATGATTACCTAAATAAGTACCTTCTGATATTACATCTCTAAATCAAAGAGACATAGAATATACTACACTAATAAGAGCTATAAGTAATACAATTTTAGCATGATCATAATTATGCATTGTAGATACACCAGTTGTAGTTAAAGTTAATAATGATATACTAGTATAAAGAGGTCAAGGTGAAGGAGAAACTAAATGAAAAGGATGTGCTTGAAAAATAGATCTAGTTATATACGTCATTTATTGTTTCATTATTCACATTTTTTAATAGCTAAAAAAAATTTTTTTTTGATTATACAAATTAATGTAAGTCTAAACTGTCTTTAATATAAGAAGAAGTTAGAACAACAAAAACTTGAGCTTGTATAAAAGCAATTCCTAATTCTAAACCAGAAAAAGCTATTATAAAACTTAAAGGAATTAATCCTACAAATAAATAAATAAAACCTGAAGTCATAATGTTATAAGTAAAACCTGCTAATATATTTAATAGCATATGACCACTTAATATATTAGCTGCTAATCTAAGTCCTAATGAAATATTTCTAGCTAAGTATGAAATAAATTCTATCAGTACTAATAAAGGCAATAAGCTTAAAGGGCAACCAGAAGGTACAAATAAAGAAAAAAATTTTAATCCGTGCTTTTGAAAACCTAATATAGTTGCACCTAAAACTACTGTAAAACTTATAGAAAATGTAAGAATAAAATGAGATGTCGAAGCAAAACTATAAGGTATCATACCTACTAAATTATTTATTAATATATATATAAATAATCCATATATAAAAGGGAAATATATTTGTCCTTGATTACTATTTATTTGATTAACTACTATACTATGTATAGTAGAGTATAAAGATTCTTGATTTATTGATCATTCATTTGCTACTATTTTATTAAAATTTGTGGCTAACAAATTTAATATTAATACTAATGATGCACTTATAGTTAAATATAATCCTATATTAGTTAAAGAAATTTGTAAATTACCTAATATATTTAGATCTAAGCTTATTAGATTTTTGATTTCAAATTGATCCAACGGACTTAATACTATATTGAAAAACATTGTTTTATTTTATTTAAATTTAAATTTTATATCTTTTTTAATAATGCACATTATTAATAATTTAATTTTATTTGTGCACATTTTCAAAATATTTTTATTTTATCTATGTTTCTTTTATGTTTATTACAACTTTTTTATAAAAATACGTGTAATAAATAATCTTACATATCTAGGTAATATATACTTAGAAAAAAAATAAATTATTAAAGTAATAAATAAAAAAGTAAATATTGTTTGGTTTATAAAAAAAAATGGTATTAATTGAGGAATTTATATTCATAAAATTTAATGATATTTAAAAGTATATCAATCTAATTAAACGTATATATGTTTAAAGAAGTATATTTATTATAATTTACTTCTTTAAAGAGCTAATATTAAAACTAATCAATGCAAACAGTATTAGTATTAATAAACTGCTATTATGTAAAGAAAAGTAAAATAATAAGATATAAAAAATTAAACCTATCAATATATATAAAGCATAAGAAGTCACAACACCTGTACTTAAATTGTTTATATTATTACTTAAATTTAATAATCCTTTTTCTAAACCGTATGGTCCTAATAATTCTACAGATCCTTTATCTATTATTTTAGTAGTTTGACCTCCTAATTTAAGAACGATACCTGTTATATAATTGTTATAAAAAAGTTCAATTAAAAAACGTTGATTAAAAAATCCGAAAATATTATAACCTAATTTAGAAAATTTAAAAGTTATAAGTAATTTGGGAAACAATTCTGAAAATATAATAGAAATAAAACTTAAAGATAAAGTAAAAATTAAAGGTAACAATTTAAAGATAATAGGTACAGCAAATTCCGTATCTAACATTGTTTCATGGGATGGATGAATATACAAGCCATTATCTACAAAAAAACCAGAGCCTAAACCTATAAATAAATCTTTAGTTATATAACCAAAAAAAATAGAAAATATAGCTAATATTATTAAAGGTAAACTCATAAATATATCGGCTTCATGTGCTTTTTGATAATTAATTAAAGGTCCATTAGGATTTGTTAAAAAAGTTAAATACAATACTTTAGCTGAATATAATGTAGTAAACATAGCTCCTATAGTAGCTATAAAATAAACAACAGTACTAGAAAAATAAAATTGACCGTATGCAGATTCTAGAATAAAATCTTTAGAATAAAAACCTGTCATAAAAGGAATAGCCACTAAACTAAGAGAAGCTATTAACATTACTGAGTAAGTTAAGGGTAAAAATAATCTTAATCCTCCATATTTTCTAAAATCTTGATTATCTGATACAGCATGTATTACAGCACCAGCACCTAAGAAAAGTAATCCTTTATAAAATGCATGATTAACTAAATGAAATAAAGCAATATTATAAGAAGATAAACCTACGGCAATAACCATCATACCTAATTGACTCATAGTAGAATAAGCAATTACTTTTTTAATATCTTGTTGAAATAAACCTATAAGAGAACTAAATACGGTTGTAATAGCCCCTACTCATAAACATAATACTAACACTGTTGAACTGTATTCTATTATAGGTGATGTACGCATTAATAAATATACACCAGCAGTTACCATTGTAGCTGCGTGTATTAGTGCAGAAACAGGTGTAGGACCTTCCATAGCCTGAGGTAATCAAATATGTAATCCTATTTGAGAACTTTTAGCCATAGCTCCTATTAATAAACAAATACCTATTATTGTTATAATATTTTCATTAATATAAGGAGCTAATGAAAATATTGTTGCATAATCTACATTACCGAAAGTTCATAGTGTAGCAAATATACCTATTGTTAATAAACAATCCCCCACTCTATTAGTTAAGAATGCAGACATTGAACTTTGATTTGCTGCTATTCTAGTAAATCAAAAACTTACTAAAAGATATGAGCAAATTCCGACTCCTTCTCATCCTACAAACATTAATAATAAATTATTAGCTGTAACTAATATAATCATCATAAAAGTAAACAAACTTAAATAACTGAAAAATCTTTGATTATGTGGATCATGACTCATATATCCTATAGAATATACATGTACTAGTGTTGATACTATTAACACAGGCATTAGCATAGATACTGTTAATGAATCAAAATTAAAACCTCAAAATATATTAAGTGATTCCGTATCAATTCACCTAAAAAGATGTATTGATACTGGTATATTATTTAATCCAACTTCAAAAAAAGCAAATATTACTAATATTGTTGTTATTATTAGAGAACTACATGTTATTATATGTGAACCTGTAACTCCCACTTTTCTACCAAAAAAGCCGGATACTATTGATCCTAATAAAGGTAAAACTATTATGGCTAAATACATTATTTATATTCTATTGCTATACTTCCTCTTAATCTATAAAACGCAACTAAAATACCCAGGCCTATAGCAGATTCTGCACCTGCTATAGCTATTATATAAATTGCAAATGTCTGACCTAAAATATCATCATGGTTAATCGAACTTATCAATATCAAAAATGTAATTGCTAATAACATTATTTCTATAGAAATAAGCATTAATATTATATTTTTTCTATTTAATACAAATCCTAATATACCTATTATAAATAATATTAGTGAAAAATTCATTAAAAAAATTATTTTTAATTATAACTAGTTTTAAAAATATGTAAATTGATTTTATATATTTTTAAGCCTGGAGAGAAATTTGAATTCTCAATTTTAATGCATGAAATTAATGTTTTAACCTATTAAACTAACCAGGCTTTTTATTTAATATATATGTTTGAAAATTATATAAAACTAATACAATAAGAAAAGTTTTATTAGATTGTATTAGTTTTAATATTTATTTGCTTTATATAGATGTTTATGTTTAATACTTAATTACAATAATAATATTATATAATTAATACGTTTGTTAACTATAAATTAAAGAAGATACATAATAATGTAAACCATCTAATATAGCTACAGGATATATACCAAATAATACTGTAAATATAACTAATGTTAAAAGAATAAAAAATTCACGTTTATTTAAATCAGGAATATTAAACATAAAATATTTATAATATGCCCCTGCAAATGCTATTCTGTTAAACATAAATATAGTATATGCGGCAGAAAATATTATAGATGAACTAGCAATAATACCTAATAATGGTAATCTTTCAAATACACCGTATAAAGACATAAATTCACCTATAAAATTTAGAGTAAGAGGGACACCACAATTACCTAAACAAAGTATAAAAAATAATATAGAAAATAAAGGCATAATTTGAGCTATACCTCTATAATAGGTAATTAATCTAGTAGAAGATCTATCATACAATACACCCCCAGCACAAATAAATAAACCAGAAGAAACAAAACCATGAGCCAAACCTAAAGCAATCCCACCTTCTATTCCTTGTATTGTATTACTAAATACACCTAAAAGATAAACAGCTGCATGAGATACAGAAGAATAGGCAATAAGTTCCTTAACATCTATAGTTCTTATTGTACTAAGACTTGCATATATAATTGTTATTACACCTATTAAATACACTATGTAAGTATAATTGATAGATGCTTTAGGTAATAATGGTAATATTAATCTGAATATTCCATATAAACTTAATTTTAAAACAATAGCAGCTAATATGATACTACCGGATAAAGGGGATTCGACATGAGCTTTTAATAATCAAGTATTTAGAAATATTGTTGGTGTTTTAACAGCAAATGCTATAAATATACCATAAAATAAAAATAATTGAGTATAATAATTAAAATTAACTTTATATAAAGCATCAAAATCAGTTGTACCCATAATAGAAGACATTGTAATAATAGAAAGTAATAAAAATAAAGAACCAAATAAAGTATATAAAAATAAATAGAAACTGGCTCTTACTTTATTACTTGATCCATATAATCCTATTAAAACAAATAATGGAGGTAATATACTTTCAAAAAATATATAAAACAATAATATATCTAAAACTAAAAAAACAGCTAATAATAAAGTTTCTAACAATAACATTATTATAACAAAAGATCTTATATTATCTGTTATTGAAGTTCAATTAGATAATATAGCTATAGGCATTATTATAGTTGTTAATAAAACAAAATATATAGATAAACCATCTAAACCTAAATAAAAATCAAAAAAATTTACTTTATGATATTCTTGAACAAATTGAAACTGTTTATTACTAAAATCAAATAATATATATATTATTAATGATACTAATAAGTTTAAAATTGATGTAAATAATGCTGTGTATTTAACACGTCTTATATTTAATTCTGACATATCATACGATATAGCTGTAGATATAATAAATATACCAATTAATGGTATAAGTAATAATGAAACAAGTAACATATTATATATCTATGTTTTATATTTCCCACAGGATTGTTATAATAAACAATCTTTTGTAACACCTTACACATCTGTAAAGCAAATTATAGCAATATTAGTAGATAAATTTGTTAATAATATATATTAATTAAAATATAGTATTAGATGGTATAATTTCTAATGAATATATTATACAAGGTACTAAAATAATAAAAGCTATCACTATTGGTAACAATATTGTTCAACAGAAAGACATTAATTGATCAAAACGTATTCTAGGAAAAGATGCTCTAGCTCATATAAAAACAAAAATCATAATACAAGCTTTTATAGCTAATCATAAACTATAAAATATTCCATCTATAAAAGGATTAGATATAGCATTATATACTTCTATTTTATTAATATTATAAGTATAATTTAATGCATTAACATCTGAATTATAAATATTATTTAATAATATATTAATAGTATTTATAATATATTGTAAAATATCAATAAAAAAAGAAACATTTAATAAATAACCTCCAAGAAATAATATACTTGTTAGTATACATATTAAAACGATACTACCATATTCTGCTAAAAAAAAGAAAACAAAAATTACTGCAGCATGTTCTGTCATAAAACCACTTACAAGTTCTGATTCGGCTTCAGCTAAATCAAAAGGGGCTCTATTTGTTTCTGCTATAGATCCTATAAAAAATATAATAAATATAGGTAATAATGGTAATAAGAAAAAAACAGTTTTTTGTGTTTCTATGTTTATAGTAAAATTTAAACTACCAGTTAATAAAATTACTAGTAATATAGCGGAACTTAATATTAATTCATAACTAATTAATTGTGCGGTACTTCTTAAAGAACCTAAAAATGCATATTTAGAATTAGCGGATCAACCTGCTAATAAAATACCATATGTAGCTAGTGATGATACAGCTAATAAATATAATACACCTAAACTTAAATCGGACACAAATAAACCAGGTCCATAAGGTATAACTGCATAACCTAATAAAGAAAAGATTAAGGTAATTATAGGCCCAAGAAAAAATAATACTATATTAGCTTGAGTAGGAGATACATATTCTTTCAATAACAATTTTAAAGCATCAGCAAATGCTTGTAAAAGACCATAATATCCTACTATATTTGGCCCCAATCTTCTTTGCATACTCGCCATTGTTTTACGTTCTGCTATTGTTACAAAAGCTACTATTAATAAAGCAGGTACTATTACAAGTAATGTCTCAATTACTGAAATAATTGTTGGAATATAAATCATTGTTTTATAACAAACCAAATTAAAAATATAATATAAATTTAGTATATTTCTAATTTTCAATTAATAATAAACCTATATAAGTTTATCAAATACTAATTTATATATATACATATATGTATATAAAACCCAAGTGGGATTTGCACCCACGCCTTTAACTACGAAAAAGTTATGTCTTAACTACTTGACCATTGGGTCTTTGTATTACATATTAATACAATTTTGGATATATATAAGCCAGTTTTTGTTATCTAAAATTTATCTAAAATAAAACTACATATAAGGGTAATGTTCGCTGTAAAAAATAATTTTTTTACATTTATTTTCTGTTAAATTATAAAATTTATATTTTTGTTTATATGTTTCATACGTTCTGGACTTTCCTATATTAATATTTATTATTAAATATATCACATAAATATTGTTGTAAAGGAATATGGAAGAATCGAACTCCTTATTTTCGATCTGCAATCAAAATGTAGAACCATCTACCACATATTCCATATCACTTTATAAAGTGATACATAAGCATTAATTTTAATTTTTCATATCCTTTTAACAAATTTAATTTTGATTATGCACATTATTAAAACATAATAATTAAAAATTTATGTTTATTATTATTAATAACATATTTACTTATTTTTGATATGAAAATTAAACATTTGTCTACTATCGATTTTTAATGCATTTTTACCTAGTTCAAAAGCAAAACCTAAAGTTAAAACAAGAAAAAATATAAGCATTATCACTAGACCATATATACCATTAGAATAGGCACTAACTAGGTAAGGATAAACTAATAAGATTTCTAAATCAAATAAAAGAAATAAAAGTGCAAATATAAAAAAAGAAATACTAAATTGTGTTCTATTTTGACCCAAAAATGAATGAAAACCACATTCAAAAACACTATCTTTTTCTTGATATGAATTATGAGGAGCAAATATCAGATTTATTATTAATAGTAATAAAGCTAAAATTGGTACAAACAAAAAAAAGAATGTTAAACTATTCATATTTAAATTTAATATCTAATTTTAATCAAATTTTTACATAATCTAATAAAATAACTATTACTTAATATTTTTTACTATAAACTATTTTTCGGATTAAAAATTTTATTTAGGGCATAATAATAATAAAATAAATCAAATATTACTTAGAAAACAATAAAACTATTATTAACCTTGTTATTATTTTTGTTTCGTATAATTAAAATTAGTAGCTAAATCTATTAAACTATTTTCTAATAAAGTAATTAGAGGCATAATAATTAAAAAATGAGAAAAGTATAATATGGTAGAAATTTGCCCTAATTCAATAAAAGGAGATTCTACGTGTTTAGCACCTAATTGCATTAATATTAAAAAATTAGCTACAAATATGTAAAAAGCTATTTTACTAAAAGGTCTAAATTGTATACCTCTTATTTTTGACATATCAGTATAGGGCATAGCTAATAATATTAAAAGAGCAGAAAACATGGCTATTACTCCTAATAATTTATTAGGTATAGATCTTAATATAGCATAAAATGGTAAAAGATATCACTCTGGGACTATAGCAGGTGGAGTTTGCATAGGATTAGCCATAACGTAATTTTCACTATCACCTAAAGCATTTGGCATAAAAAATACAAATATAGATAATACAATTATAAATATAAAAATAGTAATTAAATCCTTGAATATAAAGTAAGGTGCAAAAGGTAATCTATCACAATTTGCTGATATACCTAAAGGATTTCCGGAACCTGCACTATCATGTAGTGCAATTAAATGCATTAAAGCTAAAGCAGCTAATACAAAAGGTAATACAAAATGTAGTGAAAAAAATCTGTTTAAAGTAGCATTGTTAACAGAAAATCCTCCTCAAATGAACTCAACTATATCTTGTCCTACTCAGGGTATAGCACTCATAAGATTAGTAATAACTGTTGCACCTCATAAACTCATTTGCCCATAAGGTAAAACATAACCTAGAAAAGCTGTAGCCATCATTAAAACTAATATTACTGTTCCGATTACTCATACTAATGTTCTTGGTGCTTTATATGATCCATAATATATACCTCTACCTATATGTAAGTATACTATAAAAAAAAATGCTGAAGCTGTGTTAGAGTGTAAATAACGTATTAATCATCCGTTATTTACGTCTCTCATTATATGTTCTACAGAATCGAAAGCTTCTAATACATTTGGTGTGTAATGCATTCCTAACGTTACACCTGTAACAATTTGTATTACTAAACAAAATGCTAATAATGAACCAAAGTTTCATAAATAACTTATATTAGATGGTTGCGGTGAATCTATTATATAAGAATTTACCATTTTTAATAAGGGATGGCTTTTTAATATTCTCATATTATTAAATAATTATTTAATGATTTATTAATTTTTTAATTTTCTTTTTCTATATTTATTTTTTTAATATAAATGATAAAAATTACTAAAATAATAATTTTTATTTTATTTATTGTACTGTAATATTATAAATTGAATTAAATAGTCATTTTGTGAAATTATTTTTGAAGGTATAATGGTAACATTTGAGAACATGTTAAGATTTTAATAAAAGGAGTATCATATATTATATGAATGTCACATTTAATAATTACTGCAATAAATGATATAACAAAAAGTATAAACGTATTTATTGTTTGTATAATCAAGCTAAGAACTTTTCTAAGCTCACACATTGTATAGCTATAGGCATTGAACTGTGCAAGACACCACATATTTCAGAACATTGCCCAAAAAATGTACCCTCTCTATTTAAATATACTGATGATTGATTTAATCTTCCAGGATAAGCATCACATTTTATACCTAATGATGGGCAAGCATAAGAATGTATAACGTCTGCTGCTGATACTATAAATCTAGTATGAGTTAATTCTGGTATTATTACTCTATTATCTACTTCTAACATTCTTAAAGTACCTTTTTCTAAATCTGATTCTGGTACTATATAAGAATCATATTCTATAAATTCATTATTTACATCATAGAAATCTGGATATTGATAACTTCAATATCATTGGTGTCCTTCACCGTATATAACTAATGAAGGATCTATTACTTCATCCATTAAATATAATAATTTAAAAGAAGGAAAAGCTATAAGTATTAATATTAGTGCAGGAGTTATTGTTCAAATTAATTCTACTAATGTTCCATGATTTAAATATTTATGTGCTATACGTGACTTTTTGGATGTATAATTTTTAACTATAGAAATAGCCATTCATGTAACAGCAAACATTATTATTGCTAAATAATATAATATATTATTATGCAACTCTTCTAAACCTTCCATCTGAGGTGTAGCACTATCTTGAAAATATATACCTCAAGGCCTAGGTGTGTCACATATTATTTGGTTAGATAAAGTTATATATTTATAAATATGTATATATATATATAAATTATTAATATACAAATGTAATTAGTATACTAATTTAAATTTTCAGTTATGTTTGGTGTATAAAAATTTTTTTATTAATATGTGATACTTAGTATAAAATATGTCTTTTTAGTTATTAAGTAGATAAATTTTTAATAAGAATTATTTATTTACAATTAATAGTAATTACCATATATAACTTTATTAATTATAATAACGATAATTAAATTAGTTATGTATATTAATAGGGTGTGTAGACAATTAATGTCAAAATATTAGATAAATTTAAGAACTCCTGAGGAATTATAATAAATAATAACATAAGAATTGTAATTATAGAAATAGTTACCGTCAAATAATTGGACAATACAATATTATTAACGTTATATTTACCTCATTTAATTACAATATATTCGTGTTTATCAAAATACATTTTTCTTATTATAGCTAGATAATATACTGCAGCTATAACACTAGTTAAAATGGCTATTAACACTAAAAATATATATCCTTTATCTAATGCACTTGATAAAACCATCTGCTTTGCAAAAAATCCTATTAAGGGTGGTATACCTACAAATGAAAATAAAGTAATACCAAAACTTAGTGCTAGTACTGGGTTTAAACTATGATACCCTTTTATTTGATTAGTAAGTTGTATAGGTGAATTATTTTTATCTTGTAATTTATTATATTCTATATTATCACTTATATAAAAGAATAAACCATATCCCATAGCTAATAATATTATAAAAGCATTTAAATTAGATACTGTATATTGTACTAAGTAAAATATAAACGATTGGTTTGATTCTATACTATTTACACTTAATGCTAGCAATATAAAACCTAAATGTGAAATTGTACTATATGCAAATAATCTTTTAATTCGTGATTGTGTTAAACCTAACACAGTCCCTATTATTAAAGATAATAAAGAACTAAGTAATAAACCAGATGTCCAGTTAAAATCAGTATCTATTAATACATTACTTGTATAATGTACTAGTTCTAGCATAAATATTAATATAGATAGTTTAGGTATGAGTGCTACAAAAGTTGTTACTATTGTAGGTATATTATCATAAACATCAGGCGATCAAAAGTGAAACGGAGCTGCAGAAATTTTAAATAAAAGCCCTATAACTAATACTAATAAGCTATATGATATATAATTAGGTATATATCAAGATATTGTATTTATATTATTAAAATTAGTATCAGATAAATTACTAATTATATGTAAGCCATCTAAATTCATATTAGCAGAATTACTATAAAACAGAGCTATACCTAGTAAAATAAAACAAGAGGCTAATCCTCCTAATAAAAAATAAGTTAAACCAGCCGATGTAGCTAATTCAGAGTTTTTATATAACGTACAAATTAAATATAAACCATAACTTTGCAGTTCAATGCAAAGAAATAAAGATACAAAATCACTAGTTGATAATAAAAACATAGTACCTGTTAAAATTAAGGTTATTATTAAAGAATATTCCAAAATTCTAAACTGCTCTGCCATTTTATTAAAAATGAAAGAAAAATTATTAGTTTCTTTTTCTTTAACTATATTTTCATCCTTTTTACTTTTAAATATTTTGGAATATTCTTTAATATCTTCTTTAAGTATTTTTAAATTGTCTTTTTCATTTTTTCAAACATAAAGACTAATATATTTCCTTGGATAAAATGATGTTAATAATAGAATTACCATTGACAATATATAGATAAATACTTTAAATGTTTGTGTAATAGAAGATATATAAAATAAACCATTAATAGTACCTAACCCTTTATTATATATATATAGATTAATTAAATTTGTAGAAATGAATGAACAACAACTTAAAAGTATAACAGTTGTTCTTGATAAAAGTATAGAGATGTCACGTCTAATAACCACTGAAATAGAAGATACAAAATATACAATAGAAGTTATAAAAATTAAGACTGTAAAGATATTAAACCTTTAGAATCCTTTATATTATTTATTATAATTTGATATAATAAGGCATATATATATATAAATATTTTTAATTATAGATATATGCTTGAGTTTAAATTGTTTATAAGTCTATTTTTGAAAAATTAGTAACATAATGTTCAATTATGATTTAATAAAGACCTAATCCAATTTTGCTATATAGAAAATATAAAAAATTATAAAATAATATCCTATATATCAGCTAAGACCTATGGGATTTGAACCCATATACTAATGATTAAAAGTCATATATTTTGCCAGTTAAATTAAAGTCTCTATTATTTTTCAATATAAACATAACAATAGTAGGTAATTTAAAAATTATGAATAAATTCATGTAATTATATACTATTTCCTAACTTTAACCTTTGTAATTTACGTTGCCTAAACTTAATAAACCTTTTATTAAAAAAATTTTTTTTAAAGTTTTTTAACTTTGTAAAGGTAAATTTGTAAATGCATGTGGTTTAGGAGGGCTATTTAGAGCTCACTCTAAGCTATTATAAACACGTCTAGCTAAAATTTGATAAATATCACTAGCAAATTCAGGTATAATTCAAGGATATCTCGAAGTAGCTTTACCTTCAACTAATTGATTATAAACAATATATAAGAATAATCAAGTAGCTATTAGACTTATAATAGAACCAAAACTACTAATTAAATTTCATCCTGCAAAAGCGTCAGGATAATCGCTAATTCTTCTAGGCATTCCTTGTAAACCTAAAAAATGTTGAGGAAAAAACGTAACATTTACTCCTATAAATAATATTCAAAAATGAACTTTACTTAAAAATATATTATAATCTAAACCTAATATTTTAGGTATTCAAAAATATCATGCACTAAATAGTGCAAATACTGCACCTAAACTTAGAACATAATGAAAATGAGCAACTACATAATAAGTATCATGAAATGCTACATCAAGTGAAGCATTAGCTAGTACAACACCACTTAAACCTCCTATAGTAAACATTACTACAAATCCTAATGCAAATAGCATAGAAGGTGTTAAATGTATGGATCCACCATAACATGTGGCTAATCAACTAAATATTTTTATACCAGTAGGTACAGCTATTATTAATGTAGCAGCTGTAAAATAAGCACGTGTATCAACATCTAATCCTACACTATACATGTGATGACTTCATACTACAAAACCTAAAACACCTATAGACATCATAGCATATACCATACCTAAATATCCAAATACACTTTTATTTGAACTAGCTGATATAGTTGTACTAATAATTCCAAAACCTGGAATTATTAATATATAAACTTCTGGGTGACCAAAAAATCAGAAAAGATGTTGAAATAAAACAGGATCTCCTCCACCTGCTACTTCAAAAAATGAAGTATTAAAATTTCTGTCGGTTAATATCATAGTTATACCCCCAGCAAGTACAGGTAATGATAATAAAAGTAATACAGCCGTTACTAATACGGCTCATCCAAATAATGCAAGTTTATGTAATCTAATTCCTGGACTTCTCATATTTAATATAGTAGTTATAAAATTCATAGCTCCTAATAAACTACTTATACCTGCTAAATGTAAGGCAAAAATAGCCAGATCTACACTAGGTCCACTATGACTTTGTAACCCGGATAAAGGAGGGTACAAAGTTCAACCTGTACCTGCACCATTTTCTATTAAACTTGCAAATAAAAATAATATTAAACTAGGAGGTAAAAGTCAGAAACTTATATTATTTAATCTAGGAAATGCCATATCTGGACCCCCTATTATTAATGGTAATAAAAAATTACCAAAACCTCCAATCATAGCAGGCATAACCATAAAAAATATCATTAAAATGGCATGAGCTGTTATTATACTATTATATAATTGATTATCAGATATATATTGAACCCCAGGACCTGACAATTCTAATCTTATTAAAACAGAAAATGCTGTACCTATTAAACCAGAAAATAACGCAAATATTAAATATAAAGTACCTATATCTTTAGCATTTGATGACATAAATCATCGTTCTTTTCACATAGTTATATTAGACCAATGGGCCGGCGAAATTTAATATTGTATAATTATTATAACCATTTGCTGTTATACGCTATCGTAAAAATATAATTATATATAATCATATCAGCAATAAAATAATTTATATATTAGTTATATAACCAAATTACATAAAGGGAGGATACCCTGATTTGAACAGGGGTACGCTGTGCCACATACAGCAGTTCTACCTCTAAACTATATCCACCTAAAAAAATTTTATGTTGGAGTGATTCGAACACTCATAAATAAATACCAAAAATTTAGGACTTACCTATTAGTCAACAACATATTATTATAGGTGACAAGACTCGAACTTGCAAAGTTAAACACCATTCCATCCTAAGTGGAACCTGGTTACCAAATTTCAGCACACCCATAAAGTTATATTATGCTCGAGATAAGATTCGAACTTATAGCCTAAACATCTTCAGTGTTCCGCTCAACCAAATTGAGCTTCTCGAACTTTATCTGGAGATATCAAGTGTCGATCTTGAAATAACGATATGCAAAATCGCAGTTTTACCAATTAAACTATATCCCCTATATCCGAAAAACGACTCGAACGTTCACGATTATCATCAATAAATCTTAAGATTATCCTGTCTACCATTTCCAGCACTCGGATTATTTAGCTATTAAGGCCAAAGTGACTTGAACACTCATCTAAGCTATCATGAGCAGCTTGCTTTACCAATTAAGCTATAACCTTTATTTAAATAAATTATTACATATTTAGTGCGGACTAAGGATTTGCACCTTAATTCATTGCTCATGAGACAATTATGTTACTATTACATCAATCCGCATAAGCCCTTAAGATGATTCGAACATCTATGCAGATATTAACAGTATCCTGCTTTACCCTTAAGCTATAAGAGCTATTGTTAATATATTTTATAGGAAGAAAAGGAATTGAACCTTCGATAGCAAATAGCCATTGAGTTTACAGCTCAACCCGTCAACCAACAAACGGACCCTTCCTTTTGTTATATTGTTATTTATATAGGTTCACATTGGTAAAATAGTTATAAAATAATAAATTAATTTTCCTTTTAATAAAAAATTAATTTAATCTACATATATAAATAATTAAAAATTATTAAAGTATATAATAAATATAAATCAGAACTTTATAGTTCAACTAAGAAATTCTAATAACATATTACCTGCTAATATCAATGTTGTTATAAATGGGTTAAACATTAATACAAATAATTATTTTATATTTAGATAATATTAGTTAATATAAATAATTTAATAATATAATCAAAAAAAAATTACTCTTATTATAATAAGGATTTTCTTTTTTTTACTTATTATATTATTTAGATTTATCTGATTATAAATCTGAATTTAATTGGTGTTAATTTATATAAATCTGGGATATGTATCTTATAAATTTTAAAAAATTACGTATAATAATCATAGATATAAAACATAAAGATTAACTTTTTCTGGAATTGAACCAGAATATTAAATTGATTTAATATTTGTCTAATCAAAAAAGATTTTGTGTATTTTTATACACAGATTTAGGTTAAATGGTTAATAAATCCCGTGCAATTTCCATTACACGAACCATATTTCGACTTAACACCAATTAAAGTCATGCATACGAAAATTATACATAAACAAATAAAATCTAACAATAAATATTGAAGTAAATATATAATCAAACTTATTGCACATACTTCTTTCAGCGCCTGACGAGTGGTTAGTACCCAACTGAGATTAAATTCACCGTGACGTGATGATACACGATTACTAGTAATTCCTTTTTCATGTAGCCGAGTTTCAGACTACAATCCATATTAGCCAAATTTAGGGATTAGCTATATATCACAACATCGCATCCCATTGTAAAGGCATTTGTGGCACGTCTATAGCCCACAATATTAAGGCCATGATGACTTGTCTTGATCCCTGTTAACATACCAATATAGTGGCAGAGCTATTTTATTTAAAAATAAAACAAGGGTTTACGTTAATTAATGGAACTAACCAGAGTCTCACGACATTAACTAAAGACAGCCGTGCAGCACCTGTATTAATTTAATAATATACAAATTGTGGTAAGGTTTTTCGCGGGTCATCGAATTAAATAACATACTTCACTACTGGTTTCAGAGACGGTCTAATGATTTAAGTTTCTGTGTTGCCACATTACTCTTAAGGTGGAATGCTTACACTTTCATTTATAGACTAAATATTCTAGTCTATGACACTCATAATTTTCTGCTTGGACTACTAGGGTATCTAATCCTGATCGTTACCCAAGCCTTCGTCCCTCAACGTCAGTTTTTAGATAGAAGGTTGTCTTCACCGTTATCAGTCTTTTTAGTTTTGTCGAATTTTATCTCTACTCCAAAAATTCTACCTTCTTATATAAAACTCTAGTGAATTTGTACCTAATTTAGGCTAAATTCACTGTCTAGGTACCCTTTAAACCTAATAAAGATGAATAACACTAGTCTTCCACGTGTTACCGCGACTGCTGGCACGTGATTTGGTCAAGACATATAGATAAAAAATTGTCTTATTCAGTATTTTATCTAGAACTTTACACTTTATAGTATTCGCTTTTATATATAAAAACTTTTCATTCCCCCAAGTTGCTGGTTCAGCCTTTAGGCTATTGACCAAAATTCCTCACTGCTGTACTATACGCATTGGGGTTTTTTCAGACCCAATGTGATCGATCAACCTCTCAGTTTCGACTACGGGATTTTAGCTAGTAAAAACATTACTTATACTACTACTTACCCGAGATACTTATTAACATCTTATAGCAAAATTATCATTTCTTTTTGTATAAGGAATTTTTTCCTTACTTTAAGGTAGTCAAAGTATCATATACTCACCTGTACACCACTTTTAATTTAATAAAATTAAACGTACGATTAGCATGTGTTAAGCACTTGTTTAGCGTTCATTCAGAGCCATCATCAAACTCAACATAATTTATTATTATTTATTAATATAAACACGTATAAGATTTGAACTTATATAATTATGTCCGTAGCATAATATTTTAACCCTTAAATTAACGTGCTTATATATTTTTTATTATAAACAGATATATACATATATGTCCTAAGAAATAGGTGAGTCGAACACCTGACATTTCGTGTGTAAAACGACTGCTCTACCACTGAGCTAATTTCTTTGTAAAATCTTATTTTATAGTTATAACTATAGCACCTACCATAGCTAATAATAATATAATAGAAGTTATTAAAAGTCATATAGCATAACTAGAATACATTATATTACCAAGACTGGTAATCTGTGTTGTTTCTGCTAAAGTACCATCTCAATTTTTGCTAGTTGCATATGAAATTTCTATATTACTATTGAATATTTGAGTTATTATAGAAAAATAATCACCTAAACCTCTAGGATTTATATCTAAAAAATCAAAAGTCTTAACAGTATTATATGATATTACTTTGGATAAAGGATAATAAAATGATATAGTTATAATAATAGCTAAGGGTATACTATTTCCTGTAGCACTTAATAATTCAGATATTCTTATATTAATTAACATTAATATAAAAATAAATAATATAGATACAGCACCAACATAAACCAATAAATAAGATATTCCTATAAAATTTATACCTAACATTATTAAATATATAGATACACTTGAGAATAAAAATATTAAAAATAGTACAGATACTATAGGATTTTTACTAATAAGAATAAATAGACCAAAAATAATAGAAATTAAAGATAAAATATCCAAAAATTCACCTATATAACCATTAGTATATGTCTCAATAATTAAATAAATAGAGTTCATGTGATATATAATAAATCTCTTATATTCTAAATTAGATATAACTGGAGATTAAAAATGTAAATTAAATATAAAGTTTTAATATTATTTTAGCCCAGTGCAAGTATTGCACTTACTTATACCGATTACAAAACGGTTGCATTACTTTTATGCTAACCAGGCTAATTAAGTATATTTATGTCTAATTGATATATTGTTTTGATAAGTGAAATTTTTAGTCTATTAAATAATTAGTACTTTATGCTATTGTTTTTCAACTAAAGCCTATTCATATATAGATTATATATATGTGTATATCGTAGTATTATACTACGTCTTTAAGAGTATTTTAAGGTAAGCTTTGTGCTTATATGCATTCAGCACTTATCTCTAATTAACATAGCTTTCCTGCCATGCTTAATATGTAATTTTATATAAGTAAAAACAAAAGTTTAATATTAAACAACAGGTAAACCATGGGTTAACATACCCAACTCCTTTCGTACGAAGGGGCTATCCTTATTTTACTCTAAATTCCTCTAGAAGATAGAAACCATACTGTCTCACGACGTATTAAACCCAGCTCGTGTAGCTCTTTAATCGACGAACAGTCATACCCTTCATGATTTCTACATTCATGTGGATGAGCTAAGCCGACATCGAGGTGCCAAACTGCGCACTCAATTTGTACTCTCTGGCGCAATTAGCCTGTTCAAATTTGTTATTTTAAAAGTTTTTTCTTTTATTTCCAATTTTTACAAATTGGTTCAGACTATTTCATCATTTTTATTAATTAAATATTAGGCAAACCGAAAATTATTTATTTAATGTATTTTTGTTATATTAATTATTGCTAATTCAACCTTTTACACCAAATGAACCTATTCTGGCTATAGAATTTAATTTAGTATATTGTATGTTAGACTTAATAGTTCCTCTTATCATTTTAGATGATAATTTTTTGTATGTAGAATCTATATTCTTCAAACTACCCTTATATCTTAATTTAAATAAAGATCTTGAAGCTGTATGACGTTTGGATAATCTACCAGCAGTTTCTAATCTAACACCTGTTATAGTTTTATTTTTAATAGAATTTATAACTATTTTTTTTATTTTATGTTTAGAAAATATTTTATATAATAATTTATTAAGAGAATCCGTTTTTTTAGTTCGAATTGATAAATATGATTTAATATTCTTAGTTTTAATATAATTATATATAGATAGCTTATTTGTTATATTAATATTTCCCAAATTTTGCATTCATTTTTTATCTACTATTTTTACTTTTCTTACAGAAGATTTTAATATTTTATATAATTTTTTTCTATTTTTTGTAATTTTATTAGTTACATATTCTGTATATATATCACTATTTAAATAAAAGTATTTAAGATTAATTATGTTTAATTCTATATTTTTATTATATATTTTTTTTATTAAATTGATTATTTTATTTAAATATGTATATCTAAATTTTAATTTATTAAATAAGAGTAATCTTTTATAATATATATATAACATTTGTCTTTTTACTGATTTCTTTAATAATTTATCTATATAAATATTATTATAATATATATATTTGTTTTTTCATGTATTATTATTAATAATAGAAAGTTTATTATTTTTTATTTTATTCATTAAAAAGTAAGATTTTTTTATTGCTCTGCTTATTCTTTTAAACAGTAAATTTTTTCTTAATAATTTTTCATATATTTTTTTTAATTTATAAAAATAGTTATATTTTTGTCTATTATATATATATATATTTATCATTACTCTATCATTAGTGTGTTTAAATTCACCTTTACTAACAAATATTTTATGAGAAGATAATCTTCTAGATTTTATACGTATCCTTTGACGTCTTACTTTAAGTTCTAATTTATTATTATACATATTTAAATAATTTTTAATAAGTGTGATAATTCATTTATTTGTTACAGGTATTAAGTTTAAGGTGTTTTTATTATAAACATATATACTATTATTTCATTCTTTAATTCCAGGAGAAAAATGTTTAATTTGACTTGATTTAGTTAAATCTTTATTAACATGTCTAATTATATTTTTATTATTTAATTTAAGATTGAATAAATTTAACATATGAAATTAATTTGTACATAAATAAAACGTTATATTAAAGAATTAATGTTGTTTTAAGCTCAAATAAATTTGAGACTATCACATTAAAATTAATAATATTAATTTTAATAATTATATGTGTTATTATATTTAATTAATAAAAATGTTGGGTATTAATATAAAGATTATTGTTAGCAATACTCACTTTATAGTCGTTGAACGTTCTTATTTATTTTTACATAAAAATGTAAATTTTTTTATATTGCTTAAATAAGCTTCGCTTCAAGTTTACTTAAATAAAGTAATTCTTGAAATTCACCCAAATATTACCAATAATTTAAATAAATTGGAGGACTAACATATAATCCCTAGCGTAACTTTTTCAATAATCCAAGATCTTTCCTTTATGCATCTTGTGATCATATGCCCCGCTTACGCGACTGATAGACGTGTAGGTCAAACAGTAAAGCAAGATTAAGCCATTAAACTTTTCAAGTAAAGTTGAAAATCATATATATAACATATTATATTATATATACAAATATATTAATTAATATATTATTAATTAATAATTTACTACTATTTACAACATAGTTAAAATCTTACTTAATTTTAAAAATATTTTTTACTTAAATTTAGTATATATGGATAATTATAATTATAATTAATCTCAATTTAAATGGATATTTATATAAAAATATAAATATCTGTTTGTATTATACATAATACAAATTTACATATTTAATTTTGGATATACCCAGTTACTTTTTCTGGGATCTGTGCCCCGCATAAACTGTCTTTTAGTAATATTAGGATATAATAGAATAGATAAAGGTGTTTCAATTGTATTGATTAACTACCTTATACACTAATTATAAACATATTATAAACGTAACTAATAACAGTAAAGCTGCATAGGGTCTTCTCGTCTAACTAGAGGTAAACTGTATCTGCACAGTTATTCCAATTTCACTGAGCCAATCATTGAGACAGCTGTTGTATCGTTTATTCATTCATGCAAGACCGCATTTAACGGCCAGGGTATTCCGCTACCTTAGGACCCTCATAGGTAAGGCCGCCATTAATCAGGATATCCTTCAAAACCTAATCTATATTAGTCAATTAAGAATTATCAGTTAATCTACTGACATTGGGCAGAAATCACACTCAATACTTTGATTTAATCTTTGCAAAGTGCTTTGTTTTAATTAAACAGTCGTACAACACTACTATATGCTTCCTATTTTTAATTTGTCATTTAAATACTAAGTCGTATTTTAACAAAAAAAATGGCTCTCCTTATCCCGAAGTTACGGTAGTCATTTTGCCGAGTTCCTTAATGATTGTTCACTCAAACGCCTTTGTATACTCTACTTGCTTACTTGTGCTAGTTTTTAGGTACGGTTATAATTTTATATATTATACTTATTAAATATATATATATAGATATTTTTCCAGAACCTTTATTACTTTAAAAGGTTTTATATTTATATATATATCTAACTACTGACAAATATTCAGTATATAATAATTTAATATCATTTATTACTCATCATTATTCTTTCTGTTGTTTATCATACAACATTTTAATTTATTATATTTTTACTTTTCAGTTATTTAATTTAGAGGCCGTTGTTAAAAAAAACCATAAGCTTAAGGCGAGGAAATTTATATTTCCTTTATCGTTACTCATGTCAGCATTATCTCTTGGGATATCATATTATTAATTGAAAAATATAAAATCTGAGATTTACCCAATGTTCCGCTACCCCATATTAAAAAATAATTATTTTTTAATATGGACAAGATTTCGGTATATTGTTTAGATCCGTTAAATTTTAAGTGTCTTTACCTATGTAAAAAAAATTATTTACCAACTCAGTGCTCTGTTACGAGATCTTCAAAAAATGGCCGCTTCTAAGCCTATTTCCTGTTTGTATTCAATAAAAACCTCCTTTATTTCACTCAACAATAATTTTGGAACCTTATTAATTCTTGTTTAGGGCTGTTTCCCTTTAGACATACAACCTTATCGTACTATGTCCGATTGTTCAAAATACATCTTTGCCCTTCCGAGTGCAAATACTCTCCGATAAAATCTTCACGATCCCCCGATATAAACAATAATATTATATTGTTCGAGATCACAATTCTGTACCTGCTAAGATGTTATTTGAATTACCTACTTATATAGGTTTCGCGGAAAACCAGCTATACTAGTCAGTTTTGTCTTTCACTAACTTACCACAATTCTTCGGATATCTATACAACGATAACCCGTTCGGGCTTTTATAACCCTGATCATGGTA
>WNGA01005566.1_pt1 | contig 24826 bp, 27 predicted proteins | sample 5400061 | NCBI WGS metagenome assembly WNGA01 (sample SAMN13153366, study PRJNA577476) | soil metagenome | isolation source: 100 cm soil or saprolite under grassland replicate 2 | place: USA:California | collected 2016-06-15 | reverse complement strand
CTCCTCGAGGTGGCCCCCGGCGTCGCGCTCATCCACTCGCTCACCGGCGACGGCGAACGCGTGGCGCTGCGCTGGGTGCGCCTGCCGCATGCGCCGCGGTTGATTCCCGGTGCGGCACCGGTCGAGACCGCGGTGGTCCTGACCGGGCCGATTGCCGAGAGCGAGCACGCGCTCCGCCTGATCTCGCGGCTCCTCCTCTATTTTCAAGACGCGGGTCTGGGGGACGCGACGCGCGCGGCCGGGAGCCGGGAGGCCTTGGTCGAGGCGCTCGCCCCCGCGGAACAGGTCGCCGGCGAGTGCCCGCTCGGAACGGGCGATCTGCTGGCGCTTCACAGCCGTGTTCAATACCGCGCCGCTGTCGTTTTCCGACTGGGGAGTCCTGCTTGCCCTGCCGCCCGCCATGCTCCTCCTGGAGGAGGGGCGGAAGTGGCTGCTTCGAACCGCCGTACCACGGAGGATAGGCTCATGACGACGCTCGGCTTGCATCGCAAGGTGATCGAGGACCCGGTCGAGACGGTGATGACCCGCCAGGTCGTCCTGATCCTCGAGGACATCCCGATGTCGGAGGTGCGGGCCATTGCCGCGCAGTATGATTACAACGGCTTCCCCGTCGTGACGCAGGCGGGACGCCTGGTGGGAGTGATCACCAAGGGCGATCTTCTGCGGGCGGCCTCGGCGGCCGTGACCGACCCGGGTGTCGGGAGCCAGCCCGTCTCGAGCTGGATGGCGCACGGGGTGCTGGCGCTCAGGCCGAAGGAGTCGCTCCGGACCGCGGTGGAGAACATGGTGTACTCGGGATTCCGGAGCCTCCCGGTCATCGATGGCGGGAGCCGGGTCGTCGGGATCGTGTCGCGCAACGACCTCATGACCGCGATCGGCGGAGAGGTGCTGACATGACGGAGACACTGCCGACCCGGAACACGGCGCTCATCGAAGAGTTCGGCCGCCGGCTCCGGGAGGCCCGGCTTACGCTCTTCCGTACCCTGGCGGTCACGGACGACGAGATCGCCACCCTCGAGGCCCATCAGGCCGGCGCGGTCGGGAAAGACGCGGCGACGGAGACGGTCGCCGCCATCCTCTCCCGCCTCGAGGGTCGGGAGAAGCACGAGCTGGACGAGATCGAGGACGCGCTCACCCGGCTCGAGGCCGGCAGCTTCGGCCTCTGTGAGTGCTGCGGCCGGGCCATCAGCCTGGCCCGGCTTCGGGCGATGCCCGCGGCGCGGACTTGCATCGGCTGTCAGCAGAAGGCGGAGACACGGTGATTCAACCGGCCGGCACAGGCCAAGGAGGTCTCTCATGAACGGGACGTTCATCGGCTCGACGCTGGCCCTGGTCCTCGCCGGGCTCGCCGCCTGCACGGCCGCGGTCGCGCAGGAGGACGCCGGGCAGCGCGCGCGGGGGAAGCAGCTGTTCACGGACCAGGGGTGCTATGGATGCCACACCGTCGAGAAATTCGGGACGCCGATCGCGCAGGACCTCTCCCACGTGGGGTCGAAGTACAGCCTGGCGGATCTCAGGCGCTGGCTCGAGGACCCGTCGACCCAGAAGCCGACCGCTCACATGCCGAAGATCGGGATGTCCGAAGCCGAGGCCCAGGCCCTGGCCGCCTACCTGGCCTCGCTGCGCTGAGCCGGAACGGGACCGGTCATGAAGCGACTCCGGCAGATTCTCCACGCGACGGATTTCTCGAGCGCGTCCCGCCCCGCCTTCGCCAAAGCGCTCGAGATGGCGAAGCAGGACCGGGCGCGGCTGTTCCTGCTTCACGTGCTGACGCCGCCGTCTCCCTTTCTCGGTGACAAGCTGCCTTCGAGCTATCTCGAACTGCAGGCGCAAGCGCGGCGCGGAGCCGAGCGGCGGCTGGCCGCCGCCGTCGACAGGGCGAAGAAGGCCGGAGTCAGGGTCCAGGCCAAGCTCATCGGGGGCGCCCCGTCCGAGGAGATCGTCCGCGCCGCGCGCCGGCAGCGCCCGGACCTGATCGTGATCGGCACCCACGGCCGGACCGGGCTCGGCCGGGTGTTCATGGGCAGCGTGGCGGAGCGGGTCCTCCAGCGGGCGTCCTGCCCCGTCCTCACCGTCCGCGGGCGATAGGGGACCGGAGGGGGCTTTTCTCCCCCTGGGGCGCTCGAGTCCCAGCGGGGGCACCGACGCCCCGCCTCGGCGAGAGCTGCCACCAGCTAACTCCCCGAATCAGCGCCGTTGTTCTCTGGCACTGCGGTTGCAACCATTTCCGGGCTGGGTGGTGCGCAATGAACTCTCGGAGAAAGGAGGAGCCGGTATGCGCAGCTTGATGCCGTGGACGGGGATGACGAACCTGAAGAGCGAGATGGACCGGTTGTTCGATCGGTTCTTCGAGCCCCGGTGGGAGGAGTTCCCGGCGATGGGTGAGTGGGCGCCGAGCCTGGACCTGTCGGAGACGAAGGACGCCTTCGTGGTGAAGGCGGAGGTCCCGGGCATGGACCCGAAGGACATCCAGGTCTCGCTCCAGGAGAACCTCCTGACCATCAAGGGTGAGAAGAAGCAGGAGAAGGAGGAAAAGGAGGAGCGGTATCACCGGATCGAGCGGAGCTACGGCGCGTTCACGCGTAGTCTGCGGCTGCCGGTGGCAGTCGACGGGGTGAAGGTGGACGCCAAGTTCAAGAACGGGGTCCTGACCGTGACCCTGCCGAAGACGCCGGGCGCCAAGGGCACCACGATCCCGGTGAAGGCGGAGTAGCGACGATGAGCGCGGAAGCCGAGAAGCCTTCGCACACCACCCTCACGCGCGAGGAAGGCTTATCGCTTCCGCGTTCGCTTCGATCAGGCCGGGATGTCGGAGCTGGTGACGGACGAGCCCCCGCCGCTCGGCACGGGGCAGGGGCCCGATCCGTCCCGGCTCTTGGCGGCAGCCATCGGCAGCTGCCTGGCCGCGAGCCTGCTCTTCTGCCTGGGCCGGGCGCACCTCGCGGTGCGCGGGCTCGAGGCGGCGGTGGAGATGACGATCCGGCGCAATGACCAAGGACGGCTCAGGGTGCAGGGTGTCAGCGTCCGGCTCACGCCCACGGTCACGCCGGAGGTGAAGGCCCGGATGGGGCGGTGTATAGAGATGTTCGAGTCCTTCTGCACGGTGAGGGAGAGCGTGCGCCGGGGCATCGACGTGCGGGTGAGCGTCGAGCCGGAGGTCGCGGCATGAGCGAACCCAGGACGATGCCTAGGGCGAGGAAGCTCCAGAAGCCCGCGCCGATGCCGCCCGACCCCGGCGAGATCACGGAGCTGCTCGCGGGGGCGAGCGCGCGTTTCAAGGCGGGAGTCGAGCTCTGCGGCGGTGATGTGGACGCGGACTGGCAGCGCGCGGCGTCGTCCGGGGAAGAGGCAGTGGGCGGCAGCGCGGCGACGCCCGATCAGGACGTGGTGGACGAGATCGGCCACGCGCTCGGCGTCGAGCAGGCCCCCGACGCGCCCGTCACCACGTCGGGCGAGATCCTCCGGGCGCGCGATCGCCACTACTGGCGCCTGGAGCGCCGGGCGGCCGAGGAGGAAGGTCCATGACGATCGACGGTCTCTTCTACCGCATCGTGGTGCCGACCGACTTCTCGACGTGCGCCGAGGAGGCGTGGGGGCTGGCCCAGCGCCTGGCCGCGGCCTTCGGCTCGGAGCTGGTGCTGGTGCATGTCCTCGTCGAGGCGTCGCTGTTCGAGGAGGGGCCCTTCAGCATGGACAGGACCCGGCACGTGTACGCGGCCGCCCGGAAGTGGGCGGAGGAGAGTCTCGAAGAGTGGGCCGGCAAGGCCCGGGGCAAGGGGCTCACGGTGCGGCCCGTGCTGCGCACCGGCGTGCCGTACCGCGAGGTGGTCGCCGTCGCCACGGACGAGCTCGCCGATCTCGTGCTCATGGGGACGCACGGCCGCGGCGGCATCAACCGCGCGCTGCTCGGAAGCGTGGCGGACCGGGTCATCAGGCTGGCGCCATGCCCGGTCCTGACCGTCCGCGAGTCCGCCTGACCGGAGCCGTGACAGTGCGGCCGGAGGCCCGGGAGCGCCACGGCACCGTGAGGAACTGGATGACGCGGGCGCCCACCACGGTGCCGGAGAGCTGCCCGGTCCGGGTGGCGCTCGGGCAGATGCAGCGGGGCGAGATCCGTCACCTGCTCGTGCTCGACGGCGACCGGTTGAGCGGCATCGTCTCCAACCGTGATGTCAGGCGGCTGGCTCTCGAGGATCCGGGCCCGTCGCTGCTGTCCGGGCCGGTGCGCTCGATCATGACCGAGGATCCCGTCACCGTGGCGCCGGAGACGGAGGTGACGGCGGCGGCGCGCCTGCTGCTCGAGCGTCGGATCGGCGCGCTGCCGGTACGCGACGGCGATGAGATCATCGGCATCTTCACCACCGCCGATGCGCTCGAGGCCCTCCTCGCCATCGTGGAGCATCCCGGCGCGTGACTCGCCCTTCGCTCGCCCCGTTCTTCGATCCGCGAAGCGTTGCCGTCATCGGCGCCTCGCGCGATCCCTCCAAGGTCGGCGGCAGCGTGCTCGCCAACCTGCGCTCGGCCGGCTTCGACGGCCGCGTCCTTCCCGTCAATGTACGGGCGGAGGTGGTCCAGGGGCTCGCGGCGTTTCCTTCCTTGCTGGCCGTCGATGGGCCGGTCGACCTCGCCGTCATCACCGTGCCGGCGCCCGCGGTGCTTCCGGCGCTGAAGGAGTGCGTGGCCAAGGGCGTGCCCGCCGCGGTCGTGATCTCGGCCGGCTTCCGCGAGAACGGCGAGGAGGGCCGGAAGCGGGAGGGCGAGCTGCGCGAGTGGCTCGGCCGTCAGCCCATCCGAGTGCTCGGGCCCAACTGCCTCGGCTGGATCCGGCCGTCGCGGCGCCTCAACGTCACCTTCGCCCCGGGCATGCCCCAGGCGGGGAACATCGCGTTCGTCTCGCACTCGGGCGCCCTCGCCGTCGCCATCCTGGACTGGGCGCAGGAGCGCCGGATGGGCTTCTCGCTCTTCGCGAGCCTGGGCAACCAGGCCGACATCACCGAGTCCGACGTGCTCGGCGCGGTGGCGCGCGATGACGAGACGCGGGTCATCGTCGGCTACATCGAGGGCGTCGCCGAGGGCCGGCGCTTCTTCGAGACGCTGCGCGAGGCGGCCGCGCTGAAGCCGGTGGTCCTGCTCAAGGCGGGACGCTCCGCGGAGGGTGCGCGGGCGGTCTCCTCGCATACCGGCGCGCTCGCCGGCTCGGACCGGGCCTTCGACGCGGCGGTCCGGCAGGCCGGGGCCGTGAGAGCGGGGAGCGTGGAGGAGCTGTTCGACCTGGCGCGCGGCCTCGCGAGCCAGCCCTTGCCCCGGGGGCGGCGCCTCCTCGTCGTGACCAACGGCGGAGGGCTCGGCATCGTGTCGACCGACGCCGCCCGCGAGTCGGGGCTCGAGGTCGCGCCGCTCGACGATCCGGTCCGCCGCCGCCTCGACGCCCTGCTGCCGCCCACCGCCAGTGTGGTCAACCCGGTGGACCTGGTGGGCGACGCGGACGCCGCGCGCTACAGCAACGCGCTGCACGCCATCGGCCCGAGCGCCGCCGATGCGGTGCTCGTGGTGCTGACCGCCCAGGCGGCGACCGATTCCATCGGCGTGGCGCGCGCGGTCATCGGGGCCACGCGCGGCTGGCCCATCCCGCTGGCGGGCGCGTTCGTCGGCGGCGCGCGCGTGGCGGCCGGGGCGAGGGCGCTGGAGGACGCGGGCATCCCGTGCTATCCCTTCCCGGAGCCGGCGGTGAAGACGCTGGCGGGCATGGCCCTCCTGGCCGAGCGCCGCGCCCGCCCCCCCGAGACCCCGCGCGTCACCGTGCGTCCGGCGGAGGCGAGCGAGCGGCTCGCTCGCCTGAAGGCGGCGGGCCGCTCGCAGCTCGGGATGGTCGACCTGGCGCCGCTGCTCGACAGCTACCGGATTCCCTGCGCGGCGCCGCGGCCGGCGGCGACGGCGGCCGAGGCCGCGGCGATCGCCGAGGGCATGGGATTCCCGGTGGCGCTGAAGGTTCGCTCTCCCGACATCACCCACAAGACCGAGGTCGGCGGCGTGAGGCTCGGGCTCCGCTCGGCGGACGAGGTCGCGACGGCCACGGCCGAGATGCTCGCGCGAGTCAAGGCCGCGCGCCCGGCGGCGACCATCGAGGGCGTGCTGGTCCAGCCGATGGTCGAGGGCGGCAAGGAGCTCCTCCTCGGCATGGTGCGTGATTCACAGTTCGGGCCGACGGTCATGGTGGGCTTCGGCGGCATCTACGTCGAGGTGCTCAAGGACACGGCGATGCGGCTCTGTCCGGTCCAGGTCTCGGAGGCGCGAGCCATGCTGGACGAGCTCAGGATGGCGCCGCTGCTCCACGGGGTCCGGGGGGAGGCGCCGGTGGACATGCGCGCCCTCTCGGAGGCGATCTGCCGCTTCGCCCAGCTCGCCGTCGATCTGCCGGAGCTGGCCGAGATCGAAGTGAACCCGCTCGTCGCGGGCCACGCCGGCGTCATCGCCGTGGATGCGCGCGCGAGGCTCTGAGGGAGGTCAAGCCGGTGGGCATTCGAAAGAGCGTCGGGAAGAACAAGAAGTCCAATCGGCCGGCCGCGGCCGTCGCGGTCAAGCGCGAGGAGACGTTGCGGAGGGCGGCGCGAGCCCCCGCCCGGGGTCGCGGTCAGCGCCGGAAGCCGTAGCGGGGCGCTGAGAGCCTTGCAGGCTGCTCGGAAAGGTCCAGATGCCAGGCGGCGCCCGGTGGCCGCACGCGAGGCGTACTCCGTGGACGTCGAGCGTGCGGCCGAGGACGCCAACGAAGCAGATGGGCCTCCTTCAACAGCCTGAGAGGCGGATCATGGCCGGTCGAGGCGGGTTTCGCTCGCTGCTGATCGGCGTCGACGGCTCAGCCGGCTCGCTGCGCGCCGTCTCCTTCGTCGCCCGTCTCGCGCCGCCACCCGGCGGGCGCGCGACGTTGGTCCGCGTCGTGGAGCCCGCGCGTCTACCCTCCATGGGGCTGCTCCCCGCCTCGATCCGCGCCCAGCTCGAACGCCAGGCGGCGACGCTCGAGGCGGCGCGCGTTCGGGCCGCGCGGGGGAACGTCGAGAGAGCCGTGCAGCAGCTCAGGCGCTCCGGCTGGCGCGCGCGCGGCGAGGTCCGGTCGGGGGCGCCGCTTTCCCAGCTGCTGGAGGCGATCAAACCGGCGCGCGCCGATCTGCTCGTCCTCGGCGCCCGCGGCGTCGGCGGCGTCGAGCGCTTCCTGCTGGGCAGCGTGGCCGACGCAGCGAGCAAGCGGTCGCCGATCTCCGTACTCATCGTGAGGTGACCAGCGGGCGCGCCATGGGGCCGCGACCCTTCCATAGGACACTACCATGCGGCGCGTGCGGCGTGTGCGGGCCCGGAGATCGCCGCGAGCGCGCCGGTCAGACGAACTTCGGCATGAGGGCCGCCGGGCACGGTGCGCCCGAGGTGCGATGATTCCGGAGGCAAGGGGATCACGCATGATCCGGACCAAAGGGCTGGGGTGTAATCTCCACGGTCGGGCGCCGATGCCCCACTGCTTGGCCCACAGCTTCCCGCCTACCGCGCATGCCGGGGCGCGTCATATTCAGCACTTAGTCATTCGTGATCCGGGGTCGAGTCCATGGCATCGCTCTTGCTCCACCTGATGCGAGAGTGGAGGAACGCGCATGGCCCTTGGCGACGTGCTGTTCACGACGGACTTCTCGGCGGCCTCGGAGCCGGCAGGGCTCCTGGCGAGAGAGATGGCTCGCCTGCAGGGGGTCCGGCTTCATGTCGTTCACGTGGCGCCACCCGTCACCGATCCGGCAGGCTCCGCGGAGACGCTCGCCCGTCTCGCGGCAGGGCTCGGCGAAGGGTTGCGCGTGGAGACCGCGGTGCTGTCAGGCCGCGTGGCGCCTCAGATCATCCGCTACGCGCGGGACAAAGGCATCGGCCTCATCGTCCTCGGCACGCACGGGCGCACGGGCATGAGCCGCGCGCTCCTCGGAAGCGTGGCCGAGAGCGTGGTGCGGCTCGCGCCCTGCCCGGTGCTGACGGTTCCGGCGACCGTGGCCGGGGCCGGGACGCCCAGGACGGTGGCGACCGAGGCGCCGGCGCCTCATCGCTGCATCGTATGCGCGGAGGAAGCCGAGGAGCTGATCTGCGAGACCTGCCGGACGCGCATCCGCGGCGAGATGCTCGAGCAGAAGCTCGAGGCGGAACGTCAGGGTCGCCGCGGCTCCCCCGTGTAGGGGCTGGGCCAGGACCCGGCCGCCATCACCCTCCGGCGAATGGTCGAAGCCGTCGAGGGGCCCATCCATCTGAACCGCTGCCTGGTTCGCGCCGGCGAGTGCCCGCGCGATGCCTTCTGCGCGGTCCATCCGGTCTGGGCGCGGATCCAGGCGGTGCTGATCCGGGAGCTGGAGGCGGTGACGGCCAGAGACCTGGCCGAGGCGACGGCGGCGCGGTGGCGCGGCCGAGGAGGCGAGGCATGACACGACGGAAGGACGGAGGGGCCGGATGAGCGAACGAGTCGAGCGGTTCGTCTACGACGACGCCGTCGTCCGCATGTTCTTGCTGGCGACGATGGTGTGGGGGCTGGTGGGCACGCTGGTGGGGCTGGTCATCGCGCTCCAGCTCGTCAGCCCGGCGTTCAACTTCCAGACGCCGTGGCTCAGCTTCGGCCGGCTGCGTCCGCTCCACACCAATGCGGTGATCTTCGCCTTCGCCGGCAACGCGATCTTCACCGGCGTCTACTACTCGTCGCAGCGTCTCCTCAAGGCGCGCATGTGGAGCGATCGGCTGAGCCGGCTGCACTTCTGGGGATGGCAGGCGATCATCGTGGCGGCCGCGCTCACGCTGCCGCTCGGCTTCAGCCAGTCCAAGGAGTACGCCGAGCTGGAGTGGCCCATCGACATCGCGATCGCGCTCGTCTGGGTCGTCTTCGCGGTGAACTTCTTCGGGACGGTGATCAGACGGCGCGAGCGGCACCTCTACGTGGCGCTCTGGTTCTACATCGCCACCATCGTCGCCATCGCCGTGCTGCACATCTTCAACAACCTGGTGGTCGTGGCGGGGCCGCTCAAGAGCTACCCGATCTACGCCGGCGTCCAGGACGCGTTCATGCAGTGGTGGTACGGCCACAACGCCGTCGCCTTCTTCCTCACCACGCCCTTCCTCGGGATGATGTACTACTTCCTGCCCAAGGCTGCCGAGCGGCCGGTGTTCTCCTACCGGCTCTCGATCCTGCACTTCTGGACGCTCGTCTTCATCTACATCTGGGCGGGTCCGCACCACCTGCACTACACGGCGCTGCCGGCGTGGGCCTCGACCCTCGGCATGCTCTTCTCGGTGATGCTCTGGATGCCGTCCTGGGGCGGCATGATCAACGGCCTCCTCACCCTCCGCGGCGCCTGGCACAAGGTCACCGAGGACCCCGTCCTCAAGTTCTTCGTGGTCGCCATCACCTTCTACGGCATGTCCACCTTCGAGGGTCCCCTGCTCTCGGTGAAGAGCGTCAACGCGCTCTCTCATTACACGGACTGGACCATCGCCCATGTCCACGGAGGGGCGCTCGGCTGGGTCGGCTTCATGGTGTTCGGCATGGTGTACTGGCTCCTGCCGCGGGTGTTCCAGACCGAGCTCTGGAGCCGGAAGGCGGCCGAGGCGCACTTCTGGATCGGCACGGTGGGGATCCTCCTTTACATCGTCGCCATCTACGCGGCCGGTCTCACCCAGGGCCTGATGTGGCGCGCCTTCGACGAGACGGGGCGCCTCGCGTACCCCGACTTCATCGAGACCACCGTGCGGCTGATCCCGATGTACTGGGTGCGCGTGCTCGGCGGGAGCCTCTACATCGCGGGCGTGGTGCTGTGCGGGCTGAATCTCGTGATGACGTGGCGCCGGCGGCCGGCGCGGTACGCGGAGCCGGTGCACGAGGCGGCCGCGCTCGCCCCGGCCTTCCCCGTCGAGGCCGCGCCGGGTGGCTTCCTGCGAGCCGCGTGGCATCGCCGCTGGGAGGGGATGCCGGTGACCTTCTCGGTCTGGGTGGCGGTGGCGGTGGTGAGCGCCTCGCTGTTCGAGATCGTTCCCATGTTCCTCATCCGGTCCAACGTGCCGACGATCTCGGCCGTGCGGCCGTACACGCCGCTCGAGCTCGCCGGGCGGGACATCTACATCGCCGAGGGATGCAACAACTGCCACTCGCAGATGGTCCGGCCGATCCGCGCGGAGACGGTGCGCTACGGCGAGTACAGCAAGCCAGGCGAGTTCGTCTACGACCACCCGTTCCTCTGGGGCTCGCGCCGCATCGGGCCGGATCTGCACCGCGTGGGAGGCAAGTACCCCCACCTCTGGCACGTGCGACACATGGAGGACCCGCAGTCCACGACGCCGCAATCGATCATGCCGGCCTACCCGTGGCTCCTGAAGGACCCGATCGACTGGATCTCGCTGCAGCGCGGGGTGTCGGCCCAGGTGACCCTGGGGGTGCCGTACACCAGGGACGAGGTCCAGAAGGCCGCCGACCTGGCGCGGAGCCAGGCGCAGGGGATCGCCCGCGACATCGTCCAGCAGGGTGGTCCGGCGGGTCTCGAGAACAGCCAGCTCGTCGCCCTCGTCGCCTATCTCCAGCGCCTCGGGGCGGACATCAAGAAGGCGCCGACCGCCACCGCGAGCGTCGAGGCGCCCGCCACCTCACGGAGACCCTGACGATGAGCCTGACCGACGTCATGAGCGCCATGCGGCTCCATCTGTTCGCGGAGGCGGCGTTCGTCCTCGCGTCGGCCGCGTTCGCGACGGTGGTGGTGACGGTGTTCCTCCGTCGCAACCGCGCCGCCTTCGAGCGGGCGCGCTTTCTCCCGCTCGAGGACGAGCGGGGAGGCCGCACGGGGCCGGCGCCCGAGGAGACGGAACCATGAGTAGCGACGACCGCAACCGGCTGCTCGCCCACGAGTACGACGGGATCGAGGAGTTCGACAACCCGCTGCCGGGGTGGTGGGTGTGGATTTTCTGGGCCACGATCATTTTCTCGGGCGGCTACTGGCTGTACTACGAGCTTGGCCCGGGGCCGTCCGTCATCGCCCAGTACGAGACCGATGTCCGCGCCGCGACGGCGCGGCAGGCCAAGCTCGCGCCCGCCGGCGCGACCGACGAGGCGATCATCGCCCTCCGGAAGGATGCGCGCGCGATGGCCTCGGCCAAGGAGATCTTCGCCGCCCGCTGTCTGGCCTGCCACGGCCCCCAGGGTCAGGGTCTCATCGGCCCCAACCTCACCGACGACTACTGGCTCCGCGGCGGACGGCCGACGGAGATCCTGCACACGATCGCCGAGGGCGTGCCCGAGAAGGGCATGGTGCCCTGGAAGGACCAGCTCAAGCCGGAGGAGCTCTCCGCCATGGCCGCCTACGTGCTCTCGCTCGCCGGCACCAACCCGCCCAACCCGAAGCCGCCGCAGGGCGTGAACAGCAAGGGCGAGCGGGCGCCCGAAGCCGCGGCGGTGTCCAGGTGACGGCGCGGCGATGACGCCGGTGACGTCGCTTCCCGCCGAGGCCCGCGAGCGCGTGCTCCCCACGCTGAACCGCGACGGCACGCGGCGCTGGCTCCTGCCCAGGCTCTCGCCCGGGCGCTTCTGGCGACGGCGCCGCACGCTGGCGTGGGCGCTGATCGGCGTGTTCACGCTGATCCCGTATCTCAGGATGAACGGCAAGCCGCTCATCCTGCTCGACATCGTGCGCCGGGAGTTCACGCTCTTCGGCGCGACCTTCCTGCCCACCGACACCATGCTGCTCATGCTCCTCCTGGTCGGCATCTTCCTCGGGATCTTCCTGCTGACCGCGGTGTACGGCCGCGTCTGGTGCGGCTGGGCCTGCCCGCAGACGGTGTACATGGAGTTCCTGTACCGGCCGATCGAGCGCCTGATCGACGGCGGGCGCGGCGCCCAGCTGAGAGCGGCCGGCGGGACCTTCAGCGTCCGGCGACTGGTCAAGCTCGGCGTCTTCCTCGTCCTGTCCATGTACCTGGCCCACACTTTCCTGGCCTACTTCGTGGGGGTCGAGGCGCTCCGGCACTGGATCACCCGCCCGCCGCTCGAGCACCCGATCGCCTTCCTGGTGATGGCCGGCACCACGGCGCTGATGCTGCTCGACTTCGGCTGGTTCCGCGAGCAGGTCTGCCTCGTCGCCTGTCCCTACGGCCGCTTCCAGTCGGTGCTCCTCGACCGGCGCTCGCTCATCGTCGGCTACGACCAACGCCGGGGCGAGCCGCGCGGCGTCTTTCGCCGGCGCAAGGCGGCGACCGCCCCCCTGCAGCCCGCGTCGTGGGGCGACTGCGTCGACTGCTCCGCCTGCGTCGCGACCTGCCCCACGGGCATCGACATCCGCGACGGGCTGCAGATGGAGTGCATCCACTGCACCCAGTGCATCGACGCCTGCGACGCGGTCATGGACAGGGTCGGGCGGCCGCGCGGCCTCATCCGCTACAGCTCGAAGGACGAGCTCGCCGGCCAGCCGCGTCGGATGCTGCGGCCGCGGCTCGTCCTCTACCCGCTGCTCCTGGTCGTGGTCTGGGGCGCGTTCAGCGTGGCCCTGGCCCGGCGCGAGCCGGTGGACGTGACGGTCCTCCGCGGGCTCGGCACCCCGTTCAGCCTGCTGCCGTCCGGCGAGGTGTCCAACCAGATCCGGATCAAGATCGTCAACCGCCGCGGCAGTGACCAGCGCTACCGGATCGAGCTGGGCGACGCCGCGGGTCTGAGGCTCGTCGCGCCGGACAACCCGCTGGCGGTCGGCGCGGGCAAGACCGCCACCGCCACCGTCTTCGTCACCGCGCGCCGGGACGCCTTCGACGACGGACGGCGCGACGTCCGCTTCCTGATCAGCGACGCCACGGGCTTCAGCACGGCGGCCCCGTATCGGCTGCTCGGGCCCAAGGAGCATCACGACAACGAGCACCACGACAGGGAGCACCATGAGGACGAGCGCCATGGCCGCTGACGCGCCCCGCCGCCGCTTCGGTTCCCTCGCCCCCGCAGGGAGAGAGGGTCAGCGTGAAGGGGGCAGGGGGTGGTACTGGCCGCTGATCATCATCGCCCTCCTGGTGGCCGGGGCCGGCGCCAATATCGGCTTCATGCTCGTCGCCACCGGCGACGCGACGTTCGCGGTGGAGCCGAACTACTACCAGAAGGCGCTCCACTGGGACGAGACGATGGCCCAGGAGGCGCGCAATGCGGCGCTCGGGTGGTCCGTCACGGTGGCCTTCGTCGGCGCGCCGCAGCCGGGCCACGTCAAGCTCGCCGCGCGAGTGAACGACCGCGAGGGCCACGCGGTCCGGGGCGCTCACGTCGGGGTCGAGGCGTTTCACGGCGCGCGCGCGAGCCAGGTCCTCGCGGCGACGCTCAGCCCCGACTCGACCGGAGGCTACGCCGCGACGCTTCCGCTCGCCCGCCCGGGGCTCTGGGAGCTCCGCCTGCGGGTGGAGCGCGGCGACGAGGTCTTCACCCGGACCCTCGTTCAAGATCTCGCGCGAGTGCCGTGACCGCCCTCGCCGTCAGCGTCCTCGTGGCGAGCCTGCTCGGCAGCCTGCACTGCGCCGGGATGTGCGGAGGACTCGTCGCCTTCTACTCCGGCGATCCGGCGCGCCGTCGCGGCCGGGAGGCGATGGCCGGCCATGCCGCGTACAGCGCGGGCCGGCTCATCGCCTACGCCGCGCTGGGCGCCCTCGCCGGCGCGTTCGGGGCGGCGCTCGACCTGGGCGGCGCCCTGCTCGGCGTCCAGCGCGCGGCGGCCGCCGTCGCCGGCGCCCTGATCGCGCTCTGGGGGACGAGGGCGCTACTCGAGAGCCTCGGGCGGCGCGTCCCGCGACTCGAACCGCCGGCGTGGCTGCGCGGACTCGTGAGCCACGGCGTCAGGCTCGTCGCGGGGCGGCGACCCGCGATCCGCGCCCTCGCCATCGGGCTGCTGACGGGCTGCCTGCCATGCGGGTGGCTCTACGCCTTCGTGGTGACCGCCGCGGGGACGGGAGGCGCCGCCTCGGGCGCGGCGCTGATGGCGGTGTTCTGGCTGGGCACGCTCCCCGTGATGGTGAGTCTCGGGCTGGGGCTGTGGAGACTGGCCGTCCCGCTGCGCCGGCATCTACCGGTCGCCTGCGCGGTGGCGATGATGCTGGTCGGGCTGCTCACGGTGGCCGGGCGCCTGGTCGACGCGCCCGTGGCCCACACGGGCCAGCACCGCGCGGTGGGCCATGGGTCTCGCTGAGCCGATGGAGGTCGCTGGCCTCGCCGCCGCAGCCCGAGCGGTCGCCCCGGAGTGCGCTCACTGCGGGCTGCCGGTGCCGGCGGCGCAGATCGAGGCGAGCGCGACCCGCCAGTTCTGCTGCGCGGGGTGCCGCACCGTCCACGCCGTCATCCACGAGCACGGGCTGGAGCGCTACTACGCGCTGCGCGCGTCGGCCGGCCGCGCGGGCGCGCCCGCCCGGTCCAGCGGGCGCTCCTATGCGGAGCTGGACGATGCCGGCTTTCGATCGCGCGCCTGTCGCGTCACCGCCGACGGTCTCCTCGGCACCGAGCTCTACCTGGAAGGCGTCCACTGCAGCGCCTGCGTCTGGCTCGTGGAGAGATTGCCGCGCCTCCTGCCCGGCGTCGTCGAGGTGCGACTGGACCTGCCACGCTCCCAGGCGCTCATCGTCTGGGATCCTGGCGCCGTCACGCTCTCGGCAGTGGCGCGGCGGCTGGACTCGCTCGGCTACGCGCCCCATCCCTGTCGCGGCCTGGAGGCGCAGGCGGTCCGCCGCCGCGAGGACCGCGCCATGCTCGCGCGCATCGGCGTGGCGGGGGCGGCGGCAGGCAACGTGATGGCCATCGCCTTCGCCCTCTATGGCGGGATGCTCGACGGCATGGAGCCGGAGTTCGCGGCGCTCTTCCGCTGGGCGAGCTTCCTGGTGGCGCTGCCGGCCATGGTCTGGGGCGGCGGCGTGTTCTTCAAAGGGGCATGGACCGGGCTCAGGGCGGGCGCGCTCGTCATGGACCTGCCGATCAGCCTGGGTCTGCTGGCGGGGTTCCTCCACGGCGCCGTCAACACCGCGCGCGGCGGCGGGGAAGTGTACTTCGACTCGGTGACGGCGCTGATCTTCCTGCTGCTCGTCGGCCGCTACCTCCAGCGACGCCAGCAGCGTGCCGCCGCCGACGCCGCCGAGCTGATCGCCTCCCTCGCTCCGAGTCGCGCGCGTCTCATCGAAGGCGGCCAGGCGCGCGAGGTGCCGCTCGAGGCGCTCGTCCCCGGCGTGCGGGTGGAGGTGCGAGCGGGGGACCTGGTCCCCGCCGATGGCGTGATCGTGTCGGGCCGGTCGATCCTCGACGTCTCGCTGCTGTCCGGCGAATCGCGGCCGGTGACCGTGAGGCCGGGAGAGCGGATCCACGCGGGCACGCTCAATCTCGCCTCGCGCCTGGAGATGCGGGTGGAGGGCGCGGGTGAGGACACGCGGGTCGGCCGGCTGATGAAGCTGGTGGAGGAGCATGCGCGCCGGCGCGCCCCCATCGTCCAGCTCGCCGACCGGATCTCGGGCCACTTCGTCGCCGTCGTGCTGGTGCTCGCCGCCGCGACGCTCGGCCTCTGGCTCTGGCTCGATCCCGCGCGCGCGGTGGATCACGCCGTGGCGGTGCTGATCGTCACCTGTCCGTGCGCTCTCGGGCTGGCGACGCCGCTCGCGATGAGCGCCGCCATCGGCCAGGCCGCCCGCCGCGGTCTCCTCATCAAGGGCGCCGACGTGCTGGAGAAGCTGACCCGGCCCGGCCGCATGTGGCTCGACAAGACCGGCACGCTCACGGCGGGGCGCGCCACCCTTGTCCGGTGGGCCGGCGACGAGTCGGTGAAGCCGCTGGTCGCCGCGGCCGAGGCCCACTCCTCCCATCCGCTCGCGCGAGCCTTCGTGGCGGCGCTGGGAGCGCCGGCGCCGGCCGCTGCCGTCGAGATCACCGAGACGCACGGCGCCGGGATCGAGGGGCGCGTCGAGGGCCGCCGCGTGGTCGTGGGCTCTCCGGCTTTCGTGGCCTCCCGCGTGGGAGCGATTCCGTCCGCGCTGCTTCGCGAGGTCGAGGCGTTCACGGCGGAGTGGCTGACGCCGGTGCTGATCGCCGTCGACGGCGAGGTGGTCGCGGCGGCGGGCTTCGGCGACCCGTTGCGGGAGGACGCGGCCCCGGCCCTGGCGCGGGTCCGCGCGCTGGGGTGGCGGCCGGGCGTGCTCTCGGGAGACCACCCGCAGGTCGTCGCCGCCGCGGGCCGCCGCCTCGCGCTCGACCCCGCCGCGTGTCGTGGCGGCGTGGCGCCCGAGGAGAAGCTGCGGGTCGTCGTGGCGGGCGCCGCCGAGGGAACCGTGGTGATGGTCGGCGACGGGGTGAACGACGCCGCCGCGCTCGCGGCGGCGACCGTCGGCATCGCGGTGCAGGGTGGAGCGGAAGCGGCCCTGGCCGCGGCCGACGTCTTCGTCATGCGCCCGGGCGTGGCGCGCGTCGCCGAGCTGCTCGACGGGGCCCGCCGCACGATGCGGGTCGTGAGGCGCAACCTCGCCATCTCGCTGATCTACAACGTCGCCGGCGTGTCGCTCGCCATGGCGGGGCTGCTGAACCCGCTGGTGGCGGCGGTGCTGATGCCGGCGAGCTCGCTGACGGTGATCATGAGCTCGTACCGGGCGCGGACCTTCCGCGCGCCCGCCGCCGGGGAGTCGGCGCCGTGAGCGTGATGTACATCTTGCTGCCGGTGGCGCTGCTCCTCGCCGGCGCCGCCCTGCTCGTGTTCATCTGGGCGGCGCGGGCCGGCCAGTTCGACGACCTGGAGACCCCGGCGCTGAGGATCCTTCACGAGGACGCCGAGGTCAGCGCCCCCGCGGATCGGAGCGAGGCGCGGTAGAGGCCCACCGTACCGCGTGCTGGGCCAGCACCCGGCTTGACGGCGGTGCCGGGACCTTGTTAGCGTAGCCGCTCAACCAGTCACCACACTACCCAGAGGAGAACCCCGATGAGAATCAGGGTGTCGTTGCTCGTCTCGTGCGTCGCGCTCCTGACGGGTCTGCTCGTCAGCGGGCCCGGACAAGCCGGCGCGCAGGGGCCGATCAAGATCGGCTTCGTCCAGGGCCTCACCGGCCCCTTCGAGGTCTATGCCAAGCAGGAGATCAACGGCTTCAAGCTCGGCCTCGAGTACGCGACGGGCGGGAAGATGGAGGTCCTCGGCCGGAAGATCGAGGTGATCGTGGAGGACGATCAGCTCAAGCCCGACGTCTCCAAGCAGAAGGTCACCAAGCTCTACGCCGACGACAAGGTGGACCTGGTCGTCGGTACCACGTCGAGCGCCGCCGCGCTCGCCATCCTGCCGGTGGCGCAGGAGTTCAAGAAGCCGCTGATCGTGGAGCCGGCGGTGGCCGACAGCATCACCGGCGAGCACTGGAACCGCTACGTGTTCCGCACGGCGCGGAACTCGGGCCAGGACGCGATCGCCAACGCGCTCGCCGTCGCCAAGCCCGGGGTGTCCATCGCCACCATCGCCCAGGACTACGCGTTCGGGAAGGACGGCGTCGCCGCCTACAAGGCCGCGGTGGAGAAGCTGGGAGGCAAGGTGGTCCACGAGGAGTACGCGCCCGTCCAGGCCACCGACTTCACGGCGCCGATCCAGAAGATCATCGCCGCGCTCAAGGACCGGCCGGGGCAGAAGTACGTGTTCGTGATCTGGGCCGGCAAGGGCGGGCCCTTTCCCCAGCTGGTGGCCAATCGCCTCGACAAGTACGGGATCACCCTCACCAGCGGCAGCAACGTGCTCGACGTGCTCAAGGCGATGAAGGCGCAGGGGCTCGAGGGGATGGTGGGCGGCGCGTACTACTACTACGAGATCCCGAAGAACCCGGTCAACGACTGGCTCGTCCGGGAGCACCAGAAGCGCTTCAACGAGCCGCCGGACTTCTTCACCTGCGGCGGCTTCGCCGCCGCCATGGCGGTCGTCGCGGGGATCCAGAAGGCCGCCGGCACCGACGCCGACAAGCTCATCGCCGCCATGGAGGCGAAGGACGACCACCAGGCGATGCAGAGCATGTACGCGTTCAAGATGGTCGCCAAGCCCGATGTCGCCTGGCTGGTCCCGGCGCTCAGCCGGGAACTGACGCCGGAGGAAACGGCGCCGCCGATCATGAACAAGCGATAGCCTCCGCTCACTCCTGCTTCTCCAGCAAGGTCAGGATGCGCTCGCCGGTGATCTCGCCGGGGACGAGGACGTGATCGGCGCCGGCGCGGAGCAGGTCCTCCGCGTCGGTCTTCTCCTCGCCCGTCATCACGATGGTGGCCTGGGGGGCCAGGCGGCGCAGGGTGGCGACGAGCCGGCGCGTGCTGATGCCCTTGAGGAACGTGTCGGAGATCGTGGTGACGACGATGCGCGCCTGCTCCATGCCGAGGTGCTCGAGGGCGTCGGGATTGGCCAGGTCGCCGTACTCCCAGCGGAAGCCCCGCGCCATCACCGCGCGGCCGCGCGTCGCGTCGTAGTCCACGAGCGTGATCCGCCCCTTGAGGTGCGGCGCGAGCTGCTCGACCCGGTCGAGCACCGCCTGCGCGATGCGAAAGTGCCCGAGGAGCACGATCTCGCGCGCGGGGTGCGCGTCCGGGGCGGGGCCGCCCGCCCGTTGCCGCCGGCGGGCGAGCCGTTCGAACGGGCGGAGCATGATCCGGGCAATGCGGTCGTTCGCGCCGATCACGTACGGCGACACGAGCGACGTCAGGATCATCGCCGTGAGCACCACCGCGCTCGCCCGGTCGGAGACGTGGCCGTAGTCGGCGCCGAGCGTCAGGATCACCAGGGAGAACTCGCTGATCTGGGCGAGGTTGAGGGCGGTCACGGTGCCGGCGTAGAGCCCCTCGCGCAGGAAGTAGGTCGTGGGGACCACGGCGACGAATCGGCTCACGAAGACGAAGGCCACGATCAGGGCGGCCTGGCCGAGAATCGTCGCATTGGGGACGGGCACCTGCATGCCGAGCGCGACGAAGAACAGGGTCACGAAGAAGTCCCGGACCCCGGTGACCTTCGAGATCACGTCCGAGCCGTAGGGGTAGGCCGAGATGGAGAGGCCCGCGATCAGAGCGCCCATCTCGCGCGACAGGCCGAGACGCTCGGCGATGCCGCTGACGATGAAGCACCACGCCACCGAGGAGATCAGGACCAGCTCCGGCCGTCGCGCGGAGGCCTCGAACAGGCGGGCGAGCGCGTAGCGGCTCGCGAGGAAGGCGACGCCGACGAGCACGGCGCCCCCCGCGATCGACCCGGCGATCCGGACGACGCCGGGGTCGGCGATGCTGGGCTGTACCGCCATGAAGAGGATGGCCCAGACGTCCTGGACGACGAGGACGCCCAGCGTCAGCCGCCCCGACAGGACCTTCAGCTCGAACTTGTCCCGGAGCAGCTTGACGACGATCAGCGTCGAGCTCAGCGAGATCACGATGGTGAGATAGAGGAGGTCGAAGTTGCCGCCGCCCGGCCGATAGCCGAGCCACGCGAAGAACAGGAGCCCGAGGAGCGCGTTGATCGCGAACTGACCGACGCCCAGCGCCAGCATCGACCGCCCCAGACGCCGCAGCTCCCGGAGGTCGATCTCGAGCCCGATGATGAAGAGCAGCAGGATGAGCCCGATCTCGGAGATGAGCTCGATGCTCTCGACGCTCGTCACGAGGCCCAGGCCCAGGCGCGGGCTCAGCAGGACGCCGCCGGCGATGTACCCGAGGATGAGCGGCTGGCGGATGACGCGGGCGACGTGCGCCACGAGGGCGGCGAACACGATCCCGAGGGCGATGTCGCGGAGTAGGGTTACGTCGTGGGGCATGGGGCTCGGGGTGACTCGGCGGCGCGCATGACAGTCGCTGCGGGTAGCAGGGTACACGGTGGGCGGGGTGTGTCAAGGCCGCCATGCCACGCGGGAACGCCGGGCCCCTGGCGTGAGGGCCAAGGAATGGAAGGCGAGCGGATCCGGGGCTGGGCGAGCCTCCGCGACCCGTGCTATCCTCGCGCCGTGCCCGATCCGCTCGCGTGCGCCGCCGCTCCGATCAGCCGACCATGGCCGCGACCCTCCCCGGGTCCAGGCTCGCCGTCCTGCCCCACACCACCCACGACACCGTGCTCGTCGGCCGGCGCCCGAAGGTGACGGCCGCGTTCGGCGCCCTTCTCAAGGGAAGGTGACGACGCCCGCGCCCCCGATCCTCTCCACCCGCGAGGTGACCATCCGCTTCGGCGGGCACGTCGCCGTGGACCACGTCAGCCTCGACGTCTTCCCCGCGACCCTCAAGTCCATCATCGGCCCCAACGGCGCCGGCAAGACGACGCTGTTCAACCTCCTCAGCGGCCAGTACCGGCCGAGCGAGGGGCGGATCGCCTTCAAGGGGCGGGATGTCACGGGCTGGAGCGCGGCCGCCCGCACCCGGCTCGGGATCGGCCGCTCCTTCCAGCTCACCAATATCTTCCCGACGCTCTCCGTGCTCGAGAACGTGCGCCTGGCCGTCCAGGCCCGGCGCGGCGTCGGGTTCAACGCCTGGCGGGACTACCGGAGCTTTCCCGCCCTCGAGGACCGCGCGTACGAGCTGCTGGAGACCGTGCTGCTCGAATCCAAGTGGCAGGCGCCGGCGGGGGAGCTGGCCCATGGTGAGAAGCGCAAGCTCGAGCTGGGCATCCTGCTGGCGCTGGAGCCCGAGGTCCTGCTGCTCGACGAGCCCACCGCGGGCATGTCGCTCGAAGAGGTGCCGACCATCATCGGCCTCATCGAGCGCATCAAGGCCCGGCGCGACAAGACGATCCTGCTCGTCGAGCACAAGATCGACATGGTGATGGCGCTGTCCGACGCGATCGCGGTGCTCAAGGACGGCCGCCTGATCGCCGACGGCACGCCCGAGGCGATCAGCGAGAACCCCGAGGTCCAGGCGGCCTACTTCGGCGGCGGCGTGACCGGTGCGGGCTAAATAGTTATCGAGGTGGACACGACCATTCTCGAGGTGGAAGACCTCCACACCCACATCGGCCAGCACCACATCCTGCAGGGCGTGTCGCTCCGGATCCGGCCCGACGCGGTGACGGTGCTGCTGGGCCGCAACGGGGCCGGCAAGACGACGACCATGCGCACGATCATGGGCGTGCTCCATCCGACCCGCGGCGCCGTGCGCTTCGACGGCCGTCCGATCCACCACCTGCCGCCCTACGAGATCGCGCGCCTGGGCATCGGCTACGTGCCCGAGGGGCAAGGCATCTTCGGCACCCTCACCGTGGCCGAGAACCTGCGCGTCGCCGCGCTCGCCGAGGACGCGGCGAGCGGGCGGCGGCTCGAGCAGATCCTCGACCTCTTCCCCGATCTCGACCGCTTCCGCGACGCCCGCGCGGCCACGCTGTCCGGCGGCCAGAAGCAGATGCTCTCCATCGCGCGGGCCTTCATCAACCCGAACCGGCTCCTCCTGATCGACGAGCCGTCCAAGGGGCTGGCGCCCATCATCGTCCTCCACCTGGTCGACGCGCTCCGCGCCATGAAGCAACACGCCACCGTGCTCCTCGTGGAGCAGAACTTCGCCATGGCGAGCGCCCTCGCCGACGACTTCTACCTGATCGACGACGGGCGCACGGTTCGCCACGGGTCCATGGCCTCGCTCGCCGCCGACCACGAGCTGAAGAAGAAGTACCTCGGCATATGAAGGCCCGGGCGCCGCTGCTCGTCGCGCTGGCCGTGCTCCTGCTGCCGCTCGGCTTCATGGAGCTGCGCACCTATCTCACGCTGACCGTGGCCGGCCTCGCCATGGGCATGCTGATCTTCCTCGTGGCGTCGGGCCTCACCCTGATCTTCGGGCTCATGGACGTGCTCAACTTCGCGCACGGGGCGCTCTTCTCGTGGGGCGCCTATGCCGGCTTCAGCGCGGCGGTGCTGCTCGAGGGGCGCTGGGGGTGGGCGGCGTCGCCCTCGGTGGCGGCCAACGGACTGCTGCTGCTCGCCGCCATCGCGGTGGCAGTGGCGGTGACCGTCGGGCTCGGCGTGCTCCTCGAGCGCATCATCGTCAGGCCCGTCTACGGCCAGCACCTCTTCCAGATCCTCATCACGCTCGGCGCCACCATCGTGCTCGAGGAGTTGATCCGCATCGTCTGGGGCCCGAACGACCAGGTGATGCCGGTGCCGGCCACCATCCAGGGCTCCTGGGACGTGGCCGACGTGGTCGTGCTGCGGGTGCCCGTGGTCGCCATCGGGCTCGGCCTCGCGGTCTACGCGGGGATGCAGGCGCTGCTGAACCGGACGCGGATCGGTCTCATCGTCCGGGCCGGCGTCGAGAACGGCGAGATGATCCAGGTGATGGGACACAACATCCACCGCTACTTCACGGGCGTCTTCGCGGCGGGCTCGGCCCTGGCCGGCGTCGGGGGCCTGATGTGGGCCATCTTCAGCCAGTCGGTGCGGCCGGCGATGGGCGGCGAGCAGCTCATCTTCGCGTTCATCGTCGTGATCATCGGGGGGCTCGGCAGCGTGACGGGGTCGCTGGTGGGTGCGCTCCTGGTCGGGCTCTCCTACAACTACGTGGCCTATCTGGTCCCCAAGGCCGCCATCGGCGTGACCATGGCGCTGATGGTCATCGTCCTCCTCCTCCGGCCCACGGGGCTGTACGGGGCGGCGAAGTGACGCCGCCGGCGCCGACTCCCGTCGCGGCGCAGCGGCTCGAGCGGCGGCGCCGGCGATGGCAGGACCCGACGCTCTTCCTGCGGGCGGGTGTGCTCCTCGCCTTCGCCCTGGCTCCGCTCGTCGTCCCGTCCTTCCAGGTCACCGACCTCCTCCTCAAGATCGCGCTGTTCGCCACCCTCGTGGCGAGCTACGACGTGGTCATCGGCTACACGGGCATCGTGTCGTTCGGCCACGCCATGTTCTTCGGGTTCGGCGCCTATGCCGTCGCGCTCTCGCTCGGGAAGTGGGGCGCGCCGACCTATGGCCATCTCCTCGCCGGCTTCGGCGCCGGGATCGTGTTCTCGGCCGCGGTCGCGGGGCTCATCGGCGCCTTCTCGCTCCGGGTGAAGGCCCTGTTCTTCGCCATGATCACCCTCGCCTTCGCCGAGTTCGCCCTCATCCTGGCGGTGCAGCTCTCCCAGGTGACGGGCGGCGAGGACGGGCTGTCCCCCAAGCTTCCCGGCGTCTTCGCGGTCGGCTTCGACGGCGGGCGGTGGCTCGGCATCCCGCTGACGGCACGGCTGATCACCTACTACGCCCTCCTCGCGGCGTGTGTCGCGCTCTTCCTCGGGATGAGCCGCTTCGTCCACTCGCCGCTCGGCCGCGCGCTCCAGGCCATCCGCGACAACGAGCTCAGGGCCGAGGCCCTCGGCTACCGGACGTTCGTGTTCCAGATCGTCTCGTCCTCCTTCGCGAGCGTCGTCGCGACGGTGCTGGGCGGCTGCTACGCGATGTGGGTGCGGTACGTGAACCCGGAATCCACGCTCGGCATCCCGATCATGCTGGACGTGCTCCTGATGGTGATCATCGGCGGCATCGGGACCCTCTACGGCGGGATCATCGGGGCGGCCTTCCTCCTGGCGGCGCGCACGCTCCTGCCCGATCTCCGCGCGCTCAGCGCGTCGCTCTTCCCCGGCTCGGAGATCCTCGCGCGGCTCTCGGAGCGCTGGCTCCTGTACTTCGGCATCCTCTTCATCCTGGTGGTCTTCTTCTTCCCCAAGGGCGTGCTCGGCACGATCCGCGCGAGCCTGTCCCGGCGACCGACCGGCCCGGGGCTCCCTAAAGGGTAATTGCTATCGGAGGGGGAAAGAGCCATAGGTGTCAGTGTGGGTCGCCAGGTTTGGTATGCTGGGCCGGATATGCCCGCCAGGGAGTACGCCGCCATCGTCGTCGGCGCCAGCTTTGCCGGCCTGGCGGGCGCCCGTCAGCTACGGGGCTCCGTACTCTTGCTGGACCGCAACGAGGTGGGGGCCGTCCAGACCTCGGCCTGCGGGACGCCCCTCTGGGTGCCCCAGGCCCTGGGCGTGGCGTCGAGCGTGCTCCAGGTCCACGAGCGGCTGACCATCCGCGCGGGCCGCCACACGATCACCTACGATCTCTCCGCCGTGCCCTTCTGCACCTTCGACTACAAGGCCTTCTGCCGGGGTCTCCTGGCCCAGTGCGAGGCCCGCTTCCTGAAGACCGCGGTGACCGAGCTCGGGGAGGGCCGGGTGGTGACCGGCGAGGGCTCGTTCAGCGCGCCGGTCGTCGTCGATTGCTCCGGCTGGCGCGGCGTCCTCGTCAACGGGGCCGGCCGCACGAGGCCCGACCGCGGCGCCTACACGTTCGGCCTCGAGGCGCACACGCCGGTCCGGGACGATGGGCTCACCTTCTTCCTCGACCGGACGATCATCCCTCACGGGCTCGGCTGGATCTTCCCGGTAGGCGCGGGCAGCTTGATCGGGCTGGGCTCCTACGCCGGCCGGTCCAAGCTGGGGCCGCCGCTGGAGCGATATCTGCGGGGCCAGTCCATCGCCGCCGGCCCGTACCACGGCGCCTATTTCCCGAACCGGCTCGGCCGGGCCACCGTGGGGCGTCTCTTCGCGGTGGGCGACGCGGCCGGCCAGTGCCTCCCGCTCACGGCCGAGGGCATCCGCCCCGCGCTCTACTTCGGCGGCGAGTGCGGGAAGATCGTCCAGCGCGTCATCGCGGGATCGCTGACGCTCGAGGCGGGGCTCGCGAGCTACGCTGGGCTGGTGCGGCGGTACCGGAAGGCGTACCGGCTTCTCCAGTGGGTCCAGTGGGTGACGGCGCACGCCCCGACGCGCTGGCTCGCCGCGCTCACCGAGCTGGCGGCCCGCCGTCCGCTCCAGCCGCACTGGTGGCCCCGCTATGGCTGGTTCGGGCGCGGCGAGCCCGGCGG
>WNGA01003152.1_pt1 | contig 24827 bp, 18 predicted proteins | sample 5400061 | NCBI WGS metagenome assembly WNGA01 (sample SAMN13153366, study PRJNA577476) | soil metagenome | isolation source: 100 cm soil or saprolite under grassland replicate 2 | place: USA:California | collected 2016-06-15 | reverse complement strand
AGTGGCAAAAAGGCAACGCGGCCATGTCCCTGCGGCTATCTCGGTCACCCGAGCGGCAAGTGTCGGTGCTCGCCCGATCAGATCGCCCGCTACCGCGGCCGCATTTCCGGACCGCTGCTCGACCGTATCGACCTGCAGATCGAAGTGCCTTCGTTACCGGTGGACGCCCTGCCGCCCAAGCGCGGGCCGGCAGGCGAGCCAAGCGCCGTCGTACGCTCGCGGGTCGCGGCGGCAGCCGCGCTCCAGCGCGTGCGGCAGGGCAAGCCCAATGCGCAATTGCAGCCGAAGGAGATCGAGCGCCTTTGCCGCCCCGATGCGCAGGGCGAAGCGTTGCTCAAGAGTGCCTTTGCGCGACTGTCGTTGTCGGCGCGCGCGTATCACCGCATCTTGAAGGTCGCGCGCACCATCGCCGATCTCGCCGCGGCCGAGGATCTCGCCGCGAGCCACGTCGCCGAAGCGATCGGCTATCGCCGGCTCGACCGCAGCTGATGACCAAAGCAGGTACCTTGGGCGACTTCGCTACAATCCCTACGCTTATCAGCGGAGGTATGCGATGAGGCGTACGGGATGCCTGCAGGAATGGAGACGTTGGCGCATGCGTGCAGTAGCGGCGTTTCGAAGATGCGCTTCGTCCTTGTTCACCGCGTTTCCGGATACAGGGACGATGTTTGGAAAGCGCAGTGTCATGCTCTTGCTTGGCGCGTTCGCCATTGCTGTGCACGGCCCAACAGCGCTGGCCCAGAGCTTTCCGAGCAAGCCGCTGACTCTGGTAGTCGGATTCGCGGCAGGCGGTGGGGTCGACATCAACGCGCGTCTGCTCGGCTCCTGGCTTGCCGAACAGCTCGGCCAACCGGTGATCATCGAGAACCGTCCCGGTGCCGGATCCAGGATCGCAAACGAGCATGTGGCGAAAGCGGCGCCGGATGGCCACACGTTGCTCATCACCACCGCAGCGGTGGCGATCGACATGGCGATTTACGAGAAGCTCCGGGTCGATACGCTGCGTGACTTCACGCCGGTGTCGACGATCTCGAGCACTCCAATGATCCTCGTCGTGAACCCATCCGTTCCGGTCAAGGACGTGCGGGAGCTGATCGCCAGGGCGCGTGCAATGCCGGGCACGCTCAACTATTCCTCTTCCGGCTCCGGCACGACCGGACACCTCTACGGGGAGCTCTTCAAACTGCGCACCGGCACCGACATCGTGCACATACCCTACAAGGGTACCGCGCCGTCGCTCACCGCCCTGATTGCCGGCGAGGTGGACGTGAGCTTCGCCACCGTGCCGGCGGTTCTGCAATACGTCAGAGCGGGGCGACTCCGGCCGCTCGCTTTGACCGGTGAAAAACGCTCGGAGCTCATGCCCGAGGTTCCGACGATGAAGGAAGCCGGAGTAGGCGGCGCGGTGGCGAATGTCTGGTACGGTGTGCTTGCGCCGGCGGCGACGCCGCCCGATGTCGTGAACATCGTCGCGCATGCGGTCATGGACGCGTCGCATTCGCCCGCCTTCAGGAAGCGGCTCGTCGATCTGGGCGCGGAGCCTGCCGCGACTACGCCTGCAGAATTCGGCAGGCTTCTGCGCGAGGAGGTCGCCAAATGGGCCGAGATCGTGAAGGCCGCGGGGATCCGCGCTGATTGACTGCGACAAGCCGAAGACGCACGATGCTGCGGCCCGGCACCGAATCGCAAGTGACGGCTATGTCGCTCCCAGCGTTATCGCACGGTTCCGCCGGATCTCCGCCGCGACGCCCGCAACGGTCGCGCCCTCGTGCGGGCTGGCAAGGTCGACACCGAAGGTGTCGCGCAGTCGCGTCTGGAGCTCGACAACAGAAAGTGAATCGCCGCCGAGCAGGAAAAAGTCGTCACCGCGACCGATCGGTGCATGCTTGAGCATCTGCTCAAAGATCCCTGCGATGGCGCGCTCCAAATCATCAGCCGGCGGCTCGAACCCACGTGTCTGCGAAGTCTCGGTTCGTAGCTCCATTGCCGCCAGCGCCTTCCGGTCGATCTTGCCGCTGGCAGTCAGCGGCACCGCATCGACGAACAGGAATGCGGATGGCAGCATGTACGACGGCAGTTGCTGCGCGAGGCGGCGGCGGACAAGGACCGAATTCCGCTCCGCACCCGGGCTGACGGCCAGATACGCAACGAGCCGGTCGGGCGCCAATTGCCGCTCGCCACTCAAGGCAAGGACCGCTGCTTTTGTGACACCGGGACACGCAGAAAGCGCTGCCTCGACCTCGGTGAGCTCGACCGTGTGGCCGCGGATCTTGACGCGGCTGTCTCTGCGTCCGAGAAAGTGGAGATTGCCTTCGGCGTCGATGCGCCCGAGGTCGCCGGTGAAATAGTGTCTCCAACCCGGTGCAACCGGGTCCACGGAAAATGCCGTCGCATTGAGCTCGGCACGGCGCCAGTATCCCGGGCTGACATGAGGGCTGGAAACGACGATTGCGCCTACTTCATTCGTGTCCGCCGCACTCCCGTCGTCGCGCTGGATCAGAACACGCAGCCCTTGGGGGCTTCGGCCGGCCGGAAGAATACCGGTGGACGGACGCGGGTCGCAATGTTTGACAACGTGTTGTGCGATGACATGTGCTTCGGTGGCGGCAAGATGGTTGACGAAGATGCAACCGTCGACGGTATGCCGCCGGAAGAGCTCGACGTCGCTGTCGAAGAGCGCCTCTCCGCCGAGGTCGATCGCCCGCAGATGCGCGAATTTCCGGCCCGGCGCGAGACTCGCGAACACCTCGCGAAAAACCGTCGGTACGGCATGGAACACGGTGATTCGCTCGCGATCGAGCCAGTCAGCAAGCGGCGGGACGCCGTCCCGACGGATATCGTACCCATAGAGCGTTGCGCCGCTGTGCAAACCACCGAAGATATCCATGTTTGCCGCGCCGAAGCTGAGAGAAAACAGGAAGGTCAGCCGGTCTGCGGCGTCGATGCGCGGCGTCCTCGAGTAGGCGTCGGCAAAAAACAGCAGGTTGCGGTGCGTCTGGACTACCCCGTTGGGCTGGCCGGTCGACCCCGACGTGTAGAACATATACGCCGGTGTATCGGCGGTCACGCGAGGCAGGACAGTTGCTTCGCTATCTGCTCCCAGAGCGGCAAGGTCGATGACCGCGCAACTGCTTGAAGCAAGCGCACGCGCGCGCTGAAGTAATGATGTCTCGGTGAGCAAAGCGACAGGTTCACTGTCCTTAAGGACGAAGCGCAAACGCTCGTCCGGGTCGCCAGCGTCCAGGGGAACATACGCGCGCCCACTTCGAGCAGCGCCGAAGATCGCCTTGACCGCGGGAACCTTGTTTTCATAGAGAAGACCGACGAACCGGGCCGATCTCTTCCCGCAACCACGATGCGGCGAGCGATCGTGGAGGCAGCTGCGTCGAGCTCCCTATAGCTGACCTGGGTGTCGCCCTCGGTGATCGCAGTCTTGCCGGCCAGACGATCTGCAATCGTCGCCAGCCGCGAGCCGATCGTGAACGGCCTGAACGCGGTTTTCATGGCACCCCTGTAGAAGCTCCCCGAACTCCGGCACATCTTACAATCGGCGTCCGGGCCGGGCAAACGCGGCCCGACGTCCGATCGCGGAGAAGCGATATCGAACGATTGCCTCGCCGTACGTTCACGGTTGTCGCCGCGGGCGCGCGTATCATCGCGGGGTGAACTTCGCCCGCAAAGGATGATGACGACGCTCGACCGCTCTCCACTCGGCAAGCCGACCGACTATCCCGAACGTTACGATCCTGCGCTGCTCTTTCCGATTGCACGCGCGGGGCAGAGAGAAGCATTCGGGTTGCACGGGCAGCTTCCGTTCGGCGGCGTGGACCTCTGGACCGCATACGAGATCACATGGCTCGATGCGCAGGGCAAGCCTCGGATCGCGATCGGTGAATTCAGGGTGCCTGTCGACTCGCCGTCTATCGTCGAATCGAAGTCGCTGAAGCTCTACCTGGGCTCCTTTGCGCAGGAAGCTCTGAGCATCGACGAGATTGCGCGCCGCATCGCAGCCGATCTCGCGCGCGCCTGCGGCGCCACGGTTGGCGTTACGCTTTCTCCCGCGGCGAACGCGGCCGGGCCCGGCTTCGCCGCGTTGCCCGGCGAATCGCTGGATGAAATCGAGCTGGCAACAGATGTCTACGAGCCCGAGCCGGGTTCGCTGGCAGCCGGCGGTGCGATCGTCGACGAGACGCTGCGCTCGGCGCTGTTCCGGTCACGCTGCCCCGTGACCGGCCAGCCCGACTACGGCGATGTGATGATTCGCTATCGCGGTATGCAGATCGATCGTGCGGGATTACTTCGGTATCTGATCTCGTTCCGCCGGCACGCTGCATTTCACGAAAGCTGCGTCGAGCGCATGTTCGTCGACATCCTCAGCCGTTGCGCTCCACGGACACTCACCGTCTACGCGCGCTTCATGCGCCGCGGCGGGGTCGACATCAATCCTTTTCGCAGCAACTTCGAGCCGGAACCGCCCCAAGGCGTGCGCACGCCGCGGCAGTAGCCTGGTTGAGAGTAGCCCGGGTTGAGCCCGGAGGGCGAAGCCCGGGGCGGCGGCGCGAATCGACGTGAGTCCCGGGCATCCCCCGGGTCCGGGGTCAGCCCGGGCTACGGATGCTCGCGCCACCGAAGAGAACGCGGCGTCCGAACCATGGGTGCAATGCTTCATTGCGATAAAATTGTTTGATGATGAATGCCGTTACCGATGCGCCCTTTGACGACACCGACGTCGAGGCGCCGCGGCTGCGCGAGATCCCCTATAACTACACATCGTTCTCCGACCGCGAGATCGTCATCCGCCTGCTCGGGGCCGAAATGTGGAGCCTGCTGGGCGAGCTCCGCACCGAGCGCCGCACCGGCCGCTCGGCGCGCATGTTCTTCGAAGTGCTGGGCGACATCTGGGTTGTCGAGCGCAACCCATATCTGCAGGACGATCTTCTCGACAATCCCTCCCGACGCGAGCTCCTGATCGGCGCGCTCCGGCATCGGTTGAGCGAGATCGAAAAGCGGCGCCAGCTTGACGCGAATGCCGCGCGCGATGCCAAGGTCGGACGATTGCTCGCCGCCGCGCACGCAGCGGTCGATCGTTTCACGCACGAGTTCGGGAATACATGGGATTTGCGCAAGCGCGCGCTGCGAGTGCTCGCTCGCCATACGCACAAGGACAACATCACCTTCGACGGCTACGCCCGAGTATCTCACGTCACCGATGCGACCGACTGGCGCATCGAGTATCCGTTCGTCGTCCTGCATCCTGATACCGAAGCAGAAGTGCCGGGGTTAGTGCGCGGCTGCATCGAGCTCGGGCTCACCATCATTCCCCGCGGCGGCGGCACCGGTTACACCGGCGGCGCCGTACCGCTCGACCGGCGTTCGGCAGTGATCAACACCGAAAAACTCGAGCGCTTGTCCGCCGTCGAGCGCATCGTGCTTCCCGGCTGCAGAGAGCCGACAGCGACGATCGATGCCGGTGCGGGCGTGGTCACCAAACGGGCGATGGACGCGGCGGAAGCCGCCGGGCTGGTATTCGCAGTCGATCCCACGTCGGCGGATGCCTCGTGCATCGGCGGCAACGTCGCGATGAACGCGGGTGGCAAGAAGGCGGTGCTGTGGGGCACGGCGCTCGACAATCTCGCCTCGTGGCGCATGGTCACGCCTGATGCCGACTGGCTCGAGGTCACGCGGCTCGATCACAATCTGGGAAAGATCCACGACGCGCCCATTGCGAGCTTCGAGCTCGCGTACTACGCCGTCGACGCGAAAGGCGCATTCGGCGCGCTCAAGCGCAAGGAAACACTGGCGATTCCCGGTGAACGGTTCCGCAAGGCAGGCCTCGGCAAGGACGTGACCGACAAGTTTCTCGCTGGATTGCCTGGCGTGCAGAAGGAAGGCTGCGACGGCATCATCACCTCGGCGCGCTTCATCCTGCACCGGATGCCGTCGGCGATCCGGACGGTGTGCCTCGAGTTCTTCGGCCAGGTGCGCGACTCGACGCCGGCGATCGTCGAGATCAAGCGCTATCTCGATGCGCGTCCGGGCGGGGCGATGCTGGCGGGGCTCGAGCATCTCGACGAGCGCTATGTGAAAGCCGTCGGCTACACGACCAAAGCCAAGCGCCACGGCCGGCCCAAGATGGTGCTGATCGGTGACATCGTCGGCGAGGGCGAAGACGCGGTCGCGCGCGCCGCCTCCGAAGTGGTGCGCATGTGCAACGCGCGAGGGGCCGAGGGGTTTATCGCGGTCTCGTCGGAGATGCGCAAGAAGTTCTGGCTGGATCGTGCGCGCACGGCGGCGATCGCCAAGCACACCAATGCATTCAAGATCAATGAAGATGTCGTGATTCCGCTCGAGCGGCTGGGCGACTACACGGACGGCATCGAGCGCATCAACATCGAACTTTCGATCGCCAACAAGCTCGCGCTTTGTGATGCGCTGGCCCGGTTCTTCGCCGACCCGATGTCCGAGACGCTGTGGACATCCGACGCCGACGCCGACGCCACGCCGTCGCCGGAGGCGCTCGCTGCCAAGCTCGACGAAGCGCGCGCGCTCGTCTCAGGTGTGCGAGCGCGCTGGGAGGATCTGCTCGACCGGATCGAGGAGACCTTTCCGACCCTGCAGAGTCATGCCACGGTCGTTTCCTGGAAGTCCGAGCTCAAAGCTCCGCTGGAAGAGATCTTCGCGGGTCTCGCGTTCGCGCCGATCCTCAGGCGCTGCACCGACATCCATCGCGACGTGCTGCATGCGCGTGTGTTCATCGCGCTGCACATGCATGCCGGAGACGGCAACGTGCACACAAACATCCCGGTGAATTCCGACAACTACGCGATGCTCAAGGAGGCGAGCGCGGCGGTGGCCCGGATCATGGCGCTCGCGCGCTCGCTGAACGGAGTGATCTCGGGCGAGCACGGCATCGGCGTCACCAAGCTCGAATATCTCACTGCCGAAGAACTCGCGCCTTTTGCGGAGTACAAGCGACGCGTCGACGCCGAGGGACGCTTCAACCGGGGCAAGCTTCTTCCGGGCGCGGATCTCCGCAATGCGTATACGCCGAGCTTCAACCTGATCGGCGCCGAGAGCCTGATCCTCGAGCAGTCGGAAATCGGGCAGATCGCCGATTCGATCAAAGATTGCCTGCGCTGCGGCAAGTGCAAGGCGCCCTGCGCCACGCATTCGCCGCGCGCGAACCTGCTCTACAGCCCCCGCAACAAGATCCTCGCCACATCGCTGTTGATCGAGGCGTTTCTCTACGAGGAGCAGACGCGCCGCGGCGTGAGCCTGAGACATTTCGACGAATTCTCCGACGTCGCGGACCACTGCACGGTGTGCCACAAGTGCCGGAACCCGTGCCCGGTCGATATCGACTTCGGCGATGTCTCGATCGCCATGCGCAACTTCCTGCGCAAGCAGGGCAAGCGCAAGTTCAATCCCGGGACCGCCGCGTCGATGTTCTTCTTGAACGTAACGGACCCGACGACGGTCAAGCTCGCCAAGGGCGTGATGATCGACCTGGGTTATCGGGCGCAAAGGCTGGCTTACGGCGTCGTCAAGCGTGTAGGCCTGGCCCAAAGTCTGACCAGAAGGCCGCCGGCAACGGTCGGAGTCGCTCCGCTCACCGCGCAAGTGATCCATTTCGTCAACAAGCCGCTGCCCGGAGGACTACCCAAGCGCACCGCGCGGGCGTTGCTCGACATCGAGGACAAAACCGTCGTCCCGATCATCCGCGATCCGGCGAAGCCCGCCGAAGAGTCGGAAGCGGTGTTCTACTTCCCGGGCTGCGGCTCGGAGCGGCTGTTCTCGCAGGTCGGGCTGGCGACGCAGGCGATGCTCTATCACATCGGGGCGCAATGCGTTCTTCCGCCAGGCTACCTCTGCTGCGGCTACCCGCAGACCTCGGCGGGCAATCACGATCGAGGGCAGGAAATCATCACCGACAACCGCGTGCTTTTTCATCGCGTCGCCAACACGCTCAACTATCTGGACATCCGCACCGTGCTCGTCTCTTGCGGCACTTGCATGGACCAGCTGCAGAAGTACGAATTCGACAAGATCTTCCCAGGCTGCCGCCTGCTCGACATCCACGAATATCTGCTGGAAAAAGGCGTCAAGCTCGATGGAGTGTCAGGCGTGCGCTACATGTATCACGATCCCTGTCATACCCCGATGAAAACCCACGCGCCGCTCAACGTAGTCAACACGCTCATGGGCGCCGAGGTGCCGTTGAGCGACCGCTGCTGCGGCGAGTCGGGCACTCTCGCGACAACACGTCCCGACATCTCGACGCAGGTGCGATTCCGGAAGGAAAACGAAATGCGAACCGGCGCGGCGCGGCTGCGCGCCGACGGTTTCGCCGGCCCAGTGAAAGTGCTCACCTCCTGCCCCTCGTGCCTGCAGGGGCTGTCGCGGTTCAACGATGACTCCGGGACGGAGGCCGATTACATCGTCGTCGAGATCGCGCGCCACATCCTCGGTGACGATTGGCTCCCCGATTACGTCAACGCGGCGAGTAAGGGCGGGATCGAGCGGGTCCTGCTCTAGCAGCGCAATCAGCGGCGGCGAGCGACGATAAAGGACGGCGCTTGCATAGTCGACGCGAAGAGCGCGGGGCCGGCGTTGCCGGTGATCGCTGCCGCGTCGAACGCGGGCTCGGCGAAATGAGCGCTGGCGACGATCGATATCGTGGCTACAGCGACGCACACTGCGCTCAAGATCCAGCGGGCCTTGCGCGAACCTCTGCCGCCCTGGAAAAAGGCCCCGCGACTGCGCGCGGGGCGCGCAGCGCGGGTTGGAGGCAAGGGCTGCGCCGGCGGCGATGAGACGGCGGTGCCGGAATCTTCGGGGCCCGCCTGGACGGGACACCCCGGGTGGCGACCTTCGATGGTGCGGTCCATGATTTCCTCGTCCTGAAGCGTACAAGTGGTCGTGTCCATGGGGCTAAGTCTGCGCCAGACCAGTCCTTCCATGCGGCGGAGCATTCCGCATTGCGGAAGTCGAATATTCTGCAGGCGAGAGAGCACCCGACCGGCGGGGCGGGCATGCCCGGCGGCGGCCGAGGGTCCATGTGTTTGTGCTATAAGAGCCTTGAGGCCCCGAGGCACGGCCCCCGCGAAGCGTTTGCCCCGGCGGGCGGTTGGCGTCCCGTGCGCACGGAGAAACGGTGACCAACGAGTTCACGCTCACGCAGACCGGCACCGAGCCGACGGCGCTGGCGTTCGCGGACGCCGACGGTTGCGCGCGCTGGTTGCGGGCGCTGCCGCTATCGAACATCCCCAAGCACTACGACGCGATCCGCGGCCAGTTGAAGCGGATGACAGAGGCCGACTTCTCGCCGCGAGAACGTGCGCGCATCGCCGAGGTATTCCGCGAGCCGGTCGCTTACCTGCATACCGAGCTTGCCCGCCGCTACGCCGGCAAGCCGCATCCGGCGACCGATCGCGAACACGACGCCGCCGAGCAGGGGCTCGCGCTTTGGCAAGCCCTCTGGAACCAGTACTCGGCTTGTCTGAAGCCGCTGCTCGAGGGCGATCCCGAGCTGCAGGGCGTCAAGGCCAAGGTCCTGCAGCGCGGTCTGTGGGTCGGCAAGCAGCTGATCTTGGTCTACGGCTTGGCTCGGCGCGTGCCCGCAGCGAATGTGTGGCAGGAATTGCATGCGTATTATCGCCTCGCCGAGATTCTGGAATGCTCGGTCAGCGCGGTGTCCGACGAGCTGATGCCCAATGCGGTCGGCGTCTCGTGCTACTCGACCTATTCGCACGCGCTGCTGTTGAATCTGGCCGATCCCTGTGCGCTGACGGTGCGGCAAATCGAGTTGGCCGACCGCTGGCTCTCGATGTGGGCGCGTAAGGTCTTCCCGTATGCGCAGCAGCGCGAGACCGAAGGCCCGGTGATCGTCATCGACCTTGATGCACCGGCTGGAGCGTCACTGGTTGCGGTCGCGCCGCGCCACGCGAGCGAAGCCACGCGGTTCGGTTACCCGGCCAAGCTCGCGACCAGCGTCCGCGGACGGTTGAAGCGGCTCGCCAGCGGGGCCAATCCGGCGGAGCTGCAACTCGGTCATGATGTCTCGGTCGAAGCCTCAGCGGCGCTTCTGTCGCATCTTGACTCGCGCTGGTACACGCCGCCGAAAAGGACGGGCAACGACACGCAGACGAGCCTGGATTTGTGCGTCGGCGGTCTCGGCGCCGCGTACTTCCGCGTCGCAGGACGCACGTTCAACCGCCAGGACCCTCTGGGGCGGCTGTCCTACCACGGCACGCAGCATCTGGCGACCCTCGGAGCCCTGACCGATTACGACCGCAACAAGGACGAGGCCGAGAAGAGCTGGGCATGGGAGCACTGGCAGGGAATCTATGATTGGGACGAGGCGAATGTCCGCCGCGTCGGAACCGCGCAACATCGGTGGCATCTGGAGCAGCTCGTCATCGTCCGTGACGACGAGCGCGTGCGCTGCGGCTATATAAGGCGAGTAGCGCTCGACAGCCATGGAGAGCTCTCCGTGACGCTCAGGTTATGGTCCGGCTCGCCGACTGCATTGGGCGTGCGCGCACTCACGACGATGCTGTCGGAGGATCCGCCCGTCCCCGTCGTCCTTCTCGGAGCCACGACCGACGAGAAGGCGTCGATAATCACGCCGCCGCGGACGTTCAATCCGGGTCGCATTCTGCGGTCGTTCGACTCGGGCCCCGAGCGGCGCTTTCGCCTGACGCGCCTCGTTCAGCGCGGCGCAGATTTCGAGCGCGTTGCCTTCGAGGAATCGCCCGCGTAGCCGCACCGCGGAGGCGGTAACGCTGATGCCGAATCGACTCGCTGGGGAGACGAGCCCTTACCTTCTCCAGCACGCGGGCAATCCGGTCGACTGGTACCCCTGGGGCGAAGAGGCGCTCGCCCGCGCCCGCCGCGAGGACAAGCCGATCCTGCTTTCGATCGGATATTCCGCCTGTCACTGGTGCCACGTGATGGCGCACGAGTCCTTCGAAGACGACGGCGTCGCCGCGCTGATGAATGACCTCTTCGTCAACATCAAGGTCGACCGCGAGGAACGGCCCGACCTCGATCAGATCTACCAAACGGCACACGCGATGCTCACGCAGAGGAGCGGCGGCTGGCCGTTGACGATGTTTCTCACGCCGGACCAGGCGCCTTTCTTCGGCGGAACGTATTTTCCGAAGGCCTCGCGCTACGGCCTGGCCGGGTTTGCCGATCTTCTACCGCGGATCGCCGCCGCGTACCGCGAGCAGGGCGCGGCGATCGCCGAGCAGAACGCCAGGCTGAAGGCTGCATTGGCGCTTACCAACCCGGATGCGCAGGACGCGCGCGCTGCGTTGCCTGTCGATGCGCCCAAGCTTGCCTTCGCCGCGCTCGCGCGCTCGTTCGACTCCGTCCATGGCGGGTTCGGTGGAGCGCCGAAATTTCCGCACCCGTTCGAGCTCGAGTTCTGCCTCCGTCGCTACGCCTCGCGCGGCGACAAGAGCGCACTCGAGATCGCCACGGTCACGCTCGCGCGCATGGCCGAAGGCGGTATCCACGACCAGCTCGGCGGCGGTTTCTGCAGATACAGCGTCGACGCCGAATGGACCATCCCGCATTTCGAGAAGATGCTCTACGACAATGCGGCGCTGCTCGCGGTGTACGCCGACGCTTGGCGGGCGAGGGGGGACGCAGCGTTCGCGCGTGCGGCGCGCGGCATTGTCGCCTGGACATTGCGCGACATGCGTGCCCCCGAGGGTGCTTTCTACTCGAGCCTCGACGCCGACAGCGAGCACGAGGAAGGCAAGTTCTACGTCTGGACGCCGGATGTCGTGCAAGCGTTGCTGACCGCCGACGAGTGGGCCGTGGCGCGGCGTCACTGGGCGCTCGACCGGCCGCCCAATTTCGAGCACGCCGCATGGCATCTGCGCGTCGGCGTGCCGCTCGCCGAGGTGGCGCGCGAGCTCGGGATTGCATTGGAGGCCGCCGAGGCGCGGCTTGAGCTCGCGCGCGCGAAGCTCTTCGCCGCGCGCGAACAGCGCGTCCACCCTGGGCGCGACGACAAGGTCCTCACCTCATGGAACGCGCTGATGATCGGCGCGCTTGCCCGCGCAGCACGCGTGTTCGACGAGGCCGAATGGCTCAGCGCGGCGCAGCGCGCGGCCGATTTCCTGCGCGGCTCACTCTGGCGCGACGCGCGGCTCGTCGCGACATACAAGGATGGCCGCGCGCATTTGAACGCTTATCTCGACGATCATGCCTATCTGCTCGCTGCATTGCTCGAGTTGCTGCAGACCTCGTTCCGGTCGCAGGACCTTTCGTGGGCGATCGAAATCGCCGATGCCCTGCTGCAGCGGTTCGAAGATTCGGCAAGCGGCGGCTTCTTTTTCACCAGCCACGACCACGAGGCGTTGATCCATCGGCCCAAGCCGGCGCACGACAATGCGACGCCTGCGGGCAACGGCATCGCCGCGCAGGCGCTGCTCACGCTCGGCCACTGGCTGGGCGAGTCCCGTTATCTCGACGCCGCGGAGCGCACGCTGCGCGCGTTTGCGGGCGAGCTCGGCGAGCGGCCTTCCGGTGTCGCTTCGTTGCTGATCGCCCTCGAAGAATGGACGACTCCGCCGACGAGCGTCTTGCTGCGCGGCGACCCGGCAACTTCGGCCTCGTGGCAGCGGCTGCTCGAACGTACCTATCGTCCGCGGGTGCGCACGCTCGACCTTTCCCGCGCGGGAGTGCTCACTGGCGCCCTGGCACGCCCGCATCAAGACGGCGAAGCTGCGGCCACCGCATGGGTGTGCACGGGTACGTCATGCCTGCCGCCGATCCACGCGCTCGAAGCGCTCGAGCGAGGGCTTGCCGCCGGGGTGTGATCGATTTTTCGCGCGGGCGCCGATGTGGCGTGACGTCGACGCTTCCGGTAACATTGCGGACGTTTTTCCCCTTATCGCACGGGAGATAACAATGAAGCGCTACGGCACGCTGCTCGCCGCCGGTCTTTTTGTCGCGGGCGGCGCCAACGCCGCGCTCGACAACAAGGCTGCCGAGGAGCTGATGAAAAAGGATGGCTGTGCGGCCTGTCACGCGATCGACAAGAAAGTCATCGGACCCGCGTACCAGGAAGTCGCGGCGAAGTACAAGGGCGACCCCTCCGCGCCGGCGAAACTCGCCGACAAGGTCAAGAAAGGCGGTGTCGGGGTCTGGGGTCAAATCCCGATGCCGCCGAACGCGCAGGTTCCCGACGCCGACATCAAGAATCTCGTCGCGTGGATCCTGGCGCTTAAGAAGTAGCGGTGCTCGCAGAAAGCGTTCGATCACGGCGAGCCGCTGTGACTCAAGCGCGGGTGGCGCAAGACGCGTCGTCGAGCGGGTGACCCGGCTTGCGGCGGCCACTCAACCACGAGTAGCCGCGCGAGCCCGTGGCGAGGGGCCCTGCGCACAAAGTGCGCGGGGATCGCGCGAGGCGAGTCGCGGCTGCGGCCGACACGCAACCTGTGCATGTCAGCAAAACCGTGCAAAGAGGCCGCCGCGCACAAGCCACCCGCTTACGACGACTGCGCCACAACGCGCATTCGTCCCAGCGGCTCGCCGTCTCACAGCGTCGTGTCAGTGACTGCGTGCGCGCTCGCACTGAGCGGCGTCGCCGACGGAGGTTTTTGACAAGCAGCACCACCGCCGGTAATCTTGCTGTTCCCGTACAGGAGAGAGCGACGTCGAACGTCTGACGCTCGACCCGCCGCCGAAGGCGTAACTCCCGCAATCGCTCAGGCACCGAGGACTGCGCGGGCGTAGCAACCAATCTGGAGAGCGGCCGTCCGCAATATATTCGGGCGGTCCACCGAAGGGGCATCCGGCGTCAGCTTTTGCGCGCGCCGCAATCTCTCAGGTAAAAGGACAGACGGGGCGAGACCGAACCAACGGTATCGCCCTTTTTCGTTGTCCGGGAGAAGCCATGCTCCGACAGACTCCGCTCAACGCCGCGCATCGCGCTGCCGGCGCAAGGATGGTCGACTTCGGCGGCTGGGACATGCCGGTCAGCTACGGCTCGCAGATCGAAGAGCACCACGCGGTGCGCCGCGACGCCGGCATGTTCGACGTGTCGCACATGCTCGCGGTCGATCTCTCCGGCGACCAAGCGCGCGCGTTCCTGCGCTACGCGCTTGCCAACAACGTGGACAAGCTCGCCGTGCAGGGCAAGGCGCTCTATTCGTGCCTGCTGCGACCTGACGGCGGGATCCTCGACGATCTGATCGCGTACTTCCTGCGCGAGGATGCTTTCCGCATCGTCGTCAACGCGGCTACGGCCGAAAAGGATGTCGCCTGGTTCAACGCCTTGATTGCCGAGCGCGGCTCGGAGCTTGCGCTCAAGCCGCGGCGCGACCTCGCGATGATCGCGGTGCAGGGACCCAGCGCCCGTGACAAGCTGTGGCGGGCGCTGCCGGAAAGCCGCGCCGTGTCGGAATCGTTGAAGCCGTTCGTGGCGGCCGAGCTTGACGATTATTTCATCGCCCGGACTGGCTATACCGGCGAGGATGGATTCGAAATCACGCTGCCGGCCGTGCGGGCAGCCGGGTTGTGGAATGCGCTTGCAGCAGCGGGCGTCCAGCCGTGTGGACTCGGTGCGCGCGATACGCTGCGGCTGGAAGCAGGCATGAATCTCTACGGTCAGGACATGACCGAAGCCGACAATCCGCTCGAGTCCGGGCTCGCCTGGACGGTCGATCTCGCAAGCCCGCGCGATTTCGTCGGCAAGGCGGTGCTCTCTGCCGCGCAGATAGAGCGACAACAGGTTGGCTTGATCCTGCAAGGCAAGGGCGGCGTCCTGCGCAGCCACCAGAAAGTTCTCACCGCCAAAGGCGGCGGCGAGATCACCAGCGGCACTTTCTCGCCGACGCTCGCGCAGTCGATCGCGCTCGCCCGCGTGCCCGTCGGCGTCGCGCCCGGCGATACCGTCGCAGTGGAAATCCGCGACAAAAAGCTCAATGCGCGCGTCGTCAAGCCGCCTTTCGTGCGCCACGGCAAGGCCCTCATTTCGTAATTCCTTCGGAGAGCATCCATGAACGTTCCCGCGAATCTCAAATACACCGACAGCCACGAATGGATCCGCGCCGATCCCGACGGCACGCTCGCCATCGGCATCACCGATCACGCCCAGGAAGCTCTGGGCGATCTCGTGTTCATCGAGCTGCCCGCGGTCGGGCGAACCGTAAAGGCCGGCGAGGCAGTCGCCATCGTCGAATCGGTCAAGGCGGCGTCCGACGTCTATGCTCCGGTGGCGGGCGAAGTGGCGGCGGCCAACACCGAAGTGACGGACGCTCCCGAGAAAGTCAACGCCGATGCCTACACACATTGGCTCTACAAGCTCAAGCCTGCAAACGCGGCCGACGTCGGCAAGCTCCTCGACGCCGCCGCGTATGCCAAAGTGATCGGTGAGGCATGAGGACCCGTCGATGAAAATGGACAAGCCTCGAACCGTGGTCGCTCGCCGCCCACTCGCCGAGCTGGAACAGCATCGCGGTTTTGTCGACCGCCATATCGGCACGACCGATGCCGAACAGGCAGAGATGCTCAAAGTGCTCGGCTACGCGTCGCGATCGGCGCTCATCGAGGCGGCCGTGCCACCCGCGATCCGCCTGCGCGAGCCGCTGGCGCTGTCTGCCGCGAAGGGAGAAGAGGAGGCGCTCGCCGAATTGAAGGCGATGGCGCGCAAGAACCGCGTGCTGAAATCGTATATCGGCCAGGGTTATTACGGCACGCTGACGCCGGGCGTAATTCTGCGCAACGTGCTCGAGAATCCCGCCTGGTATACCGCGTATACGCCCTACCAGCCGGAGATATCGCAGGGGCGGCTCGAGGCGCTGGTCAATTTCCAGACGATGGTGTGCGATCTCACCGGGCTGGCCATCGCCAACGCGTCGATGCTCGACGAGGCGACCGCCGCGGCGGAAGCGATGACGCTTGCGCGTCGGGTCGGCAAGAGCGCGAGCAATGCGATCTGGGTCGCGGATGATGCCTTGCCGCAGACGATCGACGTCATGCGCACGCGCGCGCTGCCGCTCGGGCTCGAGGTGCAGGTCGGGCCCGCCGCGGCGGCCGCAGGAGCGGATTGCTTTGCCGCGCTGCTGCAATATCCGGGCGTCAACGGCGATGTGCGCGACTATCGGGCCCTTGCGGAAGCCTTGCACGCGCGCGGTGCGCTCGTCCTTGTCGCTGCCGATCCCCTGGCTCTGACGCTGCTCGCCGCGCCGGGCGAATGGGGCGCGGACGTCGTCGTCGGCTCGAGCCAGCGCTTCGGCGTGCCCATGGGATTCGGCGGGCCGCACGCGGCGTTTTTCGCCACTCGCGACGAATTCAAGCGCAGCCTTCCCGGGCGACTGGTCGGCGTGACCATCGACAGCAACGGACAGCCCGCGTATCGGCTGGCCTTGCAGACGCGCGAGCAGCACATCCGGCGAGAGAAGGCGACGTCGAACATCTGCACCGCGCAGGTTCTGCTCGCCGTGATCGCGGCGATGTACGCGGTCTACCATGGGCCGGTGGGTCTCGCGACGATCGCGGCGCGGATTCATCGCTTGACCGGCGTCCTCGCGGCCGGGTTGAAGCAGTTCGGTGTCGCCGTGGTCAACGACACGTTCTTCGACACGCTGACCGTCGCAACCGGAGAGCGCAGCTTCGAGTTGCACGCCGCTGCCGCCAGCCGCGGCGCCAATCTGCGTCAGGTCGACGCGACACACGTGGGCGTCTCGCTCGACGAGACGACCACCCGCGAGGATGTCAGGCTGCTCTGGCAGATCTTCGCGCCCGAGGGCGCCGCGCTACCTGACTTCGACGCGCTCGAGCCGACGGTCGACGACGCGTATCCCGTCGCTTTGCATCGCCGGTCGCCGTTCCTCACGCACCCCACGTTCAATCGCTACCACTCCGAAACGGAGATGCTGCGCTATCTGCGTCGACTCGCCGACAGGGACATCGCGCTCGATCGCTCGATGATTCCGCTGGGATCGTGCACGATGAAGCTGAACGCGGTCGTCGAGATGATTCCCATCACCTGGCGCGAGTTCGCGCACATGCATCCGTTCGCTCCCGCCGGCCAGACCGCGGGGTATCGCGAAATGATCGCCGGATTGGAGCGCATGCTTTGCGCGGCGACCGGTTATGCGGCGGTCTCGCTGCAGCCCAACGCGGGGTCGCAGGGCGAGTACGCCGGCCTGCTCATCATCCGCGCGTACCACGCGAGCCGCGGCGAAGCGCATCGCAACGTCTGCCTGATTCCCTCATCGGCGCACGGGACCAACCCCGCGTCCGCGCATATGGCCGGCATGCGGGTCGTCGTCGTCGCCTGCGACAACCAGGGCAACGTCGATCTCGCCGACCTTGGCGCCAAGGCCGAGGCGCATCGCGCCGATCTTGCCGCGATCATGGTCACGTACCCTTCGACCCACGGCGTATTCGAGGCGGGCATCCGCGACATCTGCGACATCGTGCATGCGCACGGCGGCCAGGTGTACGTGGACGGAGCGAACCTGAATGCGCTGGTGGGCCTGGCTGCGCCCGGCGCGTTCGGCGCCGACGTATCGCACTTGAATCTGCACAAGACGTTCTGCATTCCGCACGGCGGTGGCGGTCCGGGCGTCGGGCCGGTCGCAGTCCGCGCGCATTTGGCGAAGTTCCTCCCCGGACACCGCATGCTCGATGCCAAGGCGGAGGCGATCGGTCCGGTATCCGCTGCGCCCTACGGCAGCGCCGGCATCCTGCCGATTTCGTGGATGTATATCGCCATGATGGGCGCCGACGGGCTGAAAGCGGCTACCGAGTCGGCGATCCTCGCGGCGAATTACATCGCCAAGCGGCTTTCGCCGCACTATCCGGTGCTCTACTCGGGAAGCGGCGGCTTGATCGCGCATGAATGCATACTCGACCTGCGGCCGGTGAAGGAGACGAGTGAGGTCACCGTCGACGACGTGGCGAAACGCCTGATGGACTATGGCTTTCACGCGCCGACGATGAGCTTCCCGGTACCCGGTACGCTGATGATCGAGCCCACCGAGAGCGAGTCGAAGGCGGAGCTCGACCGCTTCGTCGACGCGATGATCGCGATTCGCGAGGAGATCGGCGCCATCGAGGATGGCCGCATGGATCGCGTCGACAATCCGCTGAAAAACGCGCCGCACACCGCGGCGACGCTGCTTGCGGCGAACTGGGCACACGCGTATAGCCGCGAAAAGGCCGCATATCCGGTGTTGGCGCTGAAGTCGGACAAATACTGGCCCCCGGTCGGCCGCGCCGACAATGTCTACGGCGACCGCAATCTAATCTGTACCTGCGTGCCGATCGCCGAGTACGCGGAGTGAAAGTCCTTGTGCTCGGCGCCGGCGTCATAGGCACGACCGCGGCCTGGTTCCTGCGCGCGGCGGGCCACGAGGTGACGGTCGTCGAACGGCAGAAAGATGCGGCGCACGAGACGTCATTCGCGAACGGCGGCCAGATCTCCGTGTCGCACGTCGAGCCGTGGGCGAATCCCGGCGCGCCGCTCCAGATTCTCAAGTGGCTCGGGCAGCCGGATGCGCCGCTGCTGTTCCGGCCCCGGCTCGACTGGCATCAATGGCGCTGGGCCCTCCAGTTCCTGATCGAGTGCCTGCCCTGGCGCACGCGGGGCAACATGCTGCAGATTCTGGCGATCAGCAAATACTCGGGCGCCGCGCTTCGCGAGCTGCGCAGCGCGACGGGAATCGCCTACGACGAGCTGCGGCGCGGGATATTGCAGATCTACACCGACAGCAAGGGTTTCGACGATGCGGCACGAGCGGCCGAGCTGGTGCGCCAATACGGCATCGCGCGCGAGGTGAAGACCGCCGAGGAGTGCGTGGCGCTGGAACCTGCACTCTCGGCGCGTCGAGACTGGATCGTCGGTGGCACGTATACGGCGACGGATGAAACCGGCGACGCTCGCAAGTTCACGCAGGCGCTCGCCGCGCTCGCGGGCGAGCGCGGGGTCGCTTTCCGTTTCGGTGTCACCGTCGAATCGCTCGCGGTCGCGGAAGGCACGGTGTGCGGCGCGCGGATGGTGAACGAAAACAATCGCAAGGAAGTGCTCGCCGCCGACGCCTATGTCGTCTGCCTTTCGAGCTATACGCCGAAGCTCCTCGATCCGATCGGCGTGCGTGCGGTGATCTATCCCGCGAAGGGCTATTCGGCGACGTTGCCGATCGTCGATTCGGCGGCGGCGCCGACGATCAGCATCACCGACGACGCCAAGAAAATCGTCTTCACCCGGCTGGGCGATCGGTTGCGCGTTGCGGGAACAGCCGAGCTTTCAGGCTACGACCTCGAGTTGAATCCCGTGCGCTGCGAAGCGCTGACGAAGCGAGCGACCGAGTGGTTCGGCGCGGCCATCGACCCCGCGCGCGTCGAATACTGGACGGGACTCCGGCCGGCGACGCCGTCGAACGTACCGCTGATCGGCAGAACGCGCTACCCGAACCTTTATCTGAACGCCGGCCACGGCACACTTGGCTGGACGATGGCCGCAGGCTCGGGCAAGGCGATTGCCGAGATCGTCTCCGGGCGCAAGCCCGACATCGACTTCGCGTTTCTGGGAAGCTGAGCGACGACCCCGCGTGGCGGAGCGAAAAGCGCGACGAAGGTATAATGCGGGCCTTCCGCCGTTTTTCCCGATGTCCCGTTGCCTCCATTTCCTGCTGGTGTTCGCGCTTCTTAGCGTTGCCGCGAGCGCTGACGCGCAGGGCGTACCCGCCGCCGCGGTCCCGCCTCCTGCCATCGCTGCCAAAGCGTACCTCTTGGTCGACGTGTTGAGCGGCCAGACGCTGGTGGCGCAGAATGCCGACGAACCGCGCGAGCCCGCGTCGCTGACCAAGCTGATGACGGCGTACCTGGTCTTCCGCGCGCTCAAGGAGCGAGAGCTCGTGCCCTCGCAGATGGTTACCGTGTCGACAAAGGCGTGGCGGGCCGAAGGTTCGCGCATGTTCATCGACCCGAAAAAAGCGGTGAGCGTCGATGAGTTGCTGCGCGGCGAGATCGTGCAATCCGGCAACGATGCGGCCATTGCGCTTGCCGAAGCCGTTGCCGGCTCCGAGGAAGCTTTCGTCGAGCGCATGAACCGCGAGGCGGCGAAGCTCGGCATGAAGAACACGCGATTCGTCAACGCGACCGGCCTTCCGTCGCCGCAGCAGGCATCGACCGCGGCCGATCTGGCTCGCGTGGCGTCTGCGCTTATCCGCGATTTCCCCGAGTATTACCCGCTGTACTCTCTGAAGGAATATCGTTACAACAACATCACACAGCCCAACCGCAACCGTCTGCTGTGGACCGATCCGTTCGTCGATGGGGTCAAGACCGGCTACACCGATGCCGCGGGCTATTGCCTGATCGCGTCGGCGAAGCGCGGCCCGCGGCGCCTTTTGTCGGTCGTGCTCGGCGCGAGCTCCGACGCAGCGCGCAGCAGCGAGTCGCAGAAACTTCTGAACTACGGCTTCCAATTCTACGATACGGTAGAGCTCTATCAGAACGGAGAGTCGGTAAGCACGCTGCGCGTCTGGAAAGGCGCCGCGAATGCGGTTTCGGCGGGTTTTGTCGCGGATCAGTATGTCACGCTGCCCAAGGGCCAGGCGCAGAAGCTCAAGCTCACGCTGGAAGCGATCGAGCCTCTGATTGCACCGGTGACGCGCGGCCAGCGCGTCGGTGCCGTGAAAGTGACCCTCGAGGGCAAGCCGCTGGGAGAATTTGCCTTGCTCGCGCTCGACGATGTCGCGCCGGCGAGCATCTTCGGAAGAATGTGGGATACGGTGCGGCTGTGGTTCAAGTGACGCGGCTGTCCAAGAGCGCCGCGCGAAGTGCGAGCGCGATTGGAAACAGCCGCGTCATCCCGGGCGAGCGAGAGCGAGGCCCGGGATCCAATTTCATGCGACGTCGCCCGCCAATGAACTTGGGTCCCGGCCTGCGCCGGGACGACTAAAGGAAAGCAATGACGGTTTATCTCAACGGCAAGTTTCTCCCGATCGACGAAGCGCGGATCTCCGTGCTCGATCGCGGGTTCATCTACGGCGACGGCGTATACGAGTTAGTCCCCGTGTACCGCCGCCAGCCGTACAGGTTACCGCAGCATCTCGCGCGCCTGCAGCGCAGTCTTGACGGAATCCGCCTCGCCAATCCGCACCGCGACTCGGAGTGGAAGGCGATCGTTCATGACCTGATCGCGCGGCAGCCCTTCGATGATCAAGGCGTCTACCTGCAGGTCACTCGCGGCGTGGCCAAGCGCGATCACGCCTTTCCGCCCGACGCGGTGCCGACCGTGTTCATGATGAGCAACCCGCTGCCGGTCCTGTCGCGTGAGCAGATCGAGAGTGGCGTTGGCGCCGTGACGGCCGTCGACGAGCGCTGGCTGCGCTGCGATTTGAAGACGATCTCGCTTCTCGGCAACGTTCTCGCGCGACAGTTTGCAGTCGATCACGGAGCGGTCGAGACGGTCATGTTCCGCAACGGGTATCTGACCGAAGCATCTGCGTCGAACGTGTTGATCGTCAAGGGCGGCACCATCATTGCGCCACCGAAGGACAACCTGATCCTTCCGGGAATCACCTACGACGCAACGCTGGAGCTGGCGCGCGAAGGCGGCTTGCCCTTGGAGATTCGGCCGGTGACCCGGGACGAGGCGCTTGCCGCCGACGAGATGTGGCTCTCTTCGTCGACCAAGGAAGTGCTCGCGGTCACGACGCTCGACGGCAAGCCTTTCGCCGGTGGCAAACCCGGACCCGTATACCGGCAGATGTACCGGTTGTTTCAGGCGAGCAAGCCGAAAGCGCTTAGCGCCGCATGACGTGGTGTGGGCTGCGTCGCCCCGGGCATCGCTTCGCTCAGCCCGAGCTACGTCAATCGGCGTGACCCTCCGGGTCCGGCGGGTTGGCGCGATACCTGCTCCCGTGCCACACCAGAGGCGGCAGCCTCCGGTGCGCGGCAGCGATGACTTCGCCGATGAAAAGCATGTGGTCGCCCGCCGGGTGGAGCGCGTGATGCCGGCATTCGAGCCATGCGGCGCAGCCTTCGATCAACGGCGCGTCGGCCTGGCCGAGGCGGAATGCCACGCCCGCGAAGCGATCGGTGTGCGGGCGCGAGAAGCGCCGCGCCAGCTCGACCTGATCGTGTGCGAGCACGTTGACCGCGTATTGTGCGGCGCCTTCGAAGATCGCCAGGCTGCGCGAACGCCGTGCGAGGCTCCAGATTATGAGTGGCGGCTCCAGCGACACCGAATTGAACGAATTGGCGGTGAAGCCGACGAACCCGTGTTGGGCTCGCGCGGTGATGATAGTGACGCCGGTCGCAAACTGCGCCAGGGCGTCGCGGAACTGCCGCTCGGCCGCAGCAGGCCGCTCTATGCGTTCGTTGACTGTCGGCATCGTCTCGCACCGCGTCGCCTGCGACAGGCGAACGGTGGCGCCGCATCTTAGGCGGCTACGCCTTTGGGTGTCAAAACGCGGAAGCCATATGCCTGGCCCTGCCGCTTCTAATCGGGGCCGGCGGCTGGACGGCCGGCGTCCGATGGCGTAAGGACGCGCGGCGCTGCTAAACTATAACTCGGCTCCGAATTCGTCGGTCGACGTCCTTCGCGCATGAACCAGCCGCTGCAGAAGATCATCGCCAACCGCTACCGCGGCCGCGACATCCCCATCGCCCTCGTTTTGCCCGGAGGCGATCGCGTTCCGCTGTCGGAGCGCCCCGAGGTCGACGTGTACGCCCGCACCTGGCAAGGCTTGAGGACGCTTGCATCGCCGGAGTTGGGTGCGCTCGCGCGGGCGTATGTTCGCAACGATATCGATTTCAGCGGCGGCGCGCGCCGCATTCTCGGCATTGCGGAATCGCTGGTAGGCAGCGTCACGCATGGTCGCGATCGACTCGCCACGCGCGCGCGCACGTGGCTCAACCGCCGGCGCGGCAACAGGGCGAACATCCAGCACCACTACGACGTCTCCAACGCGTTCTATCGGCTCTGGCTCGACGAACGCATGGTCTATTCGTGCGCGTATTTCCGCAGCGAGACGGATTCGCTCGACCAGGCCCAGGTGCAGAAGCTCGATCATATCTGCCGCAAGTTGATGCTGAACCCGGGCGAGGAGTTTCTCGACATCGGTTGCGGCTGGGGCGCGCTGATCTTTCGCGCGGCGCAAAGTTACGGCGTCAACGCAACCGGCATCACGCTGTCGCAGAATCAGCACGATCACGTCAAGGCGAAAATCGCCGAGCTGGGTCTCGGCGACCGCGTGCGCGTGCAACTGATCGATTACCTCGACTTGCCCGAAGACCGGCTTTTCGACAAGATCGCCAGCATCGGCATGTTCGAGCACGTGGGCGTCCCCAATTACCCGCGCTACTTCGGCAAGATCAGGCGCATCCTCAAGCCCGGTGGGCTGGTGCTCAACCACGGCATCACGCATAACTGGACCGGCGCCGACAGCCTGGGCAGCGGCATCGGCGATTTCATCGAGGAATACGTTTTCCCGGGCGGGCAGCTCGCGCACGTATCGAGGGTCATACAAGGGCTCGCCGCCGACGGCCTGGAGCTGATCGACGCCGAAGCGCTGCGCGAGCACTACGCGCGCACGCTGTGGAATTGGCTCGACCGGCTGGAGGCGAACGCCGACGCAGCCCGGCGCGAAGTCGGGGAGGAGAGGTTCCGTGTCTGGCGGATCTATCTCGCGGGCTCGGCGCACGCGTTCGATCGCGGCTGGTTAACGATCTTTCAGCTGCTCGTCGGCAAGCCGCTTCCGGACGGCCGCTTGCCGCATCCGGCGACGCGGGAGTACATGTACCGGAGCTAGGGGCGACAAAGGCTCAGGACTTGCGCAGATGTCATGCCGGCCCCATATGGGGCCGATGGAGATGACCGAGACCTTACTCGAATTCCCCTGCGCGTTCCCGATGAAGATCGTCGGACGCACCGAGGACGGATTCGCGCAGGCGATTCTTGAAGTCGTGCTGCGCCACGCGCCGGATTTCGACAGCGCCTCGATGGAAATGCGTGCCTCGCGCGAGGGCAGATACCTCTCGCTGACCTGCACGGTCAATGCCACCTCGCGCGAGCAGTTGGACGCGCTGTACCGCGAGCTCTCGTCGCATCCGATGGTCACGATGGTGCTGTAGGAACATCGCCATGGATGGCTGCGCGGTCGCGAGCAACGCGGGCTCAGCGGGCATCGACCCGCAGCGCAGGTGGGCGATGCGGCGACTGGGTCGCACGGATTACGTCGCCACCTGGCGCGCGATGCAGGCGTTCACCGAGGCTCGCACCGCCGGCACGCCGGACGAAATCTGGCTCACCGAGCACGGCCCCATCTATACGCTGGGCTTGGCCGGACGCCGCGAGCACCTGTTGCGCGACAACGGCGTTCCGGTGCTCAAGGTCGATCGCGGCGGACAAGTCACTTATCACGGACCCGGCCAGCTCGTCGTTTATCTGCTGATGGATCTCAAGCGTGCGCAGCTAGGCGTGCGCCAGACGATCCGGCGCATCGAGACCTGCGTGATAGAATGGCTCGGTTCGCTGGGAATTTCCGCCTATGGTAAGCCGTCGGCCCCGGGTGTCTATACCGTGGCCGGAAATGCCGAAGCCAAGATCGCGGCGCTCGGATTGAGAGTGCGCAATGGATGCACGTATCATGGTCTGAGCGTGAACGTTGCGATGAACCTCTCGCCTTTTGCCGACATCGATCCCTGCGGCTATCCGGGTCTTGCCGTGACACAGCTCGCCGATTTTGATGTGTTCAGGACGGTTGACGAGGCCGGCGCGGAATTGGCGCCGATGCTCGCGTCGCGGTTGGCGTCGCAAGCTTCGACATGAGCGACGCAGCGACCCC
>WNGA01007759.1_pt1 | contig 24830 bp, 19 predicted proteins | sample 5400061 | NCBI WGS metagenome assembly WNGA01 (sample SAMN13153366, study PRJNA577476) | soil metagenome | isolation source: 100 cm soil or saprolite under grassland replicate 2 | place: USA:California | collected 2016-06-15 | reverse complement strand
CCAATCACGAAACTTTTCCATTGGGCATTTGACGATATGCTAATTATTAAGAAAATAAAAACTAAACAGCGCATGGGAAAAATAATTTTAAAGATTATGGACTTAACTGCATTATTACTATTGAACTTTGTTGTGTCACTCACTTTTACGTTCGGTTCCTCATTCAACAAACAAATACAAAATTACAAACTGCTGCAAATAAAACCTGTTAATGTGTAAACGAAAAATTGCTTTCATTCATTGCCCGAAAAACAGGATAAAAAAGATTAAAAAACTTTTGCTGCAGATTACATCGTTTCAAATTTATTCCATTGTGAAGCTGTAATTGTCGAAGAAAGCAATGATGGACAAGTGAGTGACACAACAAAAGCATCATAGTAGCAACTCAGTTAAGTACAAAAAAATATTATCCATTCTCAGCAAACCATTTCACTGCAAGCTCGTAACCCTTCAAACCTAAACCACTGATAGTTCCTTTGCATTTTGCAGACACATGAGATATCTTTCTGAAATCTTCTCTTGCATTCACATTGCTGATATGCACTTCTATCACAGGAGTTTTGATGGCCGCAATTGCATCGCCAAGTGCAACAGAGGTATGTGTGTAGCCACCGGGATTTAAAACAATACCATCATAATCAAAACCAAGCTTTTGAATTTCATTAATGAGTTCACCCTCCACATTACTTTGATAATAATGAAAATTAATCGAAGGAAACAGCGATTGCAATTGTTCAAAATATTTTTCAAAAGGCTTGTTGCCATAAATATCCGTTTCTCTTTTCCCCAGCAGATTCAGGTTCGGCCCGTTTATGATAGCAATCTTCATCCTGAAAATTTTTTAAATATCAGTTTATTATACTATATGCAAAAATAAAATGATACACACCAATCATTCATATTGAACGGTACAAAAAAATAATTAACTTTCACAGCGTGGAAGAGCATTGTTCAGGCAGTATAACTAACACCCTTACATGGATAATTTATACTACACATATTATCAAAGCCCGGTAGGTCTGTTAAAAATTGGCGGTACGGATCAATATATTGCCGAGCTAAGTTTTGTAGACAATAAGGACCAGGTAACGCATGGTGAGCCCGGCATAAGCGAAGTAATGCATCAATGTACGGAAGAGCTGATTGAATTTTTTAATGGCAAACGCAGAAGTTTTGATATACCTGTATACCAGGAAGGCACTGCGTTTCAGCAAAGAGTGTGGGGCGAATTGCTCAACATTCCTTTTGGCAAAACCATTAGTTATCTCGAACTGGCGAAACAGCTTGGTGATATAAAAGTGGTACGTGCTGCCGCTTCCACCAGTGGAAAAAATAAAATTGCTATCATCATTCCATGTCATCGTGTTATTGGCAGCGATAAAAGTTTGGTTGGATATGCCGGAGGTTTGTGGAGAAAAAAATGGTTGTTGCAACATGAATTCAGGGTTACACATGGCGTGCAAACTTTATTTTAGGAGCTGAATTCAAAGTAAGTAAGTAATATTCTTTATGAACCCGGCTATAAATCTTTGTGCATCATTCGTTGCGTCGCACTCTTGTACATTATAACTTTATGCAGCTTAAAGCGAATAATGGAATTACAATTACGCATTAGCAAAATTATTCAGGAAACAAGTGATACAAAATCTTTTTATCTGCAGCCTGTTGATAAAAAAACTGTTATCAATTATAAAGCTGGTCAATTTCTTACACTCCTGGTTTATCATAATGAAAGAGAAATAAGAAGATCGTATTCTCTCGGTTCAGCACCTTTGGTTGACGAACAACTTTTTATTACAGTTAAAAGAAAAGTAAACGGAGAAATATCACGTCATTTACTTGATCATTTTAAAGAAGGTGACAAACTTGCTTCACTCAAACCTTCGGGCAGATTTACTCTTGATGAATCAATCGCCGATCTTTATTTTTTCATTGCTGCAGGAAGCGGCATAACACCGGTATTTGCTTTAATAAAAGAATTGTTATATCATCACCCGTCAACAAAAATTATTCTTGTTAATCAATGCAGGAACGAAACAAATATTATTTATAAAAAGGAATTGTATGCATTGCAACAAAATTTTAAAGACAGGTTTGAGATAATACAATTATTCAGTCGCCCAATTTCGCGTCGCTACAAGTCACAGCATTTAAATAATGAAATGCTTGAAAACCTTATCAATAAAAAAACATCAGACATCAAACATCAGACATCAAACATTCAATTCTATCTCTGCGGCCCGCTTTCATTTATGCGCATGGCAGAATTTACTTTAAGACAGGTTGGATTTTTACAAGACCAAATCCGCAAAGAACATTTTGTAATTGACACGCCACCAAAAGCTCCGTTGCTTACTGATACTACAGCGAAAAAAGTAATTATCCATTATCAGCAGCAAACACATCAGCTACAAGTTGCTTATCCAACAAGCATACTGGATGCGGCTTTACAAAAAGGTATTGAATTACCTTACAGTTGCAAAGGTGCAAGATGCAGCACCTGCGCAGCCTATTGTCTCAAAGGAAAAGTTGTGATGAGTATGAATGAAGTACTAACTGATAAAGACCTGGCAAAAGGACTTGTACTTACCTGTGTTGGGTTTGCCGCAACGGATACGGAATTAAGTTTCGAGTTCTAGTTTTTAACGTTCTGAGTTCTATGTTCTGAGTTCTATGTTTTGAGTTTTTGATTTTACATCCTACATTTTACATTTTATATTATTACCAATTGCCTATTCATTAATTGCTTTCATATTTTCTTTACCAAAACTTAAAGGCAGAAGTAAAGAAGCTTTCGGGATCACATATACCTTGCCTTCCATGCCGGAAAGTATCAATCGAATGGGTTGTTGCTGTCGTTCCTCATATTCAAGTAAGGTTTGCCTGCAAATACCACATGGACTAACAGGTTTATTGCTCAAGCCATTGTCATTATAATAACTTATAGCAATAGTATCAATTGATTCGCCCGGAAATTGTGATGAAACAGATGAAAGCAAAACACGTTCTGCACAAATACCAGCAGGAAAACTTGCATTCTCCTGGTTGGTTCCATTTACAAACGCACCATTTTTCAATTTTGAAACTGCTCCAACAAAAAAATGTGAGTAAGGAGCATAAGCATTCCTTGCAACGGCTCTTGCCTTTTGCAGCAACAGGGCATCTTCCTTATTCAACTCATCAATTGAATTATATACTTTAAATGCAAAACTGTATTGCTGTTCATGCATAAGGAAATTTTTTAGATAAAAAAGTCCTCACAACTAATTGCGAGGACGTTCTTATTATGGTGAATAAAGATAAATGAATTATTGATAATGCTAAAGTTGCATCTGTATAAACGTTATTTAATAGCCTTAAACAAACGATCCCATCTCGGGCCATGATTCCAGCTAAACCAAATCAATGAAGCTTTACCTACAATATGTGTTTCAGGTACATATCCCCAGAAACGGCTGTCCTGGCTGCGATGGCGGTTATCACCCATCATCCAGTAATAATTAAGTTTGATATTATAGGTGTTTGTTTCTTTTCCATTGATAAAATACCTGCCATTATTTTCTTCCAGCTTATTGTGCTCATAAACAGTTATTAACCTGCGGTACAATTCTATGTTATTTGGTGAAAGTGTAATGGTCTCACCTTTTTTAGGAATATGCAATGGCCCAAAATGATCAGGCGACCAATGAAAGTTTTTACGATCATAAGGAAACACAGCCTGATTGCTGTCAAGCAGCCATGGCGTAATGCTTTTGGTATTTGGTTCCTTCTTTACCATTGCAAATTGTGATGCTGTCATATTGATAAGATAAGAGCCCGGATTATTGCTTATAACCTGTAATTCATCACCCGGATTATCTACATCAATATCCAATTTATTCTGAAAAAAATCGGCAGAAAAAGGAGTGGTTGTTTCAACCACATAATCTATCTGCATTCCGGGTGCAACATAAGCGGGCTGGTTGTTTACATATAGTTGCCCGTTACGTACTTCAATATTATCGCCCGGTAATCCAACACAACGTTTGATGTAGTTATCTGTTTTATCCATCGGATGAACCAGTATAGGATAGTCTGCTTTTAATGCCTCACGGTTGCCATTATACTGTTCACGCAGTATATCGTAATAAGGCCTTGCAGAACCGAAATCAGGAAGATTAATAATTGTATCGCCGGCAGGAAAATTAAAAACGACTACATCATTGCGCTGCAGCCATGTAAATCCTGGTAATCTTTTATAAGGAATTTGTATCCATGTTAAATAGGAACGTGTGGTAGGCATCCCCGGCAATGTATTATGCACGAATGGAAAACTCAAAGGTGTTTGAGGTAATCTTGGTCCATAACTTAATTTATTTACAAATAGAAAATCGTTGATGAGCAAAGTTTTTTCCATACTTTCTGTAGGTATGGTATAAGCTTCAAAAATAAAAGTGCGTATAAGCGTTGCAGCCACTATTGCAAATACTGCTGCATCTATCCATTCACGGGTTGTAGATTTTTTATAATGCTTCACAACTTCTTTACCGCCCCATCTTACCTGTTTTGAAAAACCTAAATAGGGAAAATAGAGGAACGGTAAAAATACAGTAGCTGCATGTTGTGCAAGGGTAAACTTACCAAAATGCATCACGAAGATAATAGTGATCCATATAGTGATGAACTGTCCTGCAATGGGTATGAATTGTAACCAGAACCATATTTTTTTTATCCCGCATTTTTCTACGATGCACCAGGTATTATAAAAAGGAATTAAAGCTTTCCATCCTTCCATCCCTGCTCTTTTAAACATGCCATACATACCTGCATGCCAGCCGATAGTACCAATAATAAAAATTATCCAGCCCATTATTTTTTTATTTAATGGCAGCAAAAATAACATTTATTAAAGGTTGCAAAATTCAATATGCCGAAAGTTTTCTTAAATAGAGCTTAAGGTGAGTGATGAATAGTGAATGGCGAATAAAGTTTCTCTTTCAAGCTTTCTGACTTTACTGTCTTTTGGGCTTTCAGTCTTTCAGACTTTCAGACTGTACACAGAAATCTAATTTAAAATCAGTTAAAGAACATCTGCAACATAACGCCTGATTCGAATAAGATTTAATGGATTTTATAGGTCTAAATAATATTAAAGAGTATATTTTTGAAAAACCCTTTTTATGAAACCCAATATCCTTAAAAACAGGTTGTACGCCACGGGCTGGATTTTATTACTGCTTCTCAGCTTGTATTATATATACCATAATTGTTTTCGTTTTTTCATTTTTACAGAAGCAAGTTACCATTCACATTTTTGGCCACGCGCCAATTGGCTGTTTATCCATATTGTATCAGGTATTGTCGCTACATTGCTCGTGCCTTTTCAACTTATATCTGCTTTGAGAAAAAAACATAAAAACTTGCACCGCAAACTCGGTTATACCTATCTCACAAGTGTTATATGCTCTTCTGTTACTTCATTTTATCTTGCAGCTACTTCCGGGTTTAATATTGCATATATTACCGGCTTTACCTGTTTTACTCTTGCATGGCTTGGCACTACTTTAATGGGATTTATTGCTATAGTTAATAAGAATGTCACTCAACACAGAGAATGGATGATCAGAAGTTATGTAGTTACACTGGGGTTTTCCATCGCACGTCTTCTTAAAGATACATTGATACCGGTGCATATAGCAACAAAAATTGATCTCCTCACTACACTAACATGGGTGTCATGGGCAATTCCACTATTCATAACGGAATTAATACTTCAGGGAAATAAGTTTAAAGGATCTAAATCTCTTCTTACTCAATAACAATTAATAGCAGAACAATTATTTTAAAAATTGTTTCTTAATCCCATTTAAGTTTTTTATTTTTATTGAGTACCCCTATAGATTGGATCTTTACTTTAGCTTTTATGTTTTTCCATCGGGTTGCTTTAAAATTCCGTAACCTTTAAACTTCAAATATGACAACCAAACTAATTAACTATACGGGATGGACTATTGTTTTATCTGCATCACTTTATTTTGTTTATTCAAATGCACTCCATTATTTTTCTTATAACAGCAATTCATTTGGCCCGGGTTATTGGCCTATAGCACCTTACCTGTTAACACATATTGTAGGAGGAATGACAGCTCTGCTATTAGGACCTTTTCAATTTATTGCAGTCATCAGGAAGAAATATACAAGAGTGCATCGTACAATGGGTAAAATTTATTTATGTAGCGTCGTTATTGGTGCTTCTGCTTCCCTTTATTTATCTATTAACAAGCTTATTATTACAGATCATGCTGTAACCTACGGAACAGGATTAGCCGCCCTTGCTTTCACATGGCTTCTTACAGGAGGAATGGCATACTGGGCTGTTAGAAATAAAAATTTTGTACAGCACAGGGAATGGATGATCCGGAGTTACGTAATCACATGCGCTTTTACAACTTTCAGATTAGTCTATAATATTTTGACAATTAATTTTCATACACCTGAAGGACCGACAGCTGAAATAATGGCTTGGGCCTGCTGGGCTTTTCCACTTTTGATAACTGAAGCATTTTTACAAGCAAGTAAAATTCAGAGAGCAAGTAAAGGCCTTGCAAAGAAAAAAGAATCAAATAAAACACATGTTACTATAACTCCTGTAAGCGCAGATAAATCAACTATATAAAATAAAAATTTCTTCCTGATTTTTATGCACGTGAGAATGTAAAAGCGGCCCGGCATTAGCTGGGCCGCAATATTTTTTCAGTATCACTTTATCTTTTAATTCTGCTTCAAGCTAATTCAATCACCATTGCACTTGCACCGCCACCACCATTGCAAATACCTGCTGCTCCTATCTTTCCACCGTTTTGTTTTAATACATTTATTAGTGTTACAATAATCCTTGCGCCACTTGCACCCAATGGATGGCCTAATGAAACTGCGCCACCATTTACATTTACTTTAGCAGGATCTAAATTCATTTTTTGAATATTGACAATACCCACAACGGAGAAAGCCTCATTCAGTTCAACAAAATCTACCTCACTCATTTGCAAGCCTCCTTTGGCCAAAGCTTTCGGAACAGCGATTGAAGGCGTTGTTGTAAACCATTCTGGAGCTTGTTCTGCATCCGCATAACTATGAATAACAGCAAGCGGTTTTATTCCGAGTTCATCCGCTTTTGCAGCACTCATCAATACAACAGCTGCAGCGCCGTCATTCATTGTGGATGCATTTGCCGCCGTTATAGTTCCTTCTTTTTCAAACACAGGTTTTAGTTCAGGTATCTTGTCAAATTTTACATTGAATGGTTCTTCATCTTTTTCAAACTTCAAAGGTGCGTCTTTTCGCTGCGGAATCTCAACAGGCACCACTTCATCTTTAAATTTACAATTCTCCCATGCACGCTGGCTGCGTTTATAACTTTCAATCGCAAAGGCATCCTGCTCTTCACGGCTTATATTACATTCCCGCGCACATAATTCAGCCGCATTACCCATTGCATAATTCTTATACACATCTGTCAAACCATCTTTTGCCAAACCATCAATAAGATTCACATTTCCATATTTATTTCCCCAGCGCATATTGGGCACATAGTAAGGAACATTGCTCATGTTTTCCATGCCACCTGCTACAATAATATCGGCATCGCCAAGCATAATGCTTTGTGCACCCTGTGTGATTGCTTTCATACCACTTGCACACACTTTATTTACGGTGGTGCAGATAACACTGTCTGGCAGGCCTGCCATTATCGCTGCCTGTCGTGCCGGAGCCTGTCCAAGGTTGGCTTGCAACACGCATCCCATCAATACTTCCTGTATTTGTAAAGGTTGCAATCCCGCTCTCTCCAGCGCTGCTTTTATTGCAATGGAACCCAATTGTGTTGCAGAAAAATCTTTTAATGTTCCGCCGAAACTTCCTATCGGTGTGCGCACAGCGGATGCGATATAAACGGTTCTGTTATTCATGATTTACAACGTATAATTATTATTTGTAATTTCTGAGGCGCAAAGATAACAATTGTTAGTTGAAGAACATAAGAAGGATTATGTACTTAACATTTCACTACTCTTAAGCTTCGTTGTGCCTGCTCCGAAACTTAGTGGGTCACTCACTTTTACAGCAACAATTCTATTCGGCATTTACGTTTATAGTATAATGATTTGTTCCGAAAGAAATATTTACATAGCTAATTTTTATTTTAGCAAATGCAAAAGCTTGAAAAAATAATTAACTGGGCTAATTCAAAAGATGAAATAAGAGCATTAATATTATCTGGTTCATTAACAGCAAAAGGAAAAAAAGATGAGCTATCTGATTATGATATTGCTGTTTTCGGAACAGATTTTTATTTTATAAACAATGATAACTGGTTAAATGAAATTCAAAATTATTGGGTATGCATACATGATAAATTTCAATTCTTAGATTATGAAATACCAACGCGACTCACCATTTTTGATACATACTTTAAGGTTGATTTTTCTTTTCATCCATTAGCATTATTACATGAAATTGTGAAAAATAAAACATTACCCGATGATTATAACATAGGTTATCAAATTTTGCTGGATAAAGACAGGCTATTAAATGAAATACGAAAGCCCTCTTTCAAGGGATTTATTGTAGAAAAACCCAATGAAAAAGCATTTCAGGAAAATGTAAATGAGTTCTGGTTTGAATGTTATCATGTCGCTAAATACTTATATAGAAACGATTTATGGACTGCAAAATCCAGAGACTGGGCGACAAAGGAATTGCTTAGACAAATGTTAGAGTGGCAGGAGGCGAGTAAACGTGAATGGAATTTTAGTCCAAAAAATTGCGGCAAAGAAATGCAAACCTGGCTGAATGAATATGATTGGCAAAACCTGCAATATTGTTTTGGAAAATTTGATAAACAAGATAGCTGGCAGGCATTATTAAATACCATTACACTTTATAAAAAAGCGGCAACAGAAATAGCAGATAATTTAAAATATGAGTACAACCAAAAATTAGAGGCCAATATTTCTCAGTTTATTGAGGAGTTAAAAAACCGCACATAGTATTACATACCATCCACTATTTTTTTTACAATCATCTTTAAGCTTTTTTCTTTTCTGCCAATACTACTATCACTCCTGCTATAACTGCCACACCTGCTGCATATACAGGCAAATCAATAGTTCTGTCGTTTTTCTTGTTTATTTCAACAAGCTCCGTATCGGCAACTTTTTCGTCTCTTGTGTATGTAAACTTTGGAAAAATAAACATTAATAGTCCCGCAATGATTATAATAATACCCAGTGCTTTCATAGTGGCAATTTTAGGTTTTTGAATATTCAATTAAAAGATTGAACAAAATTTCATGCCAGTTTTCAAAAAATAAAGATGTCAGCGAATTTAATCATTTGCATTTACTTAGCTTAGATGTAAACAGTATTTATACAATATTAATAACACTCATTTTTTTAAACATGAAATATTTATTGCTTATATTTTTTGACCTGATAATTTTTTCAACAATTATGCATGCACAAACAACAGAAAATATTGCAGGCGCATATTTCCTGCAAGGAGTAATGGAAACAGGTTCAGGATTTAAATTGAATACAGATTCAAGCTTTCAATTCTTTTATTCATATGGTGCTCTGGACAGGTATGGCTCAGGAAAATGGAAGGTAGAAAATAACAAAGTCATCTTAAACAGCAAGCCTTATCCCGGTAAAGATTTCAAACTAACTGACAGTGCAAAGGACAATAATAATTTCATTACGATAAAAATAGACGATAAAAACCCTATGCTTTTTTCTTTTGTTCATTGTATTGTTCACACATAAAATGGTGACACTATATTTGATGCGAACCATAATGGTTATATAATTATTCCGGATAAATCAATAGATACCATTCATTTGCTCTGTGAACTTTCTGCTGAAAGAGTTTCAACATTTACCCTCAATAACGCAATGCACAACTTCTATACTTTCCGTTTTGAACCATGGATAGTTGAAGTATTCTTTAAAGAGTTTACTTTGCAATTTGTAAAAGATCATCTTGAAGGAAAGCACCCGCTGCTTGAAGGCGAAAACTATAAATATGTGAAAGATGAATAATTGCTTTTACGAATAATCCTTAAACAGGAGAACACCATGACTAAAATTCTTACTTCATTGCTATGGTTGCTTATAGCTGCATGCACTACTGCAAATGAAAAGCAAAATTTTACTGTAAAGAATGGTAATGTAAATATTGCCTATGCTAAAAAAGGTAAGGGCGATACTGCTCTTGTATTTGTGCATGGATGGTGTATAAATAAAGAATACTGGCAAAAACAAATTGACCACTTCAGCAAGAAGTATACTGTTGTAGCACTTGATATCGGAGGCCATGGTGAAAGTGGTCATAATCGCAATAGCTGGACGATTGATGATTTTGCAGGTGATGTGATAGCGGTTATTGACAGTTTGAGATTAAACAAAGTAATATTGGTAGGGCATTCGATGGGCGGAGAAATTGTTCTTGATGCAGTCAGCAAAATTCCGGGAAAAGTTATAGGACTTGTTGGCATTGATAATTTTAAAAATGTTTCTTCATCATTTACACAGGAGCAAATGCAACAGATAAATGCATTTATAGATGCGATGAGAAAAAACTATAAACAAGTGGCTGTTGCGTATTCAAGGAATGCACTTTTTCCACGCAATTATGCCGATACTGTTTCTGTAAATCGTGTATTGAACGATATCAGAAAGATGGATTCTGTTGTTTCAATTGCGGCACTACAATCTGAGATTGATTTCTTACAAAAAGAAACAGTCCTGCTTTCTCAACTGCAACTGCCGCTTCATTTAATTGTAAGCGATTACACACCTGTACAGCAAGACTCATTGAGTAAATATAGCAGAGCCGGTTATTTTATTAAAACCATTCATGGCACAGGTCATTACCCAATGATTGAAAAGCCTGATGAATTCAATCGTTTGCTTGATGAAACAATTGCTGATATTTCAAAAGGGCATTAACCCAAGCGCTAATGGGGAACAGTGAGTCGCGAATGCTTGTAGTTTAGTTAAAAAAATTATTGTCACAAAGTGGTATCCTGATTATAAAAAATGAAATAAAGAATTCAAAGAACTCTTTTAGAGTCGCGTAAAAAAGTTCAACAAATTTCTGAACCTTGAAGTGAGTGACACAACAGGCGATGACAAGCATTACTATAGATGACCTCAAAAAAATTACTTATTAATCGAACGACAAATTATTTATGGCTGATATAAATACCATTAACAGATTTACAATAAGAGTGTACGGAATTTTAAAAGATGAAAACAATCGCGTACTGTTAAGCGATGAATTTATTCGTGGTGATTATTTTACAAAATTTCCGGGCGGAGGTTTGGAATTTGGCGAAGGCGTCCGTGATTGCCTGAAGCGTGAATTTAAAGAAGAAACAGGATTAGATGTTACAATTGGTGAACATATTTATACAACTGATTATTTCCAGATTTCTGCATTTAATAAACGTGACCAGATAATTTCAATCTACTACTTTGTCCATGCTGATGGTGTAAATGAACTCGCAAAGCTGCAAACCAAAACAACGGTATTTGATTTTGAGCCGCGCCAGGTATCAGATATAAATGGCCAGGTTGAACTATTAAGATGGATTGAATGGAATGAACTTACCGAAGATTCTGTATCGCTGCCGATTGATAAAATTGTGGTAGGGATGCTGAAGAGTTGACTGAGTTGAATGGTTGAATAGTTGAATGGTCGAATGAGTTGAATGGTCAGATTGTTTGGTTGTTTAATTATTGAATGAAATTTTACCACTTATCAACGTTTCAACCTATCAACATTTCAACGTTTCAACCTATCAACATTTCAACGTTTCAACCTATCAACTCAACTTATCAATCTCCAGCTATCCCGCCGTTGGTATATTCATAATTGCATCCGCCTCCTGCCCCATTGCTGCGCGTTTCATTTGAACTGCCGTTGCATGCCCAACATATTTTTCAATTCTTCCTTCTACAAAATAAATTACGGGCGTGAGAATTATTGCCATAAAAAATTTGTACGTATAATTTACAACACCAATTGCCAGTATTTGTTGCCACGTAAATACGCCGCTGAATGCAATGAATAAAACAATATAACTGTCTACCAATTGTGAAATTAAAGTTGAACCTGTGGCACGCAACCAAACTTTTTTTTCACCCGTTACTTTTTTTATTCTATGAAATACAGTAACGTCAACAATCTGGCTTATTAAAAAAGCAACAAGGCTGCCAATAATAATGCGCATGCCTTGTCCGAAAATTCCGTTAAATGCATTTTGCATATTATCCAAACCATCCTTTACATGGCTGCCGACCCAAAAATCTGCAGGAGGCACATGAATAGCCCCATAGAACATTATGAAGGCATAAGAAATTAATATAACGGCTGTATAACTTATTCTGCGAACGGCTTTCGGGCCATAGTATTCGTTCACAATATCTGTCATTACAAATTCAAGCGGCCATAATAAAACACCACAGGTAAGATTAAATGATAACCCCGATTGGCCAAATAAAGTAAAGCTTGAAGGATGCAATCCAAAGAGTTTTTCTAAAGAAAATATTTTCGTGCCGATGCATTCAGCAATCAATGCATTGGCTACAAAAAAAGCAGTGAAGCCAAGAAAGAGTTTTGTGGGTTTGTCTTTCAGAATATTGTGTATCATTTTTGAAAGGATAAAGTTTATAAAGTATTAAAAGTTGGATAGGCGCAATGCTTATCAACTTGCCGTTTTTATTTGTTGTGCTGCACCTGATAAATTTATGCATTGGTAAACCTACTTGCTTCTTGCTGAATAATGAATTAAACCTTGAAGAGTGCGACCCAACGGAAGATTCATAGTAGTAATATAGTCTGGTACATAAAAATCACTCAATTATTAATAGTATAATTACATTTCAAAAACGTCAACGCTATATTTACTTTTATACTCTATTTGCCTTTTCTACTCTATTTACTTTTTATACTCTATTTACATTTCTCCGGAGTCAATAAAAATAGTAAGCAATTTGAAATAAAAAGACAACAAAATTAAATCCTCTTACCCATAAAGGACCTATTGCAATTCTGCGGTTGTAAAGCAAAACCGCTTCCCAGATATTTACAATAACGTTTAAAATAAAAGAAACAATCCATCCAAGAACAATAATAAAACCCTCTAAATCTTTATTGCTGATGAAATTCTGTGAGTATTTAATAACGAGGCACAGAATGAATAAAAGGTTGCAGATAAAAGTTACCCGCTGCAGAAATAACAACAAACGCATAACATTTTTCGTGTAAAATACCATTAATTTGCCAAGCTTTAAAAACACAATATGAAAAATATTTCGTGGAAGAAAATAATGCCACATGTTATCGCTGTGGGTATTTTTCTTGTTGTTGCAATATTTTATTGCAAACCTGCACTACAGGGAAAGGTGCTGCAGCAAAGCGATTTGCAACATTGGAAGGGCATGTCTGAATCGTCTTTCAAATACAAAGAAACACATGGCTATTTTCCGCTTTGGGTAAACAGTATGTTTAGCGGCATGCCCGGTTATCAAATCGCTATGGAAAGCAGCAATCCGGTTGCACTTGGAATTTTTCATTCCATATTTACATTGTTTCTTCCCGCACCATTCAACTTTTTCTTTTTGTTGTGTGTTTCATTTTATTTTTTAACGCAGGTTTTTAAAATTGATTATCGAATCGGTATAATGGGTGCTATTGCTTATGCTTATGCTTCATTCATATCTATTATAGTTACTGTAGGACATGTTACCCAGGTACTTTCAATGGGATATTTACCTGCTATGCTGAGCGCTGTGTTTCTTGTATTTCAAAAAAAATACTGGACGGGCGCCGCCTTAAGCGCTTTGTTTGCGAGCCTTTTCATTGTAATGAATCACCTGCAGATCACCTATTATTTTCTGCTTATAGCATCGTTCGCTTTTGTAGCTTATCTTATTTATTGGATAAAAAATAAAGAATACAAACACATCATTATTACCTGCGGCATTCTTACTTTTGCTGCCATTATTGGTGCTACTACCAATATGGTTTCTATTGCAACCACCTATGATTACTCAAAAGCTACTTTGCGTGGCGGCTCAGCTATTCTTGATACTTCAAAGAATGGCGCAAAACAATCTTCAGGCTTACCTATCAGTTATGCATTTGGTTGGAGTTATGGACAGGCAGAGACATTTTCATTATTGGTTCCGAATGTTTACGGAGGAAGCAGTGAACGCAGTGAATTAGGAACTAATTCACATATTGCAAAAGAGGCAATTAATAAAGGAGTACCGGATGATCAGGCTGCACAATTTGCTTCGCAATTTCCTTCATACTGGGGTTCACAACCTTTCACATCAGGCCCGGTTTATCTTGGCGCAGTTATTTGTTTTCTTTTCATTTTTGGTATGATTTATTTGAAAGGTTTTGATAAATGGTGGATTGCTGCAATATGCTTGTTGGCTATATTAATGTCATGGGGCAAAAATTTTATGGCATTCAACTCATTTCTCTTTAATTACCTGCCATTATATAATAAGTTTCGGGCACCCACTATGTCACTTGTTATTCCGCAGTTACTTTTTCCGTTTCTCTCTGTATTAACGCTTCAACATTTCCTTTTCGATGAAAAGGATAAGCCACTCGCACAACAGAAATTAAAAGTAGCAGGTTATGTTATGCTTGGCGTATTTATAATAGCTGGCATGTTGTATATGAGCTTTGATTATAAAGGTGAATATGATAGCAGCATAACAAACTCGCTTAACCAAATGACGCAAGGCAATACGGAAGTGACAAATAGTTTTTATACAGGCAATCCTTATTTGGAAGTGATTTGCTGCGTTCATTCTTTTTTGCAGGTGCTGCATTTTTGTTATTATGGTTATTTGTAAAAAATAAAATAAAGGCTTCCTATGCAGTTATTGGTTTACTGTTATTAAGCTCAATTGATCTTATTGGAGAAGGAAGAAGATACCTGAACAATGATGCATTTATCGAACCCGAAACGCTTGATGAAAATTATTTTAAATCCACACAGGCTGATGCAGAAATATTAAAGGACACAGGTTATTATCGCGTCTTTAATCTTACGCAAAGTGATCCTTTTGCTGATGCACAAACTTCTTATCATCACAATTCTATTGGTGGATATCATCCTGCAAAACTGAGCATCATGGAAGACTTGCTTAATTTTCAGCTACGCAAACAGCCAATTAATTTTCATGTGCTCGACATGCTTAATACAAAATATTTTATTGTACCGGGACCACAAAATCAGCCTGCCGCTCAGCTAAATCCAAATGACTTAGGCCCTTGCTGGTTTGTGAAAGCAATTGAATACAAAAAGAGTCCGACAGAAGTAATGCAGGCACTCAATAACTTTAATCCAAAAGATACAGCAATTGTAGAAGAAGCGTCCAGGAGTAAAATTCCCTTTGCACCTGTTGCAGATTTAACTGCAGGCATAAGGCTTATAAAAAATGACAATGATATTATCACTTATCAAAGCAGTTCCAAAACAAACCAGTTTGCGGTGTTCAGTGAGGTTTATTATGACCGCGGATGGAAAGCGTATATTGATAACAACGAAGCTCCTATTGTTCAAACGAATTATGTGTTAAGAGGTCTTGCAATTCCTGCCGGCAATCACAATATAAGATTTGAGTTCAAGCCTGCTTCTTATTACAAAAGTTCAAAGTTTGCAATTGCAGGATCTATATTAGGTTGGCTTGCTATCATTGCAGCAATTGTACACGGATACAGAAAGAGGAAAACAACAACGGTGTAAATGGAAGCTTTTTGTGGATGGTGAGTGGTGAGTTCTTATTCACCACTGACTACTCACCATTCAACAATCATTACAACATTTTATAGAAGTAAGGTTTATTAGAAATGATTTTTGGTGTAAGACTCCACAACTTCATTACATTGCTGGTAAAACCTTCTACCATAAAGAGATTTCCAAATGGATTTTTTGCATGAAGGAGATTATCTATAATACTGCAAAAACTAAATATTGGAATTTCAATCGTGTGCATGAACAAATGGAACATGAACCAACCAACGCCAAATTGTTTGCGTATGCGGACATGATTGGAAACTATTAATTGCAAACCTTTTTTATCAAATAAATTAAGATAACCTTTATCACTTGTTTTTGTAGCGGTGTTAATTGTTTCGCCTTGCAGGTGAATGGTTTCAAGATCGCCATACACACAAAGTTCTCCTGTTTTTCTTAAACGGCTGCACCATTCAATCTCTTCTGAGTAGAGAAAGAAATCTTCATCGAGCATTCCTGCCTTTTCGATGGCAGATTTTTTTACCATGAGAAAGGCTCCATTTATCCAATCCACTTTTTCTTCTGATGCAGCCTTAGCAACATTTGTTTTTTTCACTTTTATTGCAAAAGCAATCTTTCTTAACAAAGCACCCAAATAAGGCAATGGCAACAAATGGTTGAGACCTCCTTTCATAAAAAAATTTCCCGTGATCTGTGGTGTTTTATCAGGATTCAATAATTGCACACTACAGGCAATATAAGAGGATTGAATAAATCGCTCATAACATTGATTGATTGCATCGTTTAATATGATCGTGTCTGGATTTAGTAACAACACTACTTCTCCCATTGACTGACGAATGCCTTCATTATTCGCTCTTGCAAAACCTGCATTGTACTTCATCTCTATCCATTTCACAAAAGGAAATTTTGAGATGATTTGTTTTTTGCTGCCATCGTTTGATTGATTGTCCACTACAATCCATTCAAAGTTTTTAGCAGAAGGAAATTGCATAGCGCTTGCAATACAATCGCAGACGAATAACGCGGAACGATAATTTACTATGATGATGGAAAGGGACAAATTGCTTTACCAATTTTTTGGTTGGTTGAATAAATAAGAAATGCTCATTGCTGTTTTGGATATTACTCCCTGTTGAAGAAGTTTATCAGGAACTTTATTCAGGTGTTTAAGCATTTTAATAATAATGTGAGGCCAGCGCTCATCTTTGTATGACCTTAATTCTTTTTCATTTCTTATATGCATATTGCGCAATAAACGCCACCATGCATCATATACCCAAATATTTTTTAAACTATTAATGCCATGCTTCTCTAACAATATATATCCTTCCGGCAATTCAACCGAAGGGTTATAAAGACAAGACTGTGTAACCTGCGATGCACTGATACCGACATTAATCAGAGGTTGATTGATATACACAAAAGCCTGTTGCTCCTGCAAAACCCTGATATAATATTCCATATCCACACGCCATTTTAAACGTTCATCATAACGCAAACCAATGCTCTTGTGCAACATAGTTACACTTGGAGGGCCTATTACATTATATGCTAATAAAACGTTTGGTTCTTTCAAAATTTTTTTCCCCCATGAAGCTGGCATAAACATCTGTTGTTGCTTAGAATCATTTTCAAAATAATTTGTGTAGGCAGAAAAAATAAACTTTTTATTTTGATTTGTATGATCAGCAAATATTTGAAGGCTTTTTGAATGTGCAAACCAATCATCGTCATGGATAAGTTTTATAAATTCCCCTTCAGCTTTTGATATACAGAAATTCCAGTTGGCAGGCGTTCCCAATGCTGACTGATTTTTAAAATATTTGAGCGTAAATTTTTCTTTATAGTTACCCAATAAATCCTGTACAGAAGAATCCGGACTGTCATCAGAAACAATTACTTCGAAGTCTTGAAATGTTTGAATGATGATACTATCGAGGAGTCGTTTTAAATATTGCACTCTGCAATAAGCCGGGATGCATATGGAAATAAAAGGTCGCATACTTAAAACTATTGCTTAAATTTTTTTGCAACTGTAACGAGATGAAATGATAAAACTTCCTGCTGATGCATTAATTCAAAACCGCAATGAGTTAATAATTCTTTCACTAATTGTTGATTAAACACATGATGATGAACACATCTGTTTACAAAATTTTGCTCCGTTCTTTTTTGCAATTCATCTTTTGAATTAGCGCCCTGATCTATACTTATATCATGTAACTGAATTATTTCATCAAAATGAGTATCATCATGCTCATCAACGTTATTTTTGTAATCATTGAGTAAATGCTCAAAAGTTGTGTAGGGACGATTGTGATCAAACGTAAAGCGTTTATCTGGCAGCACAAGAATTAGCTTTCCATCCTTTTTTAAAACCCTGCGCCATTCATTAATAGCTTTCATTACATTGGCAACATGTTCCAGACTATGGCACGACAGCACAAAATCATAACTCTCGTTTTTTATTTTTGAAAGATCACTTGCTTCTGTAATATATTGATACCCGATTTTATTATCATGGTATTTGTAATGTTGTCCCTCTTCAATTTTACCTTCCCAAACGGTTTGAGCACTGTAGTTCGCTCCGTCAATTCGTTTTGCAAAAAGGTATATTGGAAAATATCCTTGTTCAAGAAAAAAGGAGCTGGGGCCGCCAATTTCAAGCCCTGTTTTTGACCTTAACTGGTAACACAATCTCAATAAATTTCTCTTGATCGGTTTGCGTATATAAGAAATTGCTGTTACAATGTATGCCCTTAAACTCATGCTAAACATTTTCTCACTTATCTTAAAAATAAATAAACACGCAAAGTAAGGACTTGCAAATAATTTTCAAATCATAATAATATCGGAGACGGTAATTCTATATTAGTCAGTGATGGTAACAAAAAAAAAAGAAAAATATTTTTGATAGGCACATAGAAAACGCAACGGTTTTTATAGCAGTATTGGGTTGGCTCATAAAAATATCTTTTACCTGTTAACTGTTACATGCTGAAATTATTCAGGCACAAAACTTAAATTATATTTGGTCAAAGAAATTGTTCATATGAAAAGACGGGATTTTCTTAAATGGACTGGTGCGGCCGGAGCAATTACCCTGATTACGCCAGCAAACATTGAACAAACCTTTAAACCAAATATTTCATCAGACCTTGAAGAAAGTTTTATTCACCGACCTGATTCCGCTAAACCCTATGCTATTTGGTTTTGGATGAATGGAAATGTAACAAAAGAAGGTATCACGCTTGATTTGGAAGCGATGAAAAGAGTCGGTATTGGCGGGGTATTCAACTTTGATGTGGGCACAGATATTCCTAAAGGTCCGGTAGAATATTTAAGTGAGGAATGGTTGCAACTAAAAAAACATACGCTTCAGGAAGCAGATCGATTGGGGCTGGAATTTACTATGCATAATTGTCCCGGCTGGTCGGCAAGTGGCGGTCCATGGATCACACCTGAATTAGCTATGAAGCAAATAACATGGAGTGAAGCTTATGTATCCGGTGGCAAACAAATAAGCATTATATTACCTAAACCGGTTAGCCGGCTGAATTATTATCAAGACTTGGTCGTGCTGGCTTTTCCATCTCTCGCAGGTGAATCAGCTCTGCAGAATTTTAAGGCTACTTCAAGCAACGGTGTTATAGATATAAAAAAACTGACAGGCGAAGAGCCTGAGGGTGCAATTGTTCAACCAACAAAAAATAATCTTCCTGCTTATTTGCAATTCGAATTTAGTGAACCTTATGAAGCCCGATCCATCACTTTTTTAATTTCTTCAGTACCTGCTGAACCTGCAGTTGACGAACCACTTGGGCTTGGAGAAAAAACATCGGTTTTCCTCGAAGCTTCCAATGATGGCATTCAATTTAGCCCGGTAACTACTATCAATACAGGATTTGAGGCTGATCTTTTATTAGGAGATAAATTTATTACTTATGATATTCCGGTAACCAAGGCTAAATATTTCAGACTTTCATCTTTAGGAATAAGGCGATACAGGCAAGTACGGTTTTCAGGAATAACACGATTAACGAACTGGATGGAGAAAGCTAATCACAGGCCAGTGTATATCGGCGAAATGGTCAGCATATCTGATAGTAATGATCAGGAAGTTCCTCGTAACTGCCTGATTGATCTCGATGCCATTTTGGATATCTCACAATATATGGATAAAGAAGGAATTCTAAAATGGAATTCTCCACCAGGCAATTGGACTATTTTGCGGGTTGGGTCAACATTAACAGGAAGATTAAACAGGGCAGCTCCCGATAACGCGATAGGATTAGAGTGCGACAAGTACAGTCGTGTTGCTATAGATTTTCACTTTAATAAAATGATTGAACAACTTTTGCCTGCAATACAACCTCTGGCTGTAAAAGGAAAAATGGGATTAGAAATTGACAGCTATGAGGCGCTTATGCAAAACTGGACAACGGAACTTCCGCAAATATTTCAGAAGCAATGTGGATATAACTTGTTAAAGTTTTTGCCTGCCATTGCAGCAGGCCGTGTTGTAGGCAGTGTAGATATTACAGAACGCTTTCTTTGGGACTTTCGCAGGGTGCAAGCCGATTTGATTGCTGAAAACTATTATGGTAGGTTTCAGGAATTATGTCATCAACATGGCTTTACAGCTTTCATTGAACCGTATGATCAGGGGCCGATGGAGGAAATGCAGATAGGTTCAAAAGCGGATGTCCCCTTATGCGAATTCTGGAGCGGGATTTTTTCAATTATGCCTGTTATTCCGCCAAGTCGCAGAACATCAAAACTCGCTGCTTCCATTGCTCATACTAATAGTCAAAAAGTAGTGGGGGCTGAAGCATTTACTGCGGAACCTGAATCAGCACGATGGCAGGAATATCCTTTCGCTTTGAAAGCAGTGGGAGATAAGGCTTTTACCAAAGGCGTAAACCGAATGGTCATTCACCGGTTTGCACATCAGCCGCATCCTTCAGTTTCACCTGGCATGACCATGGGACCCTACGGTATTAGTTTTGACCGCACCAACACATGGTGGAAAAAGGGCAAATCCTGGTTAAGTTATTTAACGCGTTGTCAAAGCCTGCTGCAACAAGGTGAATTTGTAGCTGACCTGGTTTATTTTACTGGTGAAGATGCTAACATGTTTACAAAGGCTACTCCCGATGAATTAAATCCAACTCCACCTGAAGGTTATGATTATGACCTGATTAATGCAGAGACAATTTTAAAAGGTGTAAAAATTATAGATAACCGTATTGTGCTCCCCGATGGAATGAGTTACAGTATTTTAATTCTTCAAAACTATAAAGCAATAACCCTTGAGTTGTTGCATAAACTTTATGACCTGGGGCAACAAGGTATGATAATGGTCGGTGCAAAGCCTGAGCGGTCACCGGGATTGAGAAATTATAATGATGGCGATGCAGCATTCAGAAAAATGGCAAATGAACTTTGGGGGAATATTAATGGAAACACAGTTACCGAACATCAATTTGGAAAAGGCCGCGTATTCTGGGGAGAGCCAATACAATCAGTTTTCCAGAAGTTAAATATCAAACCCGATTTTGAATCTTCTTCCCGTTCAGGTGATGCACCTGTTTTGTTTATTCATCGAAAAATAGATGATACGGATATTTATTTCATTACGAATGAAAGACGAACATACGAGGATACTGTTTGCACTTTTCGTGTGAACAACAAACAACCAGAGTTATGGGATGCAACTACAGGGAAGACCACAATCTGTGCTGCTTATGAAGTGGCTGACAACCAGGTTCACCTGCCTGTACAATTTGACCCTTATGGTTCCGTATTTGTTGTATTTCGTTCACCTGCTTCTTCTGTTCGTTTACATTCAATAGAAAAAAAAAACACAACTATATTTTCCACAAAACCTTTTGTATTACCATCCCGCAAATTATATAAAGACATAACCAACAATTTTACAATAACCCTTTGGGCAAAGCCGGAAATAAACATACTGCTAAGTCCCGGTATTATGATGCTAAACCCACAGGATGCATGGACGGATTTCTATGCTATTTACCCTCCTCCCGGCGAACCACTTTATGGAGAAGGACATGCCACTTGCGGATTAACAGTTGGACGTAATGGTGTAGCAGTGTGGGAACATAGCAGTGTAAATCCGGTTTTAGTGATGTCTGCGCCAAATGCTATTTCAGGATGGAGTCATATCACGCTGGTATATAAAGAAGGCATTCCATCTGTGTATGTGAACGGCAAATTTATACAGGACGGGAAAAAAGGAGACAAGATCATTCATCCGGGATTGGGTGAAGCTTATTTGCATGAAGGCGCCTCTTATTATAACGGCGATATGAGTGAACCGTTATTATTTACTGAAGTCTTAAGTGCTGATCGAATTTACCAATTAGCGAAAGAAGAACCCAGTCTGATTCAAAGCGTGCCTTTTATTGTAGAAATTGCTGGCAGAGAGAAACCCACGTTATTGATCAGACAAAACGGAAATTACTGGTTGCACTTCAGCACTGGTCAAAGCAAAACTTTTCAAATTAGTGATATAGACAAGCCTGTAGAACTTAAAGCGCCATGGCAAGTTAATTTTCCTGCTAATCTCGGCGCACCGTCTCAAATAACATTGCAAAAATTGATTTCATTGCATAAGCATTCTGATGATGGCGTAAAATATTTTTCCGGCACGGCTACTTATACACAAAGTTTTACTATTTCCGCCACAACATTAACTCCCGGTAAACATTTGTTGTTAGATTTAGGAAGAGTTGAAGTGATTGTAGAGTTAAGTGTAAACGGTAAAGATTTTGGCATTTTATGGAAACGACCGTTCTGTATAGATATAACGGATATTGTAAAAACAGGAATAAACAAACTCGAAATTAAAGTAACCAATCTATGGCCAAACAGGCTTATTGGTGATGAGCAAATACCCGATCCGAATAAGTTTACGCCCGGAGCCGGTTCCAGTGGTCTGGATAGCTTAACGGGTGGTGCTATTTTGCAATTGCCTGATTGGTATATACAGGGTAAATCAAAACCAGCCGATGGTCGAATTACCTTCACGACATGGAAACATTATACAAAGGATTCCCCGCTGCTGGAATCCGGGTTGATAGGACCAGTACGTTTATTAACAGTGATTGAAAAAATGATTTGATTGGCATTATCTTAAAACTAAATAAACACGCAAAATAAGCACTTACAAATAATTCAATTCAAAATAATCTATGATGAGTTATTACTTTTGACAAGTTTATCATTCCTTTAAAAATATGAAGCTTGCGGGAACAGTTATTCTTTATCACCCCGATGATAGTATATTTAAAAATGTGCAATCATATTTACATCACATTGAAAAATTGTACGTAATTGATAATACAGAAAATGACCCTGCTAAAGTAGCAAAAAATATTCTCCAACTTCCAAAAGTTACTTATCTCCACAACGGTATCAATAATGGTATTGCTGCAAGACTTAACCAAGTTTGCAATCTTGCTATTAAGCATGGTTATGAATGGCTTCTTACAATGGATCAGGACTCCTCATTTGAAGATGATTTTTTAGAAAAATATATTCAATGTATTGCAAAATTTGCCGATAGAGAAAAGGTCTCAATGTTTGGTATAAATTATTTGGAAAAAGTTAATCAAAAAAATGGTTGCAATGCTTTAGCTGTTGACCATCTAATCACATCAGGAAGTATAATAAATCTTAAGTTGTTTACAACCATCGGTGGTTTTGATGAAAAATTATTTATTGATGAAGTAGACCTCGAATATTGTTTTAATTCAATGGCAAAGGGATTTAAGATTATCCAGTTTTCGAACATATATCTTACTCACTCACTTGGTAAACTTTATTACCATCGCTCTTTAAAAAATTTAAAAACAACGCCAAGAATTTTACATTCTCCTGTTCGCTTATATTATATAACAAGAAATTTTTTTTATATCCGTTCAAAGTATAAGCATATTTTCCCGGAACAGGTAAAAAGAATTAAAGCCGCCTTACTTAACAGAATAAAAAATAATCTTCTTTACAATAAAAAGAGAATGCAAGTAATAAAGTATATTATTAAAGCTATATTAGACTATAATAATAATAAAATGGGAAAGCTTTAGAATAATTGAATGTGTAAAAAGGGAGCATCCTTAAAAATTATTTTCGTTAAAGTATTGACAAGAAAAAATTGAAATACACCATAATTATTCACTTTTGCTGCATGACTTCTATCAGTATAATTATCATTTCTTATAACCGGGTATCGGACACACTGGATTTACTTACAGATATAACGCAACTAAAAAATATTGATCTTCTTAAAGATGTTATTCTTTTGAATAATGCTTCAACAGATGATTATACTTTAATAGAAAATTTTATAAAAACAAACAGTCAGATTCCTTTCAAATACATGAACGCTCCGGAAAACCTTGGTGTGTCAAGAGGAAGAAATTACGCAACTAAGTATGCTAAAGGAGATATTTTTTTTTATGCAGATGATGATATAAAGCTGAAAGACAAAGAAACGTTGCCAAAGATCATTCAATCATTTTCGGAGACAGACAAAGAGGTACGAAAAATAGGTTTGGTGAGTTTTAAAGTATATTATGCCTCTAGTATGCAAATGCAGATAAATGCATTTCCTCACAAAAAATTTTGGAAATACAAGGATAAACATCAGTTTTTAACTTATTACTATGCGGGTTGTGCTCACGCCAAATTAAGACAAGCATGGAATGATGCGGGAGAATATCCAAACAACTTCTTCTATGGCATGGAAGAATATGATTTTAGTTACCGCGTTTTAAATAAAGGTTATTGTATAAAGTATGATGATTCAATAACAATACTACATAAGGAATCGCCATTTGGCCGGACACCAAAAGCTGAGAAACTTCGAATGATGTGGGTTAATAAAACTAAAGTGGCCTGGAAATATTTGCCTAAAAAATATTTTTACAGTACAGCTATTTTATGGAGCTTGCTTTTCATAAAAAAAACAAATTTTAAC
>WNGA01006668.1_pt1 | contig 24837 bp, 19 predicted proteins | sample 5400061 | NCBI WGS metagenome assembly WNGA01 (sample SAMN13153366, study PRJNA577476) | soil metagenome | isolation source: 100 cm soil or saprolite under grassland replicate 2 | place: USA:California | collected 2016-06-15 | reverse complement strand
CGTAGATCTCTGACGTGCTGACCACGAGGGTCTTGCGCCGGTACCTATGGGCCGCCTCGATGACGATCTCGGAGCCCCGAATGTTGGTGGTGAACGAGTGCAGCGGGCGTTCGACGATCAGCTTCACGCCGACGGCCGCCGCCAGGTGCACGACGAGGTCGCTCTCGTGCACCAGCTCGTCGACCATCATCTCGTCGAGCACCGAGCCCTGCACGAAGCGGAAGTTGGGATGAGCGGCGGCGGACTCGATGTTCTCGAGCCGGCCGGTCGACAGGGCGTCGAGGGCGATAACTCGGTCGCCCCTCGCGAGCAGGGCGTCGGTCAGGTGAGAGCCGATGAACCCGGCCCCTCCCGTTACGAGGTAGATGTGAGGCATCGAGCCAGAGTAACGGGACCACCGTTGACGCGGATGCGGCGATGCGTCTTCCGCGTCAAGGCCTGCGTGCCGGCGTCACGCTTGTCGACGAATCGTTCCCAACGGTCGTTCGCGTAGGCTTACCAGCGCGTATGCGACTCTTCAATCTCCGGCGCTCGCGACGCCGCCGATCGCGGTCAAGAAGGCGCGGGCGATCTGACCCGCGCTCGACCAAGGTGAACGTGCCCACTGACGGATCCGCTGACCGGGGAAGCTTTCGCGACAGCCTTTCGTGGATCATGGGTACGAGCCGGACCCGCTTCGTCCTCATGGCGGTTGCCGCGATCGGGGAGGGTCTCGCCGAAGCGGGTGTCCTGGTCCTCGTAGTGCAGCTCGCGCTCGGCCTGGCGAAGGGCACCTCCGAAGTCAGTCTCTCGGTCGCCGGCATTGAGCTCACAGCAGATCAGGGAACGCTGTTCGCGGGCGCGGCAGTGCTTACGCTCGTGATGGTCGCGCTGAATGCGGTTGCGGCGTGGATGACCGCCTCGATCAGCTCGCGCGTGCTCTCCGATCTTCGCGAGGGGACATTCCACGATTTTGTCTTGGCGACGTGGGATGTGCAGTCCCGCGAGCCGGAGGGTCGTCTCCAGGAAATCATGAGCACGAACGCCATGAGAGTCGCTGCGGCCAGCGTTCAGCTGTCTACTGCGATCACGGCGATCTTCAATCTGTTGGCGCTCCTGGTTGCCGCTCTCGTCCTGCAGCCGATCGCGGCGCTCACCATCCTTGGTGCAGTCATCGTGCTCTTTGCCATGCTGCGGCCCGTCTCAAGCGCCGCCCGCCGCCTTTCCCACCGCGGTGCAAGCGCGGGGATCTGGTATGGGTCGGCCATTACGGAAAATGTGCGCCTCGCACGAGAGATCCAACTGTTCGGCGGCGAACGCGCCTTTCAGCAACGGGTAAACCGGCTGTCTGCCGAGGCGACCGCACCCTTCTTCCGTGGGCGTCTCCTCGCGCGAATGCTCCCCGGGCTCTACCAGGGCTCTGCGATGTTGCTCATTGTCGGTGCGCTCGCCATCGTCTCATTGACGAACGCGACGGCATTCGGGACGTTGGGTGCCGTCGTCCTGATCCTCGTGCGCGCGACGTCATACAGCAACAATGTTCAGGGCGCATATCACAGCATCAACGAGTACATTCCCTACATTCAACAGCTCAAGCAATACAGATCCGTTTATCGGCGAGCCAGGCGACGCTACGGATCGCGGCGACTTGGGCCTATCAAGAACATCGCTCTCGAAGACGTCGGTTTCTCCTACGTACCGGGAGAGACTGCTCTCCACGGCGTGAACGTCTGCTTCAGTTCGGGGGATGCCCTCGGCGTCGTCGGGCCGTCTGGGAGCGGAAAGTCGACGCTCATGCAGATCCTTCTCGGCCTTCGTGATCCAACTGAGGGTGTCTACCTCGTCAATGGCGTCCCCGCGCCGGAGTATCGCCGCAGTGATTGGTGCGAGCGCGTCGCGTTCGTGCCTCAGGAACCTCGTCTGTTCACCGATTCGATCGAGGAGAACATCCGCTTCTTTCGCGACGGAATCAGCCATGACGACGTGGTGCGGGTGGCACAGATGGCTCACATCGCGGACGAGATCGACGCGCTTCCACGCAGTTATCAAACGACCATGCACGATGAAGGGCGAGATCTGTCCGGAGGGCAACGGCAGCGGCTCGCCATCGCGCGTGCCCTCGTCGACAGACCCGATCTGCTGGTGCTTGACGAACCCACGAGTGCCCTCGACATGCGGTCGGAACACCTTCTCCACGAGACGCTCGAAGAACTCAAACGCCGCGGCGTGACACTGGTGATCGTTGCCCACCGACCTTCGACAATCGCCGTCTGCGATCGCGTCGTGGTAATGAGCAGAGGACGAGTCGAGGCATATGCGCCACCGCGAGAGCTGGCCGCGTCCAACGCATACTTCAGCGACGCGCTCCGGCTCTCGAGTATGTCTGGGCATGCGGGCGCCTGACGCCGAGACGACAATTGGCGGTCGTCGGCTCAGCCGCGCGCACCAGGAGGTAGGCAACGCGTGGGCCTTCGTGGATTGAGGCTCCGGACGGCAGTCTCTGCGGAGAGCTTCGAACAAGGTTAAAGGTGACTCTCACTCGCACGATTCATGTTTACGCACCCGGGCACCCTGGGAGCGGTCTATGTGTGGCCACACAATGGCGCGAGTCCGGAGTGAAGTCGCGGCAGCGTCCAGGGGCCTCGGGTGCCGGGTGCGACGCCAACGACGCTGACTGACCCCGTGAGCCCGGTCCATGCAACTCGCGAAACGGCGGTCCGGTTACCCTGGCGAGCGATACTGGTCACGAGTTCCGCGCGGCCGGGTAAGACGAAGGTTGACCGACGAGGCGGCTCCGGCAACGATTGGAGCCGCCAGGAAGACCACTCCACTCGCCGCCGGTTGGGCCGGGAGCAGCGAGGTAACACACGAAGTCGCAAGCATGAGATTGGTCGACCTCCGGCAGGAGTTGCTGTGTCATTTGCCATCGAACTCGCTCGTGTCTTCTCAGCATCGAAGACCATCGAGAGTCCGATTCTGAACTCCCTCGGCGTACAGCCGCTAAGGGCCATATTTGCACGTGGGATATACCGAGCGCGGCGCGACCACTGTTCTGGGCCGGCGGACGAGTTTTGGGTGCGAGCACTACGAGCGGACGGAATTGTTGCTATCCATCCGTTTCTTCCTGAGGAACAGTTCGCGCGGCTTCGCGCTGAGGCGGAGATCGTGTTGTCCCATCCAGGCGGCTTCAAACTGCATCAGCGCGGCCCTACCGAGGTTTGGCATCACCACTTGCGGGACTTGAATGAACAGGAATTCCCCGAACTCAATCGCTGGCGGCACCATAACCGCGCTCTTAACCTCGTCGCGGCTGCCGCCAAGCGCTCAATCGAGCCCGAAGATGGCCTTCGAGTGCTTGAGAGGATCTCGTACACAGACAACGAAGATGTCGATCCAGAGATCAACCTTCATGTGGACACGTTCTTCCACACGCACAAGCTTTGGCTCTATCTTGACGACGTCCGGATGGAGAATGGTCCATTCACCTACGTTCCCCGGTCTCATCGCCTCAGCGCTACCAGACTGCGCCGTGATTACAGAGAGGCTCGCACTACAAACGCCGGCTCTCGACGCATCGGAGAGGAAGAGATCGAACAACGAGGTCTGCAACGAGAGCTCTTGATGTGTCCTGCGAATACCTTGCTGATCGCCGACACCTGCGGCTATCACTGCAGAACGCTTGGTGTGCCCGGCCACAGCCGACGGGCGCTGCACATGAGCTTCCGGTTCAATCCGTTCATGCCCGTGTGGCTCAAGGCCGACACTCGGCTGACGCGCCGAAACCCACGGCTGGCGCGGATTCTGCAGACCCTTGAGGGTACGTCAACGTGACGAGATCAGCGCGTCCCCGCCCCGTGCGCGAGGCGGTGAAGCGGATCAAGCCGCTGCGGGACTTGGTGTGCCAATTCGATATCTTGAGGAAATATCGAAGGTTTCGGCCTGATCGGTTTCAGCTTGTCGGGACGGATCGCGTTCTTTTCGTAGACCCACGAGAGCCACGGGGTTGCGCACTCCTGCGAGGCCGTGGCGCTGGTCAATCCGCGACCAAGCGCATCTGGACATGGGCCCTTGATGTTCTCGAGCCAGATGCCGTGATCGACGTTGGCGTCAACTACGGAGAATTCCTGTTTCTTCCCTTGTACCGACCGGGCACGCGGGTCATCGGTATTGAGGCGAACCCAGCTCTCCATCCCTATCTCGAGCGCAGTCGAGGACTCCATCCGCATCGCGACGAGATTGAGTTGTACTGCGCTGTGGCACGCCGGGATCGTCAAGAGAGTGTCGCCTTCTTCGTCGATGCTGAGTGGTCGGGACGGTCGTCGGCTCTACCTCACGGCACGATCGCGAAGCCGACAGAGACTTCGGTGCCTGGTCTCACAGTCGACTCAGTATTCGGCGGCTCGACCTTTCCGACTCGCGTCGTATTCAAGCTCGACGTGGAAGGTTACGAACCCGAAGTTCTTGCTGGCATGTCCGACCTCCTCGACGGTGCTCAAGCGTTTGCCGGAATCGTCGAGTTCAATCCACGGTTTGAGCGTCTCGGGATCTCAGCTTCGCGATTCTTGAAGGACCTCAGCGCACTAGGGCATGTCTACGTCATCGCGCCGGGCGGTGAACTTGGCGCCTTGCGCCGCGGCACAGAAGGTCGACTCGAGCAGGGTCTGGAGCGCGGTGTCGGAGATCTGTTGATTCTGCGGTCCCGAGACCCGAATGGTTCGCGGGATTCGCGTTGAGTTGAAGCGCGGGTGCATTCCCGGTGGGAAGTTTACGATGGAACCGCTGAGCCGCCGACCAGCTCTTCATTGCGAACTCTTCTTTCGGCCGGCAAGGGGCTCGTTGGCAGGTGCCGAAGCGATGGACGAGCAATCAAGAGCTGCAAGAGGCGCAGTAGGATTTTACTTACATAGAGAACTCAGCTGTCACTCTGGAGTCCTTTGAACAGGGCGAGATACGCCTTCCGAAGTATCAGTCGGCCCAGTCTCCGCTTGGCAACCTTGCGCAAGACTTGAGTGACGACCGAAATGTGCGTCCGGGTGTGGCCGGCGGCAGCGTCTTGTCCTTTCTCGGAATCCGCTTGAGCCACTTCGTCGCTCGCGAAATCCTCGTCGGGCGGCAACGAGTTCGCCAGGTGCCGGACCAACGGGCGATTCGTGGAAAGGCGCAAGAGACCAAGTTGATTGATCCGTTCATCCCAAATGCGCTCAGTCTTCGTCATGGCGTCACGATGTTCTATCGGCAGGACCCTGAGAGCGGTCGCGCGTGGTACGAGGAACTGGTAGTGAGCTGAATATGCATAGGCGACGACGTTGTCGACGGAAAGACGGATGTCGTCATAGGCATTCAGCGCGTTTGGATCTTGGCCAGCATCCTCAAGGTGCTCTTCTAGCACGGTGCGGTCGAGGAGATCACCACGCGCCACGTTGATGTCGATTGCAGAAGCCGCATACTCGAGCGTGGAACTGAGAACGTGGTCGACGCGGGAAGACGGCGTGCGAAATGGTCGGGCAGTTACGGTGCCAACGCTCGGAAATGCTTGGAATATCCGAAGACTGTCCTCGAGCCAACCGACGCGAAAGCCTATGTCGCTGTCGCAATAGGCGATGTATTCGCCCGGACAGGCTGGCAGCAAGACATTCCACGCACCGCCTTTGCCCATGTTTGACGCCGACAGAAACAGACCCTGGATATATCCCACGCTGTACAGATCATGAAGATAGTCACGCACCTCCGCGCAGCTTCCGTTGTCCAGCACGAACAAGTCGAATGGCACAGCCGTGGTTGCCCGCATGGAGGTGAGGCATGCCTTCAGCACCTCGAGGCTGTGTTCGAAGAATCCGCTGCGCTCAGGGATGTACACAATCGTGCACGCGGTCACCCGTTCGGGAAAATAAGATCGCTGAGCTGATCTCATGGGGTTCGTCCCGGCACGCGGCAAAGCCAAATTCCCTTCGATAGTCGGTGACGAATAACAACCAGGTCTGTTGTCCCGGCATGTTAGGCATCTGGGCGTCCCGAGAACGATCAGCGGGCGCGACAGCCCAAGTTGCTCTCGTAGCAGACGATCACCGCGCTATGGATCGTGACGCGAATCCACGTGGCAGTCGACCCGGATCATGCACGTCCGGGTGCTCATCGATCTGGCACGGGATGAGCGCTAGCCGTAGTCCCCAGAGACCTTCGTCAGCCAGGTGGAATCACCGCACACCATCGCCCGAAGTCGTCCAGAGTGAGCCAACGCATCGACAGGGCTGCTTTGGGAAGATGTGGTCGATAATGCCGTTTGTGTGCATCGTCGAGCACGAGCCAACCACTGGATGAAACGAGCGTCTGCACCTTCGGAAGCCAGTTTGCCCGGGTCGCGATGTCGCCGAGGTCGTGAAAGACGAGGTCAAACGGACCTGTGAGCCGATTTAGGAGGTCGAGACCACCGAACTGAACGTTGCGGGTCTCTCGCGATCGAAGGAAGTCTGCGGTCGCGGCCAGCCATTCAGGCGCATCGTCGATGGTCACGACCGTACCGTGGGTGTGCGACGCGATAACCCAGGTGCTGAAGCCTGAACCAAGATCCAAGGCACGCTCGGGCTTGTAGGTGTCGCACAGCACCGCGAGGAGCGCGGCGGTCTGCAGCGAAACCGCAGCGCGAGGAGACGAGACGGTAGACGCGTACTCAGCGTGCGCGCCGGCGAGATCGTCGGCCTTGTCGTGCACCCGCTTGCTCAGGCTCCGAAATTCGGGGTGCCGGCGTCGTAACTGATGCGACCCGCGCGTCGAGCGGATCACATCGATCGGGAGCCTCAAAGTCCGGCGACCAATAAGATGCATCGGAGAATCTCCGCCTTGAGTCGCCTACGCGAGCTCCATCGGCGCCGTCTATGCGGCCAATCAGTGTTCCACAAGCCGCGGATCGATAACAGTTCCGATCCGCGTTCCGTGGATGTCCGGTACACCGCAGAGCAGGTTGTCGCCGTGCCGGCAGTCCCCGATCGTCGCCAGCGGCACAGCCCCCCGCCGGGTGATCCGAAAGAACTCGTAGCCGTACCCGGCGAGAAGAACGAGAAGGTCTTCCGGATGGAACCCAAAGGCGCGAGCCGTGGTTTCGTTGATCTCGATGATGAGTAGAGGTGGCCAGTCGGACGACAGGGTTGATCGCGCTCCCCGCAATACGGCCAGCTCAGCACCCTCGACGTCGCATTTGAGTACTGCAACCTCGGATCGACCGACGCCACCGAGGTAGTCGTCCAACGTAACCAGGCTGGCCGTGTACGTCGTGTAATCGCTCCGGCCGAGGCTCGACATCGACGCATGCCCTTGATTAAGACCTTCGAACACATGCAGGACGACCTCGCCGGGCGAATCGCCGAGGGCCACGTTGTTGGCACGGACCTGGCTGGGATGGCCGTTGATGGACAGGTTGGTGACGAGTTGCTCGTAGTTCGACGGGACCGGCTCGAAGCTGTGCACCTGACCACTCGAGCCGACGGCCTCTGCGAACAGCAATGTGAACCAACCGAAGTTGGCGCCGACGTCAACTGCAGTCTCTCCCGGTTGCAGCAGTGACCGAGCTACGGCGGATACTTCAGGCTCGTACTCACCCAGAAAGTACAGGTCGCGAAAGAGCCGGTCCCGGAGGTTGACTCGGAAACGTTGGCCTTGCCGAGACGCAAGGATTCGCTCCTCGTCAGCGAAGGATTGAATTCGAAGGGCGCGGGTGTAGAGGAGCCGCTTTCCGCGTGGGACCGGTGAGTGATGGTCGTACCAACGTACGAGCTTGAGGAGCAGTGGGTCGTGCAAACCTCGCCCTTCTGATGCAGCTCCGGTTGGAACCATGTGCGGGAACCGCGCATCGAGAGCAGTGACTCAGGATAGATCCCGCTCTCGTCGCTCTATTGCGGCCAAGGTCACCAGATATATCGAGCAACCTGCCATCGCATCGTACGCATCCCTACGAACCGAGGAGACCGCGCTCTTCACTGGTTGGTTTGTCCAAGGGTAATGGCGTGTGTACGGGCGGTTGCTGAATCGTGGCGTTCGCCTGACTTGTGTTCGAGCATGCTTCCCTCGAATCCGATCGCAATTGCAGAAGGTCCATGAACAGCGGCCAGACGCGGTCGATGTCGTGGTCACGAACGTGTGCCCTTCCTGCGGTTGCCAGTGCTCGTTGCCGAACCGGGTCGGTGTGCAGCGTCACTAGCGCGGCTCCCAACGCGGTCACGTTCCCTGGCTCTACGCAGAGCCCGACATGGTCGCTCGTGATGATGTCGGGCACACCCCCGACCGGTGTGGTGATGACTGCCAATCCCGCTGCCATTCCTTCGAGCAGGGAATTGGGAAGCCCTTCGCGATGCGAGGGCAAGACCAGGACATCGGAACGAGCAATCGTCTCGAGCTTGGTGTCAGCCAGCTCCCAACCGCGAAAGTCGAAGAACTGCTCGACACCGAGCCGTCGGGTTCGGGCTCTCGCTCCCGATTCGGCTCTGCCGCGGCCGCAGATGACGAACTTCGCGCCCTCGAGCTGATGTCGGTACCGACCGACCGCCTCGACGAGGTCGAGGATGCCCTTGTACGTCTCGAGGCGCCCGAGGTAGAGGAAGCGCGTAACGCCGGGAGCGGCTTCTGTTCTCTGCCGAATCGTGTAAGCCTCGGTGTCGATCCAGTTCGGGATGACCGCGAATGTGGTATTTGCATGTCGGGAAATCTGCTTGTAGTGGTGGGCCCAGCTCTGGCCTTGGCAGATGACGACGTCGCAGCGACGAAACACAAACGGCACGAACCAGCGCATGAACGACGACCGTTCGAGGTCGTCGAGCAGGAGCCCGGATCGCGGACTGAGCACGACTCTCCTTCCGAGTCCTTTCGCAACGAGCGCCATGACGCCCTTCTCGATGAAGCTCAACCCGTAGCTGGAGAACAGAAGAGCGCCGTCGACATCCCGTCGGGCGACCTTGCCCGCGAACTGGACCAGTCGACGACACGCGTAGAACGCACGTCGTGACAGGGGCCGGTCGCCGACCCCTTCCATCGTGCTGTCGATCAGGGTCCACCTGACGAATTGCGATAGTCGGCTCGTCACGAGTGACGTGCACGCATGTGTCTGCCCGCCCACGCTTCCGTCACTAGCCGTTGCCTTGAATGCACCGACGAACACGTAGTGCGGCAGTGCTTCGCTCACGCCATGTCCAGACTACGCGTGCTGGATGTGGGCAACTCGGCTACTGCGCGCCGCTTCGCTTGTGTAGGGCTGTCGGGACGAAGCCGGATGTATGCCGTCATCAAGGCCAAGAGGAACCAATAGTCGGGGCTTCTCAATAAAATATGAGACCCCCCATCCACGCAAAGGAATGTCAACGACACGATCAGGAAGACTGACAACGAATATGGCGCGTTGCGATCGCCAAGTTTCCTGAACAAGGCGCGCGAGAGAATGACCAGTAAGGCAACAAACATCACGAGACCGAAGAATCCGCTTGAGTTCAACTGGTCGAGATAGTCGTCGTGAGCAACGAGATCTTGGTCGGCAATCGCGATGTCGCGAACGTTTGAGAGCTTCGCGATGTACTCGCGGTGGTAGTAGCGGTACTCCCCGAGTCCGGGACCGAGCAGGTAGTGATCTTGCGCCACGTTCCAGGACGTCTGAAGAATGTCCAGCCTGCTCCTGCTGGCGTGGGACACGCCCAGCTGGTACCGATAGATCGCGCTCGATTCATCGGAGTAGCGGGTGAACAGGTTGCTCAAGATCGCGGTTCCGAGGACGATGAGAGCGACGAATGCGATCAGTCGCCCAGCGCTGAGAGATGCACGGGTACCCAGGGCTTGTCTCGTGCCCAACAGTGCCAACACGACGGCACCCGCGGCGATGCCGGCGAGGGCACCAAAGGAACCGGTGAAAAGCAGCGAGGCCGACAGTACGAGGAACGATGTCCCGTACAGCACGAGTCTCAAGCCCGTGCGAGTTTTCTTGACGAAGAGGAACTGAGCGACGATGAAAAAGAGCGATACGCCGACCGCTACGGCGAGGCGATTCGGGTTCGCGTCGAATGCCTCGAACCGACCGTTCGTCGGGCTCTCGACCAAGACCGCGTACACAACGACGCTGGAGACCGTGCCCATCACGTAGGGCCGCATGAGTGCGGCGATGTCCTGGAAACTACGCACTTCGTCCTTGATCGCGAGATAGACGAGAAAGACGAAGAAGAACAGCGCAAAGTCGCCGAGCGCCCAGCTGACGTTCCCTTTTCCGGTCACTACATACCAGAACGCTGCGGTGAACAAGCCGAGGTAGAAGATGAAGAAGAACACTCGATCGAACAGGTCGAGCCGAAGGTGCATTCTGGGAATGACTACGCCGGTGGTCCACAGGAACAGCAGCACAAACCCTGTTAGACGGTAGGGCTTGACCGCCCAGCTTCCACCCAGCAGCTCCTCGTACGGGAGAAGAAACGCGTACAGGAAGAGCAGTCGCCTGATCATTTCTCGCTCCGGGAGTGCGAAGATCGAGCGATCCGAGAGCGTAGGTCGTACATCTTCTTCTCGCCGAGCAAAGCGACGAGGATCCTCGCTCGGACCTTTTTGTACGCGTGCACGGTTGTCGATCCCACCGCCACGTGGAGCGGGACGTACATCCTCATGATCTCATAGCGCTCACGGAGCCCAGTGAGCGTCGTGTTGGAAACTCCACCGGTGCGAAAACACGCCAAAGGTGCGGATGCGTACTGGACGGGCACACCGAAGCTGTGAAGGCGAAGGAAGAACTCGAAGTCTGAGGAGACCCGATAATCCGTTCTGTAAAGACCGAACTGCTCATACACTCGACGATCCACGTACCAAGATGGGTGCAGGACCGGCCCCGCAGGATAAGTGTCTTCCCGCGTCAGTCGCTTCAGCACCCCGCCATTGCTGTCGATCACGTCGAGTTCGCTGGCGATGACTCCCGGGTGTGCACTTGCGAGATGAAGGGTGACAGCCGTTCTGATCGAGCCGGACGTCAATACGTCGTCGGCATTCAGGAGCTTGATGAGCTGCCCACTGGCTCGGGCGATTCCTTTATTCATGGCGTCAAAGACGCCGTTATCGGGTTCGGTAATCCAAGAGGTGATCCCGTCGGCATAACGCTGAACGACGTCGAGCGTACCGTCAGTGGAACCACCGTCAACGATGATGTACTCGACGTTCGGATAGTCCTGGTCGAGAACGCTTCGAATCGCCTCTTCGATGTGCCGGCGACCATTCCGCACGACAGTCACCACGCTGACCCTGAGCGCCGCGTCCGGGTCTTCTGGTCGCTGCCGGCCACCGTAAAGTTCGATCGTGGGCCACGAACCCCTCCGCGCACTCGTCATCGTTCAGGTGCCGGAGGGTTCGTCGGGCTCACGGTCATGAAACGACTCGAAGTGAGGTAGTTGTCCCGGCGGGTGACGGTTTCGGCCGCGCCCAAATCAGCGTGGACCCTGATCAGAGCCGGCGACCTGTGTGGGATGCTCGACCCGCCGGTTCGCAGCCAGCGTAAGCAGAACCGACGCGGTCCGCGCTCCGGCCATGCCGTACCAGCGCCCGAGCTGCTCCTCGACGATTGTTCGACGGCCGGCTTCGCGGTTGGAGGGATCGGCCAGGCACTTGGCGACCGCCTCCATCAGCTCGTTGAAGCTATTGACGACCCATGCCCCGTCGTGCCGGAGGATTCCCTGATAATGCGTGTAGTTGAACCCGACAGCGAAGTCTCGGTCGATCGCCAGGTTCACGACGGGAGTCCCGGCGCAAGCCGCGTCGATCGTCAGGGTGGATCGAGGTGTTATCACCATGTCCGCCGAGGTGAGCAGGCGCGCCAGGTGCTCCAGATCGTGCTTCGGGAGGTCCCACCGGAGCTGCTCTGACTGGACGGGCGGCAGCTCGACCTTGATCCGGTCACACTCCAGCGCCCGATACGCCTCGATCAGCGCTCGGTGCGGACCCGAAACGGTCTGGGGATGAATCCGCACCCAGAGGAATACGTCTCGATGCTGCTGCTCATCCAGCTCTGCGGCGAACCGCCGCAGCAGGTCGAGCTGTCGGGGATAGATGTCGTTGTTGATCGTCCCCCAAACGATCAGCGATGCCGTACTCGGAACGCCTTGTGCGCGCTTGAAGGCTTCGACGTCCAGCGTCCGCCGCACCTTCGGATAGACATCGAACTGCGCCGCCCCGACTTCGATGATCTCGCCTCGGTAGTCGTGGTAATGGACGGCTTCTTCGCGCATGAGGTCGCTCCATACCAGCAGGTAGTCCGGCTGGGCGCTCATGTAGCCCTTCGACGTGAGGTTGTCCCACGAGAGCATCACGGTGACCGACGGTATGCCTAGCCGCTGAGCGGCTCGGATGACGTGACCGTCGAATGTGTTGAATCCCGGCGTGCCCGCAACGACAAGATCAGGTCGTTCCCGCTCCAGGATCGCGTCGAATTCCCGCCCGGCGAACGCCCTCGCCTCAGCCGCCAAGTACAGCCGTCGCAGGCTCCGGAACCTGCCGAGTAAGAGGTTGATGGCCCGGGATACGCGAGCCCGGGTCGGATAGGCGCGCTTATACCGCTCCCGCTTGTAGTGCAGCGTCGCTCCGAGGTCGGGATTCATCAACACGTACGCACGCGTGCTCGCGACGGCCTTCTCGACCTTCGAGTAGCGCAGAGGCATCTGCTCAAGGATGTAACCGGGCGCGGAGAGTTCTTGCTGGAGGTACGACTCGGTGGCGTTCGGCGACAGGACGAGGAGCTCGCACCCGGCCTCGCGGACACGCTCGGAGATCTCCGTTCTGAGGAGCATGCGCGCCTGGTAGCCGTGCGTGATGTTCATCAGGATCTTCATGGCAGCGCGGCGGATTCCTTCTGGAGTAACGCCTCGGCGAGCAGCAGATCGAGCGGCTCATCAATGTTGACAGACCGCTCCGGGGGCATGAGCAGCGGGCACTGGTGGGTGCCTCTGATAGATCCGGAAATGATCGTGTCCCGGCGTGTCACATAGACCGCTCCGTTGCGGAGGTACGCCGTCGGGGTCAGATCCTGGCGCCGGACGCCCTCTGGCTCGGGCACACAGAAGTCGCGGAGGCGACCATCCTCAATGCGCTTCGCGCGCGCCGGGTGCGAGTCGAGCACGCGAACGACACCGATAACTGAGTCGGCACCGCTTGTCTGGAGCAGGCGAATCGCGTCATCGATGTCCGCCCCAGTACGCAGGGGCGTGGTGACCTGCAGCGTGAAAACAGCGTCGAACTGCTCCTCGTCTTCAGCGGCGTCGAGGGCATGTTGGACTACGGGCCACATCGGTACGTCGTCGCCGGCCAGGCTTGAGGGGCGATTGACAACTTCCACGCCGAGCGATTCCGCCATCTCAGCGATCTCCGCGTCCTCTGTGCTCACGACCAATCGATCAAGAAGGCGGCTGTGCTTGGCCGCCTCCACCGAGTACTGCAAGAGCGGCTTGCCAGCCAAGACCCGAATGTTCTTACGGGGGATCCCCTTCGATCCCCCGCGAGCGGGTATTACCCCGAGCACACGCCATCGCTCACTCACGGAAGGCAGCTGTCCGTCTTGCGTACGAGTGCGCCCCCGCCTCGATTGCGTTCTGCTCGTGCCGAGACAGGGTGTCGCGCCACTGCCCGGTTGAATCGCTGAAGATCGGACGGCTCAAGGAGAGGAGCGTCGAACTCTCCTCGCCCGTCACCGCCTTCACCTTACGGAAGTCCTCGTCGGTACCGGCGTAGCGGTCGATCCCCTCCACCCAGGGTTCTCCCAAGAAGCGGAAGACGGCCCGCATCGTCGACTCGGGATCCGATACGAGATCTTCGTAATGCACCTCTGTGTAGGAACGGTCGGTCGAACCGAGACGGTCACCGACCGCACGCTCGATGTGGTGCACGTCAGAGAGAAACCGGCCGAGGTCGTACTTCCCGTTCTTCTTCCAACTGGCATACACGTCACGCGGGTCCCTGATGACGTGTAAGAACTGAGCTCCGCTCCAACGGTCGAAAATGTCTCCAAGGTGGGTGGCGTTCCCGGGGGTCTTCTCGACCCACCGTCGTTTCTCGCTGCGACGCGCACAGAGCGCCATGAAGCCGTCCAAATAGTCGAGAGCGTCGCGGGCATTCGTGCGGAGGGCATAGTGGTCCTCGACTGATACGCCGTAGAACGCTCGGACACGAGCGACGCACGCAGCATCAGGGTCCTGCCACTCGCTCATGAAGTCGTCAGAGAACCATTGGGTCTCGAGCCCCCCGAAGACATTGGGATGGTTCGAGACCAACGCTCGCAGCAGGGTCGTACCTGATTTCATCAGGCCACCGATGAAGATCGGGTCAGCCACCGTCGTCCCAATCGCTGAACGGCAGTCGGGCGATGAACGTCGCAGGACTATCGGAGCATGCCTTACCACCGGGCACGTCGTTACTGTCGAACCGTGCCAAGAAGAGCGGTCGACGGAGATCCAAGTTTGCGGCGCGCTCGGTGGTGAACGCGAACTCGATGCCCTGCCGTTTTGCCTCCTCTGCAACCCGCCGGTCCACTGACGTTCGGGTGCCATACGGGTAACTCAGAGCGTAGGGACGGAAACCTGTTTTCTGTTCGATCCAGTCGACTGAGTCGCCGACGAGCGTCGCCGCCTCGTCCATCGAGCATCGGGCGAGCGGCGCGTGCTGATGCGCATGGCTTCCAACTGCCTCGAACTCGGCGAGGCTACTGATCTCCTCGCGTCCCATATAGAGCTGCTTGCTGACCGAGGCTTCGCACGTGAACACCTCTTGGAAGAGCTCGTGGATCATCGCGTCGCGGAAGGTGGGCTCTAGGCCGAAGTTGAGGAGGTACTTCAGCCGGGCGGTCTCGTCGTCGTCGTAGCGGTATTGGCGCTGCGCGGCCTGCTCATCGAAGAACTGGCCGGACTCCAGCGTCTCCCGCCCAAGCCGCTCGGCGATGTACCGCGCGAACTCCGCGGGCGGAATTTGGGAGCGCAGCAGGTGGATCTTGTGGACGACGGAGACAGTGTGATCCTCGATCGGGCCCGTATTGACGAAGAAGATCGCCGGCACGCTCGCCCCGTGCAGCACGGGCCAGGCGAATTCCCACTGCTCACGCAGGCCGTCATCGAAAGTGATGAGCACAGCAACCTCAGGAAGGTTCGCTCGTCCGTGTATGGCGGCCCGCACGCGATCGGGAGCAACGAACTCACCAAGTTGCCCGAGCATTTCGAGCTGATCTCGGAATTGCTCGGGCGTGCTCCCATGGATACCCGCATAGGGTCCATCGAAGCGAGGGCGAAGATAGTGGTAGTTGACAGCGATCAGGACAGACACGAAATGCTCGAGGTGGTGCCTGGCGGACCAGGTGGGGAACCGAGTCAGCCCCTATCCCGGCGCACTAAAACTTGGCAGTTGCCAGCATCGGCAGCGCTTCCCTCGACCTCCCTTTGACGTGAACCCGTCGCGATCTTATTGGGTATTGACGCCCATGCGCGTCTGAGCATCGAGCGCTTCAATTACCCGCTCGGCCAGGAAGCGTTCCGTCTTCTCGAACGACTCGTATGTGTTCCCCCCGATATGCGGAGTGATCAGGAGGTGCGGGTTGGCGCGCGCATACGCGACGAGTGGATCGTTCCGATCAAGATGCCGTTCGCATTCCAGGACGTCCAACGCCGCGCCGGCAAGGCGGCCATTGCGCAGAGAGTCGAGCAACGCTCGCTCATCTAGCAGGCCGCCGCGAGCTGTGTTGACGAGTATCGCCCCCTGCTTGACCGCGGCCAGCACCCTGGCATCGACGAGATGGTGGGTGCTGGATTCGTAGCGAGCATGCAACGACACCACGTCGGACTTGGCGACCAACTCCAGCAGGTCGTCGACGCGCTCGACGCCGGGCGGGGTCGAGCCGTGGGGGTCGTAACCGTGCACCCGCATTCCGAGTGCACGGAAGTATTGGGCGACGATCGAGCCAAGCCGCCCGAGACCCACGAGTCCGGCCGTCTTGCCGAAGAGCTCACGGCCTCGGAAAACGTCGCGATCCCAGCCACCATTCTGGACGTGTTGCACGGCAGCCGGGAGGTGGCGGCAGAGCGCCAAGGTGAGGGCAAGCGTGAGTTCAGCAGTCGCTCGGACGTCGCGAAGGAAGGCGGTCTCGCCGCGGAGGCTCACGACGCGGATGCCCAAGTGATCGCACGCCTCGAGATCGATGTGGTCGAGCCCTGTGACCGGTGTGGCAAGGATTGAGCAACGCGACGAGCGTTCCAGTGTGGCTGCGTTGAGTTCGTAGGCCTGCCACCATGATAGGAGGTCGGGGAGGGCGAGCCGGCAGGCCTCCACTCACCTCGACAGGCCCCGTATCTCAGGTGCGGGTTCGATTTCGTCAATGAATGCCAGGTGTTTCTGCACATACAGCCGAAGCTCGGTGAGGCGTTGCACCAGCGTCTCCGCGACCTGGCCGTCTCCGTAGAGCGTGCTCGGCGGGTAATGGCCATGAGCAAGCTGGGCGCGTACGGCAAGTTCGATCCTGTCTGCGATCGGTGGCACCCGAGTGACGTGCTCGTCCGACTCGCGGCCGTCCTGGCGGTTGCCGACCAGCACTACGGGTGTACCAAAGAAGCTTGCGTCCCGGACGAAGCTGCTGGAGTTCCCAACTGCGCAAGCGGCGTTGGCCAGTACGCGCAGATAATCGTCAGGGACGATATTGGTGATCACGCGCAGCCATGGCTGGTCCATGTGGTCTCGGAAGACCCGCGTGGCTTTGCTGATGTGGTCGGCACCGGCGTCGATGTTCGGCCACAGCAGGAGCGACTGGACGCGCAATCGGTCGAGCCCCGTCAAGAGGGCGAGCATCTGGTCGTACTCGCTGCCGTAGTCGGTCGTTGTTGGATGAAAAACGATGAGGAGGAAGGGCCGGTGAACGTCGAGCTCGATACCGCTCCCGCGCGCATTCACGACATCGGAGTCGACGGTGCGGTCGAGCCCGAGGGCGAGGTCACTGCTCGGGCACCCAACTCCAAGGATCGTCTCCGGATCTTCACCCATTCGTAGAACGTATTCAGCAGCACGACGGGTCGACGGATAGTGAAAGTGGGCGAACTTCGTGATCGAGTGGCGGGTGCTCTCGTCGATCGAGCCGCTCACCTCGCCGCCCTGAAGGTGCACTACTGGGACGTTCATGAATGCCGCCGCGATGGCGGCCGACAGAGTTTCGTAGCGATCACCGATGAGCAGAACCAGGTCGGGAGCGAGGCGCTGAAACTCATTGGCGAACTCGACGATGCCGAAACCCACCGATTTGGCCATCGTGACGGGCGTCGACCCCTCGAGCTCCATGTAGATCTCGCTCGCGACCGAGAAGTCATCCGCACGAACCACGTCAACGGTGCGATCGAACCGCTCGAGCACCATGGTCCCGGCCGCCATCACCTGCAGCTCGAGGTCGGCTGAAGAGGCGATGCCCTTCATGACGGGCTTGAGGCGTCCATAGTTGGCCCGGTCGACAAGGACCACGCATACCCGTCGGGGTCGGCGATCCTCAGTCAAGGTCTTCCTCCGCCAGAAGCGTGTCAGCAGCGACCGCTCGGCGAAGTGTTCGGCCGACGACGTCGTCGAGGCGCGAAGCGGGGATCCCACTACCGGGCTTCTTCGCGGCCAGGTCATCGAGGCGCAGCTCCGTGCCGACCTCAAGGTCGCGACGAGCAACCACGCTCTTGCCGAACATGATACGCAAGTCACGCACGTCGTTGGCAGAAGCATCCTTATCGACCGGGTGTGCAAGAGCTCGCTCGATGAAGCGAGTGCCGTCCACGAGTTGGGTCAGTTCGCCCGGTTCGAGCGACGAACTGGTGTCGGGCCCGAAGCACCGGCGAGAGAAGACGACGTGAACCTCAAGGAAATCGGCGCCGAGCGCGACTGCGGCCAATCCAGCGAACACACTGCCGGAGTGATCGGAGAGGCCAACCGGGCATTGGTAGCGGTCTCGCAACTCGCCCAGCGCGTTGAGCCCGATGCGTTCGGGTGGGCACGGGTAAGACGTGGTGGTCTGGAACACCGCAACGGGCGCGCCGCCAGACCGAACGGTGGTCACGGCGGCATCGAGCTCCGCCCAGGATGCCATCCCGGATGACAGCAGGACGGGCTTTCCAGTAGCCGCCATCTCTTTGAGGAGCACCTGGTTGTCGATCTCGCCGGATGCGATCTTCCAGGCAGGTACACCGACGTCTTCGAGCAGCTCGAGTGCAGCGAGGGAGAACGGAGACGACAGGAACACGAGTCCACGATCTCGGGCGTGGTCAGCCAGCTCGTGCCACGAGCGCGGCGAGAACTCCATCCGCTTCCAGTAGTCGTAGCGGGTCCCGTCCTGTCGACTGAATGGCACCCGCCAGGGCTCGGCCGGCGTGGACTCCTCGGCGGCGATGTGAGTCTGGAACTTGACCGCAGAGGCGCCGGTGTCGGCGACAGCGTCGATGTACGCGTGAGCGTTACCCAGGCTTCCGTCGTGAGCTTGGGCTACCTCAGCGACGACGAAGCAGGCATGCCCTGGGCCGACCGAGTGGCCGGCGATCGAGAGCTCAGCAGATGTCACCGCTTGCTCGGCGCGGCCTGGTCCGCCGCCCCTTTGCGCCCTGACCACCCTGGAATGTTACATACGATCCGCTCCGGCGGGTTAGTAGAGCGGGCATTTGCGCTACCACTGTTTGCTCATGCGACCTTGTACGATTACCTCCTTGTGGCAGAAGATCGGCTCATGAGAACAGCACTGGTGTGTGGCGCGGGCGGATTCATCGGCGGTCACCTCGTCGAGCGCCTGAAGGCTGAGGGTTACTGGGTTCGGGGCGCTGACGTCAAGCACCCCGCGTTCAGGCCGACCGCCGCCGACGATTTCGTTCTCACAGACCTGCGGGATCGCGAGGAGTGTCTGCGAGCGCTTGCGGATCACGAGTTCGACGAGGTGTACCAGCTTGCCGCCGACATGGGAGGTATGGAGTTCATTCATTCCTCTGAGACCGAGGTTCTCCGCAATAACGTTCTCGTGAACGTGAACATGATCGATGCCGCCGCGGGGAGCGGCGTATCCCGTTACTTCTACTCCTCGTCAGTTTGCGTCTACCGCGATATGGCTCTTGGCGAGCCCGCGCTCACCGAAGAAGCTGCGTATCCCGCCGATCCTGACAACGAGTACGGATGGGAGAAGCTGTACTCCGAGCGCGTGCTGCAGGCCTATGCACGTCGCTTCAGCATGGAGGCACGGATAGCTCGCTTCCAGAACACGTACGGACCATTCGGCGCTTGGCGGGGCGGCCGGGAGAAGGCGCCTGCTGCCATCTGCCGAAAGGTGGCAGAGATCGACAATGGCGGCACGATCGACGTATTTGGTGACGGCAGTGCCGTTCGCTCGTACATCTACGTCGACGATCTCGTCGACGGGATACGAGCTCTCGTGCAATCGGATTGCACAGAACCCGTGAACATTGGAAACCCTGAGTACATCAGCGTCGATGAGCTGGTCGGCTTGGTTGGCACCGCGTCTGGCAAGCAATTCGAAGTGCGCCATATCGATGGTCCGGTCGGCGTTCAGTCGCGGAACTTCAGCAACGATCGAATCGAATCGCTGGGGTTCAGGGCGCGCGTGCCAGTTCGCGAGGGCATCGCGTGCACGTATCCGTGGATCGAGGAGCAGGTTCTGGCTCGGGCGTCCAGCGGAGTCGGTGTTTCCTAACGCCTGACCCTCTGAAAGCGACCTGAAGATGCGAATCATCGGCGTCGCCGGAGCACGACCGAACTTCATAAAACTGAAGCCGGTCGTCGACGCGCTGGAGCACCGAAGTATTGACGTGTGCATCGTTCATACGGGCCAGCACTACGACGCCCGGATGAGCGACGTGTTCTTCGAGGAGTTGGGGCTCCGGGCCCCGGACCATCACCTCGGAATTGGACCAGGCACTCACGCCGAGCAAACGGGTCGCATGATGATCGGTTTCGAGTCGTGCGTCGAGACTCTCCGACCCGACGTCGTGATCGTCGTGGGTGACGTGAACTCGACGCTGGCATGCGCGCTCGTCGGAGCGAAGGCTGGGGTGAAGGTGGCGCATGTCGAGGCTGGGCTTCGCAGTCGCGATTGGTCCATGCCCGAGGAGATCAACCGGGTGGTGACTGACCGCGTGAGCGACTACCTCTTTGCGCCGTCTCCCGACGCTGTGGACAACCTGATCGCGGAAGGAAGCCACGAGGCGCGGGTGCATCTCGTCGGAAACGTGATGATCGACACGCTCTTAGCCAATCTCGAACGTGCGCGTCAGCGACCGATCCTCCGTGACCTCGGGCTCTCGCCGGGTGAGTACGGGCTGGTCACGATGCACCGCCCGGCGAACGTTGACGACCCGGAGATGCTTGCCGGCCTCCTCGGCGCTCTGGATCGCATCGCTGCGCGATGTGCGCTCGTGTTTCCCGCGCATCCTCGAACCCGGGCGCGGCTAGAGGGATTGCTCCTTTCTAAGGGACTACGCGTGATCGAACCCGTCGGCTACCTCGATTCCATCGCGCTCCAGCTCGGCGCTCGGATCGTGCTCACCGACTCTGGAGGTATTCAGGAAGAAACGACGGTCCTCGGCGTCCCCTGCCTCACGCTTCGCGAGAACACTGAACGGCCGGTGACCGTGTCCGAGGGCACCAACCAAGTCGTGGGTTGTGTTCCGGAGCGGATCGTTGCTTGCGCCGAGTCTGTCCTGCGCAACGGTGTGGAGCCGAGGCGACCCGCACTCTGGGATGGTCGGGCCGGCGAGCGAATCACGTCGGTTCTCACGAATCGTTGAGTAGACCGTCTAGCCTGGCACCGAACTGAAGAGGGGGAGTTGGCGATCGAAATCGAGTCTGAATACCACGACTCGCTTCTACCTTCGACTTCCGTGGGCGCGAAGAGGCTGAGTGGGCGGGTGCGGCGTGCCTTTCAAGCGCTTCTCGACGCGGTCGCGTGGAGCGTTGCGATCGTGGCAGCTGAGGTGCTCCGGTACGACCTTTCGCTTCGGAGTGCCGACTGGGTCGGCGTCGTCCTGGTGCTGATCGTCACAATTGCGCTGCAGTTCTCGATCGGGACATTGGCCGGCTTGTACCGACATCGCTGGCGCTTTGGCAGCTTCGAAGAGGTCGCGGCGTTAGCCGAGACGATCGGTGCGGTCACCGTTTTGGTCTTCCTGCTGAACCTTACGGTATTCGACCGCTTCGTTCCCGCCAGTGTTCCTCTCGGAGCTGGCGTTGGCGCGCTCACGCTGTGCGGCGCAATCCGGTACACGCTCCGTCTGCTTGCCGAGCGACGGCTTCGACCGAAATCTAATCGTGCGTCGAGGCTCCTTGTGTTCGGTGCTGGTGAGGGCGCTGCGCAAGTGATTACGTCAATGCTGCGCACGCCGGCCAGCCCGTACATCCCTGTGGCTCTTCTCGATGACGATCCGGCGAAGCGTCATCTCCGAATTCGCGGCGTGTCCGTGGTCGGAACCCGTGCCGACATCCGGAGCGCGGCGCGCAAATTCGGCGCTGACTCGCTGCTGATCGCCATACCTAGCGCGCCCGCAGAGGTCGTGCGGGAGCTGTCGCGAATTGCCGCGAGCGTTTCACTCGATTTGAGAGTGCTCCCCTCGATCTCCGAGCTGATCGGCGGATCCATCGCGGTTCGCGACATCCGTCCGGCGACGGAATCGGACCTCATGGGTCGCCACCAGATCGACATCAACGTCGACTCGATCGCTCAATACCTCACGGGCCGACGCGTACTCGTCACAGGCGCCGGTGGGTCGATCGGATCCGAACTGTGCCGCCAGATCCAACGATTTACGCCCTCAGACCTCGTCATGCTCGACCGGGACGAGTCCGCCCTACATGCCGTCGAGCTGTCGATCGCGCATCAGGCACTGCTGGACTCCGACCGCTTGGCCGTCGGTGACATAAGAGATAGAGACCGGTTGCTCGAGATCTTCCGCCGCCACCGGCCGGAGGTGGTCTTTCATGCCGCTGCGCTCAAGCACCTCCCGCTTCTAGAGCTGCACTGTGAGGAAGCGGTGAAGACCAACGTGTATGGAACGCAGAACGTGCTGGACGCTGCCAACGAGGTCGGCGCAGAGCGGTTTGTCAACGTGTCGACGGACAAGGCCGCGAATCCAATCAGCGTTCTCGGGTACACGAAACGGATCGCCGAGCGTATTACTGCGTTTGCCGCAGAAGAACATGATCGGCCGTATCTGAGTGTCCGATTCGGTAACGTGCTCGGCAGCCGCGGCTCGGTGATCGAAACATTTCGTGCGCAGATCGCCAATGGTGGCCCGGTGACGGTCACCGACCCTGAAGTAACGCGCTACTTCATGACGGCGGAAGAGGCAGTACAGCTGATCATCCAGGCTGGTGCGGCCGGACGCCCTGGAGAGGTTCTTGTACTCGACATGGGATCGCCCGTTTACATCGCCGAAGTTGCTCGTCGGCTCATCGACGCCGACGAACGTAAGGTCGGCATCGTCTACACGGGACTGCGTCCCGGAGAGAAGCTGCACGAGGACCGCCTAGCGCACGGCGAAGCGGATCTTCGCCCCGTGCATCCACTGATCTCGCACGTTTGCGCGCCACCTCTAGATCCGACAAGCCTCGAACACCTGGCTTCGACTGACCGAGATGTGGTCAGTGCACTTGCGAGGCTGAGCCGGACTGCGGAGCCACAGGGCACGCCGCTCGGATAATGCCGAACCGCGTCTTCGGCGTCGAGTGAGGTGGTGAGGCGGCGCGAGCCAGGTGGCAGATGTGGCTCACGATTCGGCTCGGGCGCGTCGCCGCCCGCGACCGCCGTTTGGAGCCGGCTCACCCTCGTCCGCGGCACGGCGCTGGTAGTACCCGGACCCCCCGTATCCATACGCGTAGCTGCGTTCTGGGCCGACCTCGTTGAGGACAGTGCCCACCAGCGGGGCATCGACTTGTGTCAGCAGCTCGACTGAACGGTGAAGGGCACGCTTGGACGTCTCGTCGGCAGCAACGACGAGGAGTGTGGCATCCACGAACGCCGACAGTACGAGCGGATCGGTGACCGGAAGCACCGGCGGTGAGTCGATGAGCACCAAGTCGCAGCGCGACCGCAGTGCATCGATGACCTCGCGGGTGCGCTGCGAGGAGAGCAGCTCGGAGGGATCGGGCGGCGGCGGCCCGGACGCCAACACGGCCAGCGAAGGGTTGTCCTTGACCGGCTGCAGCGCGTCCACCAGGGGATGTGTTCCGAGGAGCACGGACGTGAAGCCGGCTTCGTTGCTGAGATCGAAGAACTGGTGCATTCGAGGCCGCCGAAGGTCGCAGTCGAGGAGCACGACACGCTGGCCGGCCTGGGCAAGGGTGATGGCCAGGTTGGCGAGCGTGGTGGTCTTGCCCTCCTCCTTGGTGGGGCTCGTGATCTGGAGACAGCGGATGGGCCGATCGAGACCGAGAAACTGCACCGAAGTGCGCAGCGCTCGGTAGGCCTCGGCCGCGGGCGAGGTGCCCTTGCTCAGCGTGACGAGGTAAGGCGCCTTGTGGTTCCTCCACGCGCCGACCGCGGGGATCAGGCCGATGACCGGGAGCCCGCCCGATGCGCGCTCGAGGTCTTCCTTGGTCCGGATGCTGTCATCGAGGTAGTCGCGCAGGAACGCAAGGCCGACCCCAAGCAGCAGTCCGAGAGCAAGTGCCAGCACGCCGTTGCGGGACGTGTTGGGCTCTACGGGTGTCCCTGGCGTGACAGCAGTGGTGACAAGTTGCCCGCCGCCAGTCTGGCTGATTTGCGCTGCGACCTGGAGCTGGTCGAGCTGCTGACGGTAGTACGACTGCTGACTCTCGAGGCTGCTGCGCTGCGCGGCGACGTTGGCGTCGGGTTGAGCGGGTGGAAGAGGGTTAGGCGGCAGCGCGTCGATCTGATGCTGGAGGTCGACGACCTTGCCCTGCACCTCCTGTCCAGCGCCGAGGAAGTCCTCGACCGACTGCGAGCGGCGTACGTCAATGTAGGTCCGTGCGTACGTGTTGGCGTCGCGAGCAGCGCGTCGGGCATTGGCGTTCCGGGTTCTCACGCTGATCACATCGGTCTCACCAGCGGCGCTTGCCGATACGCGGGGAACACGGTCCAACTTCTTGCGCACCGCGTCCTCGACGGTCCGACTCTCGAGCACCTTGATCTCGGTGTCGATTGCCCGCTGGGCATCGGTCGCGCTTTGGTTCTGCGCGGGCGTCAGGAGCTGCTCCGAAGACCTCGGCCGGACGAGCACTTCGGCGGTGGCCTCGTAGATCGGCGTCTGCAGGTATGAGTACGCCAGCGCTGCGCCCACGACCACGAGTGTTGTCAGTGCGATCGTGATCTTGCGGCGCCGCAACACCCTCAGGTAGTCGCGAAGCTCTAGCTCCCGAGGTTCTGACTCCGGATTCACGAGACGCGATGCTATCGCTCTGCATTGAGCCCGCCAGGACAGGCGCGAACGGCGCGAATGAGAGGAGAGCGAGTGGAGCCGCGGAAGGCGCTGGTGACCGGAGGTGCGGGATTCATCGGTTCGCACGTCGTCGACGCACTCGTCGAGTCGGGGTGCGCTGTCCGCGTGCTCGACGACCTCTTCTCGGGCGATCGGGACAATGTGAATCCGTCGGCGGACCTCACCGTCGCCAGTGCCGCCGACGAGGACGCGACCCGCGCCACGGTCGACGGGTGCGAGGTCGTCTTCCATCTGGGCGCGCACCGGGCCGTGCTGCGCTCGGTCGAGGATCCGCTCGCCACCGACATGGCGAACGTTCACGGCACGCTCACCGTGCTCACCGCCGCCCGCGATGCGGGCGTGCGCCGTGTGGTGACCGCCTCCTCGAGCAGCGTCTACGGCGGCGCCGAGCAGCTGCCGACACCGGAGACCG
>WNGA01005864.1_pt1 | contig 24839 bp, 26 predicted proteins | sample 5400061 | NCBI WGS metagenome assembly WNGA01 (sample SAMN13153366, study PRJNA577476) | soil metagenome | isolation source: 100 cm soil or saprolite under grassland replicate 2 | place: USA:California | collected 2016-06-15 | reverse complement strand
GGATCACGTGAGACGGTCTGACATTGAAGCGTCGGTCCGCTTGAAATATGGGGATCCGGACGAGGTAGCAGCCTTCTCGACCGTCGCGGCTGAAGGTCTGGCCCCCTTTGAAGAAGCCCTGGTCCTGCAAGCTTTCATGCCTGGGCAGCAAATTTTGGACATCGGCTGCGGTGGGGGACGTGAGGCGAGCGCCATGGTTCAGCATGGGCTACGGGTTGTCGCGATGGACTTGGTGCTTGTGATGGTTCAGGCCGCCCGGTCCTATGGTCGGAAGAAAGGTCTATTAGGTTCCTATGTTGTGGGGAATGCCGCCTCGCTTCCGTTTTGTGATGCCTGCTTTGATGGTGTAGCCATGCTCGGTGCAATTATTGCCCACGTGCCGGGACGGGATGGGCGGGTGCAGGCGTTTCGTGCGGCTTGGCGAACGCTGCGGCCTGGAGGGAAGTTGGCTATGACGACACACAACCGTCGCTGCCACTGGAAATTCCGGCTATACTTCGCCTGTGTGAACAGCTTCCGGCGGCTGGGCCGTCGCCTTGGACTAGGGACTAGCTTGGGTGATAACGACCGGTGGAGCACCAGGATCAGTGAGGCCCGGTCGCGTCGTCCCGTTTTCTTTCACATGTATGATCTTGACGAAGCGCTTGCGGATCTGCAGGAAGCTGGCTTTGAAGTCGTGGATGCCAGGGCGAGGGCTGAGTTTGAAGCGGGCCGCGTGGATCTGGCTCTCCGAGAGCGGGACTACTTCCTTGGATTCATCGCCAAGCGGCCGGAGGCTTGACGGCGTGTCCGGCTCGGTTCATCCCATTCAGACTGAAACCGATGATTCGAGAAAACATCCTGACATAGCTGTTGTCATCCCGGCCTGGAACGAGCGGGAGAACATCGAACTGCTCCTCCCAGCGCTCAAGGAAATGATTGCCGACTTGGGTCTGTCCGCTGAGATTATCGTCGCCGACGGGGGATCACGAGACGGAACAGCAGAAGCGGCGCAACGGCGGGGCGCCCGCGTCGTCGTGCAGAAAGAGCCAGGCTACGGCAGCGCGCTCTTGGCTGGCTTTGCGGCCACCTCGGCCCCGTACATCGTCACCATGGACGCTGACTTGTCGCACCGGCCCGTCTTCCTGCAAGAATTCTGGCAGCGGCGCCACGAGGCTGAAGTGTTGATCGCCTCCCGTTACGTCCCCGGCGGGCGGGCCGACATGAGCCGGTTCCGAAGGTTGCTGAGCCATATTCTGAACTTCACTTACAGCCGGGTCCTGTCATTTCCGCTCCGCGATCTCTCCAGCGGGTTCCGCATGTACCATCGAGACGTGCTGATGGGACTCACCCTGGTGGCGCGGGACTTCGACATGTTAGAGGAGATCCTGATCCGGGTGCATGCGGAAGGATGGCGCATCCTAGAGATTCCGTTCCGTTATATGTCTCGGGGCTCCGGCAGCTCCCATGTGCGACTCTTCAAGTTCGGATGGGCCTTCGCGAAAACCCTGGTGCGGATGTGGAGGCTGCGCAACTCCGTCGCGGCGGCCGATTATGATCACCGGGCCTTCGACAGCCCGATTTGGCTGCAGCGGTACTGGCAGCGAACGCGACATCGGATCGTCCTCGGCTATGTGGAGAGCCCGAAGAGCGTCCTGGACATTGGCTGCGGGTCCAGCCGGATCATTCAGGATCTGCCTGATGCGGTCGGACTGGACATCCTCCAGCATAAACTGCGGTGGCTGAAGGCGCGTCATCGCTTGTTGGTCCGGGCGAGCTGTGACCGGCTCCCGTTCAGGGCGAAGAGCTTTGACACGGTGATCAACTCCGAAGTGATCGAGCACGTCCACGACTCACCGGAAATATGGTCAGAAATGTGGCGGGTCCTTCGTCCGGGTGGGGTCCTGGTGCTGGGCACACCGGATTATGGCCGCTGGCTCTGGTGGGTGCTGGAGTGGATCTATGGAAAAGTCCTGGTCGGCGCGTACGCTCATGAACATATCACGCACTTTAATCGAGAAGAGGTAGCCAGACGTCTTCGAGCCGACGGGTATGAAATCCTGGACTGCCAGTATGTGGGGTTTTGTGAGATGATCTTCAAGGCAAAGAAACCACAACCGGCAGCAACGCGATGAATGTCCTCTTCCTCTCCGAAGTGACGGCTGCGAATGCCCGCAACGGAGCCGAAAGGACCTTGCGGGAGCAGGTGCTGGGGCTCAATAAGCGCGGCCATGCTGTTTCTGTAGTGACCCGTACTATGGCCGAGGACCCCAGGCTTACCGCCTCGGTGGACGGGGCCACGGAATACCGGTATCCGTTCTCACAGCGCAATGAAGTCGCCTTCGTCCTTTCGTCCGTCGCGGGATCGCTGCGGACGCTCGACGGCGCCGCGGCTCGCCAATACTTTGATGTGGCTCTCATCCATCAGTCATTGGCAGGGCTGGGACCGATCATCTTTAAACGCGCGCGAGCACGGCGTTGGATTTACATGTGTTTGTCCCTGGCTCATGAGGAGTACCTGTCACGGAACACGCAGGGCAAGACGCCGGGAGAACGGATGCAGCGGCTACTCAATGCTTATGGACGCCGGTGGGTCGAGCGGGCAGTCATGCGGCGGTGTTCACGAGTGATAGTTATGAGCGATTTTATGAGGAAGCGAGTGCTTGCCGCACACCGTATCCCCGAGGGCAAGCTGTATCTCCTCCCCGGCGCGGTGGATCACCGGAAATTTCATCCAGCCATCGACCGGGCGTCAATCCGGAGACAGCTCGGCCTACCCACGGATCGCATGGTTCTTTTCACGGTTCGGAACCTGGGTCCCCGCATGGGCCTGGAGAATCTGCTCCACGCATTGAACGAGCAGGGGGAGGAGTTGCGTGACGTCCTGGTCCTCATCGGGGGGGAAGGGCCTTTGAGGCCGATGCTCGAGGGCTTGATCCGGAGTCTCGACCTGACCGGGCGGGTGCGACTTCTCGGCTTCATCCCCGAAGAGTATCTCCCTCGGTACTATCAAGCGGCCGATCTGATGCTCTTGCCGACGGCAGAACTGGAAGGCTTCGGGTTGGTGACGGTGGAAGCACTGGCCTGCGGCACGCCGGTTCTCGGTACGCCGGTGGGCGCAACGCAGGAGATTCTGGCTCAGGTGGACCCTGGCCTCCTCACGGAAGGACATGACCCGGGGGCGATTGCCAAGGGAGTACGGCGCCTCCTCCGCCTCTTTCGCGAGCGTCCGGAGGAACGGGTCCGTCTGAGCTCCCGCGGGAGACGATTGGTCGAGGAGACCTACACGTGGGATCTGCATGCCGAGCAGTTGGAGCGGATTCTCGAGGAGGTCAACGCTGAAGACTGAGCCATCCAATCTGACCCCGAAGAAGGTGGTACATATCATCACACGACTCGATCACGGCGGGTCGGCGCGGGAGACTCTCCAGACGGTGCTCGGGCATGATCGGGGCCGGTTCCGCGTCAGTATCGCGTTTGGACGACCGGAGACAACGACCGCTGACGATGCCGCGTTGCTGAAAGCCGATCTGCAACAGCTGGGCCAGGCCGACGTGTCGGTGTTCCAAGTGCCACCGTTGGTGCGGGAGATCAATCCGGTGCTGGATGCGTGGGCCACCGTCGCCCTGTGGCGGCTGCTGCGCCGCGTGCGACCGGAGGTGGTGCATACCCATACCTCGAAGGCGGGTGTCGTGGGTCGCTTTGCTGCTTGGCTGGCCCGGGTACCAGTCGTGATCCATACGCCGCACGGGCATATTTTTTATGGCTACTACGGAACGGTTACGAGTGCAATCATCCGCCTGCTTGAACGGCTTCTGGCAAAAATAACCGACCGGATTGTGACGCTGACGGATCGTGGAGCGCAGGAGCATGTGCAGTATAAAATTGCTGGGGCGGAGAAGTTCGCGACCATTCATAGTGGAATCGACCTCATTCACTTTCGATCAGTGCAGGTGAACCCCGCCGTCAAACGGAAGGAACTGGGCCTTCCGCCAGAAGGGCCGATCATCGGAACGTTAGGGCGACTGGTTCCAATCAAAGGCCAGGAGTGGCTCCTTAAAGCTGCCCCGCGGGTCCTGGCTGAATTCCCACAGGCTTGTTTCGTTATCATTGGCGATGGGCCGATGCTCGGCGAGCTCAGGCAGTTGACCTCCCAATTGGGGATCGGCCTACGTGTGGTGTTTTTGGGGGCGCGAGAGGACGTGCCCGAGTGCCTGGCGGCCCTGGACCTCTTCGTCTTGCCGTCGCTAAACGAGGGTATGGGACGGGCTTTGCTTGAAGCGATGGCGGTGGGCTGCCCCGTCGTTGCCACGTGTGTCGGCGGCATCCCCGACATCGTCGCGGACGGGGCGACCGGCCTGTTAGTGCCGCCTCGGGACGATCGAGCGCTGGCAGAGGCTATTCTCACCTTGCTGCGGGATCGGTCTCGCCGGGCCGCGTATGGCGAAGCGGCGAGACGGCACGTCGATGGACGATTTGACGTCAAAACGATGGTGCGCAGCATTGAATGGCTCTACGATGAAGTCTGGCAGGAAAAGCATCCTGCGACGTAAACCGCTTCGTCTCGGCGGCTGTGTCGCGCTGGCCGGGTTGTTGTGGATCGCGGTGGCGGCGGCCGGCGAGCCCGGACAAGCCTGGCAGCCGGTCACGACGGTGTTTCATGTCCACAGCAATATGAGCACAGGCAGTGACTCGCTCGAGTCACTTGTCGCGCAGGCACGGTCCTATGGGATCGAGGCCCTTATTCTGACTGACAACTTCCTCCTTCGCTACGAGTATGGGCTCTTCCCCTTACGCGGGTTGATCCGCCGGACGATCACGCTGCCATCAATTATGAGCTCCGGAGTCAATCGGTACTTTGAGGCGATCCGCGAGGTCAATCGACGCCATCCCGACGTGCTGGTAATCTCTGGCGTGGAAGTGGTGCCCCACTATTACTGGACTGGTTCGCTCTTTGGGAAGGACCTCACGATGCACGACTCGCAGAAGAATATTCTGGTCGTGGGCCTGCCGTCCGAGACCGATTACAAACGGCTGCCGGTAGCGGGCAACTACGCGGCGTATGAGTATGGGTGGCCGACCGTGCTCTGGCTGTCACCGGCCTTGTTGGTTGCCCCGGCGATGTGGTTGCTCAACCGCCGGGTTGAACGGAAGGTGAGGGTCGGGTGGACATTCATGATCGTGCGAACCAGGCTGGTCGTTCCAGGTGTGGCCTTGCTGATCGTGGCCAGCCTCCTGTTGTTCAACAATTACCCGTTCGGTCAGCCACCCTTTGACGTGTATCAGGACGGGAACGGGCTGCGGCCCCACCAGCGCCTGATCCAGTATGTCCGCGAGCATGGTGGATTGACCGTGTGGTCCATGCCGGAAGCAAGGGATTTCAACCGATACGGTTTCGGGCGGCTGGGGGTCGTCACGGTCAAGACCGATCCCTACCCTGATGTGCTCCTGCAAACACGCGACTACACGGCGTTCGGGGCGCTCTACGGGGATACGATCACGATGACCGATATTGGCGGCGTATGGGATGCCGTGCTAGGGGAATATGTGCGCGGCCGGCGATCGTCCCCTGTCTGGGGGGTTGGCGAGGCCGCCTATCATGGGAGCGGCCAAGCCGGAAAGCAATTATTTGATGTCGAAACGGTCCTGTGGGTGACAGAACGGACATCGGCGGCGCTGCTCGACGCGATGGCCAAAGGTCGGATGTATACCTTGCAGAGGTCGAAGGAGTACGGGTTCATTTTGAACGAGTTTACGCTTATCTCCGAGGCGACCGGCGAACCGGCTATATCGGGGCAGACGTTACGGGCCCCTGCGTCGTCACCCATCCTGGTTCGCTTTGCCGTCTCCAGCGGCGATGGCCGTTCACGTCAGACCCCTGTCGTGGTCATACGGTCCGGCCGGCTCATGAACACAAGCACGGAAACGGTGCCCTTCACGGTGACGCTCCAAGACGCGGCGCCGGGGGCAGGGGAGATGTCCTACTATCGGCTGATGATCGGTAAGGATGATCATAGGATCGTCAGCAATCCGATTTTCATCCGCGGTGAGTGACCGTTTGGTGTGAAGGGCAGACCGGTGCGCGTCGCGATCCATCAGCCCCAGTATTTGCCCTGGTTGGGCTATCTTGATAAACTGGACCGCACGGATGTCTTTGTGCTCCTGGACACCGTTCAGTTCAAGAAGAACGAATGGCAGAACCGCAATCGCATCAGGACGGCGCAGGGCTGGCAGTATTTAACTGTGCCGGTCCTCCACGAGTTTCCCCAGCGCTTGGACCAGGTCCGGATCAACAACCAGACCGACTGGCGTCGCAAGCACCAGACTGCGTTGGAGACCCATTACCGAAAGGCGCCGCATTATGACCGGTATGCGCCGGCGTTTCGTGATCTCTACAGCCGGGACTGGGAGCGCCTGGCTCCGCTCAATATCGAGGTGATCCGTGTGTTGACCGAGGCGTTCGGGATTACGACGAGGCTTGTCGAGGCCAGCCGCTTCACGGCCCGGGACGACCAGACGGGCCGACTGGTGGATCTGTGCAAAGCGCTCGGTGCTGATCGTTATCTAGCCGGAGACGGCGGGCGCGCCTACATGAACCTGGCCGAATTTGAAGCGGCCGGGATCACGGTGGAGTTCCAGGAGTTCGCTCATCCCGAGTATGTGCAGGTCTACGAGCCCTTCATCACCGGGATGTCGGCCATTGATTTGCTGTTCAATTGCGGGCACGATGGGATCGAGCTGCTGAGAAAATCACGCAGGAGCAGGACATGAACATCTTAGCCTTGGGAGCTCATCCGGATGATATCGAAATCGGCTGCGGGGGGACCTTGCTGAAATATACGAACGCAGGCCACGGGGTCTATCTGATGGTTCTCACGGAAGGAGCCCAGGGGGGCAGCGCGAAGGTGCGGCGGGATGAGCAGCTCGCCGCATGCCGCATTCTTGGCGCCAAGGAGGTCTTCTGGGGAGGATATCCGGACACTGAGGTCCCCGTTACCCGGCGGGCTATCCAGCAGATCGAGGACATTGTCAAGAAAGTCGACCCAGCGTTCATCTTCGTCAATTACTTTGACGACACCCACCAGGACCATCGTCACCTGGCCACCTGTACTGTGACCGCCACACGCTACACCCGCAACGTCTTGTTCTACGAGACCCCCACGACCCAGAATTTTTCGCCGACGGTCTATGTTGACATTGATGGGCTGCTGGAGGACAAGGTGCGATCCCTGGAAGCGCATGCGTCGCAGGTCCAGAAGACCAACGTCGAAGGGCTTAGCATCCTGGAAGTCGCGCGCGCCTCCGCACATTTCCGCGGTATTCAGGGACGAGTGAGGGCCGCGGAAGCATTCGTTCCGCTCCGCCTCTTCATCAACGTAGGCACCGAGCTCGTGTGAGCGAGACGTTCATCCCCCATTCCCGCCCGGCGCTCGGCGAGGCCGAAGCCAAGGTTGTGGCCGAGGTCATTCGCGGCGGGTGGATTGCCCAGGGCCGCCAGGGGGCAGCCTTCGAGCAAGCTATGGCGAAGGTCACCGGGCAGGGGCAGGGCGTGGCTGTCAGTTCGGGCACGGCGGCGCTTTATCTGGCACTCATGGCGCTGAGGATCGGCTCCGGCGACGAGGTAGTGATCCCCTCATATGTGTGTACCGCGCTGTGGCATGCGGTACACCTGACCGGCGCCACGCCGGTCCTCGTGGACATCGAGCCTGCCACGTATCAGCTTTCCCCGCAGGCGGTGGCACGCGCTCTCACTCGCCGCACCAAGGCGATGATCGTCCCGCACATGTTCGGGCTCCCCGCCGATGTCGTGACCATGAAAAGCCACGGCATTCCCGTCATCGAAGACTGCGCGCAGACCCTGGGCGTCACCGTGCGGGGCACGCCGGTCGGCGGCGCGGGAAAGCTGGCCATCTGCTCGTTCTACGCGACGAAGCTGCTGACGGCCGGGGAGGGCGGCATGGTCTTGGGTCGCGATGAATCGCTCGTTGGCCGCGTCCGTGCTCTGCGCCAGTATGACGAACAGAACACGCCGGAGCGCGCCTTCAACTACAAGATGACGGACATGCAGGCCGCCCTTGGCCTGTGTCAGGCGGCCCGCTTGGAGAGCTTCCTCGCCCGGCGCCGCGCGATCGCCGCTCGCTATCATGAGGCCATTCTCCAGGCGGGCCTGACACCGCCGCTGGTGCCGGCCGGGCTGGAACACGGATATTTTCGCTACGTCGTCCGCCTGCCTCACCCAGTCGACCCAGCGTTAGACCGGGCGGCTCGCACGCTTGGCATTGGGTGCCGTCGTCCCGTCGATCCGCCGATCCATCGTTACCTGGGGCTGGCGGGGTTTCCGGAAACGGACGCGGCCTGGGAACGGGCGCTCTCCATCCCGCTGTATCCCGCGTTGACCGATCACGAGGTTGAGCGTGTCGTCGGCGCTCTGCCAGCGATCTTGGTTGGCTAAACGTGACTGGTAATGTTCCTACAAGGGAGACTCAACGCCTGAGGATTGGCACGGTCGTTTCCCTTACGACTGCTCTGGGCGCTGCCCTTCTGTTGCTTCCACCAGTCCAGACCCGCTTTTACACAGTTGGGTTTCGCTGGCTCTATATTCTACTTGTCTCATACTTGGTAGCCACTGCCCTGACGCCGCTCATCCGACGCATGGCCCTCCGGGTCGGCGCTGTGGACCATCCCTCCTCTCGGAAGATCCATGAGTCCGCCACGCCGCAGCTAGGAGGGGTGGCGGTGTATCTCGCCTTTCTCATCGCGATCCTGGCCAACACGGCCGGGTTGGCGGCACCGCTGGTGTTGAACGAAGGTATGCTGGGAGTGCTTGCCGGGGGCACACTGATTCTCTTGATCGGTGTTCGGGACGATATCCGGCCGGTTCCGGCTACGGTCAAGCTCGTAGTCCAGATCGTCGCAGCGGCGATCGTCATCTGGGCTGGCAAACTCCTGACCTTTTTCCCGCATAGTGTCTGGGGTGATGCGCTCAATGTGCTGCTGACAGTGCTGTGGATCGTCGGCATCACCAACGCGTTCAATTTCTTCGATGGGATGGACGGACTGGCCACGGGCATGGCTATCATCATCGCCTTTTTTCTCGGGGTTGTTGCGTTCCAAACCAATCAGCCCGCCCTGGCCTGGGTTGCCGTCGCGCTGGTCGGCGCCGGCCTGGGCTTTCTTCCCTATAACTTCAGACCTAAGGCTCCTGCGACAATCTTCCTGGGAGACGCCGGCAGCACGTTCCTGGGCTTCACCCTCGCCTGCCTGGCCGTCAAAGGGAATTGGGCCGATCACAATCCCATCGTGTCCGTCAGTACGCCCATCTTGATCTTCGGCATCCTCATCTACGATATGGTCCATACTACGTTCGAGCGGATTTATCTGGGAAAGGTCAGGACGGTGAAGGAGTACTTGGAGTATGTCGGAAAGGACCACATGCACCATCGCCTTGAGCGGGTCTTGGGCAGCCGCACGGAGACGGTGTTCATCATCTTCCTGCTGAGCATCGCCCTCGGGCTGGCCGGGGTCGTCCTGCGGAATGCCCGCACCGTGGACGCGCTGTTCCTCCTGCTCCAGGCCACGATCATCGTGGTGGTCGTGTCGATTCTCGAGCGCCGCGGGCGGAGCGCATGAGCCGGATGGTGCCGCCTCGAGTCATCTTCTTCGATGCTGCCGACACCCTCTTCCACGTGAAAGGATCGGTCAGTGAGGTGTACCTCAGCCTGGCCCGCAGGTACGGCGTCACGGCCGACCGTGACACGATTCAGCAGGCTTTCGTTAAGGCGTTCGAGGCCGCCCCGCCGCCCGTGTTCGCCGTGCAGGACCCGCAGGAGGTTAAGGCATGCGAGCGGCTCTGGTGGTTCGACGTGGTACACCACGTCTTCTACCTGGCAGGGATGTTCGAAGGCTTCGACGAGTACTTCGAGGAAGTCTTCAGCTATTTCTCAAGACCGGATGCCTGGGAACTGTACGAGGACACCGTGGCGACCCTTTCCGAGTTGGAGGCGCGGGAAATCGAACTCGGCATCGTGTCAAACTTTGACTCTCGACTGTATGAGATCCTCATTGGTCTGGGCATCGACCGTTTCTTCGAGAGCGTGACGATCTCGAGTTTCGCCGGCGCCGCCAAACCGTCCCCCACGATCTTCCAACGCGCGCTGCAGAAGCACGGCGTGACGGCACGGGAGGCGCTGCACATCGGGAACAGCCTGCGGGATGATGCGCGGGCCGCCGCTGCGGCAGGCCTCCGGGGCGTGCTCTTGGACCGTCATGGCAGGGAGGCGATCCCACCGGATGTGGTGGCCATCAAGAGCCTGAGCGATGTACTGACGCTCGTCGGCGAGCGGCAAGACGGCTAGCGAGCGCCTTGCAGCGACCGGCGGGTTGGGGCATGATGGAGTAGGCTGTCTAGGGGGCGTGTGCGTCAGATGAAAGTTCTGATGGTCGGAGCGGGATCGGTGGGGGGCTACTTCGGGGGCCGTCTGGTGAAGGCCGGGGTAGACTGCGCGTTCCTGTTGCGCCCTAGGACGCTCGCTGCGGTCAAGCAGAGGGGCTTGACCGTCCATAGCGTGGACCAATCCTTCACGGTTCATCCGGTCGTCAGCAGCAATCCCCGCGATCTGCCGAAGGCCGATCTCGTGATCCTTTCCGTCAAGCGCTACGATCTGGACGAAGTCATCGAGCAGCTCCGGCCGGTTCTCTTCGCCCACACGACTGTGCTCACCTTGCAGAACGGGGTTGACGCGGAGACGCGAATCTTGGAGCTCGTGCCGAATGCCCGTCTGTTCGGCGGGGTCGCCTATATTTATGCGAAGATCGCCGAACCTGGCGTCATCGAGCATTATAAAAGAGGGAGCGTGGCGATCGGGACGTGGCGGCAAACAGCGGTTCCGGAGCCTCCGCAGAAGGAAGAACCCGACATCCAGGCCGCACCGGCCAAGGGCACGTTTGCCAAGCTCGGGGAGATGCTGCGACAGACGACCAACGTGACCGCACCTCGTGAGCCGACGCCTGTAGGTGCCAATCTGGCGACCATCAAAGCCCTCTTCGACCAGGCGGGCATTACCTGCGAGGTCGTTGAGGACATCTGGCAGACGAAGTGGGAAAAGATGTGCTGGAACGTGGCGTTCAATCCGCTGACGGTCCTGCTCAACGACCGCGTCTCGAAGGCCCTCGCGCATCCGGAGATGCACGCCATGATCAAGCTGCTCGTCGGGGAAGCGGTCGCAGTTGCCCAGGCCGAGGGGGTGGAACTCGATCCCGACATCGCGGACAAAGTCGTTCAGTGGTCCCAGGAAATCCGAGACATTCACACCTCCATGTACGACGACTGGAAAGCCGGCCGGCGCACGGAGATCGACTTCCTCAACGGCTATCTCGTCCGGCGCGGGAGGGAGCTAGGTGTGCCGGTGCCGGTCAACGAGGCGGTGTGCGCCCTGATCAAGACCATCACCGAACCAGCCCAGCTGGGGCCGGCGCTTCTGCGGCTCGACGGCGCGGTCATCCAACCGCTCGTCTTCGATCTCGACGCGCTCTCCAAGCTCCCGGCGAGTGAACAGGTGCCGGACGTGTCGGTCGAGGATCCGAGAGTGCGGGGACAGGGCGTGCGGATCCGGGCGCTGTTGAATGTTGCGACCTGCAAGATCGGAGCGGACCACGTGACCTTCCACTCAGCCGATGGTCCATACGCCGCTAGCCTCCATCTCAAGGAGGCGGCCGAGTCCGGCATTCTGATTTACAAACTGGATGGGCGTCCGTTGCGCCGGGAGGAGGGGGGGCCGTTCCGCCTGATCACCCCGTCCCTGGGCGACTGGTGTACCAGCGTCAAGGGCGTGACGCGCATCGAGTTTACCGTCGGGCCCGGCAAAGACACGCGCCCCGAGACCAGTCACGCCTAGCGGTCTGTTTTCCCGACCTATGGCGACCGTCTATGTGAGCAGGCGCCTCCCAGGCCCGGTCATGGCCGAATTGGCCCGGCGCTTCATCCTCATCGGACAGCCCCATGATCATCCTGCGACGCGCGAGGAACTGCTCGAGGCGGCGTCCCAGGCCGACGCGCTCGCAGTGACCTTGACGGAGCGCGTGGATGCAGACGTGCTGGACAGGGCCCCGCGTCTGAAGGTCGTGGCTGTCTACGCTGTTGGCTACGACAACGTGGACGTCACTGCTGCGACGCGCCGCGGCATCGTTGTCACCAATACCCCGGATGTCCTGACGGAGACGACGGCCGACCTGGCGTGGGCGCTGATTCTGGGGGTGATGCGGCGGATTCCGGAGGCTGACCGGTTGGTGCGCGAAGGGCAATGGGAGGGCTGGGCTCCGGCGCAACTGCTTGGCGCGGACGTGTTTGGCAAGACGCTGGGCATCATGGGGATGGGGCGGATCGGGCGTGCAGTCGCCAGGCGCGCGGCGGGGTTCGGGATGACGGTCCTCTACCACACACGGCATCCTCTCAGCCATGAAGAGGAGGTGGCGTTACACGCGAAGTACCTCCCCATGCCGCAGGTGCTGCAGAGGGCGGACATCGTGACGATCCATACCCCGCTGACTGATACCACGCGGGGAATGATCGGCAAGGCCGAACTCGCGGTGATGCGTCGCTCAGCCTATCTCATTAATACGGCACGGGGAGCGGTGGTGGATGAAGCGGCCTTAGCCGAGGCTCTGGAGCAGGGACGGTTGGCGGGCGCCGGCCTTGATGTGTATCAGCATGAGCCACACGTCCATCCCCGCTTGCTGGCGCTCCCCAACACCGTGCTCTTGCCGCACATCGGTTCCGCGACCACGGAAACCAGGGTGAAGATGGGTCTGATGGTGGCGGACAACATCACCGCGGTGCTCGAAGGGCGGAAGGCGCCCCACCGCGTGAATTGACAAGCCGGAAACCCCGTGGTGTAATCCGCGGCATGGATCTCTTCGGCAAAGTCCCGCTAGTCGAAATTCCGGTCCTGATCACCGCGGAACAGAAGACTTGGCTGGAAACGCTGGTCAAGAAAGGCAAGATCGCAGTCCCGCCCGGCGGGACCCTCCCTGAGGGGTCCGTCATCTCGATTTTCATGCGGACGCTCTTGTGGAACTCGGAAGAGCAACGGCAGTTTCTGGAGATGGTTCCGGAGGAGATCCAGAAGAAGATGTGTGAGGGCAAGAGCCTGGTCGCAACCAAGATCCAGGTCTCGGTGGATCAGAAGGCCTGGCTTGACAAGGCGGCGGTGTCCAGCAAGGTCTCGTTGCCGCCCGGCGATTCGCCCAGCTCCCTCTTCACCCGCGTCCTCCTCGAGAACGCGATGGAGCAGCAGAAAGCCCTGGAACGGGCCGATCCCTGGGCGGATGACGATGAAGAATAAAGGCAGGCGGTAGCGACTTATCCGGTCGGGGCCGCGTCGCGTCGCGATACTGGCCGGCCTTCCTCCAGGTCGAGCAAATCGATCCACGTCACGATATCGGCACGTGAGGGATCGATGGCGTCACGCGTTTTCTTGAAATACGCCCCCTGTGCCTCGTCCTCCGGCCCCCGTTCCAGCATCTGCTTGTTCCAGATCTCGATTTGTTTCTTGGAGCGGGGGCGCGCGTGGACGGCCAGCCATTCCAGAATGAGCTCGTCGGTGCGGCTCTTGGCCGCGTAGGCGAAGTCCTGTTCACTGACTTCTAGGAACGACAGGAGCGTCTTGTCGAGTGGGCAGGGATAGATGTAAGGGCCGTTCACCCCGGCCTCCCGGGCGCGGGCTTTATCGATCATGCGGGCCAGGTGCACGTAGCCGCCGAGCAGCTCCCGGGAGCTTCTGGGATATTCCTTGGTGAGGTCGTTCGGTCGCGGGCGCTGGATACGACCCATGGTCGTGTCGAGCGTGTCGCCCTTCATCTGGCCCCCGGTGGAGCCGGGAATGTTCAGTGACATGGGCGAATCTCCTACAGCAGGCGGTGGTTCGCGAAGGTCAGGGTCCTGACCGAGACAACGCCGTTTTCCGCCGAGATGATGCGGCGCGAGGCCGGCAGGTCGGCGTGGCCGACCCGCACGTGCGTATCGGTGAAGCTTTCCACGTTGGCCAGTCGGCCGTCCTGCGGGTTGAAGTAATAGACGGTGTAGCGCGTGGTCAGGTACTTCTTGTCGGCTGTGATCACGCTGTCCTCGACGTTGATGGTGAACTTGATCGGTCCCATGGTGCGGTTGATCTGCGTGATGCGGTCGTCTTTCACGCGATAATGGGACTGCAGACTGTCGTGGATGCGGATGGTCTGCCCCAGCGGGTGGGCGGCGCTACGGTCGAGGGTGAGGACGCTTTTCCCGTCCGATTGGTCGAAGGTCCGGTGGGCACGGTGGACAGCGATCATGCTGATGGTGCCGGTCGCCCACTTCTGGACTTCCGCATCCGGCAGGGACACCGTCACGTCCTTCGCGGGTTTCACGGTCACCATCCCGGTGAACTCCTTGCCGTCCACGTTGACGGTCAGGTCGGCTGAGAATCCGTTGCAATCGGCCGGCCAACGGGCCGTCTTCTCAAATGCCCGCCGCAATATCTCGCGCGCTTCAGGATCGTCTTGGGCATCGGTCGGGCATGCTTCCTTGTTATACGTCATAGTCGTAGACGGCCTCCTTGAGCCAGGGTCGCTGGACCGGTTGCACTTTCGCTGATGGCCTCATTATAGAGACCCGTCTCCGGTTCGTCCAGTTTGGTAATCGCCCACGGTGACAGCAGTCATCCGGACCAAAATTACATGGTAATTCTTACACCATACTATTCAAAACCACGCTCAGATAGTCGCATGTGACTAATAAACGACACGATCTTTTCCTCATTTATTTTTAATAAGTTGGAGACTTTTCCTCAAGCGAAACAGCCTCTATTACGTAAGATTTTTCACAGGCCACTATCATTTTGTGGTAACATATAAATTCTTGACGTTTTTAAGGATAAGCATGAGGATCAGACGATATGAAGAAGGTGTCAAGACAGAGAGTCAACGTGAGAACGCATAAGGCCCACAAAGACGGGCATAAGAAGACGAGACCAGTCGTCAGCATGGCGACGAAGGCAGGGGAAGCTCCCAGACATGCCCGGTTGGGCGAGCGGACCAAGGGACAGTCTGCACTTGCGACCACGGTGGCAGAAGACGAACTCGAAGAGCGCCGGCGTCTGTTTGCCAGAGCTCGGAAAGGCGACAAAGGAGCCGTGGCGAAAATTTATGAGCTGTATGGCGCTCGTATCTACACATCGGCGCAAGTCAAGGAAGCCCAACCAAACGGGTTTACCGTCCCGGCCTCATCGGTACGGAAACGGGTTCGAACCGCCTGAGAGGCAGCCGCCCTCCTAGGTTCAGCGGGACGGTTCCCACCTACACAGACTACCAGCCCTTCGGCATTTCAGAGTCTGAGAGTGGTCTTGATCTATGAAAGAACGAGATCCCGAGAAGCTCAAGTTGCTATATGAACGGTTCCGTGATGTGTGCCTGGTCGAAAAAGAGGTCTGGAAGGAGCTGTTCATGCCGCGTGATGTGCCCGGGGAGGGCGTCCGCCTGACCAATATCCAGGATCGCTACGAGGTGGTCATCGATGATCCGGAGGTCGAAGCGGTCTTGGAGGCCAACATCCCTCTGGGGCCCAAGCCCTTGGACGCCGCCATCGCGGAATACAAGGACGCCATCAGCTTCTTTAAGAAGGGCTGACGCGCCGCGTCTACTGGACAGCGACGCGCAAGCCTCCATCGGCCAGGATGGCGGCGATCTGCTCGCAGGTCTGAAGCGGACCTTCGTACACTGCCGCCGATCCGGTATGGTCAATCCGGTAGGCGAGTTCAAAGGCGTGGGTGGGGGTCATCTTGGGGACGGCCCGGCAGAGCAGGTCGATCACTTGCTGGTACGTATGGCAGTCACAATTGTACACAATGACCCGGGCTTCTAAGTCGTCCCCAATCAGGGTGCTCGCTTCTTCAACCGTTTGCGGAATCGGGGCTGTCGGCAGCGCGGCCATCTGGTGACCTCCCGGCCTTCATTCTAGCAAAGCTGCTTCCTGCCTGCCACGAAAGCAGACGCCTACAAGCGTAAGAGGAACGTCTGCACAGCGATCCGATCCCGTATCTTCATGCGGTGGAGAAGCCGGTCGTGCCCGACGGAATCGGTGATCGCGTCGAGTCCGAATTGCTGGCACAGTTGAATCGTGTACCAGAGCGAAGCGGAGGTTTTCACCAGCATCAGCCCGTACTCCAGCGCGATGGCCCGCTCAGGATCGAGTTTCAGCCTTGACATCTGCCGGACCTCCGCCAGGGTGACCGGCCACTCCGTCCACGATGCGCGCAACCACGGCGTGAGCACGGTGTCTTCCGGAACAAGGCCACGTTGGAAGCGGACATCATTCCGAACGGCGAAGTGGAAGATCTCGCGCCATTCGCGGTCTTTCAAATCCCGCTCGATCCGCCCATCCATCTCCTGGCTGAGCGGCCCGCTGATACTGTGGCCCTGGACGATCCGGCCTTGCTGCACGAGCTCGGCATGGTAATCGCCCATGCGGTCCGGAGCAGCTGTCGTGCCGCTGGTCGGAGTCAATTGAAGAGCCATGTAGTCACGGAAGTGGACGGTGTCGTACCGGGTCAGGAAGCGCTCCAGGCTTTCGGGCGAGCAGAGATGGAACGGATAGTAGAATCCCAGGCGGCCGGTCACTTCCGTAGGCCACAATACCGGGCAACCCCATCACGATACCGCAGCCAGTGTTCCAGGCTTTCCTGTGTGGTGTCGAGAATGAGCTGCTGATCGGCGGCCCCCAGCGCATAGTCCAGGACAGCCTTCCAGGCCGCTTGGCGATGGCTGGGTTCGACCATGAGGTGGACCCGGATCAGGTCCAAGTATTTGGGATCGACCCCGTGGTTCTGCACCAGGGGGTGCTTGCGAACAATCTCCTCGATCTGCTCGGCGTCCTTTGGCGGGGAGGGGTGGAGGACTTCCTGGCGGTCATGGACGCTTCCCTCGACGAAAATGGTCACGACGGCGAGCGCGGTCAACCAGTCGCCTTCGCTGGTGATCTTGTCCAGCCACTCACGATATGCCCGACTTTCCGCCAGGAGACTGACGTCGCGGAAGTGTGCGCGCTCGAACCCCAGGCCGAGCATCATGGTCAGAAAGAGATCGGGATGGGATTGGCCGAGGGAAAGGCCGCCGGTGTCCTCCTCGTAGATGTTGCGGGCCAGTTCGCTGCGGACGGGACGAGGCGGGTTCTTCCCGTGGATCCGGCTCAGGAAGACCGGGAAGTCCCTGACGTACACCGCGTATTCCTGCCGAAAGTGTGTTTCGAGCTGGGCCTTGGTGATCTGAGGACCGCAGAAATGCGGCCAGGCCCAGTGGTCTTTCCGATCCATGATCGCCATCAGCTTTTCGCGGAACTGGTCGCTGGACAAGGGCTTCATAATGTTCTCCATTGCATCGCCATCACGGGCTCGCTAGAATCTGCTTTCCGATGGAACCTGTCACCCTTCAAAGCACGGAAGAAATCTTCAAGTTGCTCGCCGAGGTGTCGCTGAACCTGGATGAAGGATTCACGGAACCCATCTACCTCTCGGCTACTGGCGAGGATCCCGACGCCTTTTACCAGGGCAAACCCAATGCCTGGGCGGTCTATCAGATCCGTGAGTGGAAGCGCGTCATGATGATCTCCGGGGGCCCTGGCCGGGAACGGCGCGTCCAGATCACGGAAACACCCTGATACGTAACATTGCATTTTGCGCTACTCGGGGCCTAGAATCAAACATGACCAAGCTGTTGATACCCAGTGACGAAAACGAACTGATGCTCATCACGAGCCTTCTGGAAGGTGACGGGATTGATTTTCTCGTTCAGAACGAGTACTTCGGCGGCCTGTACCCTGGTCTCAACATCTTTCCATTTAACGAGCGGGTGATCCTCGTCGCAGAAGCCGACTTCGATCGCGCCTCGCTGCTGGCGCGTGATTTCCTCGAATCCATCGAGGGCAAGCCCCGACAGGGAGGGGACGTTGGGTGAGGGCGCGGTCAGTACCACCCGCCGACCAAGGCGTCCTCTTCGAAATAGAGATAGCGGTGCTTGACAGTGGAGCTGTCGATCCAGTCCTCGAAGACCCACAGCTCACGGCGCACGCCGGTGTCAGTATAGGTCACGTCAATTTTGTACGGAGAGCCCCAACTCTTCAAGACCTGCTCTCGGCTCATACCCACCACGGCTCGCTTCTGGGCGATGGCTTCCTCCAGGGTAGAATACTTGTAGTACGGAAGGATCCGCCACGTGATCATCCCAAGGAGGATCATCCCGAGGAGCATGTACAAGACCACGCGCACGGAGCGCCGGCACAGATAGGGGACATCCTTCAGGTCGAGCGCATTCGGAGTTGTCATGGCAGTAATCTAACAGCGTGGCTTCGGCAGGGTCAAGCGCCCCAGCTCCGTCATCCTGCGTATGTACGTTGAGGTCGAGTCCAATCCCAACTGCGGCAACTCGGTGTTCCTCCGCTTCCGCGAACTGGGCCCAGCGCGACCGGTCGGGCAAGTGCGGGTGTACGAGCGCGTCTCCACCGGTGAGTGGTGCTGGGTGACCGGCTGGCAGGACGATGCGTCGGCGCCGCGCTGCCCGGCCGTGGCCCAGCCTGTCGAAGACTCGGGCGCTGGCGTCGTCTATTTGGTGTCGGGGGGCAATTGGGGCATCCGGGTGAAACCGCTCGAGCCGGATGAGGCCTGGAGCCTAGAGAGCCCGCGGCAATGGGGCGAAGCCTATCTGCTCCTGGCGGACCGCCGCGACGTGCGGTTCGCCGACGAAATGGGCTGAGTTACGGCGCGTAGCGTGGGAGGGGGATCTTCTTCTTGGTAGGTTCGGCGAGAGGCGGGAGCGAGGCGGCCTTTGATGAGAAGGGGTTGATCATCGCTTCGTGCGTCAGCTTGTGATGGTCTTTGATGAGCTGGAGACTGTCGACCGAGATCTCGACACGGTTCACATTCTCGTTCAAGGTGATGCGGGGAGGAAATGGCTCGGCTGTATAGAGACGGTACGAGAGCGACCAGGCGTAATCCTCCTTGTTCCGTTGCTTGACCAGGCGGAGCGCCTCCTTGGACGTTTCGTTCTGGAGCATGATGATAAATAGATTCGACCGGTAGGTTGGAGCGTCGTCGGCCAGTGAGGGCTTGAATTCGGGGATGAGCTTCGGAACATCCTTCAGCGGGACCGCGAGCGGAACAGCAACCGGGCCTTCTACGGAGCCGGTGAGCGGATCGGGACTTAAGAACTCGATGTCCACCAGTTTGACGGTGAGGGTGGGCGTGTCGGAGTTCGCCTTTTCCTCTTTGGCGTATTGAAACGAGTACCGCACGTGGGTTTTCTCCCGCACGTACATATACACGTCCTCGCCCAGGGCACCCGGGATCTGATCTTTCAAAACGTTCTCCCACTCGTCATACGCATAGTACTTGTAAACCCGCAGGGCGGCGGACCTGTCGCGAATCTTCTGCGGCGGGCCAAGCTTGGCTCGGAGTTCTTCCTGGGTCAGCCCCAGGTAGCCATCCGAAAAGAGGGCCCCGGCGAGAGCGGCCGCCGGCGCGATGACCCAGGCAACGACCCCAGCGATTAGCAGCACGATCGTTCTCATCTCCGGTCTCCGGGTTTTGCAAATCCTACGGAGCAGTCGCTGGATTGTCAAGGTGGCAGCCTTGCCAAGGAAGCACCTATCCGGTATAGTCCCTTAGTGATGGAAACCGAAGTTTTCCTCAATCTGGAGCGCATTTTGCGGAGCCGGATCGCCATTCTTGACGGCGCGATGGGCACCATGATTCAGGCCCATCGGCTGGATGAGGCGGGCTTTCGCGGACGCCAGTTTGCCAACCACCCGTATGACCTGAAAGGGTGCAACGACCTCCTGTGCCTCACCCGGCCGGAGCTCGTCGAGGCGATCCACCGTCAGTACCTGGACGCCGGTGCCGACATCATCGAGACCAACACGTTTAACTCCACGGCTATTTCCCTGGCGGATTACCATCTGGAGCGCGTGGTGTACGACCTGAACGTTGCGGGCGCCCGCGTCGCGCGCAAGGCCGTGGAGAAGGTGACGGCCGCCGACCCGACGCGCCCGCGTTTCGTCGCCGGCGCCATGGGGCCGACCAACCGCACCGCTTCCATGTCGCCCGATGTCAACAATCCCGCTTTCCGCGCGGTGACGTATGACGAACTGGTCGCCGCCTACACGGAGCAGGTTCGGGGGCTGATGGACGGCGGCGTAGATTTACTCCTGTGCGAAACCGTCTTCGACACGCTGAACCTGAAGGCCGCGCTGTTCGCCATCGACCAGTATTTCGAGGCGAAAGGACGACGCGTGCCGGTCATGGTCTCGGTCACGATCACGGACCGAAGCGGACGCACGCTCTCCGGCCAGACGGTGGAGGCGTTCTGGAATTCGATCGCCCACATGCCGCTGTTGAGCGTCGGGATCAACTGCGCGCTCGGCGCGAAGCAGATGCGGCCTTACCTCGAAGAGTTGGCGAGCATCGCGCCGGTGTTTATTAGCTGTTACCCGAACGCCGGGCTGCCGAACGCCTTCGGCGGCTTCGACGAGACCCCCGAGATCATGTCGGCCGATCTCCGGGAGTTCGCGGAGCGAGGCTGGCTCAACATCGTCGGCGGCTGCTGCGGGACCACGCCGGAACATATTAAGGCGATTGCGGAGGCGGTGCGGGAGTTCGCGCCCCGTGCGCGCGCCACGCCCGAGCCGTATACGCGCCTGAGCGGCCTCGAGCCGATGACCATCCGCCCGGACACGAACTTCGTCAACATCGGGGAGCGGACCAACATCACCGGCTCGCCTCAATTCGCCAAGCTGATCCTCGGCGGGGACTACGAAGGCGCGCTCGCCGTAGCCCGGCAGCAAGTGGACGGCGGCGCGCAGATCGTTGACGTGAACATGGACGAGGCCATGCTGGACTCGAAGGAGGCCATGAGCACGTTCCTTCGGCTCATCGCGTCCGAGCCGGACATCGCCCGCGTGCCGATCATGATCGACAGCTCCAAATGGGAGGTGATCGAAGCCGGGCTCAAGTGCGTGCAGGGCAAGGGGATCGTCAACTCGATAAGCCTGAAGGAAGGCGAGCAGGCGTTTCTCGAGCGCGCCAAACTGATCCGACGCTACGGGACGGCGGTCGTGGTCATGGCGTTCGACGAGGCGGGGCAGGCCGACACGCTGGACCGCAAGGTCGAGGTCTGCACGCGAGGATACCGGCTTTTGACCGAGAGGATCGGGTTTCCGCCGCAGGACATCATCTTCGATCCGAACATCCTGACCGTCGCCACCGGCATCGAGGAGCACAACAACTACGCCGTGGCCTTCATCGAGGCGACCCGCAGGATCAAGGCGACGCTGCCGTGCTGCAAGGTCAGCGGTGGCGTGAGCAACATCTCGTTCTCGTTCCGCGGCAACAATGCGGTGCGGGAGGCGATGCACTCCGCCTTCCTGTATCACGCGATTCGCGCCGGCCTCGACATGGGGATCGTCAACGCCGGGCAGCTCGCGGTCTACGAGGAGATCCCCAAGGATCTGCTCGAACTTGTGGAAGATGTCCTGCTCAACCGGCGTCCTGACGCCACCGAGCGGCTGGTGGCCTTTGCCGAGACCGTCAAGCAGACAGGCAAGGCGGCTGTGCAGGAGGATGTCTGGCGACAGGGCCCGGTCGAGGAGCGCCTCTCGCACGCGCTGGTGAAGGGCATCGTGGAATACATTGAAGCGGACGTTGAAGAAGCGAGACGGAAGTACGCGAAACCGCTCGAGGTGATCGAAGGCCCGCTAATGGCTGGGATGAACATCGTCGGGGATCTGTTCGGCTCCGGCAAGATGTTCCTGCCACAGGTCGTCAAGAGCGCGCGCGTCATGAAAAAAGCAGTCGCGTATCTGCAGCCGTTTATGGAAGCGGAAAAGGAACGCACAGGACGCAGAGAGGCGCAGGGGAAGATCCTCATGGCCACCGTGAAAGGGGACGTGCATGACATTGGCAAAAACATCGTGGGGGTCGTCCTCGGCTGCAACAACTACGAGGTGATCGACCTTGGCGTGATGGTGCCCTGCGAGAAGATCCTCGCGACCGCCCGTGAGCGCCATGTAAATATCATCGGCCTCAGCGGCCTGATCACGCCATCGTTGGACGAGATGGTGCACGTGGCGCGGGAGATGGCCCGGGAAGGCTTCGCGGTGCCGCTTTTGATCGGCGGGGCCACGACGAGCAAAGCGCACACGGCGGTGAAGATCGCGCCCGCGTACGAGCGGCCGGTTGTGCACGTGCTGGACGCGTCCCGTGCGGTGGGCGTCGTGGGCGCGCTCATGAGCCCGGAGCAGCGGGCGACCTTCGCGGATCGCAACCGGCGCGACCAGGAGCAGGTCCGGCACGTGCACCAGGAGCGCGGGGAGAAGGCCTTGCTCACGCTGGCCGAGGCGCGCGAGCGGAGAACGCTGATCGAGTGGCAAGCTGTGGACATTCCGACGCCGGCCTTCACCGGCGTGCGCGTGCTCGATCAGTTCCCGCTGGATCAAATTGTCCCGTTCATCGACTGGTCGCCGTTCTTCCACACCTGGGAATTGCGCGGGCGCTACCCCAAGATTTTTGAGGACCCGACCGTCGGCGCGAAGGCCAAGGAGTTGTTCGACGACGCGCAAGCTTTGCTGGACAAGCTCATCCGCGGCAAGCTGCTCACGGCACGCGGGGTGTACGGCTTTTTCCCGGCCAACAGCGTGGGTGACGACATCGAATTGTACCGGGACGAATCGCGCGCGTCGGTGCTTATGACCTTTCATACGCTCCGCCAGCAGACGCCGAAGCCTGAGGGGCAATTCAACCGCGCCCTGGCCGATTATATTGCGCCGAAGTCCACGGGCCTCAAGGATTACATCGGCGCGTTCGCGGTCACGAGCGGCATTGGCGTTGAAACGATCTGCGCGCGTTTTGAGAAGGAGCACGACGACTACAACTCGATCATGGCAAAGGCGTTGGCCGACCGGCTGGCGGAGGCTTTTGCCGAGCTGTTGCACAAGAAGGTGCGCGAGGAGTGGGGCTATGGCAAGGGGGAGGCGCTCAGCAATGAAGATCTTATCCGTGAACGCTATCGCGGGATCCGTCCGGCGCCCGGCTATCCGGCCTGCCCGGACCACACCGAAAAGCGGATCCTCTTCGATCTGCTACAGGCGGAGAAGCACGCGGGTATCACGCTGACCGAAACCTTTGCGATGCTCCCGGCCAGCTCGGTCAGCGGCCTCTATTTTGCGCATCCGGAAGCCAAGTATTTTGCGGTGGGGAAGATCGGGCGCGATCAGGTCCTGGATTATGCGCGGCGCAAACAAATGGACCTAGGAGCCATCGAGCGCTGGCTAAGTCCCAACCTGAACTACGATCCGGCAGCAATCCCCGCTGCCACGTCCTAGATAAACCGAACGGCGCCGCCTGTTCGTGCGGCCAGCCGCACCCGGTTGTCATCTAGCCAGCCCACGACAGCCGCGAGCTTACCGCTTTAGCAGTCCGAAAATCACCAAGAACACGATCGTGCCGACGGCACACGACACAAGGGTGACGATGGTTCCTGACCGGAGCCACATGCGGAACGTGATGGGATGCCCGGCGCGCTCGGACAGCGCGATCGTGAGGATGTTGGCGCTGGCTCCGATGGGTGTGGCGTTCCCTCCAAAGCCCGCACCAATTGCCAACGCCCACCAGAGCGGCTCGACGGTCGTGCCTTGGGTTTCCAGTCCCTTGATGATCGGAATCATGGCCACCACGAACGGGATATTGTCCACGACCGCGGAGAGCAACGCGGCGACCCACAGGAGAAGCACCGCAGTCAGCAAGACATGCGACCCGGCAAAATCCGCAATGGCGTGAGCAGCGGCGTTCAACACGCCTGCCGCTTCCAGTCCGCCGACAGCGATGAAGAGAGAAGTGAAAAACAGCAGCACGTTCCAATCCACTGCCTTGAGAAGATCCCCGGGATTCGGAAGGAGCCACGCCATCGCTAAGGCGACGCCCAGGAAGGTGATCACGGCGAGCTGGAGATGCAACGAATCTTGGAGCGCGAACAGCGCGAGCATGAGGCCCAGCACGACCAACAGCTTGGTCAGGCCGGCACGGTCCTTGATCGAGTCACGCGGTCGCATGGACGAGAGGTCTGCAGGCTGGCCAGCGCGTTCCTGAAGCGCGGTGGCGAATAGCCAGCGAATCGTCCACAGTGTCGGGTAGTAGGCGACGAGCACGACGGGCAGGAGGACGATCAGAAAATCGTTGAACGTGAGCCCGGCGGCGGAGCCGATCAATACATTCGGGGGATCGCCGATCAACGTCGCGGTCCCTCCGACATTGGACAGGAACGCTTCGCCCATCAGCAACGGCACTGGGTTGATCTTGAGGTGAGCCGCAACCTTGATCGTGACCGGCGCGAGCAGAAGAATGACGGTGGCGTTATTTAACAGCATGGAAATGATCGTCGTCAGTCCGCCCAAGATCGCCAGTAATCGCACCGGGCTGCCTCCGGCTTTTTGGGCGGCGAGGATCGCCAGCGCCTCGACGGCGCCGGTATTTCGGAACATGGCCATGAGCATCATCATGCCGAGGAGCAGCCCCAACGTATTGAAGTCAATGGCGGCGAGCGCCTGCCCTTGCGTGTAGAACCCCATCGCCAATCCCACGGCGAGCATCACGGCAGCGCCGACCCACACGACGATGGTCCGGTGGACCCAGTCCGTCAGGAGGACGGCGATGGTGGCGAGGAAGATGAGGCTAGAGACCCAGGCGGCCGCCACGGCTCAGTCGTGGCCTTCCGCCAGCAGCCGATACGCTTCGCGGTACCGGGCGCTCGTTTGCGCGATGACGTCGGCGGGGAGGTGGGGCGCGGGCGGC
>WNGA01003526.1_pt1 | contig 24853 bp, 30 predicted proteins | sample 5400061 | NCBI WGS metagenome assembly WNGA01 (sample SAMN13153366, study PRJNA577476) | soil metagenome | isolation source: 100 cm soil or saprolite under grassland replicate 2 | place: USA:California | collected 2016-06-15 | reverse complement strand
GCGCAAGCTCAGCGGCGCCACGCGCCCCTCGCGCGCCAACGAGGCCGCGTTCAATGCCGCGGTCGCCGAGGTCACCGCGACCGCCCGCCGGCTGATCGATTCGCTCAATACGAGCGCAGCGCCGCGGAATCGGGAGGAGGAGGCGCGCAGAGCGCGGGAACGTGCCGCGAAGCGGTTCGGCTAGCCTGCCATAGGTCCGTGTCCCCGAGTCACCACATCTTTCTGCTCTCGCCCGCCAATTGCTCAGGCAAGCGTGCCGGTCTGCTGCTGCAGCAGAACGGCCGCTCGGCATTGGCTCGGCGTCTTCGATCCGGAGAAGGTGCGACCCTTGGCGAGGTCTTCACCTTCATGAGCGGGCTGTATTTTCGCGGCAAGCTGGCGTATGCGTCGGCGTTCGCCAATCCGCCCGACGGGTGTGCCGGCATCCAGGTGATCGTGCCGGGCCTGGGCCTCTGTCCTCCCCGCGCGACCATTGATCTCGCCGGGTTACGGGCGATCGCCCGGGTTCCGGTGGATCCGGGCGATCGGCGCTACAGCCGCCCGTTGCGGCGCGATGCCGCTCGACTGGCGGAGCAGCTGCACCCCGGAGATGCTGCTGTCCTGCTCGGCAGTATCGCCACCCCGAAGTACCTCCAGCCGTTGAGAGAGGTCCTGGGGCCGCGACTCCGCTTTCCCCGGGAGTTCATCGGGCGAGGGGACATGAGCCGAGGCGCCCTCATGCTGCGGTGCGCCGCCGAGGGGCGTGAGCTCACGTACGTCGCGGGCTCGGAGCAATGAACCTGGGGCGGGCGGAGGGCCAGTGAAGCAGAGCGACGACTCCGAGCTGCTCGCGGTGGACGGCCGGGAGGTCGCGATCTCGAATCCGCGCAAGGTGCTGTTTCCGAAGCCGAAGCACACCAAGCTCGACCTCGTGCGCTATTACCTCGCGGTGGCCGAAGGCGCGCTGCGCGGCGCCGGCGGCCGGCCCAACATGCTGGTGCGGTATCCCAACGGCATCGCGGGCGAGTTCTTTTATCAGAAGCGCGCACCGGAATCGCGCCCGCCGTGGATCGAGGTGGTGACGCTGCGCTTCCCGTCGGGCCGCACCGCGGATGAGGTGGTGCCGCGCGACGCGGCCGCGCTCGCCTGGCTCGCCAACCTCGCCTGTCTCGAGCTGCACCCGCACCCGGTGCGCGCCGAGGACCTCGATCATCCCGACGAGCTGCGGGTGGACCTGGATCCCGTGCCGGGCGTGAAGTGGGCGCAGGTGCGCGAGGTGGCGCACGTGGTTCGGGCGACGCTCGAACACTTCGGGCTCACCGGCTGGCCGAAGACCTCGGGCAGCCGCGGCATGCACGTCAACGTGCGCATCGAGCGGCGGTGGAGCTTCGACGAGGTGCGGCGCGCGGCCCTGGCGTTCGGGTGGAAGGAAGAACGCCACGGGGTGTTCGTGGACTACAATCAGAACGCCAAAGACCGCACCGTGGCGTCAGCCTATTCGGTGCGAGCGACCCCGGATGCGCGCGTGTCGGCGCCGCTCAGCTGGGATGAAGTGGACGGGGTCGAGCCGGCCGAGTTTACCCTTGCCACCATGCCGCGGCGCTTCGCGAGGATCGGCGATCGGCACGGGCGCATCGACGAGAACCCCGGATCACTCGAAGGCCTGCTCGAGCTGTCCGCGCGGCACGAGCGCGAGGGCCTAGGCGACGCGCCGTGGCCGCCGCACTACAAGAAGCAGCGGGGTGAGCCCCCGCGGGTGCAGCCGTCCAGGGCCCGCGCGGCCACACACCCGCTGATCGAGGTCGCCCGCGCCAAGCGCAAAGCGGACGCGCTCGCCGCGTTGAAGCGGTGGAAGGCGCGCCATGCCAAGGCGGCGGCGCACCTCGAGCCCGCTGATGTGCTGGTCGACTCGATGCGCGGCCGCTCGTCCACCTGGACGCGCATCCGCGTGAACCTGCGGCACGTGCCGGTCAAGCTGCGGCCGCGTCAGGAGCGTCTCGATCCCGACGAGAAGACCTTGGCCAGGTCGTAGGCGGGCGTGACCTCGAGCTGGTCGTAGCGGCAGTCGGCTGGCCGCTTGTCCTGCCGCCACCGCAGGAAGGTCGCCGCGTGGCGAAAGCGGTCGCCTTGCATGTGGTCGTACTTGACTTCGCACACCCGCTCGATGCGCAGCGGTTCCCATGTGAGGTCCTTGCCCGCGCTCCAGCGGCTCTGCGCGCCGGGCATGCGGCTGCTGCGGGCTTCCGCCTGCGCCCACTCCCGCCAGGGATGCTTCTCGCGAGCGTTTTTGCGCAGCGGCGCCAGCTCCTTCACGAGCTGCCGGCGCATCGCCATCGTGAACGACGAGGTGACGCCCACGTGTTGGAGCACGCCGCGGTCGTCGTAGAGGCCGAGCAGGAGCGAGCCCACCGCATCCTTACCCGTCTTGTGCCAGCGGAACCCGGCCACCACGCAGTCGGCGGTACGAGCATGCTTCACCTTGATCATCGCGCGCTTGCCGGGCTGGTACGTGAGCGCCGCCGGCTTGGCGATGACGCCGTCCAAGCCCGCGCCCTCGAACTGCTCGAGCCACTGCGTCGCCACGCCGCGGTCTCGCGTCATCGGCGTGAGGTAGAGGGGCGGAGCGGCGCCAGCCAACATTTTCTCCAGCAACGCTCGCCGCTCCTCTTGCGACGCCGCCATCCGGCTGCGGCCGTTCGCGGCCAGCAGGTCAAAGGCCACGAAGCTTGCCGGCGTCTCCTGCGCGAGCTTCGCCACGCGCGAGGCGGCGGGATGCAGCCGCAGCTGCAGCGCGTCGAAATCGAGCCCCTGCGTCGTCGCGATCACGATCTCGCCGTCGATGACGCAGCCCTTCGGGAGCTGCCCGAGCAGCGCGTCGTGCAGCTCCGGGAAGTACCGGTCGAGCGCCTTCAGGTCGCGGCTCTGGATGAAGACGTCGGACGCGCCGCGAAACACGATGGCCCGAAAGCCGTCCCATTTCGGCTCGAAGAGAAAGGGCCCGCCTTCGGGCAGGGTGTCCGCCAGCTCGGCGAGCATCGGCTCGATGGGCGGCGCGATGGGAGAGGCTTTGCCTCCGCGACGTGCGCTCATGCCGGGCGGAATGTATACCTCAGCGCGCAACGTCGCCTCGGGATCCACGGGCATTCCAAGCGCTTAGCCAGGGGCGAGGCTTGTCGATTTCGCGGATCCCCGTTCGTCGCTTACGTGTACAGCGTGCGATTCACCCGGGGGAGACCTTCCGGGGGCCCGGCTGTGAACGCGAACCAGAAGGAGACGGGGACCATGCGATTCATGATCGTCGTGAAGGCCACCAGGGACTCGGAAGCGGGCGTCCTGCCGCACGAGAAGATCCTCACCGAGATGGCGAAGTATCACGAGGAGCTGCAGAAGGCCGGCGTATTGCTCGACGCCTCCGGACTCCAGGCGAGCTCGAAGGGCTGGCGCATCAGGTACTCCGGCCAGAAGCGCACGGTGGTCGACGGTCCCTTTACCGAGGCGAAGGAGCTCATCGCCGGCTATTCGGTGATCCAGGTGAAGTCGAAGGAAGAGGCGATGGAGTGGGCGCGACGCTTCCCCAATCCCGCCCTGGACGGCAAGGAAGGCGAGATCGAGGTTCGCCAGCTGTTCGAGCTGGACCCATGAAAAAATTTGCCTCGGTGGCCGCCTACCTCAGGGCGGTCCCACCCGCCCCGCGGGCCGCTCTCCAGCAGCTGCGCAAGACGATCAAGGCCGCCGCGCCCGAGGCGACCGAAGGCATCAGCTACGGGATCCCGATGTTCAAACACCACGGAATGCTGGTGGGCTACGCCGCGTTCAAGGATCACTGCAGCCTCTTCATGAGCACGGCCATCACGAGCGCGCTCAAGAAGGAGCTGGCGGCGTACGACACCTCCAAGGGCACCATCCGCTTTGCCCCGGACAAGCCCCTGCCCAGGGCGCTGGTGCGGAAGCTCGTCAAGGCGCGTATCGCGCAAAACGAGCGCAAGCGGTGACGACGTCCGACACCCACCGCGCGATCGACGCGGTCTGGCGGATCGAGTCGGCCAAGCTCATCGCCGGTCTCACGCGCATCGTGGGCGACGTCGGCCTCGCCGAGGACCTGGCGCAGGACGCGCTCGTTGCCGCGCTCGAGCGGTGGCCGGAGTCGGGCGTCCCGGACAACCCGGGCGCCTGGCTGATGGCCACCGCGAAGCATCGGGCCATCGACTCCTTGCGCCGGAGCAAGCTGCTCGAGCGCAAGCACGTAGAGCTGGGGCACGACCTCCTGGCCCGGCAAGAGAGCCCCGAGAGCGATCTCGACGCCGCGATCGACGATCACGTCGGAGACGACCTCCTGAGCCTCATGTTCACGGCCTGTCATCCGGTGCTCTCGACCGAGGCCCGCACTGCCCTCACGCTCCGTCTGCTCGGCGGCCTCACGACCGACGAGATCGCGCGAGCCTTCCTGGTCCCGAAGGCCACCATCGCGCAGCGCATCGTCCGGGCAAAGCGGACGCTCGCCGCCGCACACGTCCCCTTCGAAGTCCCGCGCGGGGCAGAGCTCGCCGTCCGCCTGTCGTCGGTGCTCGAGGTGATCTACCTCGTCTTCAACGAGGGCTACTCGGCGACGGCCGGCGACGACTGGATGCGGCCGGCCCTGTGCGAGGACGCGCTCCGGCTCGGCCGGATCCTGGCTGAGCTCGTCCCGCAGGAGCCGGAGGTACACGGCCTCGTCGCGCTGATGGAGATCCAGGCGTCGCGCTCCGCCGCGCGCGTCGGTGCGTCCGGCGAGCCTATCCTGCTGCTCGATCAGGACCGAGGGCGGTGGGATCACCTCCTCATCCGCCGCGGTCTGGCGGCGCTGGAGCGCGCCGAGACGCTGGGCGGCGCATCTGGCCCGTACGCGCTCCAGGCCGCGATCGCCGCCTGCCACGCGCGAGCCGGCACGCCGGAGGAGACGGATTGGACCCGTATCGTGGCGCTGTACGACGCGCTCGCCCAGCTGATGCCGTCCCCGGTCGTGGAGCTGAATCGTGCGGTGGCGCTGGGGATGGCGTTCGGTCCGGCAGCCGGCCTCGAGGTCGTCGATGCGCTGACGGCGGAGCCCACGCTCGAGGGTTATCATCTGTTGCCGGCCGTGCGCGGCGACCTCCTGGCCAAGCTCGGACGTTTCACGGACGCGCGCGCGGAGTTCGAGCGCGCGGCAGCGCTCACACGCAACGCCCGCGAGCGCACGTTGCTCCTCGACCGCGCCGCCGCGTGCGGGCGCGGATCGGCGCCCAACAATCGCAAGGAGTCCTGATGCCCCCCACGCTGGCGAACGCCGTGACCGGCGTGCTGCATTCCGTCCTGGAGATGATCGAGCAGGGGGGCCACGCACCTCGGCGTTGCGACCGACCACGCTCCTGATCCAGAGCGCCGGCCCGAGGGCACGGAAAACGGACAAATTGACCGGTTAGTGGCGTCCCGACGAGCATCGGCGCCCTGTCGGTCCGACATTTCTGTCCGCTCAGGTCCGGAGAAATGCTTGCAAAACGCTGGTAGAGAGTTCTGGTCCAAAAATGACAGTCAGCCGACCCCAAGGCTCTCCTGTTCCCGAAGCGGCGACCAGTAGCGAGAAACTCAACTACGTAAACTCACACCACCCGCGACCTCCTGGACCGATTCCAGAAGGTTTCTCTTAAGCACAATCGATGACACCGTCCCGTGGGCGCGTTCCTACGACGCTCTGTTCAACGCACCCCGTATCCGCCCTCGGGCGACGTCCACGCGGGCTGCGATTGGTGGAAGAAGTCCAGCAGCTGTCGCTCAGTGAGCTCAGCGAGGGATGCGTCGGTATTCTTGGATCCCAGAGGCGAATAGCGAGTGAAGCGGCGCTTGCGCTCGGGGCCCGTCCCCAGCTCGAACAGCAATCCAAATTCGTCCTTCCCGTAGACCGTGATACGGCCCGCGGGATATACCTTCCACAGGTAGCTGTCTACGACAATGGTGGGTCGTGCCAAGGTCGTGGCCTTGTCGTCACGCCAGCCCAGGCCGCTGGTGAAGGTTCGCCTCCACCGGAACCGTGATGGCTCCCCGCTTGAGCGCCTCCGCGAGCGCCGCTGTGGCGGCGGCCCGATCAGCGTCTAAGCCTCGCTCCCGCAATTGTCGGATCATTCGGGCGAGCCGGCGGGCGTAGTCGTGCGATTTGAGCAGTGCCGCGTCCGGCTCTGGCTTCAGCGTGTCCAGCTTCTTTACGAGGCGCTGGAGTGTGATCGGTGCCATTGGACCTCCCTCGTTACCCTGTCCCTGCTCGTCCTGGTGCTGCCGGCTGAGCTCCTTCATCATCCGGTTACGGACGAGAAGAGGGGCGGGCTCGGCGCCCCCCTCCCCTGAACAGACCGGTCGGCCTTGAAACAGACCGGAGCTACGAGCGGCCGCGGCGACCGGTCGGCCCTAGCTGCTAGCGGCGATCTTGTGGAAGGTCGAGTTCGAAACCTCGAATGCCTCAACCTTCGGTGTTCCCTCAACCACCTTCGCCAGGCTCGTCAGCACCTGCGGATAGATGTCGCGGCTATAGTTGTCCGCGTTCTCTTTCCGATCCCACAGACTGATCGCGACCGCTTCGGAGCGGTCCGGGGCAACGAACGAAATCTCGTCCTTGAAGCCATTCTGTTTCCGAAGCAGGGGCAGGACGTCCTTCTCGAGCGTCTGGGTGAACTCACCGGCCGTGTTGGCCTTCAGATGCAGGGACACATTACGTGCGTACATATCGAACTCCTTGGCTACTCTGACGTGAACCTACGTGACCACTACACTTGGCTATGCGTGGCACGGCGTCTCTCCGCTCAGTACATCCCGCCCATCCCACTGCCGCCGGGCATCGCGGGCATCTTCTCCTTCTCCTTCTTCTCCACCACCACGCACTCGGTGGTGAGGAGCAGTCCCGCGATGGACGCGGCGTTCTGCAGCGCCGTGCGGGTGACCTTGGTCGGGTCGATGACGCCGGCCGCGACCAGATCCTCGTACTCGTCGGTCTGGGCGTTGTAGCCGAAGTTGAGCTTGGCCGACTCCTTCACCTTCCCCACGACGATCGCGCCTTCGGCACCCGCGTTCTGAACGATGATCCGGATCGGCTCCTCGAGCGCGCGGCGGACGATCTCGATGCCGGTCTTCTCGTCGTCATCGGCGCCCTTGAGCTTGTCGAGGGGCTTCTGGCACCACAAGAGCGCGACCCCGCCGCCCGGCACGAGGCCTTCCTCGACCGCGGCGCGGGTGGCGTGCAGCGCGTCCTCGACCCGGGCCTTCTTCTCCTTCATCTCGATCTCGGTGGCCGCGCCGACATTGATCACCGCGACCCCGCCCGCGAGCTTGGCGAGCCGCTCCTGCAGCTTTTCCTTGTCGTAATCCGACGTGGACTTCTCGATCGCCGCCTTGATCTGGCCGATGCGGCCTTGAATGTCGGCGCGCTTGCCCTTGCCACCGATGATCGTGGTGTTGTCCTTGTCGATGACGATCCGCTTCGCGTGGCCGAGATCGTCAAGCAGCGTGTTCTCGAGCTTTAAGCCCAGCTCCTCGGAAATCACCTTGCCGCCGGTGAGGATCGCGATATCGGTAAGCATCTCCTTGCGCCGGTCCCCGAAGCCCGGGGCTTTCCCCGCGCATACCTTCAGCGTGCCACGCAGCTTGTTGACTACCAGCGTCGCCAGCGCCTCGCCCTCCACGTCCTCGGCGATGAGGAGCAGCGGCTTGCCCGCCTGCGCCACCTTCTCGAGGACCGGGAGCACGTCCTTCATCGAGGAGATCTTCTTGTCGTGCACCAGGATGTAGGCGTCCTCGAGCACGGCCTCCATCTTCTCCGGATCGGTGATGAAGTAAGGCGAAAGGTAGCCGCGGTCGAACTGCATGCCGTCCACCGTCTCAAGCGTGGTCTCGAGACCCTTCGCCTCCTCCACCGTGATCACGCCGTCCTTGCCGACCTTCTCCATCGCGTCGGCGATCTTGTCGCCGATCTCCTTGTCACCGTTGGCGGAGATGGTGCCGACCTGCGCGATCTCCTTCCGGCCCTTGGTGGGCGCTGAGATCGTCTTCAGCTCCTCCACCACCAGCTCGACCGCCTTGTCGATGCCACGCTTCAGCGACATCGGGTTGGCGCCCGCGGTGACCGACTTCAGGCCCTCGCGGAAGATCGCCTGTGCCAGCACCGTCGCGGTGGTCGTGCCGTCCCCGGCGATATCAGAGGTCTTGGTCGCCACCTCCTTCACCATCTGGGCGCCCATATTCTCGACGGGATCCTCGAGCTCGATCTCCTTGGCGACGGTCACGCCGTCCTTGGTGATCGTCGGGTTCCCGAACTTCTTCTCGATGACGACGTTGCGACCCTTCGGACCGAGGGTGACCTTCACCGCCTCGGCCAGCTGGTCCACGCCCCGCTTGAGGCGCGAGCGGGCCTCTGTGTTGAACTCGAGGTACTTGGCGGGCATCTAGTCCTCCTCCGCTCAGCTGAGCTTGGCGATGACGTCGGATTCCTTGATCAGGATGATCTCTTCCTCCTCCAGCTCGACCTGCGAGCCGGTGTACTTCCCATACACGACCCGGTCCCCGACCTTCAGCTCCATCGGGACCGGCTGGCCCTTTTCCATCCGGCCGGGCCCGACCGCGATCACCTCACCCTGGATCGGCTTCTCCTTGGCCGTGTCCGGGATGTAGAGACCGCCTTTCATCTCCTGGGTGTGTTCCATCGGCCGGATCGCCACCCGATCGGCGAGCGGGAAGATCTTCAGCTTGGACTTCGTCGCAGTACTCATCATGCTCCGCCCCCCCATCTACAGTGGACCCGCGCCACTGGCCTGACAGCGGATCCCAGTTAACTTGTAGAAGTTCCAACTCTGTGAGTGTATATTGGTATACTTAACTTGTCAAGTACATAAGTGACTTGCCAGTTTTCTGTAAAAATGATTCACCTATTACGGTTAATCAGTCACGTCGGCCCTAGGAGGAATCCCGTGGATGTCCCATTTGTGATCCGGCACCGGCTCGAGGAATTGGGGTTGGAGCAGCGTGATCTCGCCCGCGCCGCCCGCGTGACCGACTCCTACATATCGCAATTACTGACTCGGAAGAAGGCGCCCCCCGCATCGAGCCGCACCGACCTCTATGCCCGGATCGACAAGTTCTTGAAGTTGCCGAGCGGGGAGCTGGCGAGACTGGCGGACCTCCAGCGCAGGGAGGAATTGAAGCGGGAATTGGGGGACGAGCCCGCCCCCTTGTTTCACGAAGTCCGCGAGCTGATCCTGCGCAAGTGTAATCCCGAGAAGCGGGAACACGTCCGCGCGATCTTTGAAAAGCAGCCCTTCGGCGAGCTCGAACGCCTGATTACCCAGACGCTGCTAGATGTGGTCAAGCGCGTCGCGAAAGACGAACTCGAAAATAACTACTGGCTCCGCATGGTGGCCCAACTCAGTGGCCGCAGCTATGAGGAGATGCGGGTCGTCGTGCTCGAGTTCCTCGATACGGACATCTTCCACGTGTCCGCTGAGAACTGCGTCTCGTTCCTAGATCCGCTGATTGAATCCTGGGACATCGACCTCGCGACGTTCGGTCTGGAGATTGTCTTAAACCACAGCGTCGTCCCAGGGCCGGCGAAGCGATTCGAGTTCGTCGAGCGGGAAGCCGAACGACCTGTCAGCGAAGAGCCGGGGCTCCAGGAATTCCTTCAGGACCCTTCCCGCAGCGGCACCGCGACCCCAGAGGAAGTCGAGTTTCTCGAGCAGCTGAGGTTCAAGCACACGCGGCCGACGTCCCTCTACTATTACCGGGAGTTGCAGAACCTCAGAGACCCGCTCCATTTTTGCACGCCATAGGCCGCAAGCAAGGCGCGCCGGCGCGTTCGCGCATTGGCCCGCAGTGACGGCGGGCGTACGGACCTCAGGATTGGAGGCTGTGATGACCCGGAGGAAGCAGCCGTGGGGGGAGCAGCGTGGCTGGATCGTCCCGGCGGACGGCAGCCCTCCGCAGGAGTTGCCCCCGTACATGGTCGGTCACAAGCTCATCTCCTGGCCCGGAACGCTGCCCGAGAAGCAGCCCGCGGAGCCCGTGAAGTACCTTGCCTCGAAGGACTACTATCATCGCCGCGTGCTGAACCCGGAGGGTGTGTCGGTCTACGTAGCCGAGGGTCGGGACGCGGAATCCCTGCCAGAGTCCATCAAGACCGAAATCCGGCGCCAGCTGAAGGGACAGTCCTAGGCGCTCCGGACTGCGCGTGATCACGTCTCAGGCCGGGTTCCGGGTGGTTTGCGGGGCAGGGTGTTCAGCCCTATCGTTCCCCAGGTGTCGAGGGACTTTGCCTTCGGGCAGACCTACAGTCGGGGGGAGATCCGTCAGGCTCTCGGCGGCGACCTCTGGACCTACCTCCCGCACCGGGACGGGCGCGTCGTATGCGGCTGCTTCAGGCCCGACCTCAACCCCGACGCCCCCGATGTCATCCTGTCCGGCCGCGGTCCTAAGATCGAGCGCTGGGCGCGAGTCTTCGCGACGCAGCGTGACTTCATACCGTGCTTCGTGAAGGCGGATACCAACGCCTGGGAGTACGTCGGTCACTTCTGCGTGCGTCGGGTCATCTCGGACGCGGTCGAACTCAGGACCAGGGCGAGGGCCGCGTCCAGGCCGCCGGGGGACCTCTCGATGGTCCTGTACCTACGGGGTAAGTAAAGCCTACCTCAATCCTCACCGGCGAGCCCTCGGACGCCCCACCCGAGCAGAGCAAGGTCACGGCGGCTTACGCCCTCCCCTCGTGGAGTTGAATCGTGGGGTCGCAGTCGCGATGGCGTTCGGCCCGGCGGCGGGGTTCGCGCTCGTCGATCCGCTGACCTGTTCATCCAACAATCTCAGGGAGTCCTGATGCCCCCCACATCGACAAACGGCAAGATCTGCTACGTCGAGATCCCCGCCGCCGACATCCCCAGGTCGGCCGACTTCTACGCCAAGGTCTTTGGCTGGAACATCCGGCGGCGCGGCGACGGATCCACGGCGTTCGACGACACCCCCGGCCAAGTGAGCGGTACGTGGGTCACCGGCCGGCCGGCGGCGTCGCAGCCCGGCCTGCTCGTCTACATCATGGTGGACAGCGTCGCCGCGACCATCGACGCCGTCATTGCTCACGGGGGCGCGCTCGTGCAACCGATCGGCGCCGACGCGCCCGAGATCACCGCGCAGTTCCGCGATCCCGCGGGAAACGTGATCGGCCTGTACCAGGAACCCGGTCGTTAGGCACGCGACCGCGCATGATCGTTCATCTCGTGGACGGCACGTACGAGCTGTTCCGCCAGTTCTACGGCCGCCGCCGCTTCACCCAGGGCGAGGATGCGCCCTTCGGCGCCGTGACCGGCGTGCTGCATTCCGTCCTGGAGATGATCGAGCAGGGGGCCACGCACCTCGGCGTGGCGACCGACCACGTCATCGAGTCCTTCCGCAACGACCTGTGGCCGGGTTACAAGACCGCAGAGGGCATCGAGCCCCAGCTCCTCGCGCAGTTCCACCCGCTCGAGAACGCCCTGGCCGCCATGGGCGTGGCGGTATGGCCCATGATCGAGCTGGAGGCCGACGACGGGCTCGCCTCGGCGGCGCACCTCGCCTCCGGAGATGACCGGGTGCAGAAAGTCAGCATCTGGACACCCGACAAGGACCTGGCCCAGTGCGTCCGCGGCGACCGGGTCGTGCAGGTCGATCGCCGGCGGAAACAGATCCGCGATGCGGCAGGCGTCCGCGCCAAGTTCGGGGTAGACCCCGTCCTGATTCCCGACTTCCTCGCCCTCGTCGGCGACGCGGCTGACGGCTATCCAGGCATTGCGGGGATCGGCCGCATCAGGGCGGCGCGGCTCCTCAACGAACACGGCGCCATCGAGGACTTCCCGCCAACCGTCCTCGGGGAGCACCGCGACCTGGCGCTCAAGTTCAAGAACCTGGCGACGCTCAGGACCGACGCACCGCTGTTCCGCCACGTGGACGAGCTGCGGTGGCGCGGCCCCACCAACGCTTTCGCGGCGTGTGCGAAGCACCTGGGAGACGCCCGTCTCCTCGAGCGCGGCCTCAAGGCACCAGTCGCTTAGCCAGGAACAACAGTGTCGTTGCTGAGGTTGTGAAGCCTGAGCCGGATGGCCACCCACACCCTCGACCACCACGTCAGCCAGGAGGGATGCACAATGACCGCCCCGAACGTCGTCGCGAGATGGTCCACATGGGCGCCGTACCTGCGCAGCGTCCTCAGGATCGTGGCGGCCTTCCTATTCGTGCAGTTCGGAACGGCCAAGTTGATCGCGTTCCCGGCTGCGATCATGCCGGGCGGCGTCACGGCTCCGATCGGCTCGCTGCCCGGCATTGCCGGGCTCTTGGAGTCGGTTGGAGGGTTGCTGCTCCTGGTCGGGCTCTTCACGCGTCCCGTGGCCTTCATTCTCGCCGGCGAGATGGCGGTCGCCTATTTCATGGGCCACGCGCCGCAGGGGTTCTGGCCGGTCCTCAATCAGGGGCACCCCGCCGTTCTCTTCTGCTTCGTCTGGCTCTACCTGTCCTCCGCGGGGCCGGGGCCGTGGAGCCTGGATGCCAAGCGGGGGAGGTAAACCCCTCGACCGCTCCATCGTCGAGGGCCCGATCCCCCGCGCCGTCTGGCTGATCGCCTGGCCCACGATGGTGCAGAACCTGATCGGCGGGCTTCAGGGCGTGGTGGATCACGCCCTGGTGGGTCGCTTCGTCGGTTACGCCGGCAACGCCGCGATCGGCGTCGCGATTCAGATCTTCATCGTCGTGATCGCGTTCGTCATGTCCGTGTTCAGCGGCATGGGTGTCCTGGTGGCCCGCTTCGCCGGGGCCAACGACATCGCAAAGGTGAATCGCACCGTCTACCAGGCGTTCCTCGCCGCGGTGGCGCTCTGGGGCGGCGTGCTCGCGCCGCTCGGCTGGGTCCTGGCGCCGTCGCTGCTCGGCCTGGTGAACGCCGCGCCCGCCGTACGCGCCGAGGCCCTGCCGTTCCTCCGCATCACGTTCGTCGGCAGCCTGGGGATGTTGCTCTTCTTCATGATGGGCGGCGCGCTGCGGGCGGCGGGCGACGCGCGCACGCCGTTGCGCCTGGGCGTATTCCTCACCGTCCTGAACATCGCGTGTAACGTGGCGTTCATCACGGGCCTCGGACCCTTCCCGCGATTGGGCACCGCGGGCGCCGCGGTCGGCAGCGCGGTGGCAGGCATCGTCATGAGCGGTCTCGCCGTGTACTTGTTGTTTTCGGGGCGGCTCCCCGTGACGTGGCACCGCGGCATGGACTGGCGACCCGATTGGGGCATCATCCGGGCGCTGTTCCGCTTCGGCCTGCCCACCGGCTTCCAGGGGATCGCGATGAACGTCGCGGGCGTATTGCTGCTGCGCTTCATCGGCGCGCTCGCGCAGAGCGCCGAGGCGCAGGCCGCCTACGCGGTTGGCTACGGCGAGCTGTTCTCGTTCATCACGTGGACGTCGGTGGGGCTGATGGGCGCCGCCGCTGCCGTCGCGGGTCAGAACCTGGGGGCTCGCCGCCCCGAGCGCGCGGTGCACGGCGTGCACGTCGCCGCGGGGATCGGCCTGGCGGTCGCGGCGGCGATCGGGCTGCTGTTCATCACGATCCCGCGCTCCCTGCTCGCGCTGTTCGGAATGACCGACCCGGTGGTCGTCGGCCTGGGCACGCGGCTGCTCGGCTTCCTCAGCGTGTCGGGGCTGTTCGTCACGGTCGCGCTCACGTATACGGGGGGGCTCCAAGGCACGGGCGACACCCGCTCGCCGCTCTACATCTCGATCGTCTCCCAGATCCTGGTCCCGCTCGGTCTCTGCGCGCTGCTCGAGGCTCGGCGCGACTTGCGCCCGGCCGACATCTGGACGGCGATTCTGCTCGGCCACATGACGCGCTGTGCCCTGAGCGTGCTGCGGTTCCGCCAGGGGAAGTGGCGGACCATCCGAGTGGACATGGAGCCGGCGCGCCCCTAGAGGCTTCGCCCAAACTCTCATGAGCACCACGGTCGACGCACCGAAGGCCGGACGCCGCGAGTGGATCGGCCTCGCCGTGATCGCCCTGCCCTGCCTGCTCTACTCGATGGACCTGACCGTGCTCAACCTGGCGGTGCCCCACATCAGCGCGGCCCTCCGGCCCAGCAGCGCGCAACAGTTGTGGATCATCGACATCTATGGATTCCTGATCGCCGGGTCGCTCATCACCATGGGCACACTGGGCGACCGGATCGGCCGGCGCCGGCTGCTGCTGATCGGCGCCGCGGCGTTCGGCGTCGCCTCGGTGCTCGCGGCGTTCTCGACCAGCCCCGAGATGCTGATCGCGACGCGCGCGCTGCTCGGGATCGCCGGGGCGACCCTGGCCCCGTCTACCCTGTCCCTGATCCGCAACATGTTCCTCGACCCGCATGAGCGCACGATCGCGATCGGGGTCTGGGTCACCAGCTACTCGCTCGGCGGGGCGATCGGCCCGCTGCTCGGCGGCGTGCTGCTGCAGTACTTCTGGTGGGGGTCGGTGTTCCTGATCGGCGTGCCGGTGATGTTGCTGCTGCTGGCGCTGGGGCCGGTGTTGCTGCCGGAGTTCCGTGATCCCAACGCCGGCCGCCTGGACGTCTTCAGCGCCGCTCTGTCGCTGGCCGCGGTGCTCCTGGTGATCTACGGCCTCAAGCGGATCGCCGAGGATGGCCTGGGAGCCGTGCCGGCTCTCTCCATCGCGGCAGGCGTGGCGATCGGCGTCGCCTTCGTACGCCGGCAGCGCACGCTGGCCGATCCCCTCATCGACCTGCGCCTCTTCCGGGCACCCGCCTTCACTGTCTCCCTGGCCACCTATACCCTCGGCACCTTCGTGGTCTTCGGGGCTTACATCTTCATCGCGCAGTACCTGCAATTGGTACTGGGGCTGTCGCCGTTGCAGGCGGGGCTCGCAACGGTGCCCTCGATGGCCGCGTTCATCGTGGGCTCCATGTTGGTCCCGGTCATGGCGCGCCGGATCCACGCGGCGTATCTCGTAGGGGTCGGGCTGGTCCTCGCGGCCGGCGGGCTGGGCGTGCTCACCAAGGTCGATGGGGCGTCGGGGCTCGCGGTCATCGTCATCGGGTCCATCATCTACTCGCTGGGATTCTCGCCCGTGGTCATCCTGGCGACCGACCTGATCGTCGGGAGCGCCCCGGTCGAGCAGGCGGGGGCCGCCTCGGCGATCTCGGAGACCAGCTCCGAGCTGGGTGGGGCGCTCGGCATCGCGATCCTCGGCAGCATCGGCGTCGCGGTCTACCGCAGCGTGATGACCGGCGGTATCCCGATCGGCGTCCCCCCTGAGGCGGCCGCGGTCGCGAAGGCCACGCTCGGCGGTGCGGTGGTGATCGCCGCGCGGCTGCCCGATCACCTCGGCGTCGAGCTCCTCGGCACGGCCCGTGAGGCCTTCGCCCAGGCCTTCGAGCTGACCGTCGCGATCAGCGCGGCGATGGCGTTGATGATGGCACCCGTGGCCGTGGTGCTGCTCCGTCGTGCGCGAGCGGGCTCCGTGACCGCGGCAAGGCAACCGGGCGGTCGAACGTGACCAGCGACCGGTGCTGCTAAGCGGCGCTGGGTGCGGGCCAGGGCTTCACGAATTCGAAGGGCACGGCGCGGGCGATGCGCTCGAAATCGCGCTCATTGTCCGTCACCAAGACGATCCCCGTCTCGCGGCACGAGAGGGCCAGCAGCACGTCGTTCCCGAACGGCTTCGATACCCTGCTCAGGTCCAGGCCACCGCGTCGTCCCAACTCCGCCAGAACGTCCCCTGAGTCCTCCCACGCGCGGGCCGAAGGGGTCACCAGCCGCCCCCGCCGCCGATAGACACTCAAGACGTAGCGCTCGAGCAACCGTCGGTCAGCCCGCGACCGGACGCCGGCGCGGAGCTCCTGAGCCACGATCACGCTCAGATACTCGAACGGCGCGAACACCTGATGGAAGCGCTGGAGGCTGACGTTCGCCTGCGGATCGCGGAATCCCTGGATGAAGAGGTTTGTGTCCAGCAGGAACTTTCGCTCGACCGCGGGACTCACCGGTCGGGCGCATCCGGTGCAGTCAGCTCCACGCCACGCATGGCTCGCGTGCCTGCGACGAGCTCCCGACGGAACACGACCATGTCGAGCGCGGCTTCGATGGTTTCGGTTGCCGTCGGCGTTCCGAGGATGCGCTGGGCAGCCGCGATCTTGTGAGGGTTGAGGCGGTACGTCTTCGGAACCTTTCGTTCAGCGGCACGGCCGGTTCGGGTCCGGGGCATCGCAGTCGGCCTCAGGAGTGAATGTGTATGTACGTAATCACAATACGTACATACACCATGGCGCGCAACGAGCCCCACCCGACTGCGGAATGTGCGAACCGGGGCCAGCGAATCGCTCCCGGGGCTTCTCCGCTACACCCGTTGCTTCGACCCAACAGGTGTTGGGGCGCGGCTGCGCTCGCCCTTGAGGCGCGCCCCTTGCAGCGGGGATTGCAAGCCATGAAGACGCCGCTGTTCATCGCGGATGCCGCCGCCGAGGCGGCGACAGCCGCCGCCACCGAGTTGGACGCGCGCCGCGAGCTCGCGCGGCAATTCCGCATCGAAGCTCTGCTGCGGCAGGGGCCGGGCGGGATCGTCTACCTCGCCCGCGACCCGCTGGGCCGGCCGGTGGCGGTCAAGGTGCTGCCCCAGAGGGCGTTGGGGGACGCAGGGGAGGGTCGCTTTCGACGCGCCGCGGAGTCGGCCGCCGCGCTCGATCACCCCCACATCATTCCACTGTATCGGTTCGGAGCGACGCCGGGCTTCTTCTGGTATTCGACGAAGCACGTGGAGGGCGGCACCCTGGAGGACACGCTCCGGACCGGCGGCCCGCTCGGGCTCACCGCCTGCTTGCGCATCCTCGAGCAGATCGCAAGCGCGCTCGACTACGCCCACCGGCGCGGCGTGGTCCACGGAGGCCTCACGCCGGCGAGCGTGATGATCGACTCGAACGACTGGGCGTTGGTGGGGGACTTCGCCGTGGCCGGGCTGGCTCCCGTACCTTGGGCCTCCGAGCCGCCCGCTGGTCAGGAGCCGACGCCCGGCGGCGATCGGTACGCCCTCGCGGCTCTGGCGTACGAATGCTTGAGCGGCGGATCGCCCACGCGGGGGCGGATGCCGCTCAACCTCACCGAGCTGCGACCCGAGATTCCCGCCCACGCGTCGGAGGCGCTGCGGCGGGCGCTGAGCCCCCGGCCGACGGATGGGTTCCCGTCCGTGCTCGACTTCGTCGCCGCACTCGGCAACCCATCCGCCACTCTGCGGGCGCCCTGGCTGGGACCCACCCCGCGCAGAGGGCCGGGCGCTCCGGTGGTCATCATCGACCCCGATGAGCGGCGCGGCGGGTGGGGCCGGCGCGTCGCTCTCTTGCTCGGGGGCATGGGCGCGCTCGCAGCCGGCGTGGCGTGGCTCAACATGGCTGCGGCGCCCGCAGCGTCGCCCGGCCGGCTGAGCTTCGCACGCCCTGCCGCGCCCGCGCCGTCCGCGAGCCCAGCGACTGCGGACGAACCCCGCACGGACCTCCCACGCGCGGACCCCGCCGACCCACCGTCCGCGAGTCTGCCGTCCGAGAGCTCGCCGCCCACACCGGCGCCTCCGCCGCCGCCCGCCGCAGGGCAGCCTGCGCAACGCGAGCCCGCTGCGACCACGAGCCCGGATCGCCGCCCCGCGCTCCTCTCGATCAACGCGATTCCGTGGGGCGGCGTGTACATCGACGGGGACTTCATTGGGAACACGCCGCAGGTGGACGTGGAGATCGGGCCTGGCATGCACGAGCTGCGCGTGGAGCGCGAGGGCTTCCAGGCCTATGAGCGTATCGTCGAGGTGGCGGCGGGCGAGAAGCTCCGGATCACCGACATCGTGCTGCGAACGCTGATACCATGAGCCGTCGCTTCCCTATCATCGGCGCCGTCGTCCTCACGCTGGCGGCACCGCGGGGCGCAAGTGGGCAAACCGCCACCGACCTCCTCTCGGCGGGCGTGCAGGCGTATCAAGACCTCGACTACGCCGCCGCCGCCGCCGCGCTGCGTCACGGCTTGCTGGGCACCCCAGGTGACACGCTCTCTACGCGCCAGCGCCTGGAAGCGCTCACGTATCTCGCCGCCACTGAGGTGTTCCGCGGCCGGCGGGACTCGGCGGCCGCGACGTTCCGGCGCCTGGTCGTGTTCGACCCCGCGTACCAGCCCAGCGAGCTCATCTTCCCACCCCGGGTGACTGACCTGTTTCGCGAGGTGCGCGACGCGACCAAGGCGGTTGCCCTGGATGCCCCCGCCGGACAGTTCCCGGCCCGGTTGCTCGCCAGCTCGCCGCACGAGGTGACGGTCGCCGTCACGGCAGTGGACGGACAGCTGGTGCGGACGCTGTATGACGGGCCGATCACCGACAGCCTCGCGCTCCGGTGGGACGGCTTCACCGGGACGGGCATGCTCCCGGAGGACGGGCGCTATCTGCTGCGGGTCACGTCGCGCACCGCTCGAGGCGCGGTCGCGCGCGTGCTGCAGGCGCCGCTCGAGGTCCGGCGGTTGCCCGCGGATACTCCGTCGCCGTCGCCGTCGCCGTTGCCGCCTGCGGTCCAGGCGTCGCACCCCCTCCCCAGACAGCGGACTCTAGTCGACCCCGCGGTGCGCGCGCTGGCCGGCGGCCTCGTGGCGGCCGCCGCCGTCGTGGCACTTCCCAGACTCGTCAGCCGCAACGCGGAGGCGAGCGGCGCACGCTTCGCGGTCGCCGCCACCATCGGCGTCTCCGGACTCGTGGGCTTTCTCGCGCTGCGACCCGGCCGGCCGCTCAACGCGGGCGGCGGCCAGAACCCACCCGGAGTTGGCGACCGGCGGTCCGCGGCGGCTAAGGCACCGCGGCTGATGATCCGGGTGGGACGGCCAGTCGTGCTGGAGCGGGAGCCGCCGTGAGGACGCCCGCGTGCGCCGCCGCGCTGGCGCTCGCCGCTGCGTCGCTCGCCGCTCAGACACGCCCGCGCGCGGCGCTCGGCGCGGAGGGGGCGTGGCTACGCCTGCACGGCCAGGTCGGCGCGACGCGCGAGACGCTGCGGGGGCCGGCGCTCGCGGGTGACGGGCGCCTAACCTTCGGCCGGATCGTGCTGGGCGCGGGGTACCTCGAGGCTCGGCTCGAGCCGGACGGCGGGACCGCCCGGCCGCGCGATCTGGTCGAAGGCCGCGCGTTTCTCGGAGCCGAGCCATGGCCCTGGCTCTCCGTGACGGCCGGACCGATGCTGCGCGCCTACGTGACGGACCCGGCGACCGAGCGGTGGGTGCTCTGGCAGGCGCGCGCGCGCGTCCAGGGTCCCCTGCTCCGGACGACGCTCGCCACCTACGTGGAGCTGTGGCGGGCGCTCTCGTCCCGGGTGAACCTCCCCGACGCGGTCGATCGCGTGCAGGGTGGCGAGGCGGGCGTCGTATACCGGCCGCCGCGCGTATCGCTGTGGATGCGCCTCGCCTACCGGATCGACGATGCCGCGCTCGGGCGCGGCTACCGGGGCGAAACGGTGGAGGCGTTGAGCCTCACGGTCGGCGTGGGCGGCCGGTAGGCAAACCGACGTGGCCGCTCCGCAGGCAGATCGGCGTGGGCGGCCGGTCGGAGGAGGGGCGCAGCATGCTGCGCCCCTACCATCAGCGGGGAGAATCCTGGCCCGCCTCCACCCGCGGCACCAGCCGGTACAAGAGCTCCCCGCTCCGGATCATCCCGAACTGCTCGCGCGCGGCGCGCTCCTGCGCGATGGGATCGCTCTCGAGCGCGCGCGCGAGTCGGGCGAGCGAGTCCAGCACGACTTCGAGCTCGCGGATCGCCCGCCGCTCTTCAGCGACGTGACGCCGCAGCGTCAGCCAGTCGAGCGTACCGTACTCCCCGGCCTGAAACGCGAGGGCCGCGAGGATCACGGCGGCGACGAGGCCGGCGAGGCGGGCGCGCGTCACAGGCCGTACAGGTCGCGGCCGGGGAAGTAGGCCACGTCTCCGAGCTCCTCGGCGATGCGGATCAGCTGGTTGTATTTCGCGACCCGGTCGGTGCGGGAGGCGCTCCCGGTCTTGATCTGACCCGCCCCGGCCGCCACCGCGAGGTCGGCGATGAAGGTGTCCTCGGTCTCTCCGGAGCGGTGCGAGATCACGGCGCCGTAGCCGTTCGAGCGCGCCTGCCCGATGCACTGCAGCGTCTCGGTGAGCGAGCCGATCTGGTTCAGCTTGATGAGGATGGCGTTGGCGCAGCCTTCCTCGATGCCGCGGTCGAGCCGCTCCACGTTGGTGCAGAACAGGTCGTCGCCCACGAGCTGGACCCGCGAGCCGAGCGCCTCCGTGAGCTTCGCCCAGCCCGACCAGTCGTCCTCGGCGAGGCCGTCCTCGATCGAGACGATGGGATACCGGTCGATCCAGCTCCGGTACAGCGCGACCATCTCGTCGGCGGTCCGCTTCGCCCCGCCGCTCTTCTTGAAGACGTACACGCCGTCCTGATGCAGCTCGGACGCCGCGGGATCGAGGGCGATCGCCACGTCCTTGCCCGCCTCGTAGCCCGCGCCCTCGATCGCGGCCATCACCGCCTCGAGCGCGGCCTCGTCGTTCGGGAGGTTGGGCGCGAAGCCGCCCTCGTCCCCCACGGCGGTCGAGAGGTTCCGCTTCGCGAGCACCTTCTTCAGCGAGTGGAACACCTCGACGCCGATCCGCAGCGCCTCGGGGAAGGTCTCCGCACCGATCGGGACGACCATGAACTCCTGGAAGTCCACGGTGTTGGCGGCGTGGGCGCCGCCGTTCAGGATGTTCATCATCGGGACCGGCAGCACGTTGGCGATCGGCCCGCCGAGGTAGCGGTACAGCGGCAGTCCCGCGTCCTGGGCAGCGGCCCGGGCCACAGCCATCGACACCGACAGGATCGCGTTGGCGCCGAGGTGGCTCTTGTTCGGGGTGCCGTCGAGCTCGAGCATCGCGTAATCCACGGCGACCTGCTCCTCGGCCGACATCCCCTCGAGCCGCGGCCCGATGACCTCGTTGACGTTTTTCACGGCCTCGAGCACGCCCTTGCCCAAGAAGCGCTTCTGGTCGCCGTCGCGCAGCTCCACCGCCTCGTGCTCGCCCGTGGAGGCGCCGCTCGGCACGGCGGCGCGACCGGTCGCGCCGCTCGCGAGGGTCACGTCGGTCTCGATGGTGGGGTGGCCCCGACTGTCCAGGATCTCGCGCGCGTGAACGGAAATGATCGTGCTCATGGTGGCCCTACCCTAGCGCGAGCCGCCTCCCGAGTCAACGCGCGCCTTGAGGTCGAGGATCGCGGCGCGCGTGCGGTCGCTGAGCTGCCGCCGATCGTCCATGGACAGCCCCGCCGTGGGAATCGGCTCGCCGATGCGGAGCCGGATGGTCCGCCGGCGCACCCGCCAGCCCCCCTTCGGCAGGATCTCGAAGGTGTTGTGCACGTACACCGGGACCAGGGGCACCTGGGCGGCGATCGCGAGCGCGAACGGCGCGTTGCGGAACGGGAGGAGCTCGCCGGTGCGGCTGCGCGTGCCCTCCGGGAAGACGACCGCCGAGATACCGCTCTTGATCACCCGGGCCGCCCGGTCGTAGCCCTCGAAGGCGCGGGCGCGGTTGAAGCGGTCGATCACCACGTGGCCGGCCGCGAGCATCGCGCGGCCGATGAGGGGCACCCGGACGAGTTCTTGCTTCGCCACGAAGCGCACCGAACCGGGGAGCGTCGCCGCGAGCGTCCAGATGTCGAACATCGACGAATGATTCGACGCGTAGACGACCGGGCGATCGAGCGGGATGCGCTCGAGCCCCTGGGCGTCCACGGGCGTCCCGGCCGCCCTGAGCAGGTCGCGCCCCCAGTCCCGCGAGCCCCAATCGTAGATGCCACCGGGGCGGCGCTTGACGCCCAGCAGCGCCGCCACGATCACGCCGCCGGCATGGACGATGCTCGACGCCACGAGGACAAGGTAGAACCAGGCGACGCGGATCATCCGGGGGGAAACTGATCGAACCCACGGGGCGGAGCGACGGGCCGCCCGCCGAGGGCGAGCCGGACGCCGCGGCCCCGCGCGCAGCGGCCGATGTAGGTGAGCGGCAGACCCATCGCGCGGCGGAACGCGCGCGCCTGGGCGTCGCCGAAGCCGCGCGGCAACGCGACCAGCAGCTCGAACTCCTCCCCGCTGCCCGCCGCGGCGCGCGGCGCGACCCCGGGCCAGCACGGGAGCCGCTCCAGCTCGATCTCGACCCGGACCCCAGAAGCGGCCGCGAGCTGCCCCGCATCCCCCGCGAGCCCGTCCGAGATGTCGATCATCGCCCGCGCGCCGAGCCGCGCGAGCGACCGGCCAGCGGCGATCCGCGGCTCAGGACGCGCGAAGCGGCGGAACAGCTCCGGCGCAGGACGCCGCCCGGATCGCAGCGCGGCGAGGGCGCGGGCCGCGCCGCCCAGCCTGCCGGTGACCCACAGGCGGTCCCCGGGCCGCGCGCCCGCCCGCCGCACCGGCCGCCGAGCGATGCCCAGCACACACACGTCCACGAGGTAGCGGCGCGAGCGCACCAGGTCGCCGCCGAGCACCCGCGCTCCGACGCGTCGAGCGGCGGCCGCCACGCCGGTCATGATCTCCACTGCGGGGTCCCCACGGGAGGCCGGCACCCGGGACCCGAGACGCGGTAGTCCCAGCGCCGTGAGCACGCCAAGCGGCTTCGCGCCTTCCGCCGCGAGATCCGACAGAGCCGCCGCCGCCGCGCGCCACCCGACGTCCGCGAACGACAGCCAGTCGGTGCGGAAATGGACGCCCTCGAGGCTGAGATCGAGGCTGACGGCGAGGGTCGTGCGCCCGAGCCGGACGAGCGCGCAGTCGTCGCCGAGATCCCGCCCCGCGCCGCCCAGCCGCGCGAAGATCGCCCGCAGGCGGTCGAACTCGCCGCCCGCGCCGAGCCGAAGGTGAGGGCTCACCGCAGGGCGGCTGCCCGCGCCAGGCGCACGAGCCCGCTGTCGGTCGCGACCCAGAGATAGGACGGGTCCACCGCCACGTCGCGCACGGCGGCCGGCAGGTCGAGCGGCACCTGCAGCGTCCGAAACGTCCCCCGCGCGAGGTTCCAGAAGGCCAGCCCGTTCGTTCCGCCGATCCACACGCCTCCGTCGCCTGGCTCGCTCCCCCCGTCAGCCGCGAGCGCCGTCACCCGCCCCAGCTCGGCGCGGGCGCGCACCAGGGTCCAGCGGCGTGCGGCCGGAGGCGGGCCGGGGGAGTTGGGGGGGCCACGCCAGGCGAACTGCTCCGCCGTCAGGGCGACGAGCGTGTCGCGCACCAGCGCGAGCGCGAGGATCGGCGCGGAGAGCGCCGGCTCGGCGGCGACGTCCGGCGGGACCGCGAGGTCAGTCGCGCCGGGCGCGAGCACGCCGAGCCCGCCCGGCGTGCCGACCCACACGCTCTCACGCACCGCGACGAGACTCAGCACCGGCTGGCCCGGGCGGCCGACCGGGACGACTTTGTCGCCGCCGGTGACCACGGTCAGGCCGCGCGCGCTCCCGACCCAGACGCCGTCCGGCGCGGGGGCGAGGCTCTGCGGGTTCTCCACCTCGAACAGCCGGCTGCGATACGTGCGCGGGTCGATCTTCACGACCCCGCGCTCGCACGCGAGCCAGAGCGACCCGCCCCGCACCAGCAGGCGCCGCCCCTCGACGCAGCCAAACCCGAGCGCGCCCGGGCCCGCGATGGCGGTGTCGGCGGCGAGATCCGCCGCCACCCACGTGAGCCCGTGCCGTTGGCCGGCGCGTCCTGCGGAGGCCACCCACACGCCCCCCGGCCCGGCGGCGACCGCGCCCGCGCGCGCCGCGAGCAGGCCGAACGCGAGGGTCTCCCACTGACCGGTCGCCGGATCGAGGCGCACCACGCCCATGCCGTCCGTCCCCAAGAAGAGATCGCTCTGATCGGGCGAGCGGGCGGCGGCGGTGAACCGGTAACTCCGCAGCCGCGGGTCGGTGAGGATCAGCGCGCGCATCGCGTCGGCCATCGGCGTCTGGGCGAGAGCGGTGCGCGGGTCCAGCGGCTGGATGCGCTGCGCCGGCGGCGGCAGCGGCCGGCCGGGAATCGGGATCAGCGAGCCGCGGGAAAGGAAGCCCCAGCCGGCGCCGCCCTGCACGAAGATTCCGGTCGCCGGGTCGCGCGCGTCCAGCACGAAGTTGCTCACGCCACCCGCGACCGGCCCCAGATCCCAGGTGTGGATGGTGCCGTCGTAGCGCGCCCAGCCCTGGTCCGTGCCGAGCCACACCGCGTTCTCGACGGCGTCGGCGAGCGCCACCCGGACGCGCGCCGCGGGGTAGCCGTCGAGCGACGTGACCGGGAGTCGCCACGCTCGGGCCTGCCGGTCGTAGATCGTGAGGCCGTGCGGCGTGGCGACGAACAGGGTGAACGGCGAGGCCGCGACCGCCTCGACGTAGGAGAAGTCGCTGAGGAGGACCCGCTCCTCGGGGCGCCAGCGGGCGGACTGGGCGGTCGGGCGGTCGGGCGGTCGGGCGGTGAGGACAAGTGTCGCGAGCCCACCGACCGCCAGACCGCCCGTCCGCCTGACCGCCGCCTTCATTCGGTCTCCGGCGCCTCGAGCACGGCGAGCACGGGCGGGTCGAACGGGCGGGTGCCGGCCCAGGCACGCCAGATGTCGGGGAGCGCGGCGAGGACGTCGGCCGGGCGGAGGCTGCGCGCGGTCCACTGGCGCGCGCCGTGCTCCGCCGCCCGGCCGAGCGCGTGCGCGCCGAGGGCGGCCGCTTCGGGGCCTGCGCTGCCGCGCGCCGCGAACGCGCCGATGAACCCCGCGAGCAGGTCGCCGCTCCCGCCGGTCGCGAGCCCGGGGTTGCCGCTCGCCACCACGTGGATCGGCCCCCGCAGATCGGCGATCACGGTGGGCACGCCCTTCA
>WNGA01003147.1_pt1 | contig 24858 bp, 7 predicted proteins | sample 5400061 | NCBI WGS metagenome assembly WNGA01 (sample SAMN13153366, study PRJNA577476) | soil metagenome | isolation source: 100 cm soil or saprolite under grassland replicate 2 | place: USA:California | collected 2016-06-15 | reverse complement strand
ACGGCCACCAGATCAGGATTGATCTTTTTGACCGTCTCAATTAATGGCGCGATGACTTCCTCGTTGATGCGACCAAAATGGATGTCGGAAAGATGAACTATCGAGCGCATTACCTGCCTCATCAAGGTCTCGGGTAGATCTTAGGGGATAGCTTGCTATTTGCAATCAGACATCAAGGTCGACTATGAACTTCAGTGTGACTGACCGTGCCCAGATGTGCTCGAGGTGCCAGCACGCGTAACGCCCGCGGCTGCACGCGATAATGAAGCGGCGGCTCCATCGTTGCCACTTCGCCATCCAAAGCTACACGCAAACGTTTGTGTTTTGTTCCGATCCAAATTTCTTTGGTGCATAGGGCAAGAAAATCCTTTTCCTGACGCAGGCCGCCCAGCAACGCGCTTAGTGCCAGTCGCAGCAACCCCCACCGACCGGTGCGGTTAGTCATGTAAAGACTGAGCTCGCCTTTGTCGAGACATGCCCGGCTGCCGATGTTGAGCCGCTCCATTTCATATTCGTTGTTGCCGATAAAAACAAAAGGGGTCCGGCTGGTTAGCTCTTTTCCATCAACACCCAGACGAATATTCAGAAACGGATAACGGCGCAAGACCGCAAGCGCCGCCCAGATGTACGCGGGCCACTTGCCCCAACCGAGCCGTTGTTGTTTTCTTCGTTCGTGCACAATGCTGGGATAAAGTCCCAGACTCGAATTGTTGATGAAGACGCGGCCATTAACTTCAGCAACATCTACCATCGTTGTCTCGCCGGCCACGATGGTTTCGACTGCGCCCTGGAGGTCCAGTGGGATGTGCAGATCTTTAGCAAAATGATTCATAGTGCCGAGCGGTAGAACTCCCAGCATTTTGTCGGAATCGATAATTGCCGCGGCCACAGAGTTGACAGTCCCGTCGCCGCCTGCGGCGACTATTATTTCAGCGTCACCCCGTATTGCGCGTTGCGCGAGTTTTACAACGTCTGCTCCGTTGCTGACCACCGCAATTCGCAATTCTGAGCCCGTTGCTTTAAAAGCTTCTGCCAGGCGTTCTTGCACCTCTGGCCGACCGCCGGCACCAGAAGTCGCATTGATAATTACTTCAATCTTCACAGGCCTTCATGGTAGGTCAAACTCGTCTAAAAACGTACCTCCTGTTCGGGCGAAAGCGCGACCGTAGGGGCCGGTAGTGGGTCAGTTTGAAATTCTCAGTAGCACCTGACTTCAGTCAGGTGGTCAAGCAGTCTTCTATTCGCAAACCGTTTTAATGGTTTCACTGGTGAACTGTTGAGACGGTTAGTCTGACATCGGCCGGATAGATCATCGCACTACAGTACGGTATTAATGAGAGTTTCAAACTGACTCACTACTTAAGAGGAAGCTTGAGCGGCGGTGGAACAATCTTTCCGCTATACTTCCTCGCTGCTTATGGCCAGGAACACATCTCATTCCAACTCCCTCGATCTCTTTCGAATAGCCCATCAAACAATGATTGAAGCCGGATTCGTACCTGACCTTCCCGGTGCGGTAATAGAGGAAGTCAGCTCAGTCGTGTCTGGAAGCGTCGCCGTCGCCGCCCATTCATCAGCGCAGGATCTTCGTGAACTGTTGTGGTCTTCAATTGACGACAAAAGATCGCGCGATCTCGATCAAGTTGAATACGCCGAAAAGATCACTGGCGGCGACGTCAGATTGTTGGTAGGTATCGCCGACGTCGACGCAGTTGTTCCGAAAGAATCGGCAATTGACAAGCATGCGGCCACAAATTGCACTTCGGTTTACACTGGGATCAAAACGTTCCCGATGCTTCCGGAAGAATTGTCTACCGATTTGACTTCACTTGTTGAGGGCGAGGACCGCATAGCTGTAGTGACCGAAATGTTTTTGGCCGCCGACGGCTCGATGAAAAAGACCAACTTCCACCGAGCCATAATTAGAAATCATGCAAAGCTCTCTTATGAATCGATCGGCGCATGGCTGGACGGCAAGGCTCCAATACCCGAGCGCGTTAAGGGCGTTCCCGGATTGGAGGCGCAGGTAAAGTTGCAGTCGGCGATTGCAAATCGCCTGGAAGAGTTCAGGAGAAAACGCGGCGCGATCGATCTGGAAACTATTCAGACTACGCCGGTGGTGAATGATCGCGGCAAGGTCGTCGATCTTGACGTGATAGAACCAAACAGCGCGCGTGATCTGATCGCAAACTTTATGATCACAGCCAACGTGGCGATGGCCGAGTTTCTCGAAAGCAAAGGTGGGCCATCGCTGCGGCGCGTTGTACGCACACCGAGATACTGGTCGCGCATCGTGGAGATCGCCGCTGAGCTTGGTGAAGAGCTGCCCGCTAAGCCTGACTCACGCGCTCTTGCTGATTTTCTTGCGCGGCGCAAACGCGCCGATCCGGTTCACTTTCCCGATCTTTCGCTCGCCGTTGTTAAGTCGCTGGGCCCGGGTGAATACACGGTGCAACTATCAGGTGAGGAAGACCAGGGACATTTTGGTCTGGCAGTGCAGGACTACACTCACTCGACTGCACCGAACCGTCGCTTTGCCGATGTGGTCACGCAGCGACTGGTGAAGGCAGCTTTGGCAAGCGAGCCTACACCTTATGAAGAGGCAGAGCTGGAACAAATCGCCGCACATTGCACTGAGCGCGACAGTGCGGCGCACAAAGTTGAACGGAAGATGCGTAAGGTTGCGGGCGCTTTGTTGTTGCACGATAAGATTGGGGACGAGTTTAAGGCGATTGTGACCGGCGTCACGCCGAAAGGGACATTCGCGCGTACACTAAGACCGCCGGTGGATGGCCGCATAGTGCGTGGAGAGCATGACCTGCGCATCGGCGAGAAGGTGCGCGTCCGCTTACTCTCAACCGAGCCGGAACGTGGCTTCATCGATTTCGCAAGAGTGTGAGGGATGAGCGGTGGATAGCGGGTAGTGAGCAGTGGGCAGTGGGCGGTGAGCAGTGAGCAGTGGGCAGGAGACAGTAGTCAGTGATTTCAGCCTGAAAGGCTGCAAGATAGTAGCCGGTGGTCGAAGCGTAGCGTAGACCACCGGAAAGGTTGCAAACAAGACAGCACCCTGAAAGAGGTGCCAGAAGGAAACGAAGAGCAATGCCTTCTGTAAGAAGTCTACCGGCACGGCACTTCCTAAGTTATGCGGCAGCACTATTTTTCGTTTGCCAATTAACCAGTCGCCATTTTGCATTTCAGAGAAAGGACGTTCAGCAAATGGACAACGAAGCCTTGCCAAAAGTGAGCACTGAACGGTGGCCAGTGGCCGGTGGGCAGCGAGGGTTCCCGGTCTGACAAACTGAAAAATGGAAGATGGTTCTCTGCCCTTTCACTGCTCACTGCTCACCGCTCACCGCTCACTGCTCACTGCTCACTGCTCACTGCTCACCGCTCACCGCTCACCGCTCACTGCTCACTGCTCACCGCTCACTGCTCACCGCTCACTGCTCACCGCTCACTGCTCACCGCTCACTGCTCACCGTTCTTGACCTCTTAGTCGGCGACTCTATAATGAAATCCAAGGCGGGGTAGCTCAGATGGTTAGAGCGTGGGATTCATAACCCCAAGGTCGGCGGTTCGATCCCGCCCCCCGCTACCAAATTTCCCTGATATTTCAATAACTTAGAGGCACTCCGTAACTCAGACCGTTTTTGATTTGCCGAGATTTTGCCGAGGATAAAAAATTTTTGCCCAAAATCCGACCCTTAAGGCTTCAACCCTAATCAATAAAATCAATAACTTAGAGTGGCCTCAGCCAAGACCTTGGGAGCAATACTCCCACGGTTTCAGTCGCACGCTCAGATAGGGCTGCATATATAAGGACTCGCTAGTCCTTGCTGATCATTGATGCCTGCGACTGCCGCGAGTCTAGGACCAGGCACTGTAGCTACTGAAAGAGGCTCTTCGTCCCGAATTAATCGTGCTGAAGGCTTAACGTAAAAAGAGTCACCGCAAGTAGCCAGCGGGAAACTGGCGTTCTTGTCGAAATCCTTACAACGTGTGGCGAGTTAGCGAGGTCAAGCCTCCGCTTTAGGCACCTAACCATCAACGCTGTGACTCGACCCACTCTTCAGAGGACAGCCGTGCGGCTACTAGGGTGCCTCTTTCAAGTCTGCATAGCGAAGAGGATTTGATCGATAAATGCGCCACTCTTTCTGCGTCAAAAACATCCGATTTCAGGTTTTCCACTTCGATAAGGAAATGATTTAAGACTCCTTGCATTGTGTCGCGATTGCTATTGGTCAGCTCGAATTTACAACGAGACTGGCTTAACTCACAGGCGACTAATTAAATGGTTGACTCCGACAGCAAAAAGTTTTAGCCTGACGGCGTTCACGTTAGGCAACGAGAGTCCTAACCCCTACTCTTCCCCCGGAGCAAGAGTTTCCTCTCCCGTACCTTCACCAACTCCGTCAACACTAACGGAACTGAGAACAAGCCCCGACCACTGGTTCCACAACAAACGTTTTAGTCTGCCCAGGTCAGCGTAGTCTTAGTCGTAATTCCTCCCACGCTTCCTCAAGCTCGAGGTAAGTCCCGTGTCTAGAGGTCCCGCTTACCTGAATACAAGTTCTTCTGAGGTCTCTGGCCCGAAGGATCAAACATCAGAATCCACCTCATCCGTAGAGATGGCTGGTGGGCAGTCTGGCCTTCCTTCGATCTCGCTTCCCAAGGGCGGCGGCGCGATCCGCGGCATCGGCGAGAAGTTTGCGGCCAACCCGGTGACCGGCACTGGCTCGATGACCGTGCCCATCGCGACCAGCCCAGGCCGTTCTGGTTTCGGACCGCAGTTAACGCTCTCCTATGATTCGGGTACCGGGAACGGGCCCTTTGGTCTTGGCTGGAATCTTTCGCTTCCGTGCATTTCACGCAAGACCGACAAGGGTTTACCCAGATACGAGGATGGCGACGACTCAGACGTCTTCATCCTTTCTGGTGCAGAAGACCTGGTACCAGTATTAAAGACAAATCCGATAACCGGCGAATTCGAGAAGGATGCCAAAGGTAACTTTGTTTACGATGAGTTTCCGCGCGATGGCTATCTCGTTCGTCGTTACCGACCGCGGATTGAAGGGCTCTTCGCCCGCATCGAACGTTGGACTAGGCAGAGTGATGGCGATGTCTATTGGCGTTCGACCTCTAAGGACAATATCACAACCTTCTACGGCAGGACCGAAGAAAGCCGCATCGCCAATCCTGAAGATGCTTCTCAGATTTTTAGCTGGTTGATCTGTCAGAGCTATGACGACAAGGGCAACGTCATTGTTTACAAATATGAAGCAGAGAGCTCTGACGGGATCGATCTCGCGCAGGTCCACGAGAAAAACCGCACATCTTTAGGTCGCTCGGCAAATCGGTATCCTAAACGTATCCTTTACGGTAACCACACGCCCAATCGTAATGCCGACTGGAACGCCACTGATCCCGCAGAGCTTCCAGATTCGACGTGGATGTTCGAAGTCGTCTTCGACTATGACGACGGTCACTACCAGGAGCAATCGCCGGATACGAACGGCAACATATTTGCTGAAGCCACGATCGGTCTACCACCAAATTCTTCATGGCCAGTACGTGAAGACCCTTTCTCGGCCTATCGTGCTGGGTTCGAAGTCCGGACATATCGGCTTTGCCGGCGCGTCCTAATGTTCCATCATTTTCCCGATGAACTCGGCGCGGCCGACTATCTGGTGCGCTCGACGGAATTCACACACACCCCGAGCCCGATTGCATCGTTCATCACGCAGGTTACGCAATCCGGCTACGTTCGCCAACCCAACGGAACCTATCTCAAAAAATCTTTGCCGCCACTCGCATTTGAATACAGCCAGGCGACCATCAGCGAAGAAGTCCATGACGTCGACTCCGCGAGTCTCCAGAATCTCCCTGTGGGCGCTGACGGGTTGCAATACCAATGGCTCGATTTAGACGGCGAGGGGCTGCAGTGCGTTCTCGCTGAATATGAAGATGGCTGGTACTACAAGCGCAATGTGAGTCCCCGGTCCTTTACGTTTACCGCAGGAAAGCCCAGGTCGATTGCACAATTCGAACCGGTGACTGAGGTTGCAACGCTGCCGTCCTTCGCTGAAACAATGGGCGGTCGACATCAGTTCCTGGATCTTGCAGGAGATGGCCAACTCGATTGCGTGGTTCTCGAACGGCCAGTAGCGGGTTTCTTCGAGCGGACCCAAGAGCAGGATTGGGATGCTTTCAAGCCTCTTCCATCTCTCCCCAATATTGAGTGGGGCGAGCCCAACCTCCGCTTTGTCGATCTGACAGGCGATGGTCATGCCGACATTTTGATCACTGAGGATGAAGTTCTGGTCTGGCATCCTGCGTTGGAGGAGGAGGGCTTCGGCGAGTCGATCCGAATTCGCAAGCCGCACGATGAAGAAAAAGGTCCAGTGGTCGCTTTTGCAGATGTCGCTCAGAGTGTTTTTCTCGCGGACCTTTCCGGTGACGCCCTCACTGACATCGTCCGCATCCGCAACGGCGAAGTTTGCTACTGGCCTAACCTCGGCTACGGCCGCTTTGGCGCCAAAGTAACTATGGACAACTCGCCGTGGTTCGATGCTCAGGATCGGTTCGATCAAAAACGCATCCGTTTGGCCGACATTGATGGCTCAGGGACAACCGACATCATCTATTTGAGTAGTGACGGGGTCAATATCTATCGCAATCAATGCGGCAATGGATGGAGTGATATCGAGCGATTGTCCAACTTCCCGCTTGTTGACAATGTCACGTCGGTCCAGGCCGTGGATCTGCTTGGCAACGGGACGGCTTGCCTGGTTTGGACCTCTCCGCTTCCGGCCGAAACACCGCGACCGATGCGCTACATCGATCTGATGGACGGGCAGAAGCCTCACTTGCTAGTGCACGTTACAAACAATCTGGGCGCCGAGACTGTCGCGCAATACGCACCCTCGACGAAGTTCTATCTGCAGGACAAGCTCAATAGCAAACCTTGGATTACACGCCTTCCCTTCCCTGTACATTGTGTCGAGCGAGTTGAGACTTACGACCGCATCAGCGGCAACCGGTTTGTTTCCCGCTACGCCTATCACCATGGCTACTTCGACGGTGTCGAGCGCGAGTTTCGAGGGTTCGGCATGGTTGAGCAGTGGGATACGGATGAAATGGGCAGCGTTCCTGCTGACTCGACCACGTCCGAGGCAACGAATCTCGACACTGCATCGTTTGTACCGCCCGTCCACATCAAAACCTGGTTTCATACCGGTATCTACTCGGGCCGCGATCGAGTCTCGAATTATTTTGCGGGGCTCCTGGACGGAAAGGACATCGGCGAGTACTACCGCGAACCCGGCTGGGATGATCCCGAGGCAAGAAAGGTCCTGCTCGATGACACGGTGCTTCCGGCGGAGTTGACGGTCGACGAAGAGCGCGAAGCTTGCCGTGCGCTAAAAGGCCTGATGTTGCATCAGGAGGTGTACGGTCTCGATGGGACTAATAAGGAGCCGCATCCCTACGCGGTCACCGAGCAGAACTTTACCGTCGAGCTCCTGCAGCCTGAAGGTATCAACCATCACGCGGTCTTCTTCACGCACGCGCGCGAGGTGCTCAGCTACCACTATGAGCGCAACCCGCACGATCCGCGCATCGGCCACGCAATGACGCTCGAAGGCGATAAGTACGGCAATGTTCTGAAGTCGGTCGCTATTGCGTACGGGCGCAAGCAATCCCCGCTGACCGAACAACCCGATCAGCACAGACAGACGCAGACGCTTATCACCTACACGGACAACAGCGTCACTATCGCCATTGACGACTTGGGCCAGCCTGACGATTACCGTGCGCCGTTGCCGAGCGAGGTTCGCACCTACGAACTTCACGCTGACCCAAATAACGGTGGTTATGAGCCCTCTGGAGGGAACGGCTTGTTTCGGATCAGCGACTTTGTTGAGAAGGTTAACGGACAAGTGAAGCTGATCTCGTCTGGCGCTGGAGAAATTGCATATGAAGGTACCCTGACACAAGACAAAACTCGTCGACTCATCGAACACGTCCGCACGCTGTATCGCCAGGACAATCTGACAAGCCTATTGCCTCTGGGCCAACTCGAATCACTAGCCTTGCCCGGTGAAAGCTACAAGTTGGCCTTCACGCCCGGTTTATTGGCGAAAGTCTATAAACGCAAGCTCGGCGTAGCGCCAGAGGAGAACTTGCTTCCCGATCCAGCACAAGTGCTGAGTGGCCAGGGTAGCGATCGGGGCGGCTATGTTGATTTGGATGGGAATGGTCATTGGTGGATTCCTGCCGGACGGCTGTTTTTTAGTACGACGGCCAATGTCAGTGATCCTGCGGACACTGCCAGCGCAGAGTTGACGGAAGCCCGGCAGCATTTCTTCTCACCACGGAAATTTGTCGACCCATTTGCTCAGAGTAGGACGGTGGATTACGACGCTCACGATCTGCTGGCGATCAGAACTCTGGACTCATTACAGAATGCAGTAACTGCGCATCACGATTATCGCGTCCTGCAACCGCAGCAGATGAAAGATCCTAATGGCAACGGCAGTGAAGCTGCCTTTGATGCGCACGGCTTCGTCGTTGGTACGGCGATGATGGGCAAGGCTACAGGGGCTGTTGAAGGAGATTCGTTCGACAACTTCACAACTGATCTCACACCGCAACAGATCAAGGACTATTTTGACGCTTCGAATCCGCGCCCGCTTGCCATCGAACATCTCGGTAGCGCCACGACCCGCATCATTTACGACCTCACGCGTGTGCCAGCTTGCGCAGCGTCGATCGCGCGCGAGACTCACGTCAGCGATCTGTCTTCGGGCGAACTAACAAAAGTGCAACTCACGTTCGTGTATTCAGATGGCTTTGGGCGCGAGGCACAGACGAAAATTCAGGCCGAGCCCGGCCCTCTCGATCTCAACGATCCCGCCTCGCCAATGCTCAACCCGCGCTGGGTCGGTACGGGCCTGAAGATTTACAACAACAAGGGAAAGCCGGTGCGGCAGTACGAGCCATTCTTTAGTTCCACACATCATTTCGGTATTGAGCAACACGGCGTCAGCAGCACACTTTTCTATGACCCGGCAGAGCGCGTGGTCGCCACGCTGCATCCCAATCACACTTGGGAAAAGATCGTGTTCGATCCCTGGCAGCAGACCACCTACGACGTCAACGATACCGTCCTCAATACTGACGACTCCACCGTTCCGAAGTTGGATGAAGACGTGAAGGGATTCTTCTCGCGACTGCCTAAAGCAGACTATCTTCCCACCTGGTATGAACAGCGTATTGTGTTAGAAACGAACGATCCAGATCGGATTGCGGCCGACAAAACGTCCGTTCACCGTCAAACGCCAACAGTGGCCCATCTCGACACGTTGGGCCGCACATTTCTGACTATCGCCCACAACCGCTTTGCGCGGAACAACGCCATCATCGAGGAGAAGTATCCCACTCGCGTCGAACTGGACATCGAAGGCAACCAGCGAACAGTGCGCGATGCTATCGTGCAGAATGGCGATGCATTGGGGCGCATCGTCATGCAGTACGACTACGACATGCTCAGCAACCGCATTCATGAGGCCAGCATGGAGGCGGGCGAGCGCTGGATGCTGAATGATGTGACGGGCAAGCCCATTCGCACCTGGGACAGCCGCGGCTTCACGCGGCGCATCAGCTACGATGAGCTGCGCCGCCCGGCGGGATTGTTCGTGATGGAGAGCGGCGTTGACCGGCTGGCCGAGCGCACATTGTATGGCGAGGGCCAGGGTGCGGCGAACAACCACCGGACGCGCATCTTTCAGGTTTTTGACGGCGCGGGTGTCATCACCAGCGAAGCCTACGATTTCAAGGGTAATGTGCTGCGCAGCACGCGCGAGCTGTTGCCCGACTACAAAGGCGAGGTCGACTGGCAGCAGAACCCCCCGCCTGACGACGGGACCTTCACCGCCAGCACGACTTTCGATGCGCTCAATCGGCCCATCGCATTGCTCACACCGCACAATGCCAGCACGCCAGCCAGCGTCGTCCGCCTCGTCTTTAACGAAGCCCACCTCCTCGACAAGGTGGCAGTGAACCTGCGCGGCGCGGCGACGGCCACGCCCTTCGTCACCAATATTGACTATGACGCCAAGGGCCAGCGCATCCTCATCCGTTACGCCAATGGCGCCGAGACGAAATATGAGTACGACGAGCAGACCTTCCGCCTGATCCATCTCAAAACCACGCGCGCCCCGGGCCAGAACGGCCTAGCCTCGCAGATCTTCGAGAACGCGGCGATCGTGCAAGATCTGCGCTACACCTACGACCCTGCAGGTAACGTCACCCGCATCGAAGACACTGCGCTGCTAACGACCTTCCACAATGGCCAACAAGTGGAGCCGGTCTACGACTACACCTACGACGCCATTTACCGCCTGATCGAAGCCGAAGGCCGCGAGCACATCGGACAGACCGAGGTCGCCTTCGCTCCGTCGAACGGCAACCTCCGAGATCATCCTTTCGCGGGCTTGAGCCCGAATCCGAATGACTTGCAGGCGCTGCGCAGCTACACCGACCAGTATGAATACGACGCCGTCGGGAATTTCGAAAAGCTGATCCACAAGGCGGCTAACGGCAATTGGACGCGCGCCTACGCCTACAACGAGCTGAGCATGATTGAATCCACCACAACCAAGAAGGGCAACCGCCTGAGCAGCACGACCATCGGGCAGACGACCGAGACCTACGGCTACGACGCCCACGGCAACATGACCACGATGCCGCACCTCACGCTGATGCGGTGGGATTTCGACGATCAGTTGAGCGCGACTTCCAAACAAGTGGTCAACGTCGGGACGCCGGAGACGACGTTCTACGTATGCGACGCCTCGGGCCAGCGGGCGCGCAAGGTGACCGAGCGTCAGAACGGCACGCGCAAGGGCGAGCGCATATACCTCGGCGGCTTCGAGGTGTACCGCGAATACAACGGCAACGGCGCGGCGGTGGCGCTGGCGCGCGAGACGCTGCACGTGATGGACAACAAGCAGCGCATAGCACTGGTCGAAACCAAGACCGTTGACAACGGTAACCCTGTCAACGGGGCCGTATCTATGCAACGTTACCAGTTCGGGAACCACCTCGGCTCGACCACCCTGGAGTTGGACCAGGACGGCCGGTTGATTTCCTACGAGGAGTATCACCCCTATGGCACAACGGCGTATCAAGTTATGAACAGCGCCGCCGAGGTCAGCTTGAAGCGGTACCGTTACACGGGCAGGGAGCGGGATGAGGAGACAGCGCTGTACTACCATGGGGCTCGCTACTACGCCTGCTGGCTTGGCCGATGGACGACTGTAGATCCTTCAGGGCTGGCGGACGGTCCCGGGCGATACACGTATGCAAGAGCAAATCCAGTCCACTTCGTTGATCCACGCGGAACCGACTCGACTCCCGCACCAGCCTCTGGGAGCAAGCGCCCCGAGCCTCCTCCTCCCCCCGCTCCGGGCCCAGAACTAGAAAGATGGAAACGCGAGCAGCGTGAGGCGAAGATTCGCGCCGCAGGCGAGGCCGCGGGTTCTGCATGGGGGGTATTTAGTGCAGACGTGGAGACATTTGCGCGACGTGTCAGAGAGGCGAAGGCGCCTGAGCAAGCGAAAAGGGAAGAGGCCAAGAGGATTGGAGAGTTCCTACTCAGCCACATCGAGAAACTTCCCGAGCCGCCAGATTTTGAGAACGAGGCAGACGCAAAGATATACGCTGCAGGCTTCGTGCAAGGTCACGGAAAAGGAATTGCAAGTGTTGTTGGCGAGCAGGTTGCTATTGCTCTTGTTGTTGGCGCAATTCTCATTGCCACCCCTGGCGGCAATCGAAAAGTAAGGCTTCCAAGCGGCGAATGGGGCGCGTGGGCTAAGGGAGGGCCGGGCAATGGTCTATTTGTCCTTAACGAGGTCGGAAAAGCAAGATTCGGTTTTGCGGCCGGCGAGGCAGTTACGATCAGATTCAGGCAAGGCATAGCGGATTTCTCTGCGGTAGCGTATCGAATTCGTAGCGAAGAGCGTTCGCTGCGCGTTGCGAACCTGACCTATGATCGCGCCAAGGATACTACGCTTGTTGTGAGGGCGCTCGCGAAGGAATGGGGAATGTCCGAAACTGCGGTCGCGGAGTTCCTCACCACCAACAAGCTTAGGATTCATCATTATATCCCGAACTTTATCCAGCTTGTGCCTGAGCGCTATCATCGGTTGGCCCATGAGGGAGGCGTCAGATGGGCTAAGCTGCTTGCGATCGCTGCCACGACCGGAACCCTTACCACAATCGGCAACCTGTTGGAAGGAAAGTACGATGCGAGATGAATTATCAATCGTGCAGAACCATATTACACGACTACGGCTCACAACGTTAAAGGGATTCACCGCTGAGGACATTTCTGCTGTGGAGAGGGCGTCCGGACTTAGTATCGAAGAGCCCACGCGAACCTTCTTGTGCACGGTAGGTGCATGCGAATCCCCTGTCAGAATAGGGGAGGGAGGTGAGGCAGGCCGGATACTTCACTTCTTAGAGGTTTCTAGGGTGATCGAATACATCACAGAAGATATTGGCCGCCATAAGGTGGTCCCGTTTGCCACCTGCCTCATGGGAGATCTGATTTGTCTGGTCGAACGAGACGGCTTGCAGGAGGTGGTCGCGGCGGATCTTGCTAACGAGAGAACGGTGAGCGTGGCTGGTAGCTTCGAAGCATTTTTGGAAAAGCTTGCGCCCTGCTGAGAGGTTTTTCAACCGAATCAACATTCGACAACTGAGCCTGAACAGCTATGAAGGTGAAGTGGAGCAGGTGCCAATGAAAGCGGATGACACGGGCCGCCCTATTCGGCCCTGAATGAGGATGAAAGGAAGCTGTTTTCCCGTAGCTCGAGGGCTGAATGCCAATACCAGAAACGGAGGTCAAAGGAACCCGATCATGTCCTTTAACGGACCAAGGAAAGGGTTCCTTTCAAACCGCCGAGGAAATGGTGCCCCGAACCGAGCCCCCAGTGGATATTTGATCAAGAGGTATCTTCATTTCCGCTAGAAGCGAAAGACGCAATGAGGAAACGCGGACGAAACAAAACAACTGGTCCAGCGCCGTTCGGGCGATTATCGCAGCAGAAATGCTGTTCATCATATTGCATGTAGCTGAGTCAAGAACAATGGGTCAAGGCAGTTCGGTTATTTCTTACAGAGTGGAGTGGCCGGTTCTGGTCATGGTAGATCGACATCGGCCGCACCTGCCGATCCCGATGTGTTAGAGGCATAGCTGAGGAGCAGCACCATGATTCCAATTACACCTCCGCTTAAATCCGGTGATCGCGGTCCATCGGTCGGCAATCTGCAGGAGGGCCTGCTGCTGCTTTTTGAAAACGGGCTAGCGCAATCCAGCGAAGAACGGCGCCAGCTGACTGAGTTGCTCAGAAGCGAGCGACAAGGTTTGGCGTACAGTACTGGCACTACCAGGGTGATTACTCTCTTACAGGAACGTAATCGGTTGCAGGTAACCGGCTCGGTTGATGTCATTACTGCGGAATTCATCAATAAGTTGTTGAAAGAACTGGGCGCATTCCAGTCAGACCGGGTTGATTCAGTGTTCGTCGTAGATGGTAGAGTCCTAAGCAAGCGAGCTGGTGTCGGCGGCTTGCAAGTGGTGATCGTTGATAGAAATGTCGGTGAGGACACGGGCCTGTCTCTTGCTGAGACTACGACTCGCGACGACGGCAATTACCGAACCACTTTTGTAATTCCAGATCTAAGTCGGCGCAGCAAAGAGCACCCGGACCTGCAAGCGCGCGTGTTTGCCGGCGACGTGTTCCTCGGCGGGTCGGAGGTTCGCTACAACGCCTCCAACCATGAGACCCTGAATGTATTCTTAACGGAGAAGGCGGCGTCAGCTCTGCCCTCCGAATTGGAAACACTCACCTCTTCGCTCTCCACGCACTTCAACGGCAACTTGCGCGAACTTAAGGAGTCGGACCAACGACAGGACATCACATATCTCGCCAACAAGACTGGCTGGGATGCGCGGGCAGTGGCGCTGGCGGCGCTTGCAGATCAATTCAGCGCCAGAACTGCAAATGCTACAGGCACGCCGCAGATCGAGTCACCTTTCTTCTATGCGCTATTCCGCGCTGGTGTTCCCGCTAACGAGCCCGCGCTTTACCGGATCACGGCAACTAATGCGACCGAGATCTGGAAGCAGGCCATCGCGCAAGGTGTTATTACCGCCAGCCTGGAAACTCGTATTCCGCGCGTGACCGAGCAGTTCCAACGCATCGCGGTTGAGCGCAGCCTGGATGGTCCAGCGCTCGCCGGGATCTCCTCGTTGAAGGAAATGCTTACTGTTTCCCTCGGCGAGGATCCCGCGCTCCATAGGAGGTTCGCAGAGATATATGCCGAGCACCGAAACGATTCCGCAAAGCTTTGGCAAACGGTCCGCGAGTCACTCGGAGAAGCAGCCGAGAAACGCCTGAGACTTGATGGGCAGCTTGCTTATCTAACACTGAACAACGCGCCGTTAATGGGCAAAGTGCATGCGGCAGGTGGCCAGACAGGACTGAGCGACAGTGTGAATTTAGCTGAGATGGGTTATTACCGTGCAGATAAATGGCGAGACCTCGTAGGCAACGACGCGATCCCTCCGGAGATTGTTGGCGAGACCGATGAAGAAAGACGTAGTCGTTATGCTGATATGCTAGCCGCGCAGGTTCGGCTCAGCTTCCCAACCATGGTTGTCGCTCAGATGGTGAGGGAAGGTACGACGCCGGTGGCTGCCGCACACCTGGACCAGGTGCACGCCTTTCTTATTGAGCATCAGGGAGAATTCGAGATCGGAATGCAGCCGGTCGAGCGCTACATTGCCCGCAACCAGCTGCAAGTGTCCAAAGAGGTGGCGAAGGAAATCGCTCGCATCCAGCGCGTTTACCAGATCACCCCGTCAGATAGTGCAATGAATGCGCTCCTCGAGAGCGGGGTTGATTCGGCCCTGGCGGTTTCCCGCTACGACCAGGACGAATTCGTCCGCAGGTTTGCCAATGAGTTAGGCGGCGAAGCGCACGCTCGCCTTACCCATGCCAAGGCGCGGCAAGTGCACAATGTCGTCCTGAATCTCGCTTACTCGTATCTGTCCTCCAGGACCGCCCCTCAAATCGGCATGCACAGCCCAGCGAAATATAGCAACACCACACCTGCGCCCGTAGTAAAGGCTCAAGAGGCGGTTGCGAATAACCTGGCCAGCAATATAGGAAGTTGGTTGCTTGACGTCTGGAGCAGCGAATCAGCCGACAACGCCAGCGACGTCATTTCGTACGCGACACTCGAGGCGCTGTTCGGCGAGATGGATTACTGCGCCTGTGAGCACTGTAAGTCAGTCCTAAGCCCAGCGGCATACTTAGTTGATCTTCTCCATTTCCTGGATCGCAACGGTCAGGGCGCTGACAAGAACCCTCTAAATATTTTTCTGGCGCGGCGACCGGATGTCGAGCATTTGCCTCTTACGTGTGAAAACACCAACACCTCATTACCTTACATCGATCTAGTAAACGAGACGCTCGAGTACTACGTCATTCACAATCTGTCTCTCACTGCCTATCGAGGCCATACGACCGACGACACTGTTGGGCCTGAAGAGTTGTTGGCAAGTCCGCAATTTGTCGAAGACAAAGCCTACGAGACACTTGCGGGCAAGCACGAAGCAAACGAGCCTCCGCCACTGCTGCCCCCGACGCCGCCGTTGCCGTTTCATCAGCCGCTCGAAACCTTGCGTCGCTATTTCGATAAGTTTGAGGCACCTCTGCCCGAGGTGATGGAAGGGCTGCGCACCAATGACGACATCGAGCGGCCCGCGCCCGTCGATCCAGCGAATCCCGTGGAGTATGGCTGGCGCGACATTCTCATGGAGGAGCTGCGGCTCTCACGTGACGAATACACTCGGTTAACAGACGACTCTCTCACGCTCAATGCTGTCTATGGTTTCAAACCCGAAACCTCTAACACTGACGTAATGGCTAGCCTCTCCAATGCGAGAGCCTTTGCTCGGCGGATGCAGATCTCTTACGAAGACGTCATTGCTATTCTGAAGAGTCGCTTCGTGAACCCGAGTTCGACGCTGGTCCCTAAACTTGAAGAGCTGGGCGTTCCGTTTCTCACGCTGAAAGCGTTTAAAGATGGAACGATGAACGACGACGAAAAGGCCGAATTCGACGAGCTTATCTCCGGACTTGACGCTTCGCACTTTGGCGGTGACATAAAAGCCTGGATCACAAACGACACTAACTATGCTCGTATCATGAGTTTGATCACTCTGACCGATACAAACGAAGACGTTCTCTGCAGTTTCGACCATGTGGAATTTCGCTACGCTAATCCTGTTCTCTCCAACACGCTCCGACCTTTCGAATTTCATCGATTGATCCGATTCGTGAGGTTGTGGAAGAAACTCGGCTGGAGCATCGAGCAAACCGATAAAGCGATAACCGCACTGTACCCGGAAAGCCAAAATCCGAATAGCCCAGATGACACAATTAACCTACAGCTGCTCGATCAAGGCTTTCTAATCAAGCTGCCGCGGCTCGGAGTAATCCGGCGGCTCATGAAGATCCTGAAACTAAAACCGAAAAAGGATTTACTCGCTCTGCTGGCCTGCTTTGCCCCGATCGATACACACGGCACTGAATCACTCTACCGACAAATGTTTCTGTCGCCCGCACCCACGGAAAAGCCGAATCCATTCGCGGATGATGGTTTTGGCAACTATCTAACGAAGGACGAAAAACTCTCGGATCACCTCGAACCAATACGCGCGGCATTCCTTCTTACTGACGATGAAGTTAAACACATTACCGCGTCACTCAAGTACGATGACGAGACGCTCCTCAAGATAGAGACCATCAGTGCGATTTTTCGCCGCGGTTGGTTGGCGCGGAAATTGAAACTCAGCGTCCGTGAGTTTCTGTTGCTTATCAATATGACTGGCATTGATCCGTTCGCACCACCAGACCCTCCTGTGCCTCCGATTCTGCGCTTCCTGGATGTAGTGAATGGGCTACGAGCAGCATCACTCAAACCGGCGCAAGCCCTTTACCTCATCTGGAACCAGGACATCAGCGGCAAGTCGGTGCCCGCACGCGACGAGATTCTGGGGTTTGCGCGGGCGTTGAGAACGGCCTTCACCGCGATCGAGAGTGAGTTTGCCCTCACAGATGATCCTAATGGTCAAATCGCTCGGACCAGAATGGCGCTTGTCTACGGCAACGATGTAACAAACTTCTTCTTCGGCCTTTTGGACAACACTCTCGTCACCGAAGTCCAATACGACCATCACCAGGATAAGTTGGAGCAGCATCTTCTTGATGCTGCTCCAGGTCGCATTTCGTACGACGACTTTCGTAAGCGCCTCTCCTTCAGCGGGGTTATGACCGAAACGACACGCGACGCGCTAAAGGTTGGGGCAACACTGGAGTTTGAAACGGCTGTTGATAATCTTTACAACGAGAACCAAAAGCTTATCAACCCATTCCTCGCCCGGTTCCCCGAGTTATTGCCGCTTCACGATGCCTTTGTATTTTTTGGTGAGTTAAAGAGCACGGTTGGGTACGCCCATTCCCAACCGAACCTCGAGCAGCCTCTTCTTGCTGTGGCGCCTGGACGGATCAGTTACGATGATGCAAGCAAAACACTTTCGTTCAAAGGTGTCCTGCCGGTAGTTACTCGCGATGCGCTCAAGGCAGTCTCGGGCGTCACGCCACAGTTCCAAACAGCTATCGATAGCCTCTTCGCGGCTAACCAGGCCGCAATTCAGGCTTTCTTCGCGAACCACCCGGCCTTGGTCGCGCAACAGGAAAACTATCTGGCAGCGAACGATTTGTTAGAGCAGAGGAGATCTCTCTTATTGCAGAGCTTCCTTCCGGAGCTAAAGAGTCGACGCAAGCGCCAACAGGCTCTGGCAGCGATTAGCGCGGCGGCAAAGACGGACATTGCAGTTGCCAGCGCGCTTCTCGACGATAAGGAAGTGCTGAATCCGGCGGCCGCACTCGATGGACCAGCCTTGGATGATCTTACGGCGATGGAGACAGCGGGTCTTTCAGCGAAGATGTACTCAGGTACAGCTGTGGGTGGCGAGGGAGTGCAACCTGATCAGGTGAGCGACGCTGAAGCCAATCTTGCCTATGCCGCAACAGGCGAATCGTCACTACCGTTCAATCCCGCCTCCGTTATTTGGACGGGGTATCTCGAGGCGCCGGAAAACGGCTTCTACAATTTCAGTATTAATCCTGCCGCGCCAGGTGGTCCTGGTGCCACTACCGCCACACTCACGCTCAATGACGAAAACAAACCGTTGGCAAAAGACGGCGAGGTGTGGAGCAACACCACACCGATCGAGCTGCGCGCCGGCACGCTCTACTCCATTACTCTTAAGTTGGAAAATATAACAGCTGGCGTGGACCTTCGCTGGCAAACCAAGGGACGGGGCTGGGAAGTAATTCCGTCGCCTTACCTCTATTCGGAGACTCTGGTAAGTCACCTGCGCGCCACGTATCTGCGGTTTCTAAAAGGCGCATCACTCACTGCTGCCCTGAAATTGGAAGCAAGCGAGATGGCATATTTTGCCGGAGCCGAAACCTACCAGATTGGTGGTCGCGGATGGCTGAACAGCCTCCCGGTTGCGGGAACTCCTGACACCACCACTGGGGTCTCATTGCTTGAGCCGTTTGAAGCGCTATTGAATTTCGCCGCGCTCAAAGTCGCACTCTCACCCAACGATGAGCGTCTGCTGATCGTACTCAAGGATCCCAATGCAATTATCGAGACCGCGGACACAACGCCGCTGCACGATGAAAACAGCCTGTTGTTGGCTCTCACTCGCTGGGATGGAGAGTCGCTCGACGCGTTGCTGCTTAGATTCGGAAAGAACATCCAAGGCCAGCCGAACGAAGCCGACAGAGGCGCTCTGAAGGAACTTGCTACCTTTCAACGTATCTATCGCGCATATGCGCTCGTAAAAAAGATTGGGGTCTCCGCGGCGGCTCTAATTGCAGCCACGGCAAATGAGCCAAAGGCTGTTGCGGTGCAAAATTTCAAGGCGGCCTTGCGCGCCCGATATGAACAGAGCGATTGGCTAAACGTGCTGAGACCCATAAATGACGAGATGCGCGGCCTGCAGCGTGACGCGCTGGTCGCCTACATCCTTCATCAGCTGCGCGCAGACCCTTTGTCTGAACACATCGACACGCCGGAAAAGCTCTTCGAATACTTCTTAATGGATGTACAAATGGATCCGTGCATGCAGACGTCGCGCATCCGCCATGCGCTGTCGTCCGTGCAGCTTTTCACCGAGCGCTGCTTCATGAATCTCGAAACCAGCGTCGCACCGTCGGTGTTCGAAACCGAGCAACGTAAACAGTGGGAATGGATGAAACGCTATCGGGTCTGGGAAGCGAACCGCAAAGTGTTCCTCTGGCCAGAGAACTGGGTGGAACCGGAACTGCGCGGCGACCAGTCCCCGTTCTTCAAAGAGGCGATGAGCGAACTGCTGCAGAGCGATATTACCGAGGACAGGGCTGCGACTGCACTACTCAATTATCTGACGAAGCTTGAAGAGGTGGCGAAGTTGGAGCCGTGCGGTATCCATTTCGTCGAGGGTAATTCGGGGACAGCCGACGATGAAGCCCATGTGGTCGCCCGGACCGCAGGTGGCAATCGGAAGTACTTCTATCGTCGCTACGAAGATGGTCTGTGGACACCGTGGGAACAGATTAAACTCGATATCGAAGACAATCCGGTGGTTCCAGTGGTATGGAAGGACCGCTTATTTCTGTTCTGGCTGAGGATTCTCAAGCAGGCGCCACTCAATCCACCACCAGCCCCACAACCGGCCGAAGGCGAGACGCTGTCCTTAGCGAACGTTGATGCATCGGCAATGATTCCACACAAGGTGCCGCAGGTTACGGTGCAAGCTGTGCTGTGCTGGAGCGAGTACTATGACGGCAAATGGCAAGCAGCCAAAACCTCGGATATTAACAGGCCCACCGACTTAGGCCCCTTCCCAGCTACAGGCGCCGGTGCGTTTGATCGCTCTGCTTTGTACCTCTGGATCGCAGACGTGGAGAATGCTCTCCTGATCGGTGTTTTGGGCGCGCAAGACGCATGGTTCATCCTTTACAACACGCACAGCCTACCATTACGCGGGGAAGACGAGGATTCCGGAGTTGTTTCGTCGGCCGCGTATAGCGCGTACTTTAATGGGCCTACTCGCTTCCTCGAGTCGTCCGCCCCCACCTTTGCACTCGGCTACAGAGCGACCTTTAACGACGACCTCTTGGATCGTCCTATTCTAAGCCTGAAGGGTGATTTGCGGTTTCGTATGATCCAGTCGATCCATGTTCCGCAAAATCCTTGGACCACTCCGTTCTTATATGAAGACACTCAACACGCCTTCTATGTCACCACAAAAAAGACGTCAGTTCGGATAGGTCAGTGGCTCTCGTACTACGATGGCTGGAACAGCGCTATGTATCAGTCGATTCCATCGCTCGTCATGCCTGAATACCAACCTCCGGGGCCCGGCCCTTATGAATCCGTGTTTATTGGCCAGGGTGATCCGTACTACATGAAGCGGTTTGTCTCCGAGGACGCTTACATTAAGAAAGGCATTCCCATGACAAACACAGTGCGCTTGGACGGTGCCCAGATCGGCCCGGGGGGCCGTGTGACTAATACCATTCAGAAGTAAAGGGGAGGTAACGCCATGGTGACCTCGGTCGTGTCACAGGAATCATTTCATCAATCTGTTGACGTCTCCTCTGCCTGGCAGGCGGCAGTTCTCGGAGAACCTTGTTTTACATATAAATTCGAGAACTTCTTTCATCCATTTGTCGGCAAACTCATCGAACAGCTCAACACGAAATCGCTTGCAGGAATGCTGGACGCAGATGAGCAGAAGAAATGGACAACCCCATTCTTCGAGACCTTTTATCAAGTACTGAAGAGCGACGTTGTCAAATTCGCAGAGTTTCCTAAGAAGGAGATTGACGTTAGCAGTAGCGGCCCCTACGCAAACTACAACTGGGAGCTGCTGTTCCATTTTCCATTCACTGTCGCCGTTCATCTGAGCAAGAATCAGCGCTTCCTGGAGGCGCAGCGCTGGTTCCATTACATCTTCGATCCAACTGATACCAGCAAACAGTATTGGAAGTTTCTCCGTTTCCGGGACATCGAGAAGGTAACCGCGATTGACGAGCAGCTGATGCTGCTAAGCAAGTCCGATCTCACAGACGAGGAAGAAAAGCTTAGAGACGCCCTTCTACAAAGCTACAACAAGATAAAGGATCATCCTTTCCAACCTCATCCCGTGGCGCAGCTAAGGGTTTTTCCTTATCAATACGCGGTTGTCATGAAATATCTGGACAACCTAATCGCTTGGGGGGACAGCCTCTTCCGCCAAGATACGGTGGAATCAATTAATGAAGCGACGCAGATCTATGTGCTGGCTGCAAATATTCTCGGGGCGCGCCCGCAGCGTATTCCACTGCGAGGGACTATACGCCCAAAGACATTCCACCAGCTCAAGCATGAGAGCGATCATGGCCTTGACGAGTTTAGCAATGCGTTCGTCGAGCTCGAAGGTCAGTTTCCGTTCAATTTTAGCTTGCCGTCCACGAGTAGCCCCGACGTTACGGGACCGTTCGGCAGCGGGCAAGCGCTCTATTTCTGTGTCCCTCCCAACGATAAGCTCCTGGGTTATTGGGATACCGTCGGCGATCGATTGTTCAAGATCCGGCACTGCATGAATATCGAAGGTGTGGTGCGGCAGCTTGCACTATTCGATCCTCCGATCGATCCAGGCATGCTGGTCAAGGCTGCCGCGGCGGGGATCAGCATCGGGTCGATCGTCAGCGGGCTGAATCAACCGATAGGTCCAGTACGCTCTACTCTCCTTATCCAGAAGGCCCTGGAGCTTGCCGCCGAAGTGCGCGGTCTTGGATCGGCGCTGTTGTCAGCCATTGAAAAAGGTGACGGGGAAAAACTGACGATCTTACGCCAGGGCCACGAGATCAAGATTCAGAAATTGAGCCAGGAGGTTCGCTTTCTGCAGTGGATGCAGGCAAAGGAGTCCACCGAATCGCTGCTGAAAAGTCGCGCGAGTGCGTTAGAGCGTTACGGTTACTACCAGCGCTTGCTTGGCCTGAACCCGGATAAGAATGCCGCTCCGGAAAAGCTCCCGCTAGACCGTCGGGAACTGACTGAGGAGAACTTCGACGATGCCTATGGCGCGTTGGTGGGCCAATACGATAAGTCAATCCCTGTCGCCCCCTATCCACCAAGGGATACTAAAGAAGAAGGCAATCTGCGCTTGCTTGCCGGTGAGTATGATGATCTGAATGGGCATGCTGAACGAGCCTTGGCCGCAAGAATTTCAGCAGGGGCCGCGGAAACGGTCGCATCGGGACTCGCGGCTGTACCCACGCTTTACATCAAAGCTGCTTACTGGGGTATCGGCCCTAAAGCGAAGATGGCCGGCGGTGATGTTTTCGGCAACATTGGTAGGGCCGTAAGTTCCGGATTCGGAATTTGGGCACAAATCGAGGAGAAACAAGGGCAGAGTGCCTCCAAGAAGGCATCCTACGAGCGTCGCGCCGACGACTGGATCCTTCAAAGCAACCTTGCAGCCCGCGAGCTGATGCAGATCGGCCGGCAGATTCTCGGGTCGTTGATTACCGAGCAGGTGGCGTATCGCGAGTACCTGAACATGCAAAAGCAGATCGAGCATTCGGAGGAAGTAGATCTGTTCCTACACGAAAAATATACGAACGAAGAACTCTACACCTGGATGCAGGGAGAACTCTCGCGCCTTTATTACGAGTACTACCGCTTCGCCTTCGATACTGCTCGCAAAGCGGAACAGACCATGAAGCGCGAACTGATGCGTCCGGAGTTGGATTCTACTGACTACATTAAATTTAACTACTGGGATGGTGGACGCAAGGGACTGCTTTCGGGCGAGGCGCTCTATCTGGATATCAAGAGGATGGAGATGGCCTACCAAGAGAATAACAAACGCGAGTTCGAGCTAACCAAGCATATTTCCCTCCGTCAACTGAACCCGCTTGCGCTGCTGACTCTAAAGGCCACCGGCACCTGCGAGGTCACCATCCCCGAATGGCTCTTCGATCTGGATTGTGCCGGGCATTACATGCGCCGCATCAAGACCGTCAACCTCTCCATCCCTTCCGTTACTGGTCCTTACACCAGCGTAAGCTGCACTTTGTCTCTGCTAAAAAGCACGTTACGCAAATCTCCACTGTTGGCAGACGGTGAGTACGCTCGAGAAGGTAGCGAAGACTCTCGCTTCGTCGACTACTTCGGCACGATCCAATCTATAGTCACCAGCAGCGGCAACAGCGACGGCGGCATGTTTGAGACCAACCTAAATGATGGCCGCTTCCTGCCGTTTGAAGGCGCGGGCGCTGAAAGCAAGTGGAAGCTTGAACTGCCAGCGAGCTTCCGACAGTTCGATTACAACACCATCTCCGATGTGATACTGCACATGCGCTACACCGGTCGGCAGGGCGGCGCACAGCTGCGCGATAAAGCACTTGAGAACATTCAAGCGATCACCGAAGAAGCCAATACCGCCGGTCTAATGATTTTGTTCAGTCTAAAACATGAGTTTCCCAACGAGTGGCACCGATTCCTTCTCGGCAGCGGTAACTTCGAAGCGACAATAAAAAGAGACCACTTTCCTTATTTTACTGTAGGAAAAGAGATCGTGATCGATTCGATCCGTCTTCACGCCATTAAGCCGGATAACGACACGTTCAAGGTCGAGTCGAGGACTCCGCCCGGCCTGCAGCTCATGCAACTCGCAGATGTTCTGAATGATAAGACTCAAGCGGCCTTCGTTTTGTCACTCACTGAGGATCCCGAAGTGCTCGAACGAAGGAAGGAGGCGAACGTATTCGTTTCCATCAAGTACTCGCTGACGGCTTAATCTTCAATCTTCTCGATCTGTTCAGCTGGGGGGGAATTCTTACCGTCTTTTCGTCGTTTTCACCACTCGCTGAGTTTGTCGGGCATTGGCGAGTGTTATACGAACAGCTTCTGAGTATGAGCTAGCGAACAATTTAGAAAGCTCTGCCAGCGCCGAAAGACCGTATTCTTAGCTTCCTCAACTCCCACTCGGATAATTGCCGAGATTTTGCCGAGATTCATATCGAAACGATCACAGCATAAAGCGCATAAACGCATCTTTTCCGACCGCGACCTGTTGTTTTGTTAGCTTTATGCGAGAGATGAAGTTGGCGCAGGTTCTTCTCTAGTCTTCATAACCTCAAGGTCGGCGGTTCGATCCCGCCCCCCGCTACCAATATTTCCTTGTATATCTCAATCAATTGCAGGCGTTGCGCCAGTTCAGACCCTCCGCCCGTTGTCGAGTTTTTGCCGAGGACGAAAACTTTTTGGTCCAAGATCCGATGTTCAAAGCGTCTCCGCCTATCAATCGAATCCGTAACTTAGAGTTATTTCCTTCGAGACCATGGGAGTAAAAGTCTCACGCTCTCGCTCTGGAAACGCCCCGAGATCCGGCGCGTTTATGATCGCGCATATAATAAGGACTTGCGTGGAATTCGGTAGTCGGTGCGGTTAGCAAGCAGAACGCTACCTTTAGTAATCAAGCTGCTAAGTTAATGATTTAGGGCCGGATGGAGTCTTTGGTAGGGACAACCCGAATTGAAGTTGAATCAAATCAGTCAAACACTGCTTTGCGAAGAACAAATCTCAAACTTCGAGACTAAGTTGCTCTGCCAATCGCCATGCGCTAGCTTGGCCTTTGCGTTAATTATTCAGCATCATCGCCGCCGCAGGAGCAAT
>WNGA01005475.1_pt1 | contig 24869 bp, 25 predicted proteins | sample 5400061 | NCBI WGS metagenome assembly WNGA01 (sample SAMN13153366, study PRJNA577476) | soil metagenome | isolation source: 100 cm soil or saprolite under grassland replicate 2 | place: USA:California | collected 2016-06-15 | reverse complement strand
ACACCCGCGACCTGACCGCTGAGCGGGCTGACCAGGCTCCTGCGCCCCAAGGCGACACCGGACAACTAAGGCGCACCGGGTCGTCGATCTAAGGTCTTCACCTCAAGAACGGCTGACCTCTTTACCCCTAGCGTCCGGCTTCAGGCATCGCACGGTCACCGGACCAGCGATGCGCACACGGGCGCCGCGAGGCGCCACGCCAAGCGAGGGAAGGAGCACGCCATGGCGCGATTCGTGGTCGAGCGCGACCTGCCAGCCGGGCTGGGCGACGCCGACATCGACGCCGCGGTCCGGCAGGCGGTCGCGGCCAACGCGACCATGCCCGGCGTCCGCTGGGTCCACAGCCACCTGGCCCTGGACCACAGCAAGTTCTTCTGCGAGTACGAGGCTCCCGACCAGGAGGCGGTAAGGGAGGCGGCCTGGCTGGCGCAGATCCCCTGCGACCGCGTGACCCCGGTCCGCGAGATCTCGCCCCGCGACTACACCGACTCGGCGCCGTAGGGAGGAACGATGCGACGCACCATCCTCATCGCCCTGGCCGTTGCCGGCGCCCTGGCCGCCAGCGGCTGCGCAGCCCGCGGCGCCGCCAGCGAGACGGCCGCTCCGGCGGCGGCCCACCAGCACGCCGCCAGCGCACCCTCGGTGGCCGCCGAGGCCCCGCCGGCGAGCGCGATGACTGCCCACCAGCACGACCTGGCCGCGCTGACGGCTGCGGCGGCCACCCAGCAGAAGCTGGCCGGCCAACTGGCCCGCGCCCGGCTGGCCACCGCCAGGTACGCCACCAGCCTGCGCGCCGCCAAGGCCGCCGGCTACCAGATCATCACCCGCGACATCCCCGACATGGGCTGGCACTTCCTCAACCCGACCATCAAGGGCTTCGACGTCACCAAGCCCCACATCCTGGTGTACCAGCGCCATGACACGACCTGGCAGCTCGGCGCGCTGGAGTGGGTCTTCCCCGCCAAGCCCGCCACGCCGCCGCTGCCGGGCGCGACCTACGGCTCCTTCGGTGCCGCCTGCCACTACAAGGACGGCACCTTCGTGTTCCGCACCGTCCAGGAGAAATGCCCACCGTCGAGCCCCGAAACCGGCGCGCCGTTCAGCTTCTGGCACCCGGACCTGGTGACCCTGCACGTGTGGATCTGGTACCCCAACCCCACCGGCCTCTACAACGGCACCAACCCCTACGTCCGGCCCTTCAACCACACCTGACCGGCCCGCCTGCCGGGACGGGCACCCTACCCCCGCCCCGGCGGGCACCCCAGGCTGAGGAAGCCCGCGACCGACTCATGCAGATCGTCGGTGCGACGGCAGCCCGTCCACCGCAGCGCCGCCTTCCCGCCGCCGAGGAAGCGCCGCAGCTCGCCCAGCACCTCAAGTGACCGATGGAGCCCGCCGCTCCGACCGCTCAGCCCCCGATCCCCAGCATCCCCGCCAACTCTTTGCACCGCGGGCAGACCGGGAACCGCTGCGGATCACGAACGGGCCTGAAGCGTGCCCGCACAGGCGCACGCTTCCTGCCTGCCATCCATCCCCGGAACAGCTGCACGAGCAAGCCAGCACGTCGAGCCGGACCGTCCGCCGGGGCGTCCGGCCGGTCAATTCCGGACCATGCCCAGCCCAAGGCGGAGGCCGGCGGGTCGAGCCGCATCCAACAGCTCGTCGATCAGGTGCACCTGAGCGAGCTTCGCCAGTGGGCGGTCCCGCCATGCCGGGGCGGGGAATAGTCTGCTCACGATGTTTGAGGTGCCTGCAACATGCCGAGAATAGGAAAAGCCGCGGAGCGGGACGGGGGCGAGTCTGTGGCTCCCCTGGTGGGGGGCCTGGAGGGCGCCGATGCTCCACCCGTCCCCCGCCTGCAGGCGTCTCACTAGCATCCATACGCTGGGCCACGGCCCCAAGCCCGGCGTGTTCCTCCTGCGGGACGGCCGGCGCAGCATCGACTCCGCAATCGCCTTCCCCCGCAACCTCGCGGCCCTCGTGGTCCTGGTAGCCGCGGCTGTCTCCGGGCATGCCATCGCGCACCTTGTCGCGATCCTCTCACCTGCGGCCCGGCACGCCGCTCTCGCCGACACGGGACACCTTCACTGGTCGGTGGCCGCTGTCGTCGCTCTGGTCGCTTCCTTGTACGCTGCGGGCTCGATGGCCTTGCGCGGCTCCTGGCCGGGAGCCGGTGGCCGCACCGTCAGGGCGGACGTCTGTCGCTGGCTCGCGCTCCGCCTGGCGGCCGCCCAGCTCCTGCTCTTCATGGCGGGTGAGGCGATGGAGCCAGTGGTCGCCGGCGTGCCGCTCGCGGACCTCCCGCACCGGGGACTGCTGATGTGGGGCTTCCTCGCCCAGCTCCTGCTGGCGCTGCTGGCCACCCTGCTCGTTGGCTGGCTGGCTCGCACCGCCGCGCTGGTAGGAAGGCCCTTGGCCGGGCCGCCGCGGCTGGCCCCGGAGGTTCGACGGCTGCCCCGCCTGGTCGTCGATGAGGTCATCGCCGACGCGATGATTTCCGGCCCCCTCCCGGCCCGGGGACCTCCCTTCTAGCGACCCGCACGTCCCTGCCTCTTCAGCTCCGCGGGATCTCCGCGCTGCGGGGCAGGGTGGTCGCCGACCAAAGGAGGGATGGCTTGACCTGTGCGCGCACCGCTCCCCGCCGGGCCGAATCGCAGGCTCCTATCGCGATAGGAGCCATGTGCGCGGGCCCGAACGGGCATGTCCGCCAGACCTTCGGAGTCCCACAGGCCCCGAGGGCACTGCCCGCGCGGCTGGCCGGCAGCAAGGCCCGGACAGACGCTTTAGGGAGGACGGCACGATGAGAGCGCGACTCATCCGCACGCTGGGCCTGGCCGTCGTGATGACGGTCGTCGCCTTTGTGCTTCCGGCCGCAGCCGACCACGCCACCCGCCCGCACACCCAGAACCTGCACGCGAAGGGCCACAGCCCCCACCCCGCTTCCTTCTTCGGGGCGACCAGCGCGACGCGGAACATCAACTCCGACATCGCCTTCTGGGGCAAGCTTGCCTTCCACGGCAACTACGACGGGTTCCGGATCGTCGACATCTCCGCGTCCGGCAACCCGAAGGAGATCTCCTGGACCCATTGCAACGGCGACCAGGGCGACATCGCCGTCTGGGGCGACGTCCTCGTCCGCGCGTGGAACAGCCCGGCGCCCGCCGGACGGTTCTGTGACGGCCAGCCGGTGCCCGTGGGCTTCGAGGGCATGCACATCTTCGACATCTCGAACCTCCAGGATCCCCAGCTCGTCGGCGAAGTCGAGCTGAGCGCCAGGCCGCAGGCCGACTCGCCGGGCTGTGGCACCCACACGCTCACGCCGGTGCCGGATCTCGCGCACAACCGCCTGGTGATCTACAACGCGACGTCCGGCGGGAATGCGCTGCTGCCCCCGCAGGACCAAGCCTGCGACTGGATCGACATCGTCCAGGTCCCGCTGGGCAACCCCGCCGCGGCCAGCCACGTGCGCCGCGAGCCGCTCGAGGGCGGGCATGCCGCCCACGACAACGGCGTGATCCTCGGCGACGTGAACCTGCTCGCCACGGCCTCGGGCCACATGAGCAACGTCTTCGACATCGGCGCCAACGCCATCCCCGGTGGCAGCCTGGACAACCCGAACCTCCTCTTCACGATCGAGGAGCCGGGCGTCGACGGCGTGGTGGGGAACTGGCACTCGGCCGCCTTCACCTGGGACGGCAAGGTCATCATCCTGGGCTGGGAGCCCGGCGGCGGCGCGGCGCCGTTCTGCCAGGCCAACGGCAGCACGACGGGGCTGCCGGCCGGCGTGGTCCAGGCCGACACGCACAAGAGCGCCTTCTTCTACGACGCTAAGACCGGTGCCAAGCTCGGCCAGTGGACGCTGCCGCGCGCGCAGTCCTCGACGGAGAACTGCACCATCCACAACTACAACACCGTGCCCGTGAGGAGCGGGCGGTACGTCCTGGTGGTCGGGAACTACCAGGCGGGCACGTGGGTCGCTGATTTCACCAACCCGGCGAGCCCGGAGACCGTCGCCTGGTCCGACCCGCCGCCGCTCGGGCAGGTGACGACGCCCACCGGCCAGGTCGTCAACGAGCTGGGCGGGGCGTGGTCCTCGTACTGGTACAACGGCTTCATCTACGAGTCGGAGATCACCAAGGGCCTCAACCTCTTCCTGCTCTCCGACGACGCCCGGGCTGGTGGCGTCAGGCTCGACCACCTGAATCCCCAGACGCAGGAATTCTCCATCGGATAGGTGGACGCCGACGAAACCGAGTGGGCCTCCTTTGATCAGGGAGGCCCACTCCTCCGCCGCCGAACCTGGAGGTGACTCAGACCAAACTTGGTCGCCGCCGCCATGCCTGCCAGGGCGGCGTGGGAGAGGGGGAATCCGAAGTGAGATCGCAGCGCCTTCGCCTGCTCATCGTCCTCTGCGCGACCGTCGCCGTCGTCGGAGGGGCCGTGCCCGTCCATGCCGAGGTACCTACCGGTCCGGTCGTCGGCCTGCGGCTGGTCGCGGACGGCCTGACCTCACCGGTCACGCTCACCAGCCCCGGTGACGGGAGCGGACGGCTGTTCATCGTCGACCAGATCGGGCTCATCCGCGTGCTGATGCCGGACGGGACGCTCGCGCCGGAACCCTTCCTCGACCTGCGGAGCAGGATCGTCCCGCTGATGCCGGGATTCGACGAGCGCGGGCTCCTCGGACTGGCCTTCCACCCGCGGTACGCCAGTAACGGTCGCTTCGTCGTCTTCTACAGCGCCCCCCTGCGCGCGGGAGCTCCCGCCGGCTTCGACACCACCAGCACCGTCGCCGAGTTCCGCGCCTCGCCGGCCAACCCCAACCGGGCCGACCCCGGCTCGGAGCGGATCCTGCTGCAGGTCGACAAGCCCCAGTTCAACCACAACGCCGGGACGCTGCTGTTCGGCCCGGACGACGGCTACCTCTACATCTCCGTCGGCGACGGCGGCGGTGCCGACGACGTCGGGCTCGGCCATGTCGAGGACTGGTACGCGGCCAACGAAGGCGGCAACGGCCAGGACATCCAGCAGAACCTGCTCGGCGACCTCCTCCGGATCGACGTCGACGCAGGGAGCCCCTACCGGGTTCCCGCCGACAACCCCTTCACGGCGACGCCGGGGTGCGCGGACGGCTGCGACGAGACCTGGGCCTACGGCTTCCGCAACCCGTACCGCATGTCCTTCGACCTGGGCGGCGGCCACGACCTGTTCGTGGGCGACGCGGGACAGGAGCTCTGGGAGGAGGTGAGCATCGCCGTCAAGGGCGGCAACTTCGGCTGGAACGTGAAGGAAGGCACCCACTGCTTCAGCACCGCGAACCCTGACGTGTCCCCGCCGACGTGCCCCAGCACGGTCGGGGCGGGCCATCCGCGAGCCGGCGACCCGCTGATCGACCCGGTCATCGAGTACCCGAACCACCACCAGCCGGGCGGCCTCGGGGCGACGGTGATCGGTGGCCACGTCTACCGCGGCAGTGCCCTGCCCCAGTTCTCCGGCCGCTACGTCTTCGGCGACTGGAGCAGGGAGTTCGAGGAGCCCGACGGGTCGCTGTTCGTGGCGAAGCTGCGGAAGCAGGGCCTGTGGATGATGCAGCAGCTGCGGGTCGCGACCAGCCCGACCGGCCGCCTCGGCCACTACGTGCTCGGCTTCGGACAGGACCCCGCCGGCGAGATGTACGTCCTCACCACCGACCAGACCGGCCCGACCGGGACGACCGGACAGGTCTTCAAGCTCGTGCGACCAAGCGGCTGACCACCTCGCCCCGACTGCTGCTGCTTGCAACCTCGAAAGGAGGTTGGCATGCGCCGATGTGCAGGCCGACTGGGCCGCCGGTTCGCGGTCATCTGCACCGTCGCCCTCGCGGCCGTCGTCCCGGCGTCCGCTGGCGCGGTGCGGGCCGACCCGGACAACGCCCGGGTGCTGCTTCGAAACGCCGACGGCCGGCCGGTCGGGACCGTCCGGCTCGACCAGGAGGACGGGGCGGTCCTGGTCCGGGCCGGGGTCTACGACCTCACGCCCGGGTTCCACGGGTTCCACGTCCACGCCGTGGGCGCCTGTGTGCCACCGTTCACCTCGGCCGGTGGCCACTACAACCCCGGCGGCATGACGCACGGCGGCCACGCCGGCGACATGCCGAGCCTGCTGGTGATGGCCGACGGCACCGGCGAGCTCCGGTTCAAGACCGACCGGTTCACCGTGGCAGCGCTGCTCGATGCGGACGGCAGCGCAGTCGTCGTCCACGCCAACGCCGACAACTTCGCGAACATCCCGACGCGCTACTACTCCCAGACCGAAGGAGTGTTCGGACCCGACTCGGCCACCCTGGCCACGGGCGACTCAGGCGCCCGCGTGGTCTGCGGCGTGGTCCGGTAGAGCCCGGAGGAGGTGACCCGCCGAGCGGGGACCTGCCTTGGCCGACTGAGGATCTCAACGCCCGCACCACCGATCGCCGCTGAGGGTGATTGCATGCGAAGGTTCGTGAAGTTCATCGTCCCGAGCGTCCTGGCGCTCGTGCTGGCGAGCCTTGCCTATCCGGCGGGGGGCCTTCTGGGGGAAGTACGCGGTCCACGGCTACTACCGCAACGACCAGCCGGTGGGCGGGTTCCGGATCTTCGACATCTCCAACCCGGCGGCTCCCCGACAGCTCGTGGACTTCCCGTGTGACGGCCTCCAGGCCGACCCCATCGTGTGGGATCGCAACGGCAACGGGATTCCCGACCTGCTCCTGCTGGCCGTGGACCGGACCATGGCGGGCCCGGAGTGCGGGGCCGCCCGGGCGGCCCACGACGACCCCAACGGCTGGGAAGGGGTCCGGGTCTTCACCCTGAGCGACAACCCAGCCAACCCCTTCGCCACCATTCAACAGGTACAGGCCGTGTACACCGACTGTGGCGCCCACACCATCACCGCATGGCCGGACCTGGACGACAACCGGTTGCTCGTGTACGTGTCGTCGTACCCGCTGCGGCCAGGCCCGACCTGCGGGCAGGTCAACGGTCCGAGGGTCGGCAGGGACCCCCTGCACGGCGTGATCCAGGTCCTCGAGGTGTCGCTCGGCAACCCCGCCGCGGCGCACGAGATCGCCGAGCCGCCGATCAACTACCCGGGTGACCCGGACAACCAGATCGACTGGTGCGAGCGCGGGTCGGGGGCCTGCGCCCCGGGCATCCTCGAGCCGGCCGCCCGGGCCTGCCACGACATCGCCGTCCACGTCGAGCTGCGCCTGGCCGCCGGGGCGTGCGCCGAGCAGGGCCAGGTGTGGCGGGTCGACGAGAACGGGATTCCCGACACGGCCCACCCCATCCTGATCGGCGACGACGAGGTCAGCTCCGGCGGCACCGGCAACATCCCAGGAGCGGTCGACTTCTTCCACTCCGCGATGTTCAACAACGACGGCACCGTGGTGAACTGGGTCGACGAGTCCTTCGCGCCCACCTCGGGGAGCGACGAGTGCCCGCCGACGACGGACTGGGCGGCGAGGCCCTGGCACCCGGCGGGGACCCACAAGACCGGCCGGATGTTCTTCTCCGACATGGCGACCGGGGACTTCCTCAGCGAGTTCCAGGTCGGGGACCTGCGCCCCGAGCCGGGCGCCTACTGCTCGGCGCACATGGGGATGCCCATCATGGGCGTGCACAAGGACCTCCTGGTCAACGCGTGGTACATGGGCGGCGTCGACGTGATCGACTTCACCAACCCACGCGCCCCAAAGGAAGTCGCGTTCTACGACATGGCGCCGTTCGGGCCGACGGGCTCGGACAACTGGTCCGCATACCCGTACCAGGGTCCCACGTTCAAGACCGGGCCCGGAGTGCCCGTCTACGCCTCGGACGGGGTCCACAACCCGAACTCCGCCAGGGGGTTCGTGGTGTTCCGTGCCAGAGTCGGAAGGCCAAGCGCCACGTTCGACCACCTGAACCCGCAGACGATGGACGGGTAGATCTCCGGTAGCCGGCCATGCGGCTCGCCAGACCGGGCCCCGGAACCGGGGGCCGGTCCCAACGTCGGGAAGGGGCCTTCTCACGTCCCAGAAGGCCCCCTCCCGGCGGCTCGGTGCTCGAGCGTTCGGGAGTCTGGGACCTGGGGCTCGGGAAGGCTCGTCCAGATGTGGGGTGGATGCGATGACCCCGAGCCGGACGGTCAGACGAGCAGCGGTCCTGCTGGGGCTGGCGGCCATGGCGGTGGGGCTGTGGGCGGGGGCGGTGAGTGCTCACAGCCTGGTGCGGTCGACGGATCCCAAGGCTGGGTCCACCGTCCGACGCACACCGAGCGCCGTCGTGATCCGGTTCAACGAGGCGGTGGAGCTGGCATTCGGGGGGATCCAGGTCCTGGACCCCGACCGGCGCCGCGTGGACGTCGGGAAGACCGGATACGGCTCGAGAGACCGGAAGGCCATCCGGGTCGGGCTGGCGCCCGACCTCGCCAACGGTCGGTACACCGTCGTATGGAGGATCGTGGCGGCGGACGGCCATCCCCGCGATGGTCGCTTCGGGTTCCGGCTCGACCAGCCCACCCCCCCGACCACGACGTCCTCCGGGGCGCGCGGAGCGACCCCGGCGCCTCCGACCACCCGTACCGCGGACGTCCCGGCGGCTTCCGAGACGCTGCAGCCGCGGGACGCCGGAGCCCTTCCCGCCGTGCTGCTCGGAGTCGCCCGCTGGGTCCTGTTCGCGTCGCTCCTCGGGCTGGCGGGCCTCGGCGCGTTCGCCTTGGTCGTGTGGCGCCCCGCCGGCTCGGCCGCCCGACCCCCCGCCATGGACCAGGCCTTCGAGCGGCGATGGGGCCGCTTCATCCTGTGGGCCTGGGGAGGGGCGGTGGTGGCCTCCGTGGCCTCGCTGCCCTTCCAGGGCGCCGTGGCGGCAGACGTCCCGCTCGGCGAGGCCTTCTCGGGGGAGGTGCTCGGCGCGCTCCTGACCACCCGGTTCGGGCTGGTCACGCTGGTGCGGCTGGCGCTCCTGGCGGTGGTGGCCGCCGTGGTCCTGGTCGGGCGGCCTGGCAGGGCGCGGCGCGAGCCGGTGCACGCGGACGCCCGGCGAAGCCTGGGGGCGGCCGCCGCCCCTGCTGCCCTGCCCCTGCGACCGCTGCTGGCCTGGACGGTGCTGGGGGTCGCGCTGGTGGCCACGATCGGCCTGTCCGGCCACGCCGGCACGACGTCACCCATCGCCATGGGCCTGGCCGCCGACCTGCTCCACCTGTCGGGGGTGGCCTGCTGGCTGGGCGGCCTGGTCGGTCTGGTGGCCGTGGCGCTGCCGGCCACCAGGGGCGCAAGCGACCGGGAACGGGTCACGGTGCTGGCCCCGGTGGTGTCGCGGTTCTCGAACCTTGCGGTGGCGAGCGTCGCCGTGATCGCAGCCAGCGGGACCGTCCGGGCCTGGATGGAGGTCCGAACGCTGGCGGGGCTCACCGGCTATGCCTACGGGATCACCCTGCTGGCCAAGCTGGCCGTGGTGGCCTGCCTCCTGGCCCTCGGAGCCGTCAACAACCGGCGGAACAAGCCCAGGATCCAGCGGGCGGCCCAGGCCACCGGGCTCACCGGGTCGGGCGTGGCGGCCCTGGGGACCCTGAGGAGACTGGTGCTCCTCGAGCTCCTGCTGGTCGCTGTCGTGCTTGCCGTCACCGCGACCCTGGTGCACCTCCAGCCCCCGCACGTTGGCATGGAAATGGAAAAGGGCCAGTGAGCCCAGGTCGGCCTGGGCGATCCCTGTAGCAGACACGACGAGGAGGAGAGATGGGAAGGTCAGCCTGGTTCAAGGCGCTCGTGGCGATGGTGGCGGTGGCGCTCATGTCGCCGGCGGCCGCGACCGCGGCACCGAGCAAGGAGAAGACCGGCTCGCTCACGCAGGTCGGGCACGAGCCGCTGATGAACCGCGGCATGAACGCCGCCATCGCGATCCACGGGGACTACGCCTACATCGGGAGCAGGACCGACGGAGGCCACGAGGACATGCCCCACGGCGGCGTGATGGTCGTGGACATCTCGGATCCGTCCGACCCCAGGCTGCTCGGCCCCCCGCTCGACGCGAAGGCGGGCGAGTCGACACGCGAGCTCAGGGTCTGGCGGTCGCAGGACATCCTGATCGTCCTGAACACCAACTGCGGCGTCGGTGACACCCTGCACCACTGCACCCTGCCGTCGATCAGCAACATCCGCTTCTACGACATCGCAGGAGCGAACGCGACCCGCCCGCAGCTACTCAACCAGTTCAACGTGGACACCCACGAGTTCTTCCTCTGGCAGGACCCGGGGAACCCCGAGCGGGCGCTGCTCTTCGCCGGCAACGCCAGCTCGACGTGCGGGATACGGGGTGGCTCGCCGAGCTGCCCGTTCGCGGTCTGGGACATCTCGCCGGTGCGGAACGGGCAGTCGCCCGTCACCCTCTTCAGCGGCCTGCACGGCTACACCCGGTTCCCCGCCGAGCCGGAACCCGTGCAGAAGCCGGCGGGTGCCCTGCACTCGCTCTCGGTCAGCAACGACGGCAGCACCGCGTACTTCGCGCTGCTGACAGGAGGGTTCGCCGTCGTCGACGTGTCCGACTTCGCGGCGGGCGTGCCCTTCCCGCAGCCGCGTCCGATCACGCCCAACGAGGCGCGGCCGACCTGGCCCGGGCCGGGAGCCCACAGCGCGGTCAAGCTCTGGGGCCGTGACTGGGTCTGGGTCTCCGACGAGGTGTACGGCACGGCCACCGGGCCCGGCCACGGCTGCCCGTGGGGCTGGGCACGGATGGTCGACGTCTCGGACCCACGCGCGCCGACGGTCGAGGCGGAGTACCGGCTGCCGGAGAACGACCCGTCCACCTGTGCCACCTGGAACCCGCCGCACACGTCGTACTCGGCCCACAACCCCACGCTCACGCCGCATATCGCGTTCAGCACCTGGCATTCGGGCGGCTTCCAGGCCGTCAGCATCCAGCAGGCGCACAGGCCCTACCAGCTGGCCGAGTTCTTCCCCGAGCCGCTTGCGGAGGTGATGCTCGAGGATCCGCGACTCTCCTCCGACCCCGACACGGGCCGGCACGAGAAGGTCGTGATGTGGAGCTACCCGATCATCAGGGACGGCCTGATCTACGTCGTCGACCTGCGCAACGGCCTGTACGTCCTCAGGTACCGGGGCGCGTTCGAGCGAGAGGTCGGCCGCATCGGGTTCCTCGAGGGCAACTCGAACCAGGGCGACGCGCTCTGCTTCGAGCCGGTGGGCAGCGCCCCCAGCTACTGCGACTGAGCGGAGCGACCCGGCCGTGGCGCCAGGCACGGCGCCGCCGTGCCTGGCGCGCTCATGCCGAGCACGCCGACCAGCCGGCCCGGCCCGCCGACGACCCTGCCAGGCTCGCCGATCCCCAACCGCTTCGACCCCTCACCCGCCGATCCCCAGCATCCCCGCCAACTCCTTGCACCGCGGGCACACCGGAAACCGCTGCGGATCACGAACCGGACTGAAGCGGTGGCCGCACAGGTGCACGTTCCTGCATACCCGCCCACGATCGCGTGCTGGGGCGGAATTAGGTCGTTCGTCGGAGGCGCCCAGCGTTGAGGGCGCAGCGGAAGTCTGGGAGCCTCAGCGTGCAGACGCGAGGTCGGAGGGAACGATTTCGAGCTGGTGGCCACCATCCCCGCCGACGCCTGTCCCGGCCGCTCACTGCTGAGCTGGACGGTCGAGGGCCACGACGGATCGGTCGGGACCGAGGCCGAGTTCCGGGTCAGCAAGCGCTCGTGAGGATGGAACCCGTGACCTCCAAAGCCGGGCGGTGGCGGTCGCGACCGCTGGGCGATGCCCGACGACGGGCGACCGATCACCAGGTCGGGCGTGGCCGCCGTCGGCCGCCGGGTGGCGGGATCCTCGGGTGGGGGCTGGTGGTCGTCGTGCTCGGCGGCCTGTGGGGGGTCGCGGCAGCGGTCCTGGTCCAAGCCCCGACCGACCCCGCTCATTCAGCCGACGCCCTGGTCGTCTTCGCCGGTGGCCGCGGTGAGCGCCTCAGCAAGGCCGAAAGGCTGCTGCAGCAGGACGCCGCGCCAACCCTGGTCATCTCCAACGGCCGCGACGCGCGCTGGCCGGCGGCGAACCGGCTGTGCGCGTCCCGCCAGCGGTTCGAGGTGGTGTGCTCGCAGCCCCATCCGGACACGACCCGGGGCGAGGCCCGCATGGTCGGCGACCTCGCCGCGCGGCGGGGCTGGCGGTCGGTCGTCGTGGTGACCTCGACCTACCACGCGCGGCGCGCGCGGCTCCTGCTGCGCCGCTGCTTCGACGGGCAGCTCCAGGTCGTTGCCGCAGCCCCACGCGAGCCGTGGTTCCGCACCTGGGCACGCGCCAACGTCGAGCTTGCAGGACTGGTTCGCGCGCTGGTCACCGGCCGGGACTGCTGAGCATCCGCCTAGCGGATGGAGACCGGCGCCGATGTCGCCGGCCGGTACGGTCGGCGACATCGTTGTCGCCCACGCCAGGAGTCTTAGCGCGACGCGTGACATCATCCGGCCAGGTGGCGACCGCGGCGCTGCTGCTGGCCGGGCTCGCCCTTCTGACCCTCGGGGGCCGGCTGCTCCCTCCGCACCGAGCACCCGGCGGCCCGTCGCGCCGGCCACCACGACAGCACATGCCGTTCGCACCGCCCCGGGGAACACCCGCGGGCATGCCGTCCCCGACGCGCTCGGCCGGAACCTGGCCCAGGCCGAGGGCGTGCTGCGCGCCGGTGGTCTGCGAGGCAGCGCCCTCGATCGGGACCCGCGGGGCAGCAACGCCGTCGTCGTCGCCCAGGAGCCGCCGGCCGGGGTGCTCGTGCCGCCAGGAAGCATGGTGGGGTTGCGGACCCGGACCGACCTGCAGCCCGACGGCGCACCCCGCCGGCTGCGGTTGGGACGCGGCCCGACCACCGCGACCTACCGGATCGTGGCGCCAGGCCCCGCCACCCACCAGCTCACGGTGGCCGTGGTGGCGCCGCTGGCCACTGACGTCAAGCTGTGGCTGGAGAACGCATCCGGGTCACGCCTGCCGCTGTTGGACAGCACGCGCGATCCGCAGGGGTGTCGGCCGAGCCACGCGACGATCCACTGCAAGGTGCGACGCGGCGTCCCGGCGGAGGGGGTGTGGACGGCGAGCATCAGCAAGCGCTCGGCCCCGCCAGCGGCCATCGAGGTCACGGTCACCGCCACGCCAGCGTGACGCGACGCACAGTAGTTGCCGCCAGTTGCTGCGCTGCCGTGGCCAGTCTGGGAGGGTTCAGCCGATCCCCAGCATCCCCGCCAGCTCCTTGCACCGTGGGCACACCGGGAACCGCCGAGGATCACGAACCGGGCTGAAGCGGTGGCCGCACAAGTGCACGTTTCCTGCTATCCGCCCGCGAGGCGTAAGTCGGGGCTCAAGAAGGCGCGCTCACGTTGGCCCTGCTGGCGGGGATGGTCCGCGGCCGGTGTCAGCCGATGGCGCCGAGCTGGCGCAGCAGTGGCAGGAGGTTGATGGCCTCCCAGTGCTCGGCGAGCCTGCCGCCGGCGACCCGGTGGAGGTGGATCGCGGTGATCGTGACGGGCCGTCCGGTGGCCGGCACGCCGGCGAACGGGCCGCGGTGGGTGCCGCGGGCACGCCAGCGGGTCGCGACCATGTCCGCCTCGGCGACCTGGTCCAGCACGGTGACGGCCAGGTCGGGGAAGGCCCGGCGGGAGGCCAGCACCGCGTCGCGGTAGGGGCCGGGGCCGACGCTGGTGCCGTCGGGCAGCCAGCTCCGGAAGTCGGGTGCGAGCAGGTCGTCGAGCGCGGCGACGTCGCCGTGGGTGAGGACCTGCTCGAAGTAGCGGGCCACCAGCGCCTTGTGCTCGGTCTGGGTCATGCCGCCTCCACCACCACCCCATTACCATCGTAAAGATTATGATGGTAAGGATTACCAGTCAAACGTGTTGGTGGTAGAAGGGCGGTGACGTGTCCGGTGGATGGGCAGCGACCGGCGCCCGGGCCCCTGCGGCTGGTGCAGGCGTTCGTCAACTCGCGCGACCTGCGCACCGCCGCCGACGAGCTGGCCACCCCGGCGCGGCTGGCGGCGTGGCTGGACCGGCAGGGGCTGCTCGGCGGCGAGCCCGCCGCCGACGGCGACCTCCGCCGGGCGGTCGAGCTGCGCGAGGCGTTGCGGGAGCTGCTGCTGGCCAACAACGGCGGGCCCACCGAGCCGGCCACGCTCGTGCTGGTCAACCGCGCGCTGCGCGACGCCGAGCCGCTGCTGCGCTTCCTGCCCGGCGGCACCGTCGAGGTGGGCGCCCTCGCGCCGGGGGTGCCCGGCGCGCTCGGGCACCTGCTGGCGATCGCGTTCACGGCCATGACCGACGGGACCTGGACCCGGCTCAAGGCGTGCCGGGAACCGACCTGCCGGCGGGCCTTCTACGACCACTCCAAGAACCGCTCCGGGACGTGGTGCGACATGGCGGCCTGCGGCAGCCGCGCCAAGATGCGCGCCTACTACCGCCGCCGGCACCCGACCGCCGCCGACTAGTGCGGTGGGATGCTGCCGACCGGCCTGCGGCAGGACTCACTCCCGGCGGAACCGCGTTCAGGGCTCGGGATCGGCCTGTCGCGGCCAGACCAGCTCGAAGCGTTCGAAGACCGTGAGCACCTCGTCGGAGAACGCCACGCCCAGCTGCGCGCAGCGGCGGGCGAAGAACCGGCGGTGGGCGTCCAGCCACCACGCCAAGCTCCGGTCACCCTCGCCCTCGTCCCAGGCGAAGGCGGTGTCCACCTCCCGCAACGGCTTGACCTCCACCTGCGTGGTGCGGATTACCGCCACCGGCTGGCCACGCCCGTCGACCACCACCGCGTAGTCGCCCTCCTGGGGCAGGGGCTCGTGGTCGCGCTCGTAGTCCAGCAGCAGCCCGGCGGTCGCCCGCTTGGGCCCGACCACCACCAGGTCAGCGAGCTCGTCGGCCATCTCCGGAGCGTCGCCGAACGCGAACGTGCCGTGCTGGTCGGCGTCGACCCCGCTGGCTTGGCGGAACGCCTGCCACCACGCCTCCACCGCTTGCTGGTCCACGCACCACCTCCAGCCGCACAACGCCCGCTACCCACAGAACGGCGTTCGAGGAACTGGTTCATTCGTCTCATCGAACCACAGTGCCGGGTCGGCCTGGCGGCCGTCGGGGCGGCATGCGACGTTCCGCTCCCAGCGACGGCCGCGCGCGGCTGGTCACCCTCACCCGAGACGGCCAGCGCGTGCAGGATCAGATCCGGCGCACCATCGGCGCCATCGAACAGGACCTGCAGCGCCGAGTCGGCGCACCCAGGTGGGCCGTGTTCCGCGACGTCCTCGACCTGCTCGCGCACCCGTCGTGACCCTCCCCGCGAGACGCGGCGGGAGCATGCGCAATACCGCGCGTCGAGCACCGGAGGCGGTGGCGTTGGGCGAGCCAGGGTTATTGGACCGAGCAGATGCGCTCAAGCCGCTGGGGGATGCCGCGCTCGACGCGCCCCCAGTGCCCGTCGCGTTCCACGAGGTAGGCCGCGAAGGCGCACGGGATGCCCGCTGCCCGCCGAGGGTCCGACGAGTCCATCAGCTGGAAGTGCAGGTGCGGGGCGGTCGAGTTCCCCGGTGGCCGACACGTCCGAGCACCTCGTCGGCGCGGACCCGCTGCCCTTTGGTGACGGCGACGCTCCCCGGTGCCAGGTGCGCGTACAGCGCCTAGATCCCTGCGGCTCCCACGATCACGTGGTTGCCGGCAAGCCCGGCAGGGTCCAGCCCTCGCCGCGCGAACACCCACGTGTTCCTCACCGCCATCAAGGACTCCCGCACGGCGTGGAGCCACTGGCGCTCGGCCACGCCGTCGACGGCCTCGACGACCTCGCCGTCGAATGCCGCATGGACCGGCTGCCCCCAGCCGTAGCAGTCGCGCGTCCGCCCCCCGACCAGGAACCAGCGCAGGGTCCCCGCGGGGTGCAGGTGGAACCCGGGGCGGTGGTCGGTGCGGACCAGGTCGTAGGCGTACCGCTGGCCGAGCAGGTCGGTGCCGTGGCTGGGGATCCGGGACGCCGGGGTCCGCTCGACCGACCACTCGCCCCGGAGGGGAAGCTCGACGACGACCGGGTGATCGAGCTCACCCATCGGAGCGGCCCTGCGCGTCGGACAGCAGCAGCTTCATCCCCGCGTGGGTGGCGCGAAAGCCAAGCGACCGGTAGAAGCGCAGCGCATCCGCCCGCCGCTGGTCGGTCGTGAGCTGCACCAGGCGGCAGCCACGCGCGCGTGCCTGCTCGATCGCCCACCCCACCATGGCGCGGCCAAGGCCGCGATCCCGGCTGCCGGCGTCGATGCGGACTGCCTCGATCTGTGCCCGCTCACCGCCACGGTAGGTCAGTGACGGGATGAAGGTCAGCTGCAGCGTCCCGACCACACGCCCGTCCAGCTCGGCAACGACCAGGAACTGGCGGGGATCGGCATCGATCGCCTCGAACGCCTGCCAGTAGGCCTCGGGAAGCACTCCCGTGCCGCTGGCCTCGCGGGTCGCGCCGAGCGGGTCGTTGGCCAGCAGTCGCACGATGGCCGGCACGTCGTGGCGGCGGGCGCGCCGAAACCGCAGCTTGCCGTCGCTCATGGTCGGGCACAGTCTACGGTCGCCGGCCAGACATCGCTTCCAGGCCTGACCCTCTGCTTCGTGACCACCTGTGAACCCTCCACCGCGGTGGCCCCAAGGCCCGCCGCCTCGAGTGCCCCAACGCAGCCCCAAGGCCCAGCCGCGGAGGGTCGCGCTGGTAGCTTTGGTCCATGGCGACCACGGCAGGCCCGCAGCACGCGCGGTGGGCGGTGGCGACGCTGGACCCCGGCCCTGACGACCTGCTGCTGGAGATCGGTTGCGGCTCCGGGGTCGCGGTCGCGATGGTCTGCGAGCGGCTGGTCGGCGGGAAGGTCGTGGCCATCGACCGGTCGGCCACGGCGATCAGCCGCGCGACCAAGCGCAACGCTGAGCACGTCGCCGCCGGCAGGGCGGTCCTGCTGACCATGGCGCTGGAGCAGTTGCGGCCCGCCGACGTGCTCGGACGCCAGGAACGGTTCAGCAAGGTCTTCGCGATGAACGTCAACCTGTTCTGGGTGCGCTCCCCGGCCAAGGAGCTGGACCTCATCAAGCGCCTCCTGGCGCCTGGCGGCGCGCTGTACGTGTTCTACGGCTACGGGGGGCCACCCGCGGCGGGGAAGGCCAGCGAGAACATCTCCAAGGTCCCAGGCATCCTCGCCGAGCACCTGGGCGCGCGCGGCTTCGCCGCAGAGGTCATCCGGGACGTGGGGATGGTGTGCGTGGTGGCCAGACCCCAATAGGCCCCGACTCGCTTGCTCACTGGCAGGCGGTCTCGGCTTCGCCTGCCGCCGCACTCACCACCTCGGCGCTCAGCCGCCGATCCCCAGCATCCCCGCCAGCTCCTTGCAGCGCGGGCACACCGAATCCGCTGCGGATCACGAACCGGACTGAAGCGGTGGCCGCAGAGGTGGACGTTTCTTGCTAGCCCGCCCATTTGTAAGCATGTCATCGCGGACTTCGGGCTTCCCGAGGCCGCCGCGCAGGCGCTGGTAAGGCTTCCAGCTGCTCACCGCCCTGTGGCCAGTCGCGCACCGCCCGTACGATCTCAGCGCGACCTCCATTACCACCCAGGACGGACGGCTATGCAGACACAGCAAGAGCAGATCCAAGCCGAGCCCAACCGCCCGTCACCCTATCCGACCAGGACGTGGCAGCACTGATCGGGCTGCTCGCCGTCTTGGAAGGCGAGGTGCTATCCGGCGAGGCCTCCTCCGACCTGGTCGGTCGGCTCAGCAGCCGCCTGGCCCGGGACGGGCTGCTCCCAGCCGGCGACCAGCAAGGGCTGCCCAGGGCGCTGTTCGAAATGAACCAGCGGCTACGGGTCGACCGCGGGGAATACGACGGGGTGCCGTAAGGGCACCACATGACCGACCAACTCGTCCGCGTCGGCAGATCCCGCCGGGTGGACGTTTCCTGCTATCCGCCCTATCCCCTCACCGGAGTGAGGGATCCTGCAGTGCCAGCGAACTGCCGCCGCAAGGTTGACAACGTCGCTGCATCACTTGGTAATGAGAATGCTCGTGTGGGGGTCCCGTGCCTGATGCGGAAGGTAGGTCATGATGGGCCGCTCGCTTCGACGCCCCCCTCTTCTGCTCGTGCTGGCCGCGCTCGTCCCCCTCCTCGTGGTTGGCGCCGTCGCTCCCGCCTCGGGCGGGCCAGGCGGCGGGCAGTCCGGCCGGGTGAAGATCCTCAGGGACGAGTACGGCGTCCCACACGTCTACGCCGCCAGCCTGTCCGCGCTGTTCCACGGCGTCGGGTATGCCCAGGGCCAGGACCGGCTCTGGCAGGCAGATATCCACCGGCGCCTGGCCACCGGCACACTGTCGGACCTGCTCGGCCCATCGGTGCTGCCCGGTGACGTCTTCGCCCGGCAACTGTTCGGGTCGCAGGCCCGGCGGGCCGCGTTGTTCGCGCAGGCGTCCCCGCTGACCCGAACGGTGCTTGAGTCGTTCACCTATGGGATGAACGCCTGGATCGCCCATGCCGAACAGACACGCGCACTACCGGCGCCCTACGCCGTGTTCGGCCCGCCACGGCCGTGGACAGTCGACGACTCGATCGCGACATACATGTACTTCACGAATTTCTTCGGAACCTTCGGTGGGGATGAGCTCGACAACCTCGCGCAGCTCGAAGACCTGTCCGCCCGGCTCGGCACCGTTGAGGGGCAGCAGGTGTTCAGCGACACCCACTGGCTGGACGACCCCAGCGCTCCGACCACGGTACCCGCATCGGCCGCGGTCGCCCCGCCTCGGCGCGGCAAGGCACCGGTACCGCAACTGCCGCCGGGCACGGCCAAGGTCGCCAAGGCCGCCAGCCGGGCGATCACCGCCGCCGCACGGGTCTTCGCCCGGTTCGGCATGCGCCGAGGTCCCGCATCCAACGCCATCGTGGTCGGGCCGCGACTGAGCGCCGACCGGCACGCGCTGCTGCTCGGCGGCCCGCAGATGGGCTACTCGACTCCCCAGATCAACCACGAGATCGGCATCCACGGCGCCGGGTTCGACGTGACCGGCATGGAGCTGGCTGGCTGGCCGCTGATCCCGATCGGCGTCGCCTCGCGCCACGCCTGGACACTTACCAGCGGTGGCACCGACAACACCGACATCTACGTCGAGGTCGTCCGGCTGCGAGCCGGCACGACGACACCCGAGTACCGCTTCCAGGGCCAGTGGCGCCCGATGGACTGCCGCCTCGAGCAGTTCCCGACCGGCGCCCAGCACCTGTGCGAAACGGTCCACGGGCCGGTCATCTCGCCGCTGCCGAACGCTCCGACCGATCAGGCCACCGCGATCTCGATCAAGCTCGCCGTACGCGGCATGGAGCTCGAGACCTACGACGCCTGGCTCGGCCTCAGCCGGGCTCGCACGCTGGAGCAGTTCTCCCTCGCCGCGGCGCGCGCCTCCTACAACTTCAACCTCTTCTACGCCGACAACCGCGGCAACATCGCCTACTGGCACATCGGACGGATCCCCGTCCGGGCCCCCGGCGACAACCCGTTCCTCCCCCACGACGGCACCGGGAGCGATGAGTGGCAAGGATTCCTGCCGTTCAGCCAGCAGCCGCACACGCTCAACCCGCAGCAGGGCTGGCTGGCCAGCTGGAACAACAAGCCCGCCCCCGGCTGGGCCAACTCCTCGGCAGGGTTCTGGGACTGGGGCCCGGTGCACCGGGTGACCACGCTCACGCAGCTGCTGTCAAGGGTCGCGCCGGGCACCGCGACGGTGCGCACGCTGGAGAAGCTCAACCGCACGGCCGGCTGGACGACGGACACACCGTCCGGCTCGGCCGACACCGTGTTCGTCTCCACGCTGCTGGACGACCTGCTCGGCCACGTCGACCCCAGCGCCGACCCGCGGCTGCCAGCAACCGTCCGGCAACTGCACGCATGGAACTGGTTGCAGACCGACGCCGACCAGGACGGCCGCTACGACCAACCTTCAGTCGCCATCTTCAACACCTGGTGGCAGACCCTCGTCGACCAGGTCCTCGGCGACGAGCTCCCCGGCTTCGACCCCAACGTGCTGGGCAACCTCATGGCCCGGGTGATCGGCGCGGCGCCGCGGTCGCTCCCGCTGGCGCACGACTACCTCGACGGCCACACCGTCGACGGCGCCGTGACGGCGGCACTGAGGTCCGCCCTCGACCAGCTGACCAGCCAGTACGGGCCTGACCCCGCAGGCTGGCTGCAGCCAGCCGCGCACATCAGCTGGGAGGCGCTGCCGCTCACCCCGCAGGTGCCCGACACGATCTGGATGAACCGCGGCACGTACAACCAGATCGTCCACCTCGGCGCTGGCCGTCACCAGTGGGCAGAGAACGTGGTCGCCCCCGGCCAGAGCGGCGACCCGGCAAGTCCGCACTTCTCCGACCAGCTGGCGCTGTACGCCACCTGGCGGTACAAGCCCATGCGCCTGGACCTGACCGGGCACCTCGTCTCGACGACCTTGCTGCACCCCTCAGGGTGACGGCCGGCTGAGCCAGTGCGGTCAAATGACCGCTTCACAGGGTACTGCTGGCGATCCGTCGGCTCTTGATGCCAGTTCGGGGGCATCTCGGGGGCACGCCTCAGTGGCCACGGCTGGATCCATCGCGCTCGTAGTCATCAACCGCTCAGCAGGTCACTCGTCCAGGTTGGACGTGACACTCCGGCTCGCAACCTGCTGCTGGTGCTCGCCGAGCAGGGGCGCCGGGTGCGGTACCTGTGGCGTGATCGGGACGCGACGTTCTCCCGCGGCTTCGACGACGTGTTCCGTTGGGACGATGCCGAGGTGCTCTTGACGCCCGTCCAGGCGCCCAGGAGTGGTCGACGTGACGGACGCGCTCCTCGGCGCGGTAGCTGGAGTCGCGGTAGGGTCCCTCTGGGAGCACTGCCTGGCGAGGGTTGTTGGCGGCGGATAGCGATTCACCATTCACTGAAAGGATCGCAGGTGCCAGAACTGGTCATCGACTTCATCACCTCGCTCGATGGATACGGGGCCGCCGAGGGCTGGCCCGGCTGGTGGGGCCTGGAAGGGCCCGAGTACCTCGCCTGGTTGGGGGACCACCCGGAAGCGGACTACACCGTCCTGATGGGCGCGAACACCTATCGGCTCATGTCCGCGTTGGCCACCGGCGGTGAGCCGGGTACCGATGCCCTGGCGGGCCTGTCGAAGGTCGTCTTTTCGACCACCTTGACGGAGCCGCTGTCGTGGGCGAACACACAACTGGTCACCCAGGACCCCGTCGAGGCCGTGCGGGAGATGAAGGACAAGGGCACCAAGTCCATGCGCACCCTGGGCAGCCTCACACTGTGCCGCTCGCTCCTGAAGGCCGGTCTCGTGGACCGTTTCCGCGTGGTCGTCTTCCCAGTCATCACCGGAAGCAGCGGTCGGGACCGGATCTACGACGGGTACCCCGACGTCTCCCTCGACATGGTCAGCAGCCGCACCTTCGACGGTCGGCTGCAACTGCTCGAGTACGTCCCCACGGTCTTGGCCGGGCCGCCCGGCACCACCAAGGCCGACGCCTAACCACACCCGCCCTTGCCACGCCGGAAGTAGCGATTGGGTTCCGTGGACGCCTACGAGGCGGTGTCTCAATGGCGGACATCGAGACTATTCGCCCACCACTGCCAGCGGAAGTCCAGCCGCCTTTAGCGTCAGCCCCCGATCCCCAGCATCCCCGCCAGCTCCTTGCACCGCGGGCACACCGGAAACCGCCGCGGATCCCTCAAGGGTTGAAAGCGGTGGCCGCAGAGGGCGGTGACCAGTCCGCCTTGGATGGCGGCGCGGGTGATCTCGGTCTTGTTGGCGTAGTGCGCGTAGCCGTCGTCGGAGTCGACGTCGTTGCCGGAGACGACCGGATCGGTGTCGGTGTTGCTCATGTACAGCTCCTCAGCACGTCAGGGCGGGCCGGCCTCCATGTTGTCGTATGCGCTGGCGGGCTGCACGAACGCGACGCCGTCCGGGCGGCTCGTACGACGAGCCGCCCGGACGTGCTGGTGGTAGGGTCAGGTCGCCTCGTCGGCCATCTGGACCAGCTCGTCGAGGAGGCGTTCGACCCTGCTGATGGTCTGTGCGAACCACCATCGTGTGTCGGCGACTCGCTCCACCGCCTCCGGGTCGTTTGCGTCCATCCGGTCGAGTGCTTCCAGCAGGAGTTGCATGCCTTGACTGAGATTGGCCTGGGCCTCGACACCCAGGCCCCAGAGTCGCCGTGACCTGCGTCGATCTGTGACGCTGGTCGGCAGCGGCGCGGTTTCGCGCACAACGCGAAGTCGACGGTCCCCCACCACGTTCCCCCCAACGGGCGGAGCCGTGGTGGACACCGTTCGGGAAGCTCCGCCGCGCGGCTGCACTTTAGTACGACCGGCGCCGCGCGCCCAGCCCGTCCGGCCACATCAGCTCCATCTGCGACGATTCTCGTGTTCACGAGCATCGGAGCGGGCTTCCGCCCAGGTGGCGGCGTGCGGCCGTCAGGGGGAGGTGTTGGTGGTGACGTCGGCGGGGCTGCCGTTCTGCTGGTTCTCCGAGGGGGGTGGTTGCTCGGTGGTGGGCGGCGCGGTGGTGGGTGGCGTGGTGGTCTCCGGCTCGGTGGGGGGCGGGACGCTGGTGCTCGCTCCCGCGCCGGGGTTGGCTGGCGGTTCGGTGGAGCCGGAGGTGGCGCTGGGTGGTGGCGCGCCGGGGATGGAGCTGGCCGGTGCGACCTTCGTGGTGGTGGTGGCGAGCGCGTCGTGGAGCTGCTGGGCGATCTCGGGGGAGACGACGACGTTGCCGCTCTGGGCGATCGTGCCGAGTTCGGCGACCATGTTCTGGCGGACGTCGGCGAGCTGGACGGCCAGCGCGCTGGTCTCGCCGGTGCGGCCCTCGACCAGCATGGCCCGCGCGACCGCGGCGTTGGCTCTGGCGAGGGCGTCGCTGAGGTCCGCGATCGCCCCGGCGATCTGGCCGGTGCGGCCCTTGGCGTAGAGCATGTGCAGCTCGCCGAGCCGGGCGCTGGCGATGCGGGTGTGGGCGCGGGCCTCGGAGGCGGGCGAGCGGGCGAGGCGCAGGTCGGCCGCTTCGATGGTGCGCTTGAGGGGGTAGAGGGGGTCGCCGGGTAGGGCTGCGCCGGCGAGCATGGCGGCGGGGCCGACGACCAGGACGGCGGCCGCGGCCGCGGCGACGGCGACCCGTCGCGCGGAGCGCCAGCGGGCGCGGACCGCGGCGTACCTGGCGCGCGCCAGGGCCATGGCGATGTGCCGCTCCGCCACCTCGGGGGCGATCTGGATGGCGCGGAGCTCGGCGCCCAGCATCCGGGCCGCCTCGACGGCGGGTCCCAGCTCGCTGGCGTACAGGTGCCGGTGCCCGTCGAGGACGACGTCGAGCTCCTCGTCGGCACGGGCCGGCACCGGCCGGGTCATCGCCTCGCTCCCCCCCTCGGTCGCCGTGGCCGTCCTCGCCGCACGGACGACCCTGACCGTCGCACTTACCCAAGAGCCTGTCGCCCGACCTCGAGATCGGGCTCGGGATCACGGCAGCTCCTGGGACCGGCGCGGCCCGCCGTGCGAGTTTGGTGGGTGCTGGCCCCCTGGTGGAGCCAGCCCGACCGGCCGGAGCTGGCGGGCGGTACGTCGGTGTGACTGTATCGTACCTCGTTGGGCGCCCGGGTCTACCGGCGTGTCCGTCTTCGCCACCGCACCTCAGGCCGTGCACGCTCCGACTTGCGCTTCCACTCGGCATACTCGCCCTGGTGTCCCGTCCCTGAAGTTCGTTTACGGTTGCCTGATCATGATGTCGTTGGCGTCCTTGTCCCGGGAGAACGGCTGGCCATCGGTATTCCAGACGTCGATGTAGCGGTGGATGGCAGCCGCCAGAGCCGGGACGCTGCGGTGGATGTCCTGGCGGGTGAGCAGTCCGATGAGGTCTCGACCTGGTTCATCTAGCTTGCCGAGGTCGGCGTGAAATGCAGCTGGATGCGTGAATAGCTGCTGAGCCAACCCCGAGACCGTAAGGTGCTCGTGGGTCCCGTACTTGTCCAGCGCACATGCAGGCGGCGGCGCACGACCAGCTTGAGAAGGTCAGGAACTCGTCGTGGGGGCCACGAACTCTGCGCGTCGGTCATCTCTGATGGTGCGTAGTCGACCAGAACGTGGCTGGTCGACGAGCTCGTCCAGGCCATGGATGGCATAGCGGCCGCGCCAGCGGATCACTGCCGGGCGCGAGCAGTCGACGGCTATGGCAATCTGGGGTGTTGGTCTTACTGTCGGCGGCCGCCAGCGCGATCCCGGCTCACTGGGCGAGCCCAGCCCGGACTGAGGCCGAGCACGCCCAGCGGCGCAGCGTCCGGGCACCCTGGTAGGTGAGCGTCAGGGAACGGCGGTCTTGACATGCCCGGAATCCTTTCACGCCGACGTCTATCGCACTGGACCCTCAGGTACGCAACACTAGCTGGGCAAAGTAGCCGCGCATTCTGCTGGAATAGCCATTTCGTCTTGAGGTTAACCAAACACTCGGACGGCAGGATTTACGTCGATACCGCGTCAATAGCTGACCGAAGGTAGTACCTCCCTCCGCCGCACCATGTAGCAACACTTATTAATAAAGGGTCTTGGGTGTCGGGTTGATGGGTCATGAGACCGACAGACCAGCGTGCCGCAGCATGCGGCAGTAGGATCGAGCTCGCGTCTCGAAGCGAAGGGAGCGACGGTGCGACACGAGGATGTCGTCGAGGTACTGAACCAACCGCTGGCGCGGGAGCTGCTGGGGTCCGCCATCCCGGCGCGGCTGGCCTACAACGGGCTCGACGGGTTTCCGCGGGTGGTGCCGATCGGCTTCTACTGGAACGGCGCCGAGTTGGTGCTCGCCAGCGTGTCCTAC
>WNGA01003142.1_pt1 | contig 24871 bp, 24 predicted proteins | sample 5400061 | NCBI WGS metagenome assembly WNGA01 (sample SAMN13153366, study PRJNA577476) | soil metagenome | isolation source: 100 cm soil or saprolite under grassland replicate 2 | place: USA:California | collected 2016-06-15 | reverse complement strand
CCCTTGCGAGCACGGCGGGCGCGCTCGGCTCGAAGCGGACGTCGGACATGCAGAACCTCGGCCTCCTGATTTGGGCCGGCCTGTTGCTCGCCGTGTCCGTCACGTTCCTCGCGTCGATCGGCTGAGCCGCCTCACCCGAGCGTCCGGATCGCCGCGGCGAACTCCGGGGCGACGCTGACCTTCGTGTACCGCGACTGGATCGTGTCTGTCGCGATGACGTCGTCGCAGGCCTTGAGGTTCCCGTCGGCCTTCCCGACGAACAGCCCGTGGACGCACGCCGCGATCACGCGCCGCGCGCCTTGGGCCTTCAGCTCCTTCGCCGCCATCGCGATCGTGCCACCGGTCGAGATGACGTCGTCCACGATCCCGACGGACTTGCCCCTGACCGCGAGGGCCTTCGGCTCGATCTTCACCGTGTACGAGTCGATGCGCTCCTTCACGAGGAAGTCGAACGGGACGCCGGCGACCGCGGACGCCTCCTTCGCGAGCCGGAGAGCGCCCTCGTCCGGGGCGAGGAGCACGTCGACCTTCACGGACTTCAGATAGCGCCCGATCGCCGGCATGCCGCTCACCTCGCGGGTGGGGAGCGGAAAAATCTTGAGGATCTCCGGGTCGGCCGGGACCGCCATCGTCAGGAGTTCGTCGCAGTCGACGGCGATGTGCTTCGCGATCGTTTTGGCCGAGATCGCCTCACCGTCGAGGAAGCGCTTGTCCTGTCGGCCGTAGCCGAAGTACGGGAGGACGGCCGTGATCCGACGAGCGCCGGCGTCGCGGATCGCGTCGGCCAAGAGCAGGAACTCGACGATCATCGGGTCCGGATGGGTGGTCTGCACGAGGATGACGTAATCGCCCGCCACGGAGCCGAGGAGGCGGACATACCGCTCGCCGTCCGGGAAGCCGCCGGGGTGCCTCTCGAAGGCGACCTCGACGTAGGCGGCGGAGAGCTCGCGGGCGATCCCCTTGGCGAGAAGGACGGACGCAGAACCGCCGACGACCTTCATAGGCCGGACCAGGTCGTCGTATCGGGTCGGGCTATTTGAATCGTCCGACGTCTCGCGGTCCCGATAACGAGCCGCGAGGCTTCTTATATGGAGGGGGCGGGTCGTCGGACGCGGAGAGCATGGGCCACTGGAACTGGACCGCGAAATTCGCGGAGCACCGAAAGGAGACCGCCCTCGCGGCACTCATCACGACCTTCGCGGGGGTTGGGCTCCTAATCGACCAGCCGAAGGGTACGGTCCTCGAATGGCTCGCGCTGCCCCTCATGGCAGTCGGGGGTGCCCTGTTCGCCTTGACGGTGTGGCCGCGAGCACTAGCGGCCGGCAGCCCGCCGCCTTCGGCGGCCACCCGGATAATCTCCATCCTCACATTCCGAGGACGGCTCGTTCCTCTGTTCCCCGCGATCGGTGTCGGAATCATCCTCGCCGATCTGGCGTACAACCTGGTCCTGTCCGCAACTCCGGCCTTACAGACAGAGGACACGATTGTCATCCTAGCGGCGGCGTTTCTCCTCGCGTACAACCTCGTGCCGGCCCGACATGCGCGCGAACGGGACTTTGTCTTCCTGTTCTTCGCATGCCTGAACGCGATTTTGGTGATGCCGTTACTGATTGCGCGCGCGTACTACGCGGACTTCGAGCGGTCCGTTGACGTGTATTCATGGATTGCGCTTGCCCCGGAGACGAGCGCCGTGCTCCAGCTCATCGGCGTCAGCAACATAGTCCATGCTGTCGGTGGCTCAACCGCGCCCGGTCTCACGTTCACGCCGCAACACTCGTCTGTCGCCGTGACTGTGCTTATCACGACAGCGTGCTCGGGGATCTACTCATTCGGAATCTTCGCATCTGCGTTTATGGCATTCGTCCTCACGGAGTACCAGAAGTTGACGTGGCGCGTATGGGTCCTGCTCTGCCTTGGGCTCTGCACGGCATATGTTGCGAACGTCCTTCGCATGGTTGTAATCGTCCTCGTCGGATATTACACGGATTCCGGCGAAACGGACCTCCAGAACATGCTTATCGCGCACTCCTATGCGGGATGGCTAATCTTCCTGGGCTGGATTGGCTGCTTCTGGGGGGTCCTCTTGAAGTTCGCTCCGGCAGAGACCTCAAACCGGAGCCGCCACAAAGCGCTTACCTCGTATCCTCGCTCTGACACAAAGTGCCGAGTGTGTGCCGGGCCGCTGACTCCGATTAAGCGAGCAATTCATTGCCCTTGTGGGGCATACCTTCACACGGCGTGCACGATAGAGACTCCGCAATGCCCCGCGTGCGGAAGACCATTGGTCGAGCAGCAAATCGGGGCAGCAAGACCCAACTGATTATGGAACCAGCCATTCCGGCTTTGGCCAAAACAGCGCTTGCCAGATAGCGCATGCTTCGAGAACAGTCCGTTTTCCTAATTGATTCACTTTGACTGTACGACTCGAAAATCAGCTCAACGCCTTCTTATTTCAGAACAGTAATGAACCGTTCCGTGCAGGGACGTGCCAAGCGCGCGCTACGGCGCCGAATCAGGTCGACATTGTTCTTGCTGCCCGCTTGGCTGAGCCCATCATCACCGCTGCGTGTTGCGTTCCATAGGGCAAGGGGCGTCCGAGTCGGTCCCGATGTTGAGATTGGCTACCTTGTTATTATTGACAACCTGTATCCCGAGCTCGTAACCATCGAAGCGGGAGCAACCATTTCGGCGCGTTCTACCATCCTAGCGCACGACGAGGCCATGCAGTACACCGACCGAGGGCCTGATCGAATCGCCCCGACAGTGGTCAAAGAAAGAGCCTTTATCGGGGTTCACTGCGTGCTCCTGCCAGGAGTCACCATAGGGGAGCGAGCCATCGTTGGAGCCGGATCGGTAGTTACTCGAGACGTGGCCGCGATGGCGACTGTCGTCGGAGCGCCCGCGAACGAAATCCCCCGCGAGGCCAAGGTTTGAGCGAGCAGGGAGTCCTCAACGACCGACGAATGAGGCGACAAGCTCACGCGTCTGTCGCAGAAACCGTCCACCAGTAAGAATCTCCATCAACGCAATATAGGCGATTGCCGCGACGGCCAACTCGACTCCGAGCGCGAAAAGCGAAACTGGGAGGACACTTACCAAGACCCAAACTGCGATCCCGGCTCCAATCGAAGAGACCGTGGGAACTGCGTAGATACGAAGGAGAGGGCGCAGGACTCCATGCAAGAGGCGTTCTGCTCGCGAGCTTGCCCAGACGATTAACGCCGCTGCGGCCCCAAGGATTGATAGAGACACACCAAATCCCCCCAACGGTGGCACGAGGGCAAGAGTCAGGGGGATTACGATCACGAGACCCACCGCGTTATAGAGGGTTATTTCACGTGGGTGCCCGAGTGACACAGCCAGACTCTGATATGCCGCCGACAGGACCAACACGGTGCCCGCTCCACCTAAGACTCGTAGCATCGGGACTGAGCTCATCCACTTCTGTCCCACAAGAGAGATAATGAAGGTCGGTGCCGCCACGCTAAAGAACACACCCATTGGGATTACGACTCTCGCGAGCTGCTCCGATGTCGTCAGGAATGCCGTGCGAATCCGATTCTTGTCCATTTGCATTGCTGAGTAAACCGGGAACATTACGTTGTCAACGCTCGTGTGGATCCCGAGCGGGACAGAGACTCCCCAAGTGAACGCAAAGAGATAGAATCCCAGGTCGGAGAAATTGATGATGCCCAGAACGGCAACTCCAAACGCTCCGAAAAGCGATGCCAGAAGACCGGCAACCACAAGAGGCAAGCCAAACCGAAGCAGCTCGCTAGCAACCCTTCGGTCGAGATGCAAGCCAAGCTCCCAAGGGCTGAGGAGGTACAGCCAGAGTACATTCACGGATGCGCCAAGCAGGCTCCCCACCACCAGGCTCCAGTACGACCAACCCAGAAAGGCGAGGCCGATGCTCGAAAAGGTGGTCACCGCGCCTCCCGCAACCTCCGGCATGAAGACTTGCTTGAAACTCAACGACTTGGTGAGCGCGACGCGTGACGCGAACCCTGCGAAGCTAAGAACGAGGAGCAACGAAAGGGCCCATATGACACCAGTGAGTTCGCCGGCGTTATACAAGCCCGCTATCCAAGGCGCGGCGATAGCAAGGGATAAGATGCCAATGATCGCCAGTAGGAGCCGCAGGGTAGCACCGGTCGATATCGCTGTTGCAGAAGAACCAGATCTCTGGATAACCGCGGAGCCCAGACCAAAGTCTGCGAGACTCGATGAGAATCCAACGAACACGGTGGCCAACCCGACGATGGCGAAGTCCCGAGGCGCGAGCAGCACCGCGAGGACGAGACTCCCGAGCTGGTGCGACGCAACGGAAAACACCTTCAGATACAACTGGAACCTGAAACCTGCAAACGCTGCTTTTCGCAGTCTCACGTCCCATCCAGGAAGACTTGCCCTTTAAAACGATTGAGCATAGGTTCTCAAATACCGACACGATACGCAAACCGGTTGGTGGCCCATCTGGGGAAGTGCATCCCCGAAATGAAAGTCCTCAAGCAGGCTTTGGAAGCCTCCTTGGTTGCAAAACGCCGAGGGCGATCCCCCGCAGAAAGATCGCCAGCTATCGGACGCCCCTTCCCTCGCGCACTTCGAAATTCCTCGCCTCAGGACCAGGCTGACGGGGTCTGATGCGCCAAGTGCTCGTCTTGTCGCCGCATTACCCGCCCATCGCGGGCGCCCAATCGACGCGGGTTGCCAAACTGGTCAAATACCTCCCAGGCCGCGGATGGCGCCCTACTGTCGTTTCCGCAACAGAGGATCCGAGTTTCGGGACCGATTACTCCCTGATGAAAGACGTGCCGATCGAGGCAACAGTCGAACGAGCCGGAGTCGGAAGAGCGGGACTAGGTGCCGTACTATCTGGAATTCGGGTTCCTGACCATATCGGCGCTTGGATTCAGCCAGCTACCAAGATTGCGATGCGCCTCATTCGCTCTGGGGGATTTGATGCGATTGCAAGCTTCTCGTTTCCGCCCAGTGCGCACCTTGCCGCATTGGGCATCTGCATTGGAACAGGACTTCCCTGGTTTGCCGACTTCAGCGATCCTTGGATGAATAACCCCTATTCGGGAAAGACACGACGGTGGCGTCGATGGTTAGGAGCACGAATGGAATCAGCAGTCTTTCAGCGCGCGTCCCGAGTTGGCTTCACGAACGCAGAATTTCGCGACTACGTCTCGCGATTCCATCCGAAAGTTCTGAAGAAGGCAATCTTAATCCCGAATTCGGCGGAATGCGCCGAGTTCGATTCGGCCGAGTTCAAGAAACGAGAGGGTGCCGCCTTTGTCGTTGCCCACATAGGGAGCCTATATGGGCTACGGGAGCCTGGGCAACTCTTCCACGCACTGTCCCAATTCTCACAGAGCCACCCAAATATCGTCGTCAAACTCCAACTTATCGGGACCTGGAAAAGGACTGGACTAGACGATAAGTGCGACTTGGATGCGGGTGGAGTGGAAATTGAGGAAGTTGGAAGGGTTCCACGAGTTCAGGCCCTCCAATACATGTGTACCGCAGACGTTCTCGTTTTGATCGATCCGAGTCCGTTCGAGCCCGGAATATTCCTTCCTACAAAGCTCATCGAATACATCATGTCGGGGCGGCCGATCCTGGCCCTTTCAGTCCCTGGCCCAGTCAAGGACCTGATCACGCAACGTTTGGCGGGAATCGTTGTCCACTCCGACGACGTGAAGGGTATGGTGAGCGCCCTTGAGTCTCTCTATGCGGACGGAACTTGGATCCGGGGCCGTCATTCCCAAGTGCTCCCCGAATTCGAATCCGCAGCGGTTTCTCAAAAGCTAGCCGATGCCCTCACTGCGATTTCGAAATAGTCGTGCGCTCCCCCACTAGCGGCACGTCTTCATACCATGCTCGAAAAAGACCGCCGTCCATTGCCAACTTCACCGAGTTGGCCAGTAGCCCAGGACCGAACCACTGTTCCCAGGGAGCGACCGGAAGGGCGCCCCAGGCAGTGTTGTCTTTGTCGACGATGATTACTCGACCACCAGGTCTCGTAACCCTGCGAATCTCCTGAAGGGCCTGCTGAACGAACACAGCGTGCTCTAGCGCCTCGATGCATACCACGGCGTCGAAATAACCTTCTGGGTACGGCAGCCAGCTCATGGGCGCAGGGTGCGAGTGGACCCCCGCTGGAAGATACCGCAGTAGCTCGGGCGAAATGTCTGAAGCATAGAGTTCGCACCGAGGGTATCGGTGCTGGATGTGCCGCAGATATCGTCCCTTGCCGCAGCCGACCTCAAGGAGTCGCTTGCCATTTAGCTCCCCGAGGAGCCCGATTATTGTACGCACTCGCTCGTCCTCCGCGGCAATGAGCGCGGGGATCGCACTAGCCGTCCGCTGAAACCACGCTTGCTGCATACACGCACAAGCGTCGAGATAGAACTTTGGAGCCCACGAGATCTGTTCCTTCTCGAAGTAACCGGGTGCACCACCCGTCCAGCCCCCGTCTGGCTGTTGAGATTGCGCCATAGCCCGCAAAAGCCTCTCCCCCATCTCCCACTCGCCTAGACGGAAGTATATCTCGGCGAGTTGACTTGTGCCGGGCCAGGTGGCGCGACTCGGCAAGTGAGCCGCCTTTCTTGCTGCGTTTGGCAAGCCGATCTCGAAAAGCCCCGCCGCGATGTAACCAAGGAAATGGGAATTTGTTTGAACTTGAGAGCGCTGGATGTAGTACCGCTTGAGCCGCGTGAGACGCCGCGAATCCAAGGGGAGCCCGCGCTCAATCGCAATGACCTCCTCGAGAGGCCTGATTGCGTACAGCAAGATGGCTTCTGGAATGCCCACCCAGGAAGCAGCGTCACTTCGGGTCCATGCGCCCGTTTTCCCATCGATTTGCGACACCATCCATGACGCGGCTCGCAACGAGACCTTCCGGGCCTCGGGAATTTCCTGTTGCACCGCAAGTATCCCTCTGAGCACTTGCGCGGTATCAAATACTTGGGGTTCCCCGTCAATCCCGGGGAACGAGCCGTCTTCGCCTTGTTTACTTACTAGCCAGCGAGCCATCTTGGTCGCGAGACTGCGCTCACCACTCCGGAGGAACGTCGGGATCGAGTATCCCGTAACCTCGGGGTAAGGGTTGCGATTGATATTTGAAACGGAGAGACCGCCCTCGGGAGTCAACCTCTCTTTCATCCAGTTGAGGGCGAGGACCTGACTCAGCGCCGTTGGCATGTCGCATCCCGAGCGAGCCTTGGACCCTCAGTCTCCAAGAAAAAGGTTCCGTCAGATTTATCGCGGTAGAGAGCGGACCATCTGTTGAACGGCTGACAACTCTTCTCGACATTCCGCCGGCGGACGCCCAGGAGGCAACGTACTTAAGTCGCGTAATGATGCGAAGGCGCACTTATCGGCGGCGAGGCCTGTGAGAATAGCATTTGTCGCGTCCTCCGTGGGCACGACGACGGGTGGAATCGAGACCTCGGTCGCATCACTTGCATCCGAGCTATCGAAACGCCACGATGTCTCGCTGATCACAGGTCTTATGGGCGATCACCAGGCGACTTCTGAATTCCTCGGAATTCGGGTTGTAGCCCTCCCATTCATGCACCGGTTCGGCAAATCAACAAGAGTTGTTTCTTTGGTATGGCCTTCGGTCAATCCCTACCTGTTGGAATCGGGGAGCTTGGCAATCTCTTCCTCGATTTCACGATCCGCGCAGAGAGAGCTGCGCGAGTGTGACGTGCTTTCGACTCATACGAAATACGATGCCCTGTTTTTCTCTCGATTTGCAGCCCGACGTGGCAAGCCATCTGTCTTCCATATCCAGGGTTCAAAGTTCGGACCGATTTTCAGAATGCTTGATCGGACCACATCCTATGTCGCCGTCAGCCAGTCCTCGAGGCTCGAGCTAAGCAGAAAGTTCGGCATTCCGGTACGTCATGTCGTGTCGCCCGGCGTCAACTCTAGCTTACTCGATCTGACGCGCGAGGAGCATGACTACATTCTGTTTGTTGCGCGATTACAGCGTTCGAAGGGAACCCTTGAGGCGATACGGATATTTTCCGCGCTAGCACCGGAATTTCCGCATCTCGAGCTAGTCGTGGCTGGCGAGGGTCCGGGAATGACGGAAATGCAAATGGAAGCCAGACGATTGTCTCTCTCGCATAGGGTAACTTTCCTCGGAGCGGTGCCGCATCAACGGTTGTTCGGGTACTACTCGCAGGCGAAACTTCTCCTGTTCCCATCGCGATCCGAGGTGTATCCGCTCGTCCCACTCGAGGCAATGGCGGCTGCGTGTCCAGTTGTTGCAAGCGATATTCCTGGTGTCGCCGAAAGCACCGGTCGGGTTCCGATCCTTCTTCCGGTGGACGACACTGAAGGATGGATCAGGGCGTCAAGAGACTTGATAAACAACGCCAATGAGCGGACTCTTCAAGGCCAACTTGGTCGAGAGTGGGCACGGGCTCGGACATGGAACCTCGTTGCTCGCGACTACGAAAGAATCCTTGGAGAGGTATGCGACTCGGCCCGAAGCCTCAAGACAAGATCTCCCTGAAGTCGCGTCGAATTCGTTGAGCGGTACCACGCAGCGACCAAGACGGACGGTTCCCGAACCACGTTTCCTGGAGCATCCCAATGCCGAGATCAACCGCGCTCGACCTCCAGATCGCTTCGAGATCCATCTTGTAGTAGCGACGCAATCGCCACATGTCGGTTTCCCTTCGCAGGACCCTGGAAACCCGTGACAACATCGAGTACCGCTTGTAGAAGACATCCTCGGAATCGCGCACTCCCGAGGGCTTCAGATTTTCGCCCATCAGCACAGGAGTCCACTTCATCCTCCCGAGTTCCCAAATCCTCATCCAGAGATCCAAGTCTTCGGCATAGTTCAAATCTCGTGTGCCGCCAACTTGAAACCACAGGGAACGGGGATAGAGCCCTGCGTAGATCGCCTGAAGAGCGATGTCCCGACTCCGAAACTCCTTGAGATAGAGTCTGACGAAGGCTCCAAGAGACGGGCGATAGACTGTGTCCGCATCGACACACAAGATGGTCGGTGCCTTAGAAGCAGAGGCGGCCAAACGACGTCCGATGCCACGTGAACACCTCCGGGCAATCACCTTGAAACCTGGGAATGAATGCGCAAGCCTCGAAAGAATCTCAGCCGTGCCGTCAGAGGACCTGTTGTCTACGACAACGTACTCAAACGAAATCCCGGCAAGCGCGTTGCACACAGACGAGAAGTGGCGTTCAATCGCGTGCGCGATGTTGTAGCTGGTCGTACAGACGCTCAGTATTAGGGATTCGGACGGATCCGTCCCTTCCGCATCGAGACCTGTCAAGGGAGCAGCTCCTGGAAGAGCGCGTACAGTCTCCGTCGCCGGTCGGAAATCGGGAAGTGGTTGTCAATCCAATCTCGCGCTTCTGTCGACCCTTCACGAGCGAGACCTTTCCTGACTGCCTGTTCCGCCTCGTCTACATCGCCATAGGGCACTGGGGTAGTCACATCGCCGACCACTTCAGGCAGAGCCCCGCGGTTCGTCACGACTGGCTGGCAGCCGCGGGACATGGCCTCGGCGAGTGCGCAGCCAAACGACTCGACATACGAGAGCTGGGCGTAGACTTTCGATCGCCCAAATAGCTCAAGGAGACGGTCGTGTGGCATCCAGCCCCGAACGTGAAGGTTCGGAGGGATTGCAGGACCAAAGCGCCCTGGGTCTTCGTCGATCCTGCCGATGATATGGAACGATGCATCCGGAATTCTTCTCGCGACCTCCAGGAACGTATCCAACCCCTTCAGCCTCCAAGTACTTCGCCGTACGTTCGCGACTGTAACCACTGTCTCTTCGCGCTTAGTGACTTGAGGTGATGGAGCCGAGGGAAAACCGTGATAAATCACCCTTACATTTGCCGAGGGACACCAATAGAGGACTCTGCCCTTCGTGAAATTCGAGACCGAAAGCACGCGTGTGGCGTTGGCGAGAGCAAAGCGAGTCCTTTGCCTCCGCACTCCGCGAGTCATGGCGCCGTAGCCAAGTTCTGGTATAGATTCCACATCGTACCCTCCCGCGACCAAAGCCGTGGGTATTCCACGGAACATGCCGATGCGGACCATCGGGTAAGCATAGCCCAAGGCGAACCAAGCAAACGCAAGACGGCATCTTCTGAGTTCTAAGAGAAGATCAGCTCGGTTTCGGCGCTTGTCATATTGCAGGGTCGCGATGGAATACCTCTCCCGCAAGAGCTGTATGTCCCGCTCTATGAAGCTTGACAGCGAGGGGTAAACCACGAGAATATCAGTTTTCTCCAAGCTACTCGACTCCGAAGACGACGGTCCTTCTATCAATAGCCTGTTTGTCTATCCGCACGTGCAAGCCGGCGATGAACTGCCGGGTGGACGGCATGAAATCGATGAGACGATTCTCGTCTTTGAGAACAGTTTAGTCACCCTTTTGACAGGCGGGGTGTTGGTTTGAAACCCGACATGCGGCTGGCCTTCCTCGCACCAGACATAGACCTAACAGGGCTGAGCGGCGATGTCGCCCATGTTCTGGACCTAACTCACAGCCTATCCAGGGCGGGTTGCATGATTGACCTTATCGTGGGAACTCCAATGGCCGAGCCCCTTCCGGCGAACGTACGGTTACGCGTGGTACGCACACGTAGCACGTTTCTTGAAGGTCTCTACTTGTATTGGGCCCTCCGACATGAGCGCCCAGACGTAATTTATGAAAGACGGAACTCTCCCAAGCTCTCGGCGATGCTCAGCCTTCTCCTCCGACGGCCGTACTTCGTTGAGATTAATGGTCTCGCTGACGAGGAGAAACATCTGCTCAGGCAGGGCGAGAGTGCGGCGGACAGCCTCTTGCAGAAAGTGAAAAGACGTCTTCGGGGAATGTTACTCGGCCATGCACGCGGAATCATTGCCGTGACAGAGGGATTGAAGGAGAGGTTGATTGCGGAACATGGAATCCCTGCGAAACAAATCCTCGTGATACGGAACGGAGTCGATCTTTCCCTCTTCAAGATGACACCAGCCCAAACCGCTCGCTCGGCGCTCGGACTTCCGCAGGATCGGCAGTACGTCGTTTTCGTTGGGAATCTGGTCGAGTGGCATGGAGTGCATACGCTGGTAACGGCAATGGCCAGAGTCGTTCAGCGCAACCCGAACGTGACGCTTCTCATAGTCGGAGACGGACCCGAGCGAAGTCGCTTGGAGATACAGGTAGCCAAGTTGCAGCTGGAAGACCGCGTAGTCTTTGCAGGATGGGTCAAGCGTGAGTCGGTGCCGACTTGGATCGCAGCTGCGGATATTTGCACGCTAACCCTCACGATCGCAAGGAACGCTTCGATAGGCTCATCAGCCCTGAAGCTCGGAGAGTACCTTGCTTGCGGACGTGCGGTCGTGGCAACGAACCTGCCTGGGGCTGGTCCGTTCGTCGAGAGTCATGGGGTGGGGCTGGGGTTTCGGGGAGACGACCCCATAGACCTCTCGGCGCGGATTTTCGAGCTGCTCGAAGACCCGAAAAGGAGAATGGACATGGGGCATCGCGCAAGAGAACTGGCGGAGCGAGAATTGTCGTGGGAAAGAGTTTCAACGACCCTTCTCAATCACTTTGAGGCTACCAAAGAACGAGCGCCGATACCATGAGGCGAGGAGCCGATGGGGCTGCGCGGAGAGGTGGTTTGACCGTCTGTTTCACTTTGCCATATCCATCGGCGAAGGTGACCGGGGTCTCAAGATTCGTGGGGGATCTTACTCGGGAGCTCCTGAAATCCGATGTCCGCTCGATCGTAATCGCTCCCGGCGACCAAATTGAGAACCAAGATGTTAATCGGATAAGGGTTAGGGGACATTTCTTGCTGAATCTTCAGCTAGGTGCCGGGACGTTCATGAAGATGACCCGGCTACGACGGCGTTATCAGGTGGTACATGCGCAGCATACTCATTTCCAATCCCTTGTTGCCTGTTTCTTGGCGAAATTGTTTGGCAATGCGTCGGTGTTGACGCTGCACGGCAACGTGCCGCACCCTGTTGGTAGAACCCGTAGATTTGTCCACTTGCTGACAGAAGCCCTCGTGGTGCGACTCGCAACCAGGGTCGTGGCAGTTAGTTCGTACGTCGCCGAGACCTTCTCGCGATACCGCTCCGATATCGAGGTCATCGAGAATGGAGTCGATGTTGAGGTCTTCAAGCCCAACGATACAACGCGCGATCGAGTTCGGACCCAACTGGGTTTCGGATCGGAAGTCGTCTTCCTATACGCTGGTCGATGGGCCAGATCAAAAGGTGTGGATCAACTGGTCCAAGTGGCCCATTCAAAAGGTCTGAATTCCGGGAGCTTCGTACTGCTCCTGATTGGGGAGTCTGATCCGTCGGAGAGCGGCCTCTCAGACTCCATGAACAACCTCAATGAGGGTTCGCGAATCCGAATTCTAGGCCGGGTGGTTGAATCGCTGCCGGACATCCTAAACGCCGCTGATGTCTTCGTTCTCCCATCACTCTATGAAGGCATGCCAATGGGCTTCTTAGAAGCGATGGCCTCTGGGCTCCCGGTGCTGGCTAGCGACATTCCGGTTAACCGAATGCTCGTCGACCGAGCGGGTTGCGGGTGGACGTTTCGAGCAGGAGACGCGAACGACTTGGAGAGGGCAATGCTTGCGATCCTCAACGAGCCGATTCCGAGGCTGATGTCGGTGAATGCCCGAGCGGCCGCGCTGCGCTTCCACGCATTGGAAGAGGAGTGTCGACGCTACTTGGCGATTTATTCCAAACTCGGCGTGGCACCCTGAAAAGGTCTCGAGAGCGCCGGAAGGCACTATCGGCCGGTTATATCCGTCTTGAGCGCGAAATCGCTCTCGACAGTTCCCGATCCCCGGAGAAATCGCCGAGTCGCCAGTCAGCGGAGGCTCAGAAGCTACTTAGTCCCATAGATTGACGACACTACATTCAGGCGACTGTCCCAAGTAAAGAGCCGCGCGACGGTATCAAGAGCAGTGCGGCCCAGGCGGCCCCGAATTTCGGGATCCTGCGTGAGATTGCACACCACTTCTGCTATTCGTTTTGGTCCCCCGCCAAGAAGGATCCCATTCTCTCCGTCTATGAGCTCGGGGATGCCGCCGGTAGGTGAGGCGACAATGCATTTTCCAAGGGACATCGCCTCAAGAATGGCTATCCCGAAACTTTCCTGGTATGAAATATGACAGTATATGTCTGCGTTCGCCAGGGCATTCTTGGGTTCCGAAACGAAGCCTGGTAGAACGACTCTATCCCCCAGGCCTGCGGCGGCTCTGGCCACGAGGGGTCTGAACCTCCCGTCGCCGAGAATGACGAGTTTGGCCATTGGGAAGGTCCTCAAGATTTCATCCATCGCACGGATTAGGTCAAGGACCCCCGCCACCTTGCCCGCATATTCCAGGGGTCCTGCGAACATGAGAATTGGATGTGCGCCCGTCAGTCCGTTGTCCAAAGCCCACTGACGCGCCTTTTCCAAATGAACCGGTTGGATGTCAGTAGAAGGAATCAAGAGCCTGAGATCACCGTCGAGACGAAGCCGTTCTCGAACCTCGGCGAGCTGCGTCGCACTCACGAACGTCGTAATGTCCGTGTTCCGCAGGAGCCTTTTGAATCGACGTTTGCGCCGCGGGACTACTGTGGTGTGGAAAGAAAATACAAGACGAGGCCCAGGAAATCGGGTAACGTACTGAACGCCGGCTGCCAACGTGTACCAATGCGAGTGCGCGTGGATAACCTGGGGCGAAAAATCCATCAAGCGGCGATACGCATTCCGACGGAACACCGAGCCTTTTCCCAAATTGCCTCGACCTGGAATGTCCCCTCCCCCTTCGCCGGTGAAAATCGCGACCTCGTGGGCGTTTCGCTCAAGGAGCCGCGCAAGTCCGTCGACGAACGTCGATATTCCGCCCGGGACAGGGTGGGCGTAAGGCGTCAATAATGCGACCCGGCTCACGGAGGCCCTCCCACATACCACAGCGTTTGACCTCCGATCTCGAAAACTTTGTAGCGTGTGGCATGGACACCGATGATGTACGGGGAAGAATAGGTGTTCCCGTACGCGGTGTAGCCGCCCCACGTTCCCCAGTCTTCTGCAAGGTATCGCGGGTGGTAGACTTCGAGAAGGTTTTGGGGGACCGCGTCAGGAGGACTTCCCAGAATATTCGCCCAGTCCGCCTCGGCCTGGACGTCCCTGAGGACGAAAGGCGAATCGTCCTCGAGCGTTAGTGACGAAATCGGGAGTTGGTATATATGGAGTTGAGAGCTATTGACAAACCGGAAGATCAGGAGTTCGGGGCTCTGGAACGCCGTTGTCGCCCCGCCGACCGGGAGGTACGGGTGGGCGGATACCATGAAGAGTTCGCTCCCGAGGATCCCATCATTTGACACGATTGTCCCGTCCGTCCTATGGAGCACATACAGGCCGTGTGTATACGACGCGTCGTCTGCATACGCTTCCAACTCGAGGTTTATTCCGACGACAAGATATGATGACACAATCGTGATGGCGACGGCCGTTGCGACGACCGCGGTCCGCAACGATCGCCTCCGCAATCGAAGGACGAGCCACCACAGTCCCATTCCGATGAAGATCGCAGTCAATGAGATGATGTAATAACCGGTGTATTGACGCAGGCTAAGAGTCGGGATCAAGACCAAGAGGATCATGAGCAGGAACGGTTCGCGGAAATCCTTGCCCCGGAGTCGATACACGACGACGACGCCGAGCGGGACGAGAGCAACCAGGAAGCCCACGCTGCGGGCGAGGCTCACGGCCAAGTTCGACAGTTGGAGGACAATCCCTGATCCGAACTCAAGCCGACCAGTGGTATAGTTCTCCAGGACTCCGACAATCAGCAGGACCGATGAAACAAGGAAAAAGGAGGCAAGCAGCGCGATATTCGAAGCGCGCCGGAACGGCCGGCTGAGGACGCGGCTCCCATACCGAATTCGAAGCGTCTGTGAGAAAACCATCAGGATGGCCGTGAGAATGTAACCGATGGCGACGGCGGCCATGAGGGCCGTCAGTCGGTGGGCGGACATCATCAACAGGAGCGTTGTAATGATGAAACCAAACCAGCGGGGGTTGCGCGTGGCGTACCATCTGAGAAGGAGGAGCAAGAACAACGGCACGAGCGCCGCAAACAATGTCCGAGTCGGAACCGCCCATAGCAGGTCGATTACGAATCGCGGGGCAAGACTAAAGAGTGCCGCCACGAGCACCGCGAGGCCCTCATCCCGCCGAACCGCCATCGAAAGAAAGAACGCAGCCATCATGCCGATTGCAACAATCATCCAGTCAAGCATGATAATCGCCGCTTCAATCGGGGTGCCGCTGACTTGGGAAAGGCCTCCGAGCAGGAACACGCTCCCAGAAGGCTGGCTCAGCGGGTAGAGTCCCAAGTAGCTCAGGGGGTTCAGAATCCAGCTCGCGTACCCGTTGTCGACCAGCGACCGAGTCATCCCGTGGAAGATGAACCCGTCGAAACCGGCTTCGTGTGGAAGCCACGGATACCGCAGGACGAAGTTGAGTGCAAGCAACGAAAGGAGCAATGAATATGTTGTCCGTTTGGGGATACGCACCGCTTCACCCCGCTGTGCCGTCGACGACGATCTCGGAGGGGACGGTCATGCGGGCCTGCATCCCCCTTTGTCGGCATGCGCTGAAGAGATGCTCGAAGTTCCGGAGCACATGACTGGCATCAAACACGCGCGAGAACCCCAAGAGTTCCTCTGGGTGGAAGTAGCAAACGAACGGCACTGACCATGGTGGTTTTGAAAAGCCATTGCCTACCAGCACTGGATGCTTCGCGAGATTCGCGAAGTCTCGTAGAGGCCGACCGCGAAGCGCCCGGCGAATGTTACGAACGCGACCTGTCGGGAACGTCCAGTTGGGGATCTCGACGATAGAACGACCCCGCCTACCCGCGGGCCTCTGGTAGTCGGTCGGATTTGGCCGATAAGGCTCCTGTGGACTCCGCTCCCAATCGAAGCATCCAAGAGGAAGGTCACTCCTCGGAATCGCCCCCGCATACGACATCCCCGGCAGGGCGGAGAGGTCTGCGACGACCCCAAGCTCCTCGAAAATTCGAACCGTGTCGTTCGTGTGAAAGGTCCATCCCGATTTCGCGGCGTGAATTCTAAAGTGGCGCGCGAGCGCAGCGTGGCCGTCGCGCAGACACGAAGCCATCCAATCGACGTCGCGTGTCTCCTGATACCAAACGCGATGTTTCTCAGAGTAGCGCCAAAGATGAGGGTGCCAACCCACCTCGTCGCCAGCGGCGAGACGTTCGCGCCAGAGTGACTCGAACTCCGTTGCGACGAAGGCCGTATCATCGCAAAGCGCGGCCATTTGTTCGTCGGCGCGAAGTAGCCAGGTGAATCGGATAGGTTGACCGAACTCGTCCCTAAGATCTTTCGTAAGTTCGAGGAGACGAGGGATTCCCACTCTCAATCCACGCCAGGAAACGCCACCAGTGTACGGCACACCGGACCCGTCCAGAGCGCGCCAGTCGGGATCAACATCGACAACCACAAGGATCGGGAGGACTCGCGCCCCCAGGGACCGGACCGGGGGAACGAAGCTCATGTGAGTTCCTCCTGGATGCATCTCGAGTCCAACACCTCACCTATGCCGAAAGGCGTTGCGAAGAGCGACGGCCTTGCGTGCGAGGGCGGTCACTCGCCTGCCAGTGCTGGTCTCAGTCCGAATCCCGCCGAACGATGCTTTGAAACTGTGAATCCCGGCATACGTCGAATCCAACGGGTCGGTTCCTCCCAGGTCGTAGAATTGAAATCGGTGGTCGCGGGCCCAGCGGATCGCCGCGACTTGAAGCGCGTTCCCGGCGCTCGTGCGGTATCCTTCCGGGAGCGATCCTCCCTTCCACCATACTAACTTCGCACCATATCCGAGGACCGACACCGCGGAGACGACATGGCCTCGTACCCGGGCGACGAAGCATCGCTGCGACCCAACGCTCTCGAATTCGCGATGTAAGGCGAGAGAATATGCGCGTGGCGGGACAACAAAGTCACGTTCGCGCGCCGCTGCCTCTACCACATCGTAGGCCTCGTTCATGCGATCGGGGTCAGCAACCTCTTCGACCGTTACCCCAAGCCGCTCGGCCCGGCGAGCGGCATGCCGAGCTCGCTTGTCCATCGACGCGAGGATGGCCTCGAACGGTCGGTCAAGAAGGATTTGGAAGCTGAATGACGCCGACCACGCGAGCCCATCGACATCGAGCGGGGTCGGGGAGAACACCTGCACAAGCTGTGGCCGTATCCTAGTCAGAACGGCCTCGAGGCATTTCAAGGCCGCCTCCTCCTCGCCGGACTGCCACGCGACGCCTGCACCACTTGTCGAGCCGCACAGGAACTTGCGAAGTCCGAACCGTGAGCGGATAGTCCCCTGGAGTATCGCAGCGGGCTTTCCACCCCGACGGGCGATCACGCGGATGCCTTTCGCGTATCCAGAACTCTCCGCCGCGCGCGTCCAGGCGGGGATCAGCGTGAAGTCGACGGCTCGCCCCGTCTTGTCTTCAAATTCGCGCAAGTCTTGGTCCGAATAGTCCCTCGCGATCTCGAAACTCACGAACTCGCCTCCTCGTAGACCCGAACCATTTGAGTGGCGACGTGGTCCCACCCGAATGGCTCCACCGAGGCACGGCATGCCTGTCGCATGCGATCGGAGCCGTCGACCGCCTTACCGACCCCCTGGGCAAAATCTTGAGTGGACGCAGTGGTGAGGAACCCGTTGACTCCATCCCGGATTATCCCGGCGAGCCCACCAACCTGGGTGGCGACCACGGGAGTGCCGCACGCCAGCGATTCCAGGCAGACGCTGGGCATAGCCTCCCGATGGGACGGGAGAACCAAGCACTCAGCTGCGTTGAGCACGAGCGGAATGCGTGAATGCTCAACCGAGCCGAGAAAATGAATTCCGAGTCGTGGGAATGAGGCGTTCTCGATTAGGCCTCGCAGCGGCCCGTCTCCCGCGACGACCAACTGGCCAACACCGCTGGCAGCGACTGCCTCCAGGACCACCGGGAGATTCTTTTCAGGGGCGAGCCTGCCGACGAAAGCGGCCGTCGACACATCAGGGAGGCCCAGCGCTTGACGGGCCTCTGGGCGTAGCATCATTCGGAAACGGTCCAGGTCCACGCCGGCCGGGACGGTGGCAATTCGACGTGTAACCGCGGGGTATGTTTCCGTAAGCTCTCGACGTGTCACCGGATCCAGCACCACGATGCGGTCGGCAGATCGAATGCCGGTGCGCTCCAACACCCTGAACCCGGCGGCTGCCATCCACCCGTGTCGTTCGCGGATTCCGGCGTAGCTCATCCCGTGGATCGTCAGAATGCGCGCACGGACGCCATTCATAAGCAAGAGGGCGGCGAGATCGTCCGGGCGCTGCGCATGAACGATCGCGTCCTCGAGAGGCAATGTGTTCCCATGGATCACAAGGGCTCGCTCGAACAAGGCCGTAGAAGGATTGGCTTCCCGACACACGGACAGGAAACGATACGACAGACCGTCAGCCGACACTCGGCCCGCACCAATCACGCTCACATCGTGTCCGAGCCGGCGCAGGGAATCCGCAAGACCAACGACGTAACTCCGAATTCCGCTCGCTCGCGGCGACCATGGGTTCACTCCAGCGACGAGCGCCACGTCCATCAGCCGCCTCCCGACGAAAGAAGTCTGGCATAGACGTCGCGCAAGCGTTTCTCCATGATGTCCCAATGACATTCAGCGAGTACGACAGATCCTTGCTCCGCGAGCCGACGCGCGTCATTCGGATGCTCTAGAAGAAACCGGATCTTCTCGCGCAAGTCCCCCGGGTTCCCCGGCTCGTAGTATAAGGCCGCATCACCGAAGAGGGATTCCAACGTCGACAGCCGAGCGAGGATGAGTGGCTTACCCGCCGCAGAGTATTCAAACACCTTGTTCGGAATCGCGAGTTCAGTAAGTGGGTTCCGTTGGTATGTAACGACGCCGATGTCGCTCAAAGAGAGGTAGGATTGAACCTCATCTGGAGCCAGCCGAGGACCGAGAAAGAAATCCGACAAGCCTTCCTGTTCCGCCAGATTTTGGAGATAGGTGCGGTACTCGGTGCTACCGTACCCGAACATGATGACTCGAAGAGGTGGGTCCGTTCGAAGTCCTGCGACCGCACGGATGAGGATTCCGAGATCCCGCTCCTCATTGAGGCCGCCTACATACACGATTGCAGAGTGGCCGTCCAAACCGAGATTGGTCCTGAGAACTTCGGGGTCGATCGGGCGAGTTCGGAAGCTGCGCGGGGAATTCATTACGACGGTAATCTTCGACGCGGGTGTCCCGCGCCGAACGAGCAAGTCCATAATGGGGTCGCTTGGCGTCAGGACGGCGTCGGCAAACGCACAGCTCATCCATTCAAGCGCCCTGGCGAGAGTGGCGAGCAAGCTGTGCGCCGAGCTGCGAAAGCGGGCCCGGACAATCTCTGGCATCGCCTCATGGAGATCGAGGACCACCCTGGAACCAGCGAGCTTCGCAGTCGCTGCCGAGACGACAAGAAAGTCGGGGAGCGAGTGCACATGAACCACATCGACCCGATTGTGAACGCGAATGCGCAGCACAAGCAAGGCGGCGGCCATGAGAAAGATTGCATACTGGTAGGCGTAGCGCGCACGACCGCCTCGAACCGCTCCCAGTGGGAGCCGGTGGACCGCAACGCCCCCTAGACTCTCCCTACGCGCTTGGCCACGCTCTTGCAGGGCGACCACGTCGACATCGAAGCCCCAGTCTCGTTGCGCCTCCACGACGCGCCGAACACGAGGATCGAAGGGGTAGGTGGAATACACGACATGGACCGCCCGAACGGCGCGGCCAAACCCACGGGCATCCAACGTCATCCCGGCCACCCTCACGGGGGGAGAGTCGCGGCCACCCAGGCGAGGAGTGCTACGACGATCCCCGCCTCGATCCCCCACAGGATCGCCACCACTTGCCATTCCTTCAGACGCCGACCGCGAATGAGTAGATGTGTCAATGATTCGATTCTCCCCGGATAGGAGAGGCGTCCGTCTGACTCCACGTACGCGAAATTCTCGGCGCGAAACCGGCCGCGCGCTTTCAGCGCGAATTCGACGATCATCGGAATAAAGAGGATGAGTCCGAAGAGCTTGAACGAGGGCTGCGAGATTATCGCGGCACACGCGATGGCAGCACCTACCGTGAGGGTCATCGAGTCTCCCGGGAAGAGCCGTGCCGGGTAACGATTGTACCACAAGAATGCGACGAGGGAACCGATGAGCGGAACCAGGAGAAAGAGCCCCTCGATGGCGCCTAGAAGGTAGGCAAGAATGATGAGCCCTGCGGACATGATGATCCCGAGGCCGGCGCCCAAGCCATTGTACCCCTCCAGCATGTTCGACGCGTTCGCCGCGCAGGTAACCCCGAGGGGGACGAACACAATCATCAGCGCGCCAACATCCAATCCGAGCAGCCCCGTGGCCCGAGAGTAGAAAACCACAATTCCTAGCGGCACGCTCGCGAGGAATGGGAGGATTGCTTTGTATCGCTGCGGAATGGTGAAGAGATCGTCCAGGATCCCGACGAAACCCGAGCCGAGGATGGCGAGCATTGACGCGTTGAAGATCGGGGCTGCGATCGTCGAACTTGCGAAAGTGGCAAGGTAGGTCACTCCAAGATAGAACCCGAGCACGACGGCCACCCCACCCATCTCCGCGATGCGCGGGGAGTGGGGCTTGTGGATGTCGATGCCGACGATCGTGGACCCTTTCAGCGATCGAATATGCCACGCGGCGAACAGGAACGTAGCTGTGAAGGACAGGACTCCCGCTACAGCTAGGTCGACAGACGTCAATGCGCGCGCCCATCCCGGACGACGCTATTTATCCATTTCTTAGATAGTCTCGCAAGTGAGAACGCGTTAGACGCGAAAACCCCCGGGCTTATCATCCACGATAATCTCCGAGCAAGCTTAATACCCGGCTTCGGGAACCCGAACACAATGCACGCCGGAAAGATCCGAACCGCGAACATTCCCGCGTTCCAGCTCAGCCCACGAGACACCGTCATCCTCGCGAGCCTGCTTGGTCTCACGGCGTATGTGCTGGGCTTCTTGGTCGGGCTAACGGCCTGATTGAATCGCCCTCGCCCTCTCCGACGGTTCTGCGGGAACTCTCTTATCGGCGAAGGTGCTTCGCCCCGGCCAATATGTCAATCCACCCGACCGCGGTCGTGGAACCTGGGGCACAGGTTGCCGAAGACGCCCGGGTGTGGCATTGGGTGCATATCCGGTCGGGAGCGAAGGTTGGACCGAGGACGGTGCTCGGCAAAGATGTCTTCATTGACACTGATGTTTCGGTCGGCGCCGACTGCAAGATCCAGAACTTTGCCACCCTCTACCGGGGAGTGACCCTGGGCAACCGCGTCTTCGTTGGCCCGCACGCGTGCTTCACGAACGACCTGTATCCACGGGCAGTCAGCCCCGACTGGCAGGTCGTTCCGACGAAGGTCGACGACGGCGCCTCGATCGGAGCGAACACTACAATCCTCTGCGGGATCACAATTGGCCGGAACGCCATGGTAGCCGCCGGCGCCGTCGTCACGAAAGACGTGCCGCCACACGCCCTTGTCGCGGGAATCCCGGCGAGAGTCATCGGCTGGGTGTGCGAGTGCGGCCGGCCTCTCGACCGGACAATGCGTTGCGCGCACGACGGCCGAGCATTCCCACAGATGAGGCCGAGAGGGAGGCACCGCTCATCGCGGCGCACTTGAGTCCCCAAGCTTGATTCGGTGGTCCACCGCCAAGCTTATCGATGGACTCGGGTTCGCTCTCCCGTGGCCTGGTCCCCCACGCAGGCGTCGCAATATGAACTTACTCGACGGGACTTGGAGGCGGGCTCGTACGACGCCCATTACACACTTCAACACGGTTCGTGGTTCCCGCAAGTCGAGCGGTTGGCGGTACTCGATAACCTGGACTTACGTCCGACCGATGTACTGGTTGACTTGGGCTGTGGAACAGGAAGAATCACGATGGCTTTGGCGTCGCTCTGCAAACACGTCATCGCGATTGACCGGTCGTCTCGGAGCCTGGAGATCCTCAACGCCCGGATCCGCGATAGATCGCTGACCAACGTCACCATCGTCAAGGCAGACGCGACGCTGCCATTGCCCGAACGAGTCCGTGCCACTCGAGTAGTCTCTGTACAACTCCTCCAGCACATTCCGACCATGGCGGGACGCCGAGGAACGATGGAAAACATCGGCAGAATCCTCCTGCCTGGCGGTCGCTGTGTCATCGTCAACGAGGTACATGGCCTCGCTAGGAGAATCAGAGGTAAGCCTCGGCAGATCGACACTCCGAATCAATTGTACTTTCATCCGTTCACAATTCCTGAGATACTCGAGCTGATGCGCATTGCGGGATTGACCCCAAGCCGTCCACGGGGTTGCGGAACACTGTACTGGACCCGCTACGCTGTTGCCCCTCAGCTTCTAGTCCGAGTGGACCTTATGATATCGCGAGTTCCCGGAGCCGCATGGGTTGCAAAGTTCGCGGCGCTAGCAGGATGGAAGGCCCAAGAGATCGGAGCGGGGTCCACTCTTCCGCAGGTTTACGATGATGAGGTCCCAACCGGATCGCTCTCCAACTCCGATTCGCGTCCATGAGTACCGGCGAGCCACCGTTTTTTGAAGTCTCCTGTGCGAAGCCTGCAATCCTGCTTCCCTTCGTCGCGAGCGAGCCGCGAACTTTGATTATCCCGAAACCGTTCGCGCCTGCGTGATCCCGATCGCCCGCCCGATCCTCGGGGAGGACGAGCTCGCCGCGGTCAAGGACGTCCTGGCGTCCGGCATGCTCGCCCAAGGCGCCAAGGTCAAGGCCTTCGAGGAGGCGTTCGCCCGGGACCTCGGGCGGAAGCACGGGATCGCGGTCTCGAACGGCACGGCCGCGCTGCACGTCGCCCTCCTTGCGCACGGCCTCAAGGCCGGCGCGGAGGTCGTCATCCCGCCGCTCACGTTCTTCGCCACCGCCTCGACGGTCGTCCTGTGCGGCGCGAAGCCCGTCTTCGCCGACGTCGATCGGACGTCGTACAACATGGACCCCTCGAAGGCCTCGGCCGCCTTCACCCGTCGGACCGCGGCGGTCATGCCGGTCCACTTGTACGGCCAGACCGCGGAGATGGAGCCGATCCTCGAGGCGGCGAAGGAGCGCGGCATCGCGGTCATCGAGGACGCCGCCCAGGCCCACGGTGCCGAGTACCACGGCAAGAAGGCCGGCAACCTCGGCGACACCGCCTGCTTCTCCTTCTACGCGACGAAGAACATGACGACGGGCGAGGGGGGCATGATCGTCACGGACGACGATGCCATCGCGACGAGGGCCCGCCTCCTGCGAGACCACGGGCAGACGTCGAAGTACGAGCACGTGCTCGTCGGGTTCAACTACCGCATGACGGAGATCGCGGCGGCGATCGGCCTCGTGCAGCTCAAGCGGCTGGACGCGTGGGTCAAAGCCCGCCGGGCGAACGCCCGCGAGCTGACGAAAGCCCTCGACGGGATCGATGGGCTCGTGCCGCCGGCGGAAGGCAACTGGATGGTCCACGCGTACTACCAGTACGTCGTCCGGCGGGAGGACGCCTTCCCGCTCGACCGGGACGAGATCGTCCGCGCGCTCACGGACGAAGGCATCGGTTGCCGGCCGTCGTACCCCATGCCGCTCTACCGCCAGAAGGCGTTGCGCGACCTAAGGATCCACGGACGATGCCCCGTCACGGAGGACCTCACGCCCCGGCTATTCGAGCTGCCCGTCCATCCCGGCGTCGGGCCGGCCGACCTCGAGCGGATCGTCGCGGCGGTCGAGGGCCTCTCGCCGCCGTCGTGAGCCGCGGCCGTGGGTGCGCAGGTTCAAATAACCGCGGGACGTCGAGCGGACCGTGACGAGTCACTCGTTGCGTCAAGACCCCGCGTTCTGGATCGTCCTCGCGGTCGCGCTGTTGATCCTCACGCCGCTCACGTTGTGGTTCGGCGTCTGGGGCGCGATCGTCGGTCCCCGTCCGGCGTTCGAGGCGGGCTGGACGCTCCGAGGGGCCTTCGTCCTCGGCCTCGCGGCCCTCGCCCTCGTCTTCGTCGCGAAAGCCGTCTCGATGACGCCGACGCCCGTTTCGACGGCCGGCATGCCGCCAGCAAGCGAGCCTCGGACGATCCTCGACGCGCGATACGCGAAGGGTGAAATCACGCGCGACGAATACCTGCGGATGCGCGCGGACCTCGAGAGCCCGCCGCACTAGGGTGGGCACATCGAGCCCAAGGAATTCGCTCGCATCCTGCATGATGCCGTGGAGCAGGAGCGGTCCCTGAAGTGGGACGAGGCCGCGTCCGCGTACGACGGGCTGGTCGCGCGCCTGCGGGCCGACGGCGGTAAGGAAGCAGGCGCGATGCGGGCCATCGCACTCCTGCGGCGGGGGAACGCCCTCATGGAACTCCGCCGATGGGACGACGCCCGCGCGTGCCTCGACGAGGCGCTGCACGAGGCGAAAGGCAGCCGCGATCCCGACGTCGTGGCGCAGGCGCTCCTCGCCGCCGGCGTGTTCGCCGCGAACCGCGACGATCCCACGCGGGCGGAGGCGTTCCTCCTGGAGGCGCTCGATCGGTTCCACCGCACGGATGACCGGGCGTCCGTCCAAGGCCGCGGATGGGCGTTCCTGAACCTCGCGACCGTGTACGGAAGGACGGGCCGGCTCGACCTCGCGTTCGTCACGTTCACGAAGGCGCAGGACGTCCTCGGCGCGGCGGGCGACTGGGCCGGCGTCGCGGCCGCGTGGGAGGCGCAAGCCCAGCTCCGGCGGGCGATCCACGACGAGGACC
>WNGA01008416.1_pt1 | contig 24879 bp, 22 predicted proteins | sample 5400061 | NCBI WGS metagenome assembly WNGA01 (sample SAMN13153366, study PRJNA577476) | soil metagenome | isolation source: 100 cm soil or saprolite under grassland replicate 2 | place: USA:California | collected 2016-06-15 | reverse complement strand
TAGCGGTAAATTTTTTTCAGTGTCTGCCACCTTTAATAGTTGTAATACAGAGGGGGGACTCGTAAAAGTTATTGCATGAACTGCGCCGTTCAATACGTCCTTTATGAGTTTTGAAATCGACTTGATTTTTGGCTTTTCATGTTGGTAACCCATCTCCTTCAAAATCGTGTCCGCCGTCTCATCCAAATATGAAGAATAGGTGAATAACGGCAATTCTAGGACGCTCGATCCTTGCGATTCCAATTCAGTTTTCAAGTTTTTGGAACCACTGGCATTGCCTATAATGGCGATTCTTTTTTGTTTCATATCTTTTACTTTCAACATGTCCAATATTCCCTTTGCAGTATTGTCATTGGGTAAAAGATCAGTCCGGATTCCGAGTGTACGAAGAACAGCTGAGGGCTTGTCACTCCTTGATATCACGATAGATTTACGAATTGCCGTAACGAGCTCATCCTTTGTATTCAAATTGGAAGCAATCCTGAAAAGATAATGAATACTTGGTCCTGTCATAAATATGAAAAAGTCCAGCGACGTATTAAGGACGGTATTAACGAATTTCTCAATTTCATTCTTGCTGGTTCCAGCATCCATGATTCCTATAGTTGGTACTATGTAGGGGATCCCCCCGAAACTTTCCACTATGTGAGCAAGCTCATGAGCTCTCCTACTGCTCGTTATTGCTACAGTGAGATTATACAATGACAAATTTTTGGAAATCCTCAAGAATAAAAGAATGCGTAAGAAGGGAACAAGGAAAGGATATTCTCTCCACAATCATTGTCCCATGAAAAAGGATAAGGTTAATTTAAGCAACTGTACTACGGCCCAATATAGATCCCGACTTACGCACTATTAACAAAAATTTATCCCAACCTAACATAAATAGCGTGATTGGTGATATGGACTTTTCTCTTCATCCTGCCAACTAAATGCCAGTCCGTTCGCCCGTCAAACGCCATACACCGGTTAAATTTGTGAATAATCAGCACTTAAACTTTCTCAATATTAATAAGCCGATGTCAGCGTTTATCGTTCCAAAGGAATTCCTTAAACTTTCCAAAATTTTGTTTTGGTTTATTATTCGTACTAATGGTATCCCTGCTATTGCACAACCGGAAGCAGTGGTAATATCAACTTTGATATTACATATCATGCCCGAAGGTGCTACGCTATTCCTTTGTAGACTAAAAATAGAGTACGCACCCACGGTACTACCTACAGAATAGGGAAATATTAATATGGTGTTACTAATCGAAACGCCAGACAAATCGTGAGAACTATCAGTTATAACACCCGTATTTTTGTCAATTGCGGACAAAAAGTTTATCGGTGTGCTGGTGTAGAGTATTTTTCCTGTCCCAACCCCACCTACAATTTTCGTGCATCTTATGTTTCCTTTCATATTACTTCACGTAATCATTCATGATGGTTCTAAGATCTTTTAGACAAACTGAAACATTATTAAATTTATTTAGGTAATAGGATGCCTTTACACTATTTGTTATAACCCCATCATATTCGGCCTTTGTAATAAGCGGGGTTAAACAGGTACATGCGTCACAGATTATATCTCCACCCGCCCCCCTAATTTGTTGGAGTATCCCAGATTTAGAGGCTCTTTTATAAACCGCACGTGGACAGAAAATCATGCATGGTTTTAAAAATTTTTTACCTGCCACGTGTTGAGAAATAAAATTCAATTCACTTATGCCTAGCTGAGGACTACCGAGCGCTATAACATCCCCTCTCTCCGTTGTGTCCAGCTCGTCTCTGATGGAGTCCGCTTCCTTTTTTCCAAAATTTATCTTTTCACAATTGGATTCTTCATAGGAGAACATTCCACACGAGCCAGAGGTCCCAAGTGCCGCAGACAAAGACTTTGCCTTCATAATGTCTAGCCCTTTTGCATGGGAACCGAACGAAACACAACTACTATTGACCGATTTTCCAGTATAGTAACCAAGCAAGCCGAAATCCAATTCATTTTTGACCGGTACTTCAACCTTTATTTGAACTCTGGGGTATCGAAATTCTGTATCCCTAAGGTCTGAATAAGGGGCCTTTCCGGTAATTGCACTAGCTAAAGCGCTAAGAGCGCTTTCCTTATTGCTTACTAACCCATACATAGAATTCGCCATTATGGCTGCATTGCTTTCTGCGAAGCTTACTGAGGTATATTGTCTAGGTAGATCGAAGATCTCGTAAGGAATACAAGAAAATGATGGCGTAATTCCCATGCTAAGATACGAGTCTACTATCTTTAGCTGTTTTTGTTTGAACTCTCTCGAAATTTTTGATTTTTTAGATTTGTCATACCCCATAGGGTTTATTGTGGTGAACACCGAGACCTTAGCATTCGCTTCACTCAGTTCGGAAAGGAACTGAGAACCAGCATCTCCTATAGTATTAAAGTTGACTCCTTGCAGTAGATAGGGGAGCACCAAGTTCGCCATTGAGTGCCCTCTCTTCATGTCTAGAAAGATACACTTGATATATTTTAGAGGGCAGATATTTATTATAAATGAGATAGAATGATGCACAATATTCTACTCTGGCTCGAGACTAGGCATTGGAATTCAATAGCAATTCCAGATTTAATCCGAATTGACTAAAATGCTAGAACTAGCAGTCTCAAATAATTTTACTATTCCATTTATCATGGAACTACCTAATTATTAAAAAGGACATGGAATAAATAGAGTATATTTACAACCCAAAGGTATGGAATGCGCTGTCTACGATACATATGTTACAAAAAAGGATGGAAGAATAATGCATTTTGACGTGATAGTAGAGTCATCTACTTCACATGAGAAGGCGATAGAATATGGAAAGGAATTTCTAAATAGTGTAGGTGAGGGAGAACAAAAAATGACACAGGAAGAGTGCCAATTCTGCCATATACAGGAAGCTCCAGCTACTGTAGACAATGGGATCAGGGAAAAAGGTTACTTCATTCAGAAAATGGAAGGCTGTTAAGTAGATTTTTTATTAGTTTCAGAATTTTATTTATTTACTGAGCATTGGTAAATGGGGCCAAATGATGTGCCGAGTTGGTTATCAGATCTTTGCGAATATGTGAAAAGAGATTTACGGAACAAATTATTAATTGGATTAGAGAAAATTTTGCGTCCTGATACAACCAAGAATTCTAGTTATTGATGATGAACCAAAAATAACCGATGAAATTAGGAAGGAGTTGGAAGACATGGGCTGCAGTACTGATACATACAATGATCCTGATTTGGAATTAACGAGTCTTAAATCTGGACGTTATGACTTGATAATTATGGATGTAGGTTTACCACAGATGGATGGATTTGACTTGTATCAAAAGATAAGAGATCTGGATGATAATGCGAAAATATGCCTGATGTCAGATTCAATAGCTCATGACCACGAATTCCTTACTTTGCTTCCAATTTGGAAGGCTAGGGACTACTTTCATAAACCTGTAATGATTTCAGATATGGTTGAAATAATCACGGAAATCATGAGATAAAGTTCGACCTGACACTCGACTAAGTTAAATTTGACTTTTATTTAATGTATCCCTACTGCGATAATTTGATATTCCAAGGATGCAAATGTCTCAAGCTCGTGTTCTTGAACCCTTAAATGAATTACCATATTTTTAGAAAGATGTCAGAAATTTTACGAACAATTTACTTCGACTGATTCTAATCTTTTTAACTTGGAAGTAAATGACTCTTCAGGATCTAGAAATCGTCCTCCCGTCGACTAAGATTCAATGCGAAATACTAATTTATTCTATCCAGGGTAAATTTTTGACCTGATCTATTGTTGTTTTTTGGTGATTATTGGAATTGGTATTGAGATCGGAGTGTTTTTCTATCCAGTGCTCCTCAAATTTTTTTGCATTATCATCCAACTTTGACTTTGACCTCAAAGTGAAATATATCATAAATCGCCAACCGAAATTATCGCATTCTGGACATCGAATTAAATAGGAGGAATCATAGCCGTAAGCTTCACCCACTACACATTTAGACGCTAACTTAAGCTCAAAGTACCATTTAAGCCAGGTGAGAGAGAATGGTGGGGGTAAGCCATGCTCATAGAGGCGCGAATACCATATTGGAGATATATCAGCCAGCCTCAACTTTTTCCTAATATTGTTGATGGCTAAGACATTTCTCATATGTTTCTAATAATACTTCATAATATTAGAAGATTACTCAGAAGTTCATTGCAATATTTTGCAATATAAGAACTACGGTTAAAGGGGATTGAACGTAACCGATCTGTTCTCGTCTCATCGGAGAGTAGGGCCCCTTTGGTTAAGCTGAGTAGGGAACGAAAGTATACTATTATACAAGTTTCCTGATTGATTTCAATTAAAAAACTTTTTAAGATGAAATAAAGATGGCTGTTGTGAAAAGGGTTAGGATTATTTAATTATTATACTCCAATATTCCGCGGCACGCAAAATCAGATATTTTGATGGCAAGCCATACACTCATTTCTTTCCAGTTTTCTGAGAATCATAAAGATAGCATGAAACATGGTGATTATTTTCTATTTCGTTTAGCAATGGTCCAACCGTGCAAATGTCCATCGCGAATTGACATTTACTAGAGAACGGACAACCAGCTTCAGGGGAAGCAAATTTATCAGACTTAATTGGAATGAACTTATCAGAATCAAGGTTTTTAGGATCAGGTTCTGAAACTGCTTGAATCAAAATCTGGGTGTATGGATGAAGAGGTCTTGATAGGACATCCTTTACAGTCCCTGTTTCTACTATTTTGCCAGCATACATAACAGCTATGTCATCTCCTATATACTGCGACGTAGCCAAATCATGAGTTATGTAAAGATAACTTATGCGTCTTTCGGTACTAAGTTTCTTCATAAGCTGCAATATTTCAGCTCTTATTGAAACGTCCAGCATTGATACTGCTTCATCGGCAATAATCAATTCAGGCATTAAAACCAATGCTCTAGCAAGTGCAACTCTCTGTCGCTGTCCGCCGGATAGCATATTTGGGCGTTTCATAGAAGTTTCGATAACAGGATCTAAAAAGACATCTTCCATCGTTTTTAATGCTATTTCATTTCGTTCCTTTTTGGGATAGTATTTGCAAAAAATATCTAAAGGTTCTTTTACAATATCCAAGATTGTCATTCTAGGGTTAAGAGAAGTATATGGATCTTGATGTATCATTTGTACCTTCCTTCTAAATTTTTTGAGATCTTTTCCAGTTTTGCGAGTTATATCCACTCCGTCAAATTTAATTAAGCCTGAATCTACATCCAATGCTCTAAGCATTAACCGTGCCAACGTAGTTTTTCCAGAACCTGACTCACCTACTACTACAAGCGTCCTTCCCCGTGGCAGAGATAGACTTACGTCATCTATTGCCTTGCGGTATTCTATCCTTTTTAACTTTAATGAAGACAGAATTCCTCCGGCTAGGGGGAAGTACTTCTTTAAATGATAAAGCTCCACAACAGCGTTCAAGTAATACTCTATTAAGGCACGTCGAGTTGAATATAAACAATTTCTAAACCGCATCAAGGCCAATATTCAATTTTTTGACCTTGAGTGTATCTCTTTTTATTTTAGTTCGATATGCTAAATTCTGGCCCCTGTGTGGTAACGAACTGTCCATGTCCAACTGCTTGGGGATCGACCCATCCGTTTTCCATTACAGCTCTTCCTCTAACTAAAGTCATCGTGGGCCAACCTCGTAATTTCCATCCTTCATAGATAGTGTAGTCCGAAGACCCCTGCAGTATTTCGGGGGTAACTATTCGCTCCTCTTCTAAATTTATTATCGTTAGATCTGCATCAGCGCCGCATCGAATTGTACCTTTTTTTGGATACAGCCTGAATATTCTCGCAGGATTGTAACAACAGATTTCAGACAATCTTTCAAGAGACATCTTATTCTTGTTCACCCCTTCGCTCAACATGACCGGTAGCATTGTTGCAAGGCCCGGAAATCCAGAAAGAGATTTCCACAAATCACCCTGGACAATTTTTATTCTCAAGTTACTTGCAACATGGTCTGAACCTATAGTATCAATTATTCCACTTTGAATTGCATTCCACATTGTAGTAACATCATGCTTGGATCTGATTGGCGGTACAACTTTGCCCCTTAAATTATTATAGTCAACTGAATGTGTTAAATAATGCGGACAGGTTTCCACCCAAATATCAATGTTTTTAAAACGACGTCTGCATCTTCCGATCGCTCTCAAGGCATCTGAGGATCCTATGTGAGCGAAATATAAATTGGCACCGGAGACAGCAGCCATCTTTGTTATTTTGGATATTGAAGACACTTCAGAGGATGTTGGTCTAGCCTTTGACCATATTTCCAATAAATTATGGTTTTCAGCGCTGGATGCTAAACTCAATTTCTTCATCATTTTAGAACACTCTTTGTGGTCTTCAGCGTGCACTATTAGTAACGAATTCGAAGATGCAGAATTTTTTGCAATTTTAACTAGAAGTTCGTCGGTCATATTCACTTCAATTTCATCTATCTCAGATCTTGGGGGTTCCAAGTCAGCAAGTATTCGATTGACGTCCGATCCGAGATTCATATAAATTTTAAATGAGTTAATTCCTAAATTTGATAGGAAGGGCATTTCTTGCATCTGTAAATGATCTAAAATGGAAACATGTATCCGGTAGTCTACTAGATGAGTACTCTTGCTCACCGCAAGATGTTTCAAAATATTTCTACAAGAACCATGCATCCTTAACATGCGAATAATAGTAGTTATCCCCCCAACAGCGGCCGAGCGCGATTCTGTCATAGCGGAATTTACAAGGTTATTAAAGACGCCATAGTGTACATGTGGATCAATTATACCTGGTAAAACATACCTGTGAGATGCATCAATTACTCGGGAAGAATGGACATTACGTATGGATTTCTTAATCGCTTTGATCTTTCCATCTTCGATAAGTATATTAGTATCGACTATACCATGGAACGGAATGACAGCTAACGCGTTGGTAATTAGGATATCACAAGAATTTTCCAGAATTTCTCATCCCTATTTTTTTCTCTTTATTTCTTTGATGAATTGCGCAGCAAATTTCAAAATGTAACACCGATGAGTTTCTAAATCAAATCTTATTTACTATGTCCCAACTCATAAAATGTTTGCGGATGGGATCAATTATTTTATTAAGATAGCGAGATGTCGCAGTTTTTAGATCTACAGGATGTATTTTTTCCCTCTCATAGTCTCGCTGTAATTCAAAGTAATTAGTATACGAAATATCGCCTCCATATTTGGTATCTCTTTCAATTCGGAATTCTGAAGAATCATGGAATATAATGTAACGTGTTATTTCTAATACAGGATTACTCTGTGAAACTCCGACAGGGCAGTACGCTTTGCCTATTTTGTCTTTTATTGTCAATTCATCATCGTGAATTAATATACCCGTGGAAGGCTTGCTTTTACTCATTTTGCTTGAGATACGAAAGTCATGACTGGTAAATTCACTCTCGCCTAATTTAACTGGTTTTGCAAGACCTGGCAATAGGTGGTGATGAACAGATACTGGCACCTTCCACTCCAATTTAGGAAAAATCTCTCTGACGAGCATGTGAATTTTTCGCTGATCCATACCAGCATGAACAATATCCAGATCCAGGGTTTTGATATCTACAGATTGCATCGAAGGATAGAGAAGTTGAGAAAAATCAAGATTGTCTTTTTCTGACCTTCCCATGATCGTAAGTGCGCGTAACGTCCTTGGTAATGTCATGAGTTTAGAAAATTTTACGAAATTTTTCCAATAATCTCTTGATGAATCGTAAAGTGTCGACCCTAACACCACGTTTGCACCAGGACAGAAGAATCTAAATGCCTCAGAATAGTAATTTGAAACTTCTTTAATCATCTCCCAATTACTTTCTAGCTTATTGTTAATGTAGGTATGCCAATCCGCTAGAAATACATTGCAATCGACGTGAGCTTTTAGGAAATCGTTAATTTTATAGCCCGTAAGGACAAGGCTTCCAAGGTGCAATTTGCCAGATAATTCTAACCCTATGTAGTGCCTAGGTCTACTCACGTTTTCAAATAATTTTCTGAGCTCCTCCTGAAGCACGATTTCTTCAGTCGGGGGTTTTGTAACGAAGTCAATACGTTTTTCAGTGTCCATGATTCAGCTAAAGAACTATTTTGGCAACTATTATCTTTACCTCAACATAGTCTAATTTATTTTAGGTTGCTATTATTACATGTTAAAAGTTTAACGTGATGTTCGTGTTAAGGGAGAATCATAATAGTAATGACCCTTATGGTAAAAATCTGGTCCCATTAATAGTGGAACTAACTTGATTCCGTGGATTTTCGATTTAATTTCTTGCGCGCATTTGTGATAAGTTTGCTGCATTTTCATAATTTTTAGTCATTAGATCGAAACTAGTTGATCAATAATCACCTCAAATCCAAAAAAATCTCTGAATTCTAATTTTGCTAACAAAGATCGTTACTGTCCTTGCTATCTGTTCTATATGCCTTGTCATAGCTCCCCCCATTAACAGCAAGACTTTAAGGCTCAAAATATGAACTATACACATGGGAGGGCTTCGGAATATCATAGATGGAAAAATAGTAGGAACTGGATCAGATTTCGTGGTTATATTGAAGGGCAAAAAGAGGATTTTGATACAGTTTGAATCTTTCAAAATGATAGAATTGAAAAGTGCTACTACTCCTTATGGCTCAGATTGCTAGAAACGGCACATTGACATACCAAGAGATAATTCATAGTAAAAAGTTAAATTTAGATACAAATAATCTTGAATGTTTGAAAAATAAGGCAACTGTAGAAATTCTAAACGATTCTAACCATATCAGGTCTAATTCACAAGTCAAATTGGCTCATGGAAGTAAGATCCGGTATCATCGGAAAGCCGAATCAGAATTTTTTGTTGACAATTCTGCACTTGCCGGCTTTACCGGAGAGCGAATCCTGTATATGGCGGTGAGAGAGCTCTTGGAAAACGCACTTGACTCATGTGAAATCAATCATATTCTTCCTGTCATCAATTTACAACTCAGGATCCTCGATCCTGATAACGATTTATGGCTCATCTCTTGCAAAGATAATGGTGTGGGAATTCCATCTGATAAAGTTCCAGTTGCCGTATGTTCATTCTTAACTTCTGGCAAGTATGTTGAGAAACAACAGAGAGGTTTATTTGGGGTGGGTCTCAAAATGATAGCTGCATTTTCTACGAAAGATACGGATCATCCTCTCAGGGTATGGTCCAAATCACAAGATGAACCTGAATGGTATTTTGATCTTAGGACAGATATCGGAACCAATAAACCAATAGTACTCTCAAGGAGGATCATAAATCAATCTGAGCGAGAAATAGATGGAGAATTTGGTTTTAAAGTCGAAGCCGTTTTGCGAGCAAGATTATCTCCAGTTACTAGAAATAAGATTTATGATTATATAAGTCACACGAGTGTAGTGAATCCGTATGCCATTCTCACATTTGAATCTGATGAAGGAGTCGTTACATTCGAGAGAAGAACGTCAGCTATGCCTAATCCAGCAAAGGAGGTCCTTCCTCATCCTGCTGATATGGATCTCAAGACTTTGAGGAAAGCTATACTTAATCATGAGAACCAGAAGACAACCCTCCATGGAGTTCTCTGCAGTTCGTTTCAAAAGATGTCAGCTGAAAAAGCACGGGAAATCATCGTCAGGGCAGGCCTGGAGCTAAAGTTAGCGGACAAATATAATGAACACGAATTAATTCGCGTCGTTAACGTATGTAAACATACCAAGTTTCAATCACCGAATACTGAACATTTAAGTCCTATAGGTGAAAAAATCCTAACTGCTGGTATGACATCCGAATATGCGGTCATGGCCAGGAGGGATTCAAATGATTCGTCTAGTCCTCAGACCCAGCTCTCCGCGAGGATGTTTAAACCCTCATTAACCGCATATTCCTCGCGGGCCTGTGTTATAAACAATCGCCCTACGATAGTCGAATGCGGTATTGCCTATGGCGGGGACATTGTATCATTCAAACTGTATAGATTCGCCAACAAAATCCCCTTACTTTATGACGAAGGGTCCGACGTAGCAAGAGAAGTAATTTCTGAAGTTGAAATAAATAAGATGGGTATTTCAAAAAAGGAGGTAAAAGAACAATTTCGAAATTCAGAAACTCGGTCAGAGAGAGCAATAGAATATTTACCAATTCACATTTTTTTCCACATTTGTTCCACAAAAATCCCTTACAAAACAGCAGGAAAAGAGAGCATTGCTGCGGAGGGTGATCTTAAGCGATACATGAAGGCGTGTCTATCAGATCTCTATAGGAAGGTAAGTGCCCAAATTAGAAGGGAATTGAAGATTAAAGAAAACGAAAATAAGCTCAAACTCTACAAGCACTACATCCCTTTTATAGTAAATGCCATAGCTGAGTCAATTAAAATCGACGAAAAAAAATTAACATCCGCCTTCCATTTGTTGGCTCAGAAATACGTAGGAAATGAATCGTTGGTCATGTCAGAATCAAGTACAATGGTGGAGGCAACAAGTCAAAATCTTACAGAAATTGCTGCTTCCAAGAAGAGTTTGACGGATCGCGCAAAATACGAGAACGAAACCTGCGCGGAAATAAGTAGAAAGAAAAAAATACCACAAGTATATCGGCCCAAACAAGATAGTGTGCAAGTGACTCTAGACAGGTACAAGAAATCTATTACTAAGTCAAAGAAGGTGTGAAAAAAATGCCAACTAAGGATAAGAAGCATCAAGAAGTAATAGGCAAAATCAAACTGATAATGAAAAGAGTATCAGATGATGTTATCTTGAATCAAGCCATGCCCTCACTTGAACTTCCTAAAATTGGGTATGATAATACCGTTTGGTCAGAAGAAAAGCGGATGCTCGCTATTGGTAACAAAACTGTAATGGTAGGTCCTCACAATGCTAAAAAGATCCCAACCTTTTCGCAATATCTGGTAATGGCGAACGCCATCAGAAGGTTACTTGATGAGGAAATGGAAAGCACAATAAGAGGAATGTATTATGCAACACTAAGTACTGTCGGGGATGAGAGGAATAAGCAGAAATTTTGGAATGGCCAAGAAGATTCTGATGATGCAATAAAAGCTATAGAACTAATGACCAATGTTCCACGCGAAGAATTTTCGGTCACTTCCAAGCCCAAAGGAATGATATCTGGGCCGATTTCGCTCTTAGTTGGCGGTGATTTGATTGATTGCAATCTAGGTAGTAGAGCGACCTCGCAGCTGATACCCACCAACATTCGTGATCTAGAAATTGTCGACGTTAAAGCTGATTTTGTCATGGTAGTAGAAAAGGATACCGTACTCAACAACATCAGAAAATCTGGATTTATTCAGAAATATAATGCGATTTTACTGACTGGCTCTGGAGAACCGGACAGAGCCACGAGGATGATGGTTAAGACATTGAATGAGCGATGGAAGAAGCCAGTAGTTGTTTTTGCCGATGCTGACCCGTGGGGCTTAGGAATTGCTCTTCGATACAAGATAGGGAGTGAATCACTCAGTTATGATAGCGATAGGCTGGTCACTCCAGATGCTAAGGTTCTTGGAATGATGTTTTCTGACATTTATGATTATAATATACCTGAAGTAGCTCGGTTAGCAGCAACCGATGAAGATCTGAATAGAGCTAATGACATGAAAAAGAAGCCATGGTTACAGGATCGAAAGTGGAAAAAGGAATTAAATTTATTCCTAGAACGAAAAGAGAAGTGCGAATTAGATGCGTTTTTTAAACATGGTTTTAAATATCTTGCTGATACTTATCTTCCCAATAAATTGCGCGAAGCCGGAGTGATCTAGAGGACTAGTTGAAATGCGCAAATTAAATGCCGAGTAGTCTATAGTTAAGATTAAAAACGATCCCCATAATCAGAACAGACTTTACTATTGTTGTTCATAATCTTTTATGTTTTCCCTTTTTCTAGTAACTACTTTGAAAATAATCGCCATTACAAGTATCCAAGCAGAAGCAAGTATAATATTAGTCAAACTAGCAAAGAGAAATGGTGTAGCTTCTGTGAGATTTGTCGAAATTTTCTGAACTGAATTGTGCATATCAATTAAAGCAGTATTATAAGATTCGCTGTTTGGTTCAAGATACGACACTAATCTTCCTCGTAACGCCAAGGCATCCAATTCATTCTGGATAGAGTTAAAGTCTGTCCTAGCCGTGGCAAACGGCCATACTGGATTCCCTTCTGATGGTAAATTTTGTTTGGCAAGGTTCACATAGTCCACCAAGACTTCAGGTGTTTGAGCAGTCTCCGCTCTTTCAAGATAGGCTACAGCTCTATCTAAAGGATAGATGGTGGTTTGGTACCCTAGATAAACGAATATGCCTGTAACAAAAACAAATATCAAAAGCCCAATCCCCAACACCTTTGATTGTCTTCTATAAATTTTTGCTTCATCCTTCCGTGTTACAGATGTTTTAATTAATGATTTCAAATAGCTTCTTGTATTTATAACCTCTCTTTTCTTAAAATAAATAGCCTCAAAATCGTTCAATGATTTAGAAGAATAATGCCTATTTGGGTGCGAAACGTCTTTGAATGATCTCTTGTTATCATTCCTAGTAAGTGACTGAGTAATGCTAAGATATGCGACATAAACGAACCCTAAAGTTTGTAAGGCGATCACAGGGATGAAAAGAGGATTCCCCGACATCAATGAAATTATCATAGCCAGACACCCGTACATCGCGAAAAAAATTTCAATTACTGTCGTCTTAGTAAAGGGAAGTACATAGGAGTTATTTTCCCACTTTTGCTTCTTTTGCATGACCCCGAATTTTGGTGTCCTCAAGAATTCATTTTTTTTGCCAATCATGGCATCAATTACTGCGATGGCATTATTGATAGATATTCCAGAGGCAAAAAAAATCAAAAATAGGTATTGTAGAGCTTTACTTTTCCAATTTTTTCCCCAAATCTTTCGTATCATGAATATATAGCTAGCAGGACCAAGAATTACGTATATTGCGATTCCCGCTACAGCAGACCAAGCGGTTGTCTGGATCTTGATGTTTAGAGCTAGAAGTATCGGAAAGATCAAGAATTGAATTAAAAACAGTGGATTGATTACATGTTTAGTTAATTGAATGAACACCTGAACTTTGGTGTCCAAGGAGAGTCCCCCATGGCCAAGAATATCAATTAATAACTTTGACGCAACCTGCATTGATCCTTTTGCCCATCTAAATTGTTGTCTTTTTGCAGCGTTCATTTGAACCGGAAGTTCAGCATCTACTATTATATCCTCTACAAAGATGCATTTCCATCCTTTTAGTTGAGCTCTGTAACTCAGATCAAGATCCTCTACGAGTGTACGTGTATGCCATCCGCCAGCATCAACTATGCAAGACGCTCTCCACATACCTGCAGTTCCGTTAAAATTCATAAAAAGATGTGAAATGCTTTTCGCCTTTTGCTCAACCAAAAAATGAAGGTCCAAAGAAACAGCTTGAGCACCTGTGAGAACAGAATAGCCCTCATTAACATGGCCCCAACGGCATTGGACTAGTCCTATTTTAGAATTACTAAAATATGGAATCACTCTCTCCAAAAAGTTAGTGGGCGGAATGAAATCTGCATCAAAAATTGCGATAAATTCCCCTTTCGCAACCTTGAGTCCATTTTGTAATGCTCCAGCCTTGAATCCGACTCTTGAATTTCTACGAATTACTTTTATGTCATACCCTTCTTGGATGAAAGAGTCCACTAACGAATCTATTACTTCTGAAGTTTCATCATCGGAATCATCTAATACTTGGATCTCTATAAGCTCTTTTGGATAATCTATCTTGCAAACAGCATCTATCAGTCTTCGAGCTACATATTTCTCATTGTAAATTGGTAGTTGAATTGTAACTTGAGGGAAATGAGAACTCTTTTTAACTTTTTGATTCTGAATTCTCATATCCTCATGACGGTTATTTCTCCTTGACCTGAAACTAAGGTAGTGAAAATTTAGTGTATAAGCCATCATAATCCACGCGATAATTACGAAAATGATAAAGAGAATTTCACCGGTTTCCGACATTAGCTACTATCCTCTCAATAAGAGGTACAGTAACTATTTATAGTCACCGTAAAACTTTAGGTTACTATCCCTTTTGGAAAATTTTTACGCATTGAGGAGGACAAACATTCTCGCATGCCATGCAAAAAATACAATCCTTTTCTCTAATCATAAAAGGCTTCTTTTCAGATGCTGGATGTCCTGGGGTATCTAACCACTCAAAGACGTTGACAGGACAAGCTTCGACGCATGCACCGTCAGCTACGCAAATATCAAAGTCTACCGTCACCTCTGTTCCCCAAATTCCAAGCCGACCTGGAGGATCCATAGGTCCCCAAACCTTAATTCCTTGGAATGTTCCAACAACTTGACGTTTTGATTTAAAATCTGGATCTATAGGTCCTTCTGCCGCTGAATAAGAAGTTCCTGACCCTGTAAGAGATATCGTTGTACTGCCACTACTCGGAGCAGAAGCGGGAACAGCAAGAGTGGGTTGCGTAGGAGCGGCTGCAGCCGGCGGAAGATCTTTCTGGGAAGAGGCGGTAGAAAGTGAAGTCCGTGGAATAGGATTCTTTTTTAGTGGAGTCATTTGATTCAGCTTCATGACTGCATCCTCAAATGACAATTTCTTTGTCTTTTGATAATGTGCTAACATTTTATCCCCTATTTTTGAATTCCAAATGATGCTATCAATTACCATCTTCGCATTTGAATCCGCTTTTTGTCGATAATTCTTTATCCAGTATAAATCACCATACGATTCAATGGGTTTGATTTGATAAATGATATCAATAACTTCTCCAGTAACAATTTCAACAGTAATATCAAGGTCTGCTGACATCTCTACCTGCGTCAGAGGATTAACGGCTATTTCAGTCCACTTGTGCGTTACGTAAATACGATCGGCGTATGAATCAACCTTAAATCCAGAGCTTTTTAGACTATTCATGACATTTGAGATTTCCGACTGGTCCGTCAAATCTACTGGAAGTCTGAAAATCCCTAAACGTGAAGCGTGAAGAGGATAGACACCGCGTTTTGCAACATCTGACAACATGACCCAAACCCGCTCATTTAAGAGTGTGGACATATTCAACCATGACCTTGCACGTGCTAAAAGTATTTCGTTTTGTCTGTGTCGACAGGGTACAATATGTATGTCTATTGTTCCAAGAAATTAGTGGAAACGGTCAAAATTTATCCCATTTTTTACTAATCGTCTGGAAGTAACAGATTCCTCATCAATTGTCACTATGGATAGGCATCGATCAAATGCATCGGGCATTGTACTGGCTCTGCAAAAGCACTTAAATTATGAGGCGCTGGCCCTTAGATTATGGGCCGGTAGTTTAGACTGGTAGAATACCTGCCTTGCATGTAGAATGGTATTCATTACAGGGGAAACGTAGGTGGTCGTGGGTTCAAATCCCACCCGGTCCACTTAATTTCATGACCTTATTCGACACTTCATCTGGCTAGGCTTGGCAATTTCGTGAACGCATTTGAGATGATATCCTTTGTAGGGTGGATTTCTTACTGCAAATTTTATCTTTTGGCTTAGAAAATTCATAATTAGCTTCGGGGCGATCCGAGATGCTATAAACTTCGTTCTACCGTTTGTTCTAGTAAATTAATCAGCACATAACTCTTACAATAATATCATTCTTATTTGTTACCATTTAGTGTAAAGCACTCTAAATATAATATGTTAAAAAAAATACACTAATGAAAAAGATGAACACCATGACTATATTTATCGCAGCATTATTGCTTGCGGGCATCATGGCTATTACTTCTACCATGGGAAAACAATTGGCACTAGCCGACGGAGATAATAACCACAATAAACTAAAAATAAATCAGGGTGCAAATCAGGATAATAACTGCAAGTTAAATAATAAACTAGAAAAAGAAGGTCTTAGTGATAATACATTTGCTTGCGCTAATGTTGCATTCAATATAGTGTGTTTGCCCGGATCCGTATGTATTGTGCCAAATGAACAGGCGCCTTTCAGACTGACTACTCCCACATAAATAGCAAGAGGAATCAATCTCTTTTTTCTTGTTAAAATTATGTAAAAAATATAATTCTAAGATCATATTAGCTGCTTGAGTAGGTTCAAGTTGAGTAAAGAGGGCTTTGTTGTATCCATTTAGATCGGTCAAATTTTTATAGTAAAGGTTAAGTTGGACTTTTCTCATAAATTGAATATTGTCATTATTTGGAGGAACTAGCGGCGGAAGCACTAAGAAGAATAAATATACCAGCCTGACATTAAGTATAAAACAAACAGTCTTGGAAAGGGCACACCATAGGTGTCAGGGATGTACAGTGAAATTTAATGGAACTAACGGACCTTATTTTGAACATAAATCCTTGGTACCATTCGCAATAATTTCGGTTTGATAATCGGAAAATGAAATTTCAAACCACCTAATTACATCTTAACGAATTTTCGTTGATTGGGGTCTATTATTAATAAGCAATTATATCTCGATTATATAGCAAATATGAATTGGCATTGAAGGCAAAAGTTACTTTATAAAACGTTCTCTTAATATTATATATGAGTTTGAAAACAAACCGCATAAAAAGAAACATGGAAAATAATGGGGATCCTAATGAGGAACCTCTTATTGTTTCTGAAAAATGGGTGGTAGCCTTACTCAGAAACTCGGGTAATCATAAGGTGATCTTGAGAGAATTCTATGCACAAGGTTATTACGAAGCTTACGATTTAGTAATGACACATACGGAGAGAACTAATACAGAAATTCTTTGGTTTAAAGAGAAGAGAAATATAGGTTATCCAGAATGTAATGTTAATTTTCCACAGCTCGAGCTCTTTTGCACGTATTGCAACATACTCTGTCCCAACACAGATTTGATTCCTTGTGTAAAAGAGAATTGCGACTCACATTTCTGTTCTAAAAAATGCCTTGAAAATCATCTCTACTTGCGCAGACAAAAGTATTATGGATAAGACAGGAGCTCAATATTTACGCTATATACTCGAAGTCAAAAATCATTTTTGAATCTTTAGTAAGTCGAATTGTTCACCTTAATCGACAATTAAATTTGCGTTGAGATCTTATCTTTTTACACTACGAATCATCTCTTTGTCATGAATAAAGTAACAATCTTAATTCTTTCAGGGTCGCCATTAAATTGATCCAAGAAATGTGAGGAAAAATTGCATGGATGACCATCTTGGATTACCTCCATTTTGAAACCGATGTTCCTAAATATTTGATGTAACCATTGTTTCCAAATTATGAAAGCTGAACCTTCAACGGGCTGGAGGAGTTCGTCAGTAAGTTCTGTGACGAGTAGGAAAATACCGAAGTCCTTTAATTTTTTTAGTAAGATCCGATAGAAAGGTATCCATGAATCCTGAAAATCCTTATCAACGTACCGAGGATGAGGAAGTACTGAAATAAATGCATCAATGGACTTGTCTTGAAGTTCGACCACTACAATTTCAAATGAATCATTTATAAAAAGAATATTATCATTTTTAAAGTTCTTGCAAGCTTTGTGATGTTCCAAACTGTCTGATTCAATTCCGATCAATAGGACACTCCTATTGGAGTGTTCTTGAGCTAGTTTGCTTAAGAGTCGACCGTCTCCAGAGCCCAGCTCCACAACTATTTTATGATATTTACCAATTAACGATACATCAAACATAGTGCATGGGTATAAGGAATCTGATTATTACTGTGGCATTAATAGTTCCGATTCAAGCAACTGTTGTACCAATTGAACAACCTCCTGTTCTACTTGCTGCCTTGGCAATCCTAGTTTTGATGAAAAATGATCTGTAAGTTGAGTAATAGTTCTGGTACCGTCGCAACTACGCCAAAATTCCAATATTGCCTGATTTACCATAAAACCACCTCCCTTGTCGTTTTTTAGGATTAATGATCCGTCCTTTTCAGTTACGAGTTCTCCCTTAGCGAGCGGTTTGTATTTTTCGTAATCAATCTGAAATCTTAGCTTCGGCTTCCCGAAACCCAATTGTTCGCGGACCGACGGTTCCATTTTATCTAGACTCCATGGCGGATCCCAGACTATCGACACATTTACCCCACCAACACCGGTAATTTTGCCAACATACCTCTTTACATCACTAACCAAAGTATCGTGCAACGGGCAACCGCGAGTTGTCATGGTCATTTCTATATCAACATTGTTTTCTTCATTAACTTTAATCTTATAAATGAGTCCCAGATCAACCACATTGACTGGAATCTCTGGGTCCATGCATTTTTTTAGTGCAGAATACACTTGCTCCTGCGTCACTTTCTCAGGCATCTCTTGATGAAAGTGATTTTAGAGATTAAATACTTTATCTATTGGAATTTAGTAATTTACGAATATTCGTTTTATAAGGTGCCTGCAAAATGCATTTTTCTGTTATTATCCCAGTTATCAGTTCGGGAGGAGTAATGTCAAATGCAGGATTCAGAACGTCGACGTCTTGGGGTGCAACGATTTTATTTCCTATCTTTATAACTTCTTCTTTGTCCCTTTCTTCTATTACAATATCATGCAATTTACTTTTTGAATCAAAAGTCGAAATTGGCGCAGCTACATAGAAAGGAATAGAGTGACGCCTTGCTAATGCAGCAATTTGATACGTACCAATTTTGTTGAAAACATGTCCAGTCTTTAATATCCTATCTGCCCCCACTATTACTCTGCTAATGGTATTCTGACACATGACATGACCTACAGCATTGTCTGGGATAAGACGGACATCTATTCCATCATGAGTCAGCTCAAACGCGGTTAGCCTAGAACCTTGCATAACTGGTCTCGTCTCAGTTGCAATAACACGAATTTTTTTTCCATCGTTCCTTGCAGCCCTAATAACACCAAGAGCAGTGCCGAATCCTACGGTTGCAAGTGATCCCGCATTGCAGTGTGTCAGAATTACTTCATTTTGTGATATCAGTTCAGCACCATTTTGTCCGATCCTCTTGTTTGTACTAACGTCATCGTCAGCCATCTTAATGGAACGATCTAGTATTTCTTTTCGAATTTGATTAATCGAAGTACCTTCCATTGCTTTTTCTATAATAATGTCAAGAGCCCATGCAAGGTTGACTGCAGTTGGTCTGGTCGATTTCAGTCGCCTATAAGCAATCTTCAAATCAGAGAGTAAGCCTGAAGTATCCGTTGCTTTACTTTGGAAGGCTGCGAGGCATAACCCGAATGCCCCCGTAACACCTATAGCGGGTGCTCCTCGAACGATTAGATTCTTAATCGCGTTGGCAACATCTTGGTATTTACTATATTTAACATAGACTAGCCTAGTCGGTAATTTAGTTTGATCTATCATAATTACTCTGCCATTTTGCCACTTCACCGTAAGGAGTAGATTGTTAGAGTTATAGTTCTTCAATTGGCCCAATGTTGGTAGAGTTTAGACATTCTTATAATAATTTACTGCTGAGCCTCCTGACAAGCACAACCAGCGAGCGGTTTTTATAATGTGAAATTAACTGCGCGTACGAAATAATTGTTTGTAATCCCTCAAGCTCATATAGCGCAGCTCAGTATGCGGCTAATTTAAAAAGACTACCTGCCTCCTATGGCGTACTCGATCTGACACGCATAAATTTCAATGGTAAAGGGATAATCCATCTGAGTAGGCTTTGAAAATAAAATAAAAATTAATAAGAGTATAGATTCGAACCAGAAAGTTGCGTCCATCGAAAGTGGGTAACTGGCAACAAATTCTTAACCATTGCCGACAATAATTTATTTAATACTTCATGTTTGCAATAAGGTGGTACATTCACCTAGGCTCTATAATTTCTGTTATTGTTTGATTCAAAGCAGCTTCAGCTATATCAGAGGAATGTTCTGCAGTTCTCCGGATATCCTCCAAGATAAGCTTTAAATTAACAAGATTATAATCGCCTGTTTTTTCCTTATCTATAAGGGAAATGATTTCTTCTTCCAACGATTGTACGTTTGCAGATCTATCAACTATACTATCCGCCAAATAATAGTCCTTACGTAAGAAGGCTTCAACCGAATCATTTAGTATTGCTAGGGACATCTGGCTCATTTCATCTACTTTTTCGAATAACCCCGTAGGTACCATTTGATCGATTTTTATCGATTTGACTGCTATGCCCGTCGCATGGTCGGCTATCCTCTCGATACTTTTGACTGCCACATGATAACTTATACAATCCGCGGGGCTTTTGAGACCTATTTCCTTTAAGATTCTTTCATTTTGCGAAGCGACAACTAGATTTCTTAGTATATACAAACTAAATCTATCGACCTCGTCATCTGATCTTATAACCGCCATTGCTAGGTCCTTATTATTTTCTGACAGGGCGGTCATCGCATCCTTGTGCATTGACGTTCCTATCAAAAACATTCTCCTAACCGCTGTCTTTACGGACAACTCAGGAAGACTAGAGAGTACTTGAACTGTCATTAAATCCGAGGACTCTCCAATGATTTCTGTCCCGACTAGATTTCTCCTCACGACTTCTCTAATAGCTTCTCGTTGCGCGGGAAATATTCTACCTGATTTTGACCTTAAGTTTATCACATTATAGCCCATCAAGTACATCGAAACGACCTTCCTCTTCAAAGTATTTTCCCCATCCTCTTTGGCGATCAGGGAATAAGCTTCATAGGCAGTAGGAGTCGTCCGAACGCTATTCGGGAATATTGAGAGGGAGTGATTTGCCTCTCTTACGACTGTAACTGAATCGCCTGCTTTAAGACGCATTTCGCCGATCCATTTCTTAGGTAAAGAAAGAATGTAGGTAGACCGTCCAGTGTACTGAATTTTTCTGACTTCGCTACTCTCTGTATGGGTCATCAATATAGATGACATGTAGCATCATGTCTTAAACATGTTTTGTCAATTTACTATATAGATCCATATAGTAAATCCCGCTTGAATGAATAAGATTTTTGTATTCACCGTTTATATTTTTCGCGAGTTTGTGCGGCAAGGCTCGATAAAATCAAAGATTTGGAAATAGAGAAGACCTATAGATAACTTGGCTAGAATAATGGATATTGTCATTCATCAAATATAGAATAATGAGGATCAGGAGGTTAACAAGGAATAAATTATATGTTTTGATTAGGTATTTACTCTTCCTTTATCTGGGCTTTAAAATGAAAATAGGTTGGTACTGATATGAGACCTAGGCTACTAGCCAATCACGTTACAAAAGTTAGGGCATTATGCGAAGTATAGACTAAAATTGATCCATGTCAACAGAAATTTTTTCACTTATGTGTTACTTTTTCAAAACGGTGTATAATTATTGTCTGGGCCCATCACTTTTTGATGTTTAAGACAAATACCATATGATAGAAATGATTGCGACTTCAACTTGATTACAAGCAAGAGGATAGTTGAATTTGGAATACTCAGACGCTCCAGTTTAGAATCTATTAGTTTCGCTTGAGTTCATGTCCAACATTTCTTCCTGAACCAAAATCGAGCATGTATATGCTGATGGCGGCTATATGTGTTGCATGAAAAAGATGCTGGTACACGTTTGATAATGATCCTATTTTCTGAAGTATTCGATTTTTCAATTCGAAACTGTGGATTATATTGACAGCTACCACGCAGTTCATTTTTAACATTATATCTTAAGGTAGGTGTTCGTATTGATCACTAACTCGTCTATATTTTTCGAGCATATGGCTATTTGTATTTGTTAAGAAAACCTATAATCAGCTTGCTAATTTAGGTCATTTAGGTTTGGAGAATGAACTGGCGTTAGGGGAAGGGGCGCAGGAGATCATAATTAAGAATGAAGATTATCGTGAGACTTCTCGCTTTTGCAGTATAATTGGATACGATGATGTGAAGAAGCTCTTTAATTTGTCACTTGAATCAGAGAAGCCTGTTCATATCCTTCTTGTAGGGCCACCGGCTTCGGCAAAAACTTTGTTTATGTTGGAATGTATGAAACTAGAGCGATCATACTTTACTTTGGGTAGTCATAGCACCAAATCTGGAATGATTGATTACCTTTTCAAGAATAGGCCAAAGTATTTGATAGTTGACGAGATTGAACATATGCCAAACAAAGATCAGACAGCCCTCCTAAGTCTTATGGAAACAGGTTTAATTTCAGAGACGAAGCACAAGAGGACAAGGTCGACCCAGCTAAAAACGTGGATATTTGCTACTAGTAACGGAATTGAACATATGCTAACCCCGTTGCTCTCCCGCTTCTTAGTACTGCACTTCAAACCGTACAAACTACAGAACTTCCAAGAAATTACGGTACATTTGCTTGAACGTGAAGGCATTTCAAATGAAATCGCGAATGAAGTTGCGAATGCGGTATGGTTAAGAATGAAATCAAGAGATATTAGAGACTGTATAAAAATTGGACACCTAGCGAGGACAAAAGAAGACGTTGGTTGGATTATTGAAACTATTCGTAGCTATAAATAAGTAAATTGAAGTACTGCTAAACCATGAATTATTCTTAATTTACTTACGCTACTAAACCTTCATAATTGCTGACTATATGACAGGCTACTTTAAACGTAGACGAAAAACCTCCGGAAAAAAATGCGAGGTTAACAGAAATGGATAAGTGTCCCGGAAGGCAAGGACGTTGAGTTGAATTGAATTGGTTTCGTTTCATTAAAAATCATATTATTTGAATGGGGTGGAAGATTTGCTGGAGGATTAGAAACTTCATATTTGGCAAGAACTGCGGTACCTGAATTGAATTTGATTACTCGCCGGTAACGTATGAGCTTGAAGGATTTTGTGTTGCTCCCTGTTAGGTACGCAAAAAAATGAAAACAAGAGAGACAAAAACAATCCAGAAGGGTAAAAAAAATTCAAGATAATGTAACCCTATTTTTTGATCTGAAATTGGTCTGAAATTAAAAATTTTTTGCACAAAAGGCTATTAAGGTGCTTTGAAAGGACCAAAAACTGCTTCCCTCTCCCAGTCATTTCATAAACACGCTTCTGTCCATCATATTTCAGCAAGTCATTTTCTATCATTTGAGCTAAGTATTCCTTTAACTGCTTATTAGAATTAAGTGATACATACATTATTCTTGTCACCAATGGGGCCTTGTTTATGTTTCTAATATTTTCTAAGATCATAGTATAAATCTCTTCTTTACTTTGGTTTCTCATACCTCTTTCTGGATAAATTAATTCTTAGAGTTGAAGATAAAAGCATAATGGAAAACAAAAAAGTATAAAGTCATAGAGATCTTTTCTAAATTTGAATTAGATTATTACCTATACCATGCGAAAATGAGGTATCGGTATGGTATTTACCTGCGGGTCTGGATTTACCTATCTCCCGACTATTAATTTAAAGCCGTAATACGGTGATGTACAAGATTTGTTCATTAATAAAAACCTAACCTCCAAAGTATCGATGTCTTTACTTAGATTGATAACGCGTATTGAAATCTATGCGCAAATAAGTCGTCAATATTAGCTGAATTTGTTGTTGATCTTTAGGTGGTGAAGGTATAACAACTGTTTATCCACTAATACTAGAATCACCTTCCAAATTAGATCGGTAGTAGAATGAGTTGCCCAGCTCAATTTAGGATTATTGATGGAAAAGGATATACCGTAGCGATTCCATGGTGTCACATTGCAACTTAGATCAAGACTTTTTGCAATTATATTCTCTCTCATTTTAGCTTGTTTAATCGCTGCCTCCATAGCCTCGCTTAATGCTTTCTCAACGGCCCTTACACTCGAAATAACACGTCATCTAGAAGATTATACGGTGAATTGGATTAATGAAATTGCCGAGGATAACTATGACAAAATCCAAGAGACACGATTCTTGTCTAAACAGTTTAGTAACATCCTTAACTCAAATTTGACTGACGAACAAAAAAATTCGTTCGTAATGGATTTGCAGCGGACTACTAATTCTAATATTACTATTCTAATTCATGAAGGTAATCGGACAAAGATTTCTGGTACGGATGTACCGAGCTCAGTCGTTCATGCCTTTGAGCGTAGTTTTTTGAACAAGACTAACGGGTTGAATGCCGGTGCGGAGATCCCTAAGACAATCACCCGGAATGGAAAACTTTGGTTAACACTATCAGCACCTGTCCTCGATAAAAGTGGAAAATTGATAGGCAGCGTTGCCGTTAGTTATCCGACGCCCAGTCTTTTGGGCAACAGACCGGTTGGTCTACAAACAGACTTAAAATTCGACCTTCTCTCTAATAACGGTTCTACTTTGTTCTCCAATTATGCAAAGAACAATCTGGACAAGGCTATCACATTTTCCAATCATACTATTTTTCAAACGATTACTAATTCTAACTCAAGGGTAGAGAGCGGAATCTTCCCAAATGTTGATGATGCCCCAGGAAATAGCATCTTTGTAGCTTCTAAACAGCCTTTAATAACAGGTTTTCCAGACTCGGGCTGGATTCTGATTACTTCAATACCTACAGAAAAGGCTTTTAGTGGGGTATTAAATTTGAGGATTACATTTGTAGTGATTACGATTCTCATACTTGCAATTTCGCTGTTAGTTGTTTTTCTCGTCTCACGAAGCATTTCAAAGCCCATTTTGGAATTGAGAGACGCCGCACAGAAAATAACTGAAGGTGATTTAACTAACAAGATTGAATTGAAATCAACCGACGAGATGGGACAATTAGCTACTCAGTTAGATAGCATGAGAGAAAGCATAAGAAATAGAACTGAAGAGATTCTGAATAAGGACGAAAAGCTCCTTCAGGTTAACCAGTCACTACTGGAGACTGAAAAA
>WNGA01010077.1_pt1 | contig 24883 bp, 20 predicted proteins | sample 5400061 | NCBI WGS metagenome assembly WNGA01 (sample SAMN13153366, study PRJNA577476) | soil metagenome | isolation source: 100 cm soil or saprolite under grassland replicate 2 | place: USA:California | collected 2016-06-15 | reverse complement strand
GAAGGGAACAACGACCGGTCTCCCCTGAACGAATGATGACCGGTCTCAACCCGAACGGGCGGATGACCCGTCTCCAACCGGCAGGGCGAGGGAATCCACAGCCCGGTTCGCGCGTTTCCACTTATTGAGCAGAAGGACCATTGCATGGGTCGTCGGCTGGCGGGGCCGTTTCGTCTCGCCGATGGGCGGGTTGTCTGGCTGCGGCTGCTGCGCGCTGAGGATGCGCCTCGGCTGACCGACCTGTGCCACCGGTTATCGCCGCTGTCGCTGCGGCAGCGCTTTCTCCACTCGGCGGTGCGCTGCGACGCGCTCGACGCGGAGGGTCTGGCCGCCGTCGACCAGGTGCAGCGGGTCGCGGTCGCGGCGGTGGCGGACCCGGCCAGCGAAGGGCCGATCCTGGCGGTCGGTCGATTCCATGGTGATGGCTCAGACCGCGCCGAGATGGCGCTCGTCGTCGAGGACGCCTATCAGCACCAGGGGTTGGGTCGTCTGTTGTTGGGGTGGCTCGTGGGCGAAGCCGCGCGGCGTGGGCTGCGGGTTCTGGACGGCTATGTGCTGTACGACAACCAGCCAATCTTGCGCTTGCTGCGCAGCAGCGGCCAGCCGCTCGAGGTCAACTGGGACGGCGGCAACGTGCTGAGCTTCAAGCTAGACGTCGGAGAACCCGTCGCCCGCGCATCGTGAGTATCCGCTAGGCCGGGTCGGGCTCGCCGTAGCGTGCCGCAAGCCAGGCCAGGGCCAACCCGGGCACGTCGGCGGCAGCGTCACGCGAGAGCCTTCGAGCATGCGGGCATCATAGGGGGATGAAATTTGTGTTCCTCCCGCCGCAGCACGACGACACCCGCGCGTGGGCCGCCGCGCTGGCGAAACAGGTGCCTGAGCTCCAGGTGGTGATGGCAGAAACGGTCGAAGACGCGCGCCGTGAGATCGCGGATGCCGACGCCGCCTTCGGAACGATCGAACCGGATCTGCTTCGCCAGGCGACGAAGCTGCGCTGGCTCCAGGCCCCCGCGGCCGCGCCGCCGGCCGGCTACTACACGCCCGAGCTCATCCAGCACCCCGTCCAGGTGACCAACTTCCGCGGCATTTACAACGAGCACATCGCCGCCCACATCCTCGCCTTCGTGCTCGCGTTTGCCCGCGGGCTGCACCAGTACATCCCGCTGCAGCTGCGCCACACGTGGCAGCCAGCGCCGTTGGACGAGGGAGTGGTGCATCTGCCCGCGTCGACCGCGCTCATCGTTGGCGTGGGCGGCATCGGCGCCGAAACCGCGCGTCTGTGCGCGGCGTTCGGGATGCCCGTGATCGGCGTCGATGCGCGCCGCGAAGACAGCCCGCCCGGTGTCGCGGAGCTGCATCGACCAGAAGATCTCGACGCGCTGCTGCCGCGCGCCGACTTTGTCATCCTGACGATCCCGCATACCCCCGAGACCGAAGGCTTGTTCAACGCGCAGCGCTTCGGTCGCATGAAGCGCTCGGCCTTCTTCATTAATATCGGTCGCGGCAAGACCACGCGCCTGGACGATCTGGTCAAAGCGCTCGGATCGGGTCAGATCGCGGGCGCCGCGCTGGATGTATACGAGCAGGAGCCGCTGCCGAGTGACCACCCGCTGTGGGACGCGCCCAACGTGCTGCTCACGCCGCACACGGCCGGCTACGGACCGTACCTGGACGACCGGCGCGAGGAGATCATCGTCGACAATGCGCAGCGCTTTGTCCGCGGCGAGCCGCTACGCAACGTCGTCGATAAAGCGCACTGGTTCTAGGAAGGGCCGCTCCTGGTGAGCCTGTCCTTCGACAAGCTCAGGATGAGCGCGCAGACTGATCCGCTTTAGCGCAGCAGTCGCGCGAGCCGATCCGCGACGACCTCCTCATCGCCTTCCCACACCGTCGATACGTTCACCAGAATCGCGGACGCGTCCTTACCGGTGGCGATCGCCGGCGCTTCGGCCATCAACGCCAACTCCAGCGATGCGACGTCGTGGCGCGCCACGCCGGGCTCGAGCGCGATGCGCAGCACGCGCGGCGCCGGCCCATCCTGGCGAAGCATGGTCAGGGTCACACCAGGCGCGCCGGCGAGCCGATCAGCAACCGTGCTCAGCCGGCGTTCCTGCAGTGCGAGTCGCTGATCATGGTCCATCGTGAACCACTCTTGCATAGCGATGACGACGGCGACGATCTCCTGTCGGTCGAGCTTCAGCGGGCGGCCAAAGCTCCGCGCGTTGGCCATGGTTTCGAAGCCTATGAACCCCTGCGGGACCACCGCGTCGATCAGCTCCTTGCGACCGGCCAGGATGCCCGAGGAGTTGGGCGCGCCGATGTACTTGGCGCCGAATGCGACCAGGTCGACGCCGCGTCGTCCGAAGCTCCGGAACAGGTCGAGCGGGAACACCCGACCGGCCGCGTCCACGAGCACGGGCACGTTGCGAGCGTGCGCAATCGCCAGCGCCTCGTCCAGCGACACTGTGCCCGGCTGACCATCGAGGTGCGCCGGGTAGAACACCGCGGCAACGTCCGAGCCGATCGCCGCCTCGAGCTGCGCGGCGGTCGTGCCCGCGGCATCGCCCACCTCGACCAGCTGCGCGCCGACGATCGTCACCGCGTGCTCGTAGTGGTAGTGCTGCCGCGTCTGCAACAGCACCTTGTTCTTCATTCCACTGGTGTTGGGTAGCCGCGCCATCTTCTCGAGGTCGGGCCCGGTGATGCACGCCGCCATGCCCAGCGCCAGCGCCGCTGCCGCGCCAGGCGTGACGTACGCTGCCTCGCACTCGAGTCGCTCGGCGATGCTCTCGCCTGCCCGCCGCAGCAGCTCCTTCATCTCGACGTAGTACCGCTCGGCGTCGTCCATGGCCTGCCGGACGCGCGGTGACGGTGTCGAACCGCCCAGCACCGTGTTGTGCCCGCGGGCATTGATGACCGGCGTGATGCCGAGCTGCTCGTAGATGGTCGCGGCGGTGGCAGTTTGCATGCTCGAACTCCTCGCTGCAGGGTAACGCGCTGATACCATTTCGTTGCAGCCCGGGACAAATCACTTCTATCTGAAAGGGAGTGCATGATCGGAAACGCTCGACTCGCCGTCAAGCGAGCGCGTGCTGCATTGGCCGTTGGAGCGTCGCTGGCGCTGGTCGCCGTGCTGGGCTTACCGGCGGCGGAGGCGCAGCAGAGCAACGACATCGTTGTTCCGAATGGCTACCAGGTGCGGGAGTTCGCGTCGGGTCTCGGCGCAGCGATCGCCTCGTACGTCGCATCCAATGGTGATCTGTACGTCCTGAGCTCAGGCTTCCCGGGCCTCGGCAGCACGTCGCCGCCCGGACCGGTCATGATCTGGAAGATCGCGCCGGACGGTACCAAGAGCAAGGTCTACGACGCTTCGACGACTCCAGGCTTGAAGTCCGTGGCACTGGGCATCGCCGTCAAGGACCCGGACAACATCTTCGTCAACGACAGCGAGGGCTTCAAGCGGCTGCGCGCCGACGGGAGCGTGCAGATGCTGGCCACGCTGCCAAATCTCGGCGATCACAACAACGACCACATCGTCATCGGCCCCGATAACAAGCTGTACTGGGGCGAAGGCAGCGCCACGAACAGTGGTGTGGTGGGACCAGACAACCAGGAAGTGACGGGGTGGCTAAAGAATCATCCGGACTTCCGTGACGTTCCGTGTGCCGACGTCACCCTCACCGGCGCCAACTTCACGAGCAAGAACCCCCTGTCGAGCGACCCTAATGCCACGATAGTGACGGGACCGTATCTGCCGTTCGGCACCGCCGCCACGCCCGGCCAGGTGATCCAGGGCCAATCGCCGTGTTCGTCGTCGGTGATGCGCATGAACATCGATGGCACAGGACTGGAAGCCGTCGCATGGGGCTTCCGCAATCCGTTTGGCATCGCGTTTGCGCCTGCCGACTCACCGCTGAAGGGCGCGTTGCTCATCAGCAACAACGGCGCCGATGTACGCGGCAGTCGCCCGATCGAAAATGACGGGGACGACCTGTTCATCGTCCAGCAAGGGGCCTGGTACGGCTGGCCGGATTACCTCGATGAGCAGCCGGTGACCGAGCCGCGCTTCAAGCCGGCCGATGGTGCACAGCCCGGGTTCATCTTCAGCGCGCCGTCCGAAGGCAACAACCTCAGCGCGGTGACCCACTTCCCGAAGGGCGTGTCGGCCGACGGCATGGCGTTCAGCGCGGCTGATGATTTCGGCTTCCGCAACGACCTGTTTGTGGCTCTGTGGGGCCCGCTCGGGTTCGGCGCTCAGCCCGCGGCGCTCGCCGGGTTCAACGTCTACCGCGTCCACTTCGTCGTGGGCCCCAACGGCACCATCGGTGTCGAAAAGGCGATCTTCATCCGCAACAAGCTTGCTGGTGGGGCCTCGCAGAATGGTCTCAACGGCCTCGAGCACCCGGCGGACGTGAAGTTTTCGACCGATGGCAAGACGATGTACATCATCGACTTCGGCGTGCCGCCTGAGAAGGGTGGTCGTGTCTGGGCGGTTACGCGCACCCCGGGCTCGACGAGTGTTGGTGGCGAGGTCGGTCCTGGCCCAGCTGGCGCACCGCCGGCCGCGGCTGCCGCGCCAGCTCCCACACCAACCCCGGCGCCGGCCACTCAGCCAGCGCCGCCGCCCCAGCCCACGGCCGGCGCCAGAGCCGCCGTGAACGTCCAGAACTTCTCGTTCCAACCGCAGGACCTGACGGTCGCGGCGGGCACGACCGTGACCTGGACGAACAACGACACGGTGGCACACACCGTGACGTGGGATGATAAGTCGGTCGACTCGCAGCTGTTCGGTGCGGGTGAAACATTCAGCTACACCTTCACCACGGCGGGCACGTACGGCTACTACTGCATTCCGCACGGCTCACCCGGCGCGGGTATGCACGGTAGCGTGACCGTCAACTAGCGAAGGTTGTGAATGGGCTCCGGCTGCCCTTAGCAGCCGGGGCCCATCACGTCGCCACCGTCGACGGAGATGTAGAAGCACGAGCCGTCGCTGCCATAGGCACCGCCGTAGCCGCGATCGATCGTGCCACCGTTGTAGAAGTCATTGCCGCCACCACGAGCCGTGCTGCCTGAGCCGCCGGACGCGGCGACCAGGTTGAACAGCGCCGGCCCACCCTCGGCTCCGCCGATGCCGTCCGCGCGCAGCCAGTAGCGGCCCTGCGGCACGGTGCCGAACATCTGCCGCAGGCTGTCGACCTCATTCGGGTGCAACTGTCGGCCGTTGAAGAAGACGCCGGTATGTCCGTTGGAGGCGTCGCTGCGCAGCGGACCGCCGAGGTTCAGACCCGGCGCGATCTGGCCCTTCGCCGGACCACCCTCGCTGCCCCACAGGCCAGAAACCGCGTCGTACCAGTACGAGCCGCTGGCGATCGGGCCGTAGAAGTACTCCAGCACGAGCACTTCGTCGCTGCTGATCGGCTGACGATTGACGGTGACATTGCTGGCTTGACCGCCAGATGCCATGGCAACGGGCGACGCCGCGAGCGCGACCACGGCCATGGCTGCGAGTGCTACAAGCTGCTTCATGCGCCACAACCTACGCCCGCGCCGCGCCGGCTACCGTGCCGCCGCTCACGCGCCGAATGTGACGTAGCTCACAGACACCCGCGTGGAACCATCGTGCGCTGCCGCGTGTATCAGTCGTAGCATGGCGCCGCGAGTGCGCACCATTGCTCTAGCTTGCTGCATCGGCTGGCTCGCGCTGGCGTGCGCTGCGCCACCGCCTGCGCTGACGCCGACTCTCGCGCCTGCCGCGCCGCCGACAGCCGTGGCGACCGCAACCGCGCCCGCGGTGCCGACGGCCACGCCCGCACCGGCGGCGCCAACCCTCGTGCCGGCACCTCAGCAGACTGCGGCGCCGCGCGCGCTGGCCTGCGGCGACACCATCTCACGCAGCGTCGTCCTGACCACCGACCTCACGTGCAGCGGCGATGCGCTGATCGTGCAGGCCAGCGACATCACGATCGACCTCGGCGGTCACACCATCACTGGCCCGGGCGCGGGCTCACCCACCTGGCCGCAGCCCAACCTGGCCAGCAGTGGCGTCAAGATCAGCGGTCAGCGCGGCGTCACCCTCAAGAACGGCAGTTTTAAAAGCTTTTCGTCAGCCGTCTTCCTCGACAACACCACCGACTCCCACATCGAGGCGATCGATGCTCGAGCCAACTACTACGGCATCTACCTCAAGTCAGCCACCAACAACGAGGTGTCCCGCTCGACATTCCGCGGCAACATTTACGGCTTGACCCTCTACCACTCGCACAAGAACACGCTGGCAGAGAACGATTCGAGCGCACAGACGCACTTCTCGCCTGGCGGCTACGGCATCTACATGTACTCGTCCAACGACAACATGGTCGTTGGCAATACGTTCAAACAAAACGACAACTGGGGTATCTGGCTTTCAGATTCGAAGAACAACGTCTTCTACCACAACAACATCATTAGCAATCATCCGCAGGTCAGCGACGATAGCGGCGGCAACATCTGGCACGATGCGCAGGCCCGCGAGGGCAACTACTGGGCCGACTGGGAGGGTCGTGAGCTCGCCGGTACGGGCATCGGCAACCACCCGTACTTGATCCAGGGCCCAGGCGGCGCCACCGATGCGTACCCGTTCGTGCGCGAGAATGGCTGGAGCCAGGCGCGCCAGCGCGCTCCCGAATTGACGGCGACACCAGTGCCCACCCGGTCCGCGGGTGGCGGCGGCCTGTTCCTCAGCGTGCCCGACCTCAACCAGGTCGCCTCGGTGAGCGGCAGCAGTCTGCGCGCACTTCGCACGCTGGGCCGCCTTGCGTCGAACCTGGCGCTATCCGCCGATGGCAACGTCCTCTACGTGGTCGATGCCGCAACGTTGCTCGCCCTCGACAGTGCGACCGGCGCGGTGCTTCGCACGTACCCCGTCGACACCGCTGGGCGCACGGTGTACATCGCCCTCGACCGCGACGGGCAAACCCTGCACCTCCTGGACGGCACGCGCGTGACGACGCTCGATCTCACCAGCGGCGAAGTCGCGCAGCAGGTGCCGTACGCCGCTGAGCCGAGCGGCGTCTTTCCCAGCTGGAAGCACCGTCTGCTGCTGGTGGCTGACGGCGGCGGCAGCAGCGTCGACGTGGTGTGGGTCGGCGGCGGCAAGGTCACGTACCGCATCCCCGTGGTGGGTTCGCCAACGGCCCTCACCGCGAACCGCGCAGGTACTCGCCTGTACACCGCCATCCCCGGTGCGCCGAGCGTATCGATCATCGAGACCGAGCAGTACGCGGTCATCGACCACATTGGTGACAACCTGGCAGCGCAGCTGGACGTCGCCACGTCGCCCGACGCGAGCCGTCTCTACGTCCTCCTCGCGTCAGATTCAGTGATCGCGTACGACCTGCTCACACGTGCCGCTATGTTTACGGCCTCGACACCCGTCGGCGCGGCGCACGTGCTGGTCAGCGGTGATGCGCTTCTGGTCGCCGGCGCTTCCAACGGTACGGGCTGGCTGGCGCGCCTGGATGCCAATACGGGTCGACTGCTCTCGAGGATGGAGCTCCCGGGTGCGCCGCGCGACCTCCTCGCCCGACCATAAAACCGGTACGCTGGTCCGCTGGTGCGCATCAGCGACGTCAAGACCTACGTCCTGGGAACTGCCTGGCGCAACTTGACGTTCGTCGAGGTCCACACTGACGAGGGACTGCAGGGTGTCGGCGAAGTGCGCATGCTCAACCACACCGATGCCCTGATCGGCTACTTCTCCGAAGCCGTTCCCAACCACATCCTGGGCAGCGACCCCTTCAATATCGAAGACCTCGTGCAGCGGATGTTCCGCAACGACTACGCCCGCGCCGGCGAGATCGCGATGTCGGCGATCAGCACGATCGAGATGGCGTGCTGGGACATCGTCGGCAAGGCGCTGCAGCAGCCGGTGTATCGATTGCTCGGCGGGTCGGTCCGCGAGCAGATCAAGGCCTACGCCAACGGCTGGTACACGGTCGAGCGCACGCCCGAGGAGTTCCACAAAGCCGCCAAGCAGGTCCTGACGCGCGGCTATCGCGCGCTCAAGCTGGATCCGTTTGGCGCCGGGTTCTACGAGCTGGACCGCCAGGAGCAGGCGCGTTCGATCTCCCTGGTGGAGGCGGTGCGCGACGCGGTCGGTCCTGACGTCGACATCCTGGTCGAGATGCACGGCCGCTTCAATCCCGCTTCGGCGATTGCGATTGCCAAAGAGCTGGAGCCGTTCCACCCAGGGTGGGTCGAGGAGCCGGTGCCGCCCGAGAACCTCGCCGCGTTGAAAAAGGCGGCCGAGCACATTCGCATCCCCATCGCCACGGGCGAACGCATCCACACCCGCCACGAGTACCGCGAGTTGTTCGAGCAGCAGGCGACCGACATCATCCAGCCCGACATCACCCATTTCGGCGGGATTCTCGAGACCAAGAAGCTGGCGGCGTGGGCCGATGCCTACTACGTGCTGGTGGCGCCCCACAACGTCGGCGGCCCGGTGTCCACCGCGGCCAACCTGCATCTGGCGGCGTGCACCACGAACTTCAAAATCCAGGAGCACTTCAACGACTTCGCCGAGGATTTTGTGAAGGCCGCCGCGCCCGGTAATCCGGAGGTGGTCGATGGCTACTTCGCGCTGCCGAGCGGCTCCGGGCTGGGCATCGAGCTGGATCACGACCTGATCGCCGCTCACCCGCGCCGGCAGATCTTCTTCAACCTGTTCGCCGAGAACTGGCATCGCCGCCAGGCTGAGCGCGACGTCCCCCCGCATGCTTCATCCTGAGGCGAAACTCCTGCATGCTTCATCCTGAGGCGAAACTCCTGCATGCTTCATCCTGAGGCGAAACCCCTGCATGCTTCATCCTGAGGCGAAGCCGAAGGATCTACGCCAGGTCCGTCGCTGCGCTCAGGATGAGGCAATGTCCCACTGGCTGCGCCGGGTTTGACTGCTCTCAGCGGCGTCCTCCCCATCGCGCCGACACCGTTCACTGACTCCGAGGACGTCGACTACGACGGTCAGCTGCGCGTCATCGACTTCCTGATCGACGCCGGTGTCGACGGCATCTGCATCCTCGCCAACTACTCCGAGCAGTTCGCGCTAAGCGACGCCGAGCGCGAGCGACTCACCACGCTGATCCTGGAGCACGTGGCCGGGCGGGTGCCCGTGATCGTCACCACGAGCCACTTCAGCAGCCGCATCGCGGCCGAGCGCAGCCGCCGCGCGCAGGACCAGGGCGCCGCGATGGTCATGCTCATGCCGCCCTACCACGGCGCCACCATTCGCGCGGATGAGCAGGGCGTCGTCGACTTCTTCGCCACGGTGGCCGACGGCCTCGACATCCCGATCATGATCCAGGACGCGCCCGTCAGTGGCGTCACCCTCGATACATCGTTGCTCGCCCGCCTCGCGCGCGAGATCGACGCCATCCAGTACGTCAAGATCGAAGTCGCCGGCGCGGCGGCGAAGCTCCGCGACCTGGTGTCACTGGCTGGCGCCGCGCTACCTGGCCCGTTCGACGGCGAGGAGAGCATCACGTTGCTGGCCGACCTGGACGCCGGCGCGACCGGCACCATGCCCAGCAGTGTGCAGCCAGACCTGCTCGGCCCGATCGTGCGCCACTACCTATCCGGGGACCGCGCGTCGGCGATGGCGCTCTACGAGCGCTCGCTGCCACTCATCAACTTCGAGAACCGCCAGTGTGGCCTGCGGGCAACCAAGGTGCTGCTGTACGAAGGCGGCATCATCGCGTGCGATCGCACCCGCCGCCCGATGCGGCCCCTGCACTCCGCCACCCGCGCAAGCCTGCTAGAGCTAGCCAAGCGCCTGGATCCGCTCATCCTCCGCTGGGCTCGCGTCAATTAACGACGTCTTTGGCAGGCCGCTACGCGGCCGAGGGGGCTTCGCCCCCCTCTACCCCTCAGGTTCGGGAGTGGTAGCGGGTGACAAGAGTGCCTTGTGGCGCTGCCGCGCCATCTGCCGATGCCGAACACGTTTGAGAAAAACTGCGCGGTTGAACCCCTGGCATTGGGTGCGGCAGCGCCAGCCCACGGTTTAGCCCCGTCGCGTCCCACACGCGGGGGGTAAAGGGGGGCGAAGCCCGCCCTCGCCCGCAGGGCGCAGAAGCGTGACCTCGCCACGCGGCGCATGCGCCGTTCTTCAGTACCAACGCCCACGGCGCGCTAGCGGATGGCGCGGCAGCGCCACCGTCACGGTTTAACCCCGTTGCCTCCCGATGGTGGGGGGGTGAAGGGGGGCGGAGCCCTCCCTCGCCGCGCAGCGGCGCTCCAAAGAACGTAAGAAGACGAGGGCGACTTCAGCTCGCGTAGACCGCTTCGCGGAGGCCGCGAATGTAGCCTATCGCGTAGAGCCGTCCGTAGGCCGAGTAGCCCGGTTGATTGTTCGAATCACCCGCTACCGTGGGCACATGGTCGGGCCGCAGCACGCCCTCGAAGCCAACTTCTTTGTACGCGCGCATGCACTCGAGCAGATTGGTCTTGCCGTCGTCGTGCCACGTCTCTTCGAACTTCTCGACATTCCCCCGCACGTCACGAAAATGGACGAAGAACACCTTCTTCTGACCACAGAACTTGCGGATGACGCTCGGCAAATCGTCGGTCATGAGCGTGAAATTTCCCTGACACAGCGTGATCCCGTTCACCGGACTGGGCACCAGGTCGAGCAACCGCTGGTAATTGTCAACACTGCGCATGATCCGCCCAATCCCGCGCAGCGGCGACAGCGGCGGATCGTCCGGGTGCATCGCCAGCTTCACGTTGGCCTTCTCGGCAACGGGCACCACCCGCTTCAAGAAGTACTCGAGGTTGGTCCACAGCTCCTCCTCGGAGAGAGGACCGAGCTCGGTCGGCGGGGCGTCCCGCAGCAAGGCGGCGTCGAAGCCGCTCACGGTCGAGCCACCGCGCGAGGGCACGTCGGTGTTCGTTCGCACCCAGTTGAAGTCGGTCATCCACTCGTAGCACCACACGGGAATGCCGAGCTTGCCCATGTTCTCGATGAGCGTGCAGATGCCGTCGATCTCCTGGTCGCGCCCCGGCAGCCCGCGCTTGACCAGGTTGTACGGCGGCCGCGCCTCGATCACCGCGAGCTTGAAGCCCGCGCTCTCATACCGCTGCTTCATGCGCAGCAGCGGCATGTAGTCCCACGGCGCCTCGCCCTGGTTCAGCGGGTCGTCGAACGGCAGGCCGCCCACCGCGTGCTGGAGCCCCATCTGGCTGGCCAGCGTCCAGAGCGCCGACGGCGTCGGCGGCAGCATTTCCGCCAGCTCGATCATCGCTGCTTGCTCCATTCACTGAAGTCGGTCTCGATCTCCGCCGCCCACGTCGAGACGTCGATCTGGCCCGAGGTGTACTTGCCCTCGGCCAGCCGTTGCTTGCCGAACACGTCGCGCAGCCGCACGTCCTCGGAGCGCTCGACCACCTCCTGCGCGAGATGCGGCGGCACGAACGTGACCCCCTCGCGTGTACCGAGCACCACGTCGCCCGGCAGAACGGTCACGTTCCCAATGCGCACGGGAATATTGACGCCCACCAGCGTGGCCTGGGCGATCGCCGACGGATCCACGCCCCGACAGAAAACCGACAGTGGCAGCTCGAGCACGCGCTCGTAATCGCGGATGCCACCATGAATCACGATGCCGGTGCCCGCGCGGGCAAGAATGGTCGTAGACAGGTTGTCGCCGACGAAGGTGCCATCGCGGATCTTGCCAAAGATGTCCACGACAATGACGTCACCCTGCACCAGCGTGTCGATGATCCATGTGTTCTGTCCACCGGAGCGGCCTTCCGATCGACCCTCTTGTTCGACCGCCTCGTGCAGATCGGGCCGCATTGGCACGAACATGGCGGTGACCGCGCGACCGACCAGCACCTGCTCGGGGTGCAGGTTCAGCCAACCGCCCTCGAACTGAAAGGGGTAGCCATGCCGCCGCTCGAGCACGCCCCACGCCTCGTCGTTGGTGACCAGCCGCATGCGCTCGAGCAGGTCGTCGGGTACGCGCGGCCGCCCGTCGTCGGAGCGTTCGAAAGGATTGAGCTGGGTGATTGCGCGAATGCGTTGCCCACAGTCCGTCATTCGACGACTCCGCGTGGCTGCCAGTTGAGGTGCCCGGTGATGTGCATCGCACGCTGATCGCCGCGGGCCGCATCCCGGATCAATTTGAGGGCCGCAACGAGTCAGTCTGCGCGTGGATGGAGCAGAGTGAGTGGTGGTACCGCACCACGTTTTCGGCTGCGCAGGGCCAGTACCGCCTCACGTTCCTCGGACTTGACACGTTCGCCGCGGGCAAGACGCTCAGCGCGTGGGGCCGCAACCCCGAGCGCACCGCGATGCGCAAAGCGCAGTTCGGCTTCGGCTGGGACTGGGGCCCGCGGCTGCCGACCATCGGCATCTGGCGCCCCGTCACGCTCGCTGCAGCGCAGCCCGCCTCGCTGGCCGGCGTCGACTTCTTCACTCTGGACATCACCGCCGAGCGCGCCGCCGTCGCCGTGCGCGTCGAAGTCGCCCGCATAGCCTCCACGCCGCCACTGCTCGCACGCATCGAGCTCAGTGCACCCCCGATGTCCCATCCGGAGTCCTTGGGCAGCCGGGCCGAGCGGCGCGCAGCGGCGCAATGGCCCGTGTCCCAGGCGGTTGACCTGCCCGTGCCCGGCGAAGCCGCCACTGCCTACCTCACGGTGGAGCAGCCGCGCCTGTGGTGGACGCACGAGCTCGGCGATCCAGCCCTCTACGGCCTCAGTGTCACGCTGCTCGACGGCTCAACCGAGCTAGATCGCCTGGAGCAGCGGGTCGGCATACGCACCATCGAGCTGGACCAGTCGCCCGATCCCGCCGAGCGCGGCACGCGCTTCTTCCGGTTTGTCTTGAACGGCGTGCCGATCTTCGCCAAAGGCGCCGACTGGATCCCGTGCGACTCCTTCGTCGGCTCCATCGCGCCCGAGCGCATCACCACCCTCCTGGAGCTCGCTAAAGCCGCCAACATGACAATGCTGCGCATCTGGGGCGGCGGCATCTACGAGCACGACCACTTCTACGCCGAGTGCGACCGCCTGGGCATTCTCGTCTGGCAGGACTTCATGTTCGCGTGCGCGATGTATCCCGAGGATGATCCCGAGTTTGTCGCCGAGGTCGATGCCGAAGCGCGTTACCAGGTGCGTCGGCTGCGCAATCACCCCAGCCTGGCGCTGTGGTGCGGCAACAACGAGAACCAGTGGCTGCACGAGCGCTACTACTGGGATCGAGAGCAACTGCCTCAATACGGGGCCCTGTACTACGACTCGATCCTGCCGCGCGCCGTCGCCGACCTCGATGGTCGGACTCCGTACTGGCCAGGTAGTCCGTACGGCGGCAGCGATCACAACAGCCGCGAGGAAGGCAACGTCCACAACTGGGAGGTCTGGCACGGCAATTTTCCGAGACGCTTCGGCCAGCCACCGAAACGGGAAAACACTCCCCAAGCCGTGAGCTATCGCCGCTACGCCGACGACATGGGTCGGTTCATCAGCGAGTTCGGCATGCACGCCGCGCCGCAACCCGAGACCCTGTGGCGAGTGATCCCGCCCAAGGAGCGCTACCAGCACAGCCCCACCCTCGATTGGCACAACAAGGACAACCCCAAGAACAAGGGCGACAACCTGCTGCTGGCCACGACGGGCTTGCCCAAGGATCTGGATCAATACATCACGTTCAGCCAGATTGCCCAGGCCGAAGGCTTGAAGTTCGGCATCGAGCACTTCCGCCGTCGCAAACCGCACTGCTCTGGGACGCTGGTCTGGCAGCTCAACGATTGCTGGCCGGTCCTCAGCTGGAGCGTCCTGGACTACTACGGCTTTCCCAAAGCCAGCTACTACTTTCTACGCCGCGTCTACGCGCCCCTGCTGGCCTCGTTCCAGGACACCGACTTGTGGCTCACGAACGACCTCGGTCGCGCCGTGACCGATGAGGTAACCGTGACCCTCGGGACCTTCGACGGCACGGTCGAATGGCAGGAAACCCGTTCGCTCACCATCGCCGCAGGCGCCAGTGCGTGCCTGTGGCCGCTCGAACTGCCGACAGTTGGTCCCGAGCACTACCTCGCGGTGCGCTGCGCCAAAGGCACGTTCCTGCCGAACCGCGGCTTCTTCGCCGATATCAAGGACCTCATCCGCGAGCCGACGGCGCCGGCGCTGCGCTTCGAGACCGACCACATCACCCTGCAGGCGCCAGCGGACCGCTACGTGTACTTCGCCCACGTCACGAGTCCGCACGAAACAACCCGCTTCAGTGACAACTTCTTCGACTTGCTGCCGGGCGAAGCGCGCGAGATCCGCGTTACGGACCCAACCCGTCCGCTAACGGCTGGCGACTTTCACCTCGGCTGGGCGTAGCAGCCACGCGTCGATCTCCATGTTCAGCTTTGCCTGCTCCGGGCGGGTAAGGAACGCTGCGAAGACACCGTTGCGAGCGATCTGCGCCAGCGACTCGTCGTGCAGCCCGAAAGTGTCCCGCGCCAGCTCGTACTCGCGCGTGACTGACGTCGGAATCATGCGTGGCACATCCGCATTGAGCGTGACGACCAGACCCTCGCTCAGGAGCTTCGGCAGCGGATGCTCCGCAAGGGACGGAAATACGCCGGTGGCGACGTTGATGCTCGGGCACACCTCGAGCGGAATACGCCGCTCGCGCACCTCCGCCACGAGCTCGGGGTCCTCGAGTATCCGCACACCGTGGCCCAGTCGCTCTGCCCGCAGCGCCTGCAGCGCGCCGCGGATGCTGCTCGGCCCCGCATCCTCGCCCGCGTGCGGCACGGAGTGCAGCCCGCCATCGACCGCTGCCTCGAACACCCGCGCGTACGGCTCGGGCGGAAACTCCGCCTCGGGCCCGCCCAGTCCGAGCCCGACCACGCCGGCGTCGCGGTAGCGGAGCGCAAGCTGCAGCGTTTGCTCGGCGAGTTCTAGAGGCCGCCGCCGGGAGTGATCGAGCACAAGCCGACACCGAATCCCAAACTCCTCCTCGCCGCTGAGAAAACCGTCGAGGATGGCGGCCAGTGGCATGTCCCAGTCGCCCAAGCGAAGCGCGTGGAACGCCGGACTGAACGTCACCTCGGCATACCGCACGCCCTGCGCCGCTTCGTCCTCGCACAGCTCGAACGCGATCCGCCGAAACGCCGCTTCGCTGCCCACGCACGCCCGCACCCGCTGGTAGTCGATGAAGAACCCGGCCAGGTCGACGAACCTGCCACTGGGCGCCTCGACGCCACACTCCGCCGCGAGCTGTACGAGGGTGGCCGGCCGAATGGCCCCCTCGAGGTGGAGGTGCAGGTGCGTTTTGGGCAGCGCGCGTAGGTCCCGCACGCGTGACATTATACGTATAACGGGGGCGCCGTTGACCCGCGCACGACGAGCCGCACCCGCAGCTTGGGCGTTGCCGCTGTCGCCTCGCCGCTGAGCGCCGCCAGCAGCCGCTCCATGCCCACCTGCCCCAGGCGCTCGGCCGGTACCGCGACCGTGGTCAGCTCCGGCTCGAGCAGCCGCGCTAGCGCGATGTCGTCGAAGCCTACGACCGACACATCGCGCGGGATAGTCAGCCCGAGATCGTGCGCGGCTTTGTACAGCGCGGCCGCCAGCACGTCGTCGTCGCAGAATACCGCCGTGGGTCGCTCGCGCTGCTCGAGCAGCTCGCGCGCGATCGGCCGCGCCGCATCAGGATCGATCGGCGCCTGCCGTTCCAGCGCCGCCTCGACAGGCAGGCCGGCCTGCTGCAGCACCCGTCGGTACTCCTGCGCGCGCCGCGCGAAGGTCGCGTGCGGCAGCGCCGCGCCGAGGTGGCCGATGCGTCGATGCCCGAGCGCGACGAGATGGCCAAGCGCCGCGCGCGTGCCGCCGACAATGTCCAGCTGGACCGACGGCAATCGCCGCTCGGCGGCGTCCAGCATCACCAGCCGCTTGCGTAGTCCCGCGAACGCTGGCCCGCGCGGGGCCGCGACCGCGCACAACACAAAGCCGTCGACAGCGCCGCCCGCGAGCGCGCTCTGCGCCAGAGTCTGCCAGCCGCGGCGATTGTCAGTGTCGATGAGTACGACCGCGTGCGCGGTGCGTCGAGCCACCCGCTCCGCCCCGCGCAGCACCGCCGCGAAGAACGGATTGCGAATATCGGGCACCACCAGCGCCACGGTTCGCGCGCGGCCGAGCCGCAGCGACTGCGCGGCCGCATTCGCGCGATAGCCGAGCGCCTCAGCCGCGAGCCGCACCCGCTCCTGCGTCGCCGCCGACACCCGCCCCGCGGCGCGCCCGTTGAGCACCAGCGACACTGCTGCCTGCGACACGCCCGCGGCCCGCGCCACGTCGACGCTGGTCGCTCGCGCCGCCGCGGCTCGCCGCACTACCGCTGTTGCCTGCGCACGCCCCCGCACCGCTCTTCGCTGCCCGCCCGCGCTTCCTTTTCAGCTACGCGTAAAGACGAAGCGTCACGCGAACCGTCACACGACAGGCGCGAACCGTCATGGCGGCATCACAAAACCGCACTGAACCGTCATCGCAGTGTCACAAAAGGGCGTTACCGTCATGCGAACCGTCACGGCGTGATCTGGGTGACACTTTCTACCGGTAGGCGGCCGCCTGGATTCCGTACAGCTCGGCGTACTGTCCATGATGCGACATGAGCTCTGCATGGCTGCCGACTTCCACGACCCGCGCGCCGTCGAGTACCACGATCAGGTCGGCCATGCGCACCGTACTGAAGCGGTGCGAGACCAGGACCGTGATCCGACCGTCGTCGGACCGCGCGGCGGACGCGTAGCGCTCGAACAGCGCGTGCTCGGTTTCCGCGTCCAGGGCCGCGGTCGGCTCGTCCAGCGCCAGGAGCAGCGGCTGTTCGCGCATGAAGCCGCGCGCGAGTGCCAGCTTCTGCCATTGACCGAACGACACTTCGACGCCCTCGGGCCACGTCGGGCCGAGCTGCGTCTCGAGCCCTTCGCGCAGCCTCGTAACGACATCCTCCGCACCCGCGCGCGTCACGGCCACCACCACTGCTGGTCGGTCCTCCACACGCGGAACGTCGCCGAGACCCACGGTCCGCTGGGCACGGAATTCGAATCTGAAGAAATCCTGGAAGGCGCCGGCAAGTCGCGTGCGCCACGCCTCGGCAGGCATGCGCGCGAGCGGCAGGTCATCGACGAAGATGGCGCCTGCGTTCGGCTCGTAGAACTTGCCGAGTAGCTTGACCAGCGTGGTCTTGCCCGCTCCATTCTCGCCCACGATCGCGACCACCGAGCCAGCGGGAAGCTCGAACGACACGTCCTGCAAGACCAGCTTGTCCGTGCCCGGGTACGCGAACGACACGTGGTCGAAGCGAATGCCTTTCTGTATCCGAGCGGGCACAGGCACGTCGGCATGCGCGGTGAGCGAGGCGGCGTAGTCCTCGAGCCATGCCAGGCGCCGCGCCCCGTCCATCCAGATCCCGCGCAGAAAGCCGATCTCGCCCACCGTCGCGCCGATGTACGCCGACAGGCGCGCTCCCGCCGCCAGCACCAGCAACACGCTGCCCGCCGGCGCTCGCAGTATCGAGGACACGAAAACGATCGCGCCAACATATGCGCCGCCGAACACCGCCCACGCCAGCGTGTGCCAGACGGACGAAGCCCAGCGGGTGCGGCTTACCGGACCGTACCAGCGCTCCCAGGCGCCGCGACGATCGGTGACCAGTCGATCGCCGATGCCCGTGACCCGTACCTCCTTGCCCGGCGGCGCTGTCGTGGCGAGCGTGAACAGGTGCCGCGCCAGGCGATATGACTGCGCTCCGCGCTCGTTGGCGTTTCGCTCGACCGCGGGTCGCCACGACGAGGTGAGCACGGTTGGCAGCGCGAATAGGCCCAGCAGCACCAGCCCGGGATGGATCGACGCCAGCAGGACCACCGTCACCGCCAGTCGCAGAATCCAGCCACATGTGGTGAACACCGACATGTACATGTGGTCGAGCACGAAGATCTGATCGCGCAGGATGGACAGTCGATCGAGGTAGTCGGGCCGCTCGTGGTGAGCGATCGTGATCACCGACGCCTGGAGTCGGGCCACGTGCGACTCGAGTGCGATCGTGACCTTGTCACGGAAGCGCCGCTGGATGCGCGTGCTGATCGTGCGCAGGAACCACGTCGCCGCGGCCGAAATACCCAGCGCCACGGCGGCGACCGTGATCAGAAGGCTGTCGCGCTGCAAGACGCCTTCGCCGAGGAACTTGAGCCAGAGTGCAAGCAGCGCGTCGGGCAGCGCCGCCAGCATCGACAGGCCGAAAGCCCAGAACATCAGCCACGGCTCGTGTTGATAGCCGAGCTTGCACAGCCGCCACATCGACGACAGCGCCGGCGGCATCTCGTCGCGGGTGCCGCTGTGGTTGTCGAGCCCGTCAGGCGAGAACGTCATACACGACGCCTTCCTCGTCCTCGGTGGCCAGGAAGCGCTGCGCCTGCAGCTCGAACATCGTGCGGTAGCGGCCACCCAGCGCCATCAGCTCCTCGTGAGTGCCCAGCTCGATGACCCGACCATGTTCGAGGACGCAGATGCGATCGGCGTGGCGTACTGTCGAGAACCGATGCGAGATCAGGATGGTGGTGGCGTCGCGCGTTGCCTCGAGGATGCGATCGAAGATCTCGGCTTCGCCGCGAACGTCGAGCTGTGCGGTGGGCTCGTCGAGCAGGACCAGCCCCGCGCCGAGCTGCACCGCGCACAGCGCCCGCGCGAGCGCAACGCGCTGCCATTGGCCACCCGACAGATCGGTCCCGCCCGAGTAACCCCGCGCCAGGATCGTGTCGAGCGTCGCCAGGTGTTCGCCGCCCGCGGCGCGCAGCGCGGCGCGCACTTCGTCATCTGGAGCGCCGCCTGGCGCGACGTTGTCGCGCAGCGACAGCTCGAAGCGAATGAAATCCTGGAAGACCGCTGCCAGTCGGTGCCGCCAGGCCTCGAGGTCGAGCTCGCGCAGGTCAACGCCATCGACCTCGATCGCGCCGCGCTGTGGATCGTAGAGTCGGCACAACAGCTTGGCCAGCGTCGTCTTGCCCGCGCCGTTCTGGCCAACGATGGCCAGCGAGGATCCGGCCTGGATGGTCAGGTCGAACCCTTGCAGCACAGGCGCTCCGCCCGGATACGCGAAGTCCATATCGCGGAAGCGGATCTCTTTGCTCGGCATCTTCGCCGCGGATCGGGACCCGCTCGACAGCGCCCCCGCCCTCCGCATCCTGGGCTCGATGCGCACCGCGGCCGCCACACCCGCCGCCGCGCCGTCGAGCGCCCAGTTCAGTCCGCCGAAGGCGATCATCGACACGCCCACCGCGCTCTGCGCGTAGGTAACCATCGCGCCCAGATCGAGCCGACCCTCGGTTGCGGCGCCGGCCATCGTCCAGAACACGATCACATTGGCGGCGATCACGAGCAGCATGCTCCACATGACCGGCTGCTCGCGCAGTCGCGTCGCCTCGTACTGCAGCTGGTGCATGAGCTTGCGGCGCTCGATGAAGCGATCGAGTGTCCAGTCGACCAGGCCGAACAGGCGCAGCTCCTTGGCGGGCGGTGGATCGACCGCGAGGCGGTAGGCGTAGTCCGAGTCACGCTGCGCGGCGCGCACGGTCGGGGTATTGCGGTCGCGCCACACGCCGCTCTCGCGCAGCAGCCAGTGCGTCGCGAGCCACGCCGCGGCCAGGAGTAGCGCGGCCCACCACGAATAGGTCGCCAGCACCAGCGCCGAAGCGAAGCCACCGATCAGCTCGACCAGGCCACCGGCGATGAAGTCCATCGACAACGACAGCGGCGGACCGGTCATCGCCAGGTCGAATTCGCGCGCGGCGGTGAGGTCGCTGGTCAGCTCGGCATCTTCGAGGTGGCCCATGCCAGGCGGTCGGACGACCGTATTGGTGAGCAGGTCGTACAGATACGCGGCGGTGCGGTCGCCCAGGTTGGCGCTGATCGCTTGATGGATCGGCGAGAGCACCTGCAACAGGACGAACACCGCGCCCGCCAGCGTCAACGCACCCGCCAGGTTGTCGCCCTGCTGGACCGCCCGCACGAGCACGCCCATAGCGATCCCGAAGAGCGCGGGTAGCGCCCCGCGCACGATCAGCACCGCCCACCACGCAGTGGCCAACCGCGCGTCCGCCCGTGGCAGCACGCCAAAGAACTGCCACTCTTTGCGACCGCGCACCTGCGCAAACGTCTGAACTGACACCGTAGCCACGATAGTAGAGTGCCGCCGCCCGCATCATGTGCGGTGTCCGGTCCTCAACGCGCGCTCGACGCTTCGCCGACGGCTTCTGCGCTGCGGACTCCCTTAGAATCCCGCTCACGTCCGCCCGGGGAGGGCCCTTTCAATCATGATGGGTTCGTGGATACGCCGCGGCAGCAGCTTGCTGCTCGTCGTGCCGCTGTTGCTTCAGCCAGCCGCTCGCGCCGCCGCGCAGGAAGCCAGCGTTCCGCAGGAGTACACCATCCAGCAGCTGCGCGAGACCCTCGTCGACGTCGCGGGCCTCGAACGCCAACAGCAAGAGCTGGGTATGGACCAGGTGACCGTGATCTCTGGCGCGATCGATTTGCTGAAGCGGCAGTACGAAGAGCAGATCCTGCCCGGACTCACGTCGGTGGTGGACGACTGCTTCTTCGCCGAGGAGCCGCTTGCGCACGCGGGTGTCTGGGCGCGCGATGTCCAGATCACGGGTGCCAGCGAGCCGCTCGGCCCGCTCGCCGGGCAGTGGAGCGTCGTGCAGGACCTCATGACCACGATCCTGAGGAACTGCCACAACCAGATCTATCAGATGTGCGTGCTGGACGACGGCGACCCCAACGCGTCGGATCTGGCGATGCTGACGCGCCAGCTAGGGCTGCTGGACGACGATCCCATCTACCAGCAGCACTGGTTCAACTGCGAGTACGGTTGGCACGGCACCCTCACCATCACCGAATCCATGCAGGGCTCAACGAGCGACCAGGCGGGGCAGTCAGGCGTCTCGATCGGCCAGACGCAGCGCACCCTCGGCAGCCGCGAGTTCAGCATCGAGCTCCCGAACAAGAAGGAACAGGCCCAGGGCAGCGCCAACGGGCACATCAGCGACGTCATGGAGACCGTCAGCTCGTTCGCCAGCTGCAGGTTGCTCAGCTCGTCGGAGATGAATACCGTGTCCAACGGCACGGGTGCGTCGTCGTTGCGCAAGCGCAGCAATGCCGACGGTCTGCTGACACTGATCTTCGCCGGGCCTCAGGAAAAGGGCAGCATGACCACAACACTGAAGGGCACGGTCTCCGGCACCAACTGCGGTGCGCCGGGACCGCCGATTCCCAGTCAGGAGATGCTGCTGCCTGGCCCGCCGTGGCGTGGCGCTCTTGCCGACCAGCTGGCCGATCCGTACAGTGAGACGATTTCCGGCAGTCGCACGCTGACGTTCCTGTTCAACGTATTGGGTGAGCTGATCCCCGCCCGGCCGGGTGAGCAGGGCGGCACCATCCGCATCCCGGCCATCCCGGGCCAGTCCCCAGCGATGGAGGTTCAGGTGCTGCAGCCGTGGCTGCACCCCAACGTGCCGCCGAGCGATCCCGATGACAGCCCAACGATTACGATGACCGTCACCTGGAATCTGCAGTTCGGCACGCCGTGAGCGCCCGCTTCGACGGCCAGGCGGCGACTGGGACCGACTTCGATCGAGTGCAGGCGAAGCCACCCAGCTGAGAGTAGGCTGCGCTCGGGGTTTAGCCCTACGTATCTTTGGCCGCGGCCGACGCTGCTTCGAGCCGTCGCACGGCCTCGTCGAGATGCCGGCTTCCCTCCTGCGCGAACTGGCGTCGCAGGATCGGCGACAGCAGACGGAGTGGCCCCTGCAATTCGGCATCGAGGTGGTCCACCACGCGAGTCGTTGCATCGTCGCTGGTAAAGGTCCAGGACCCTCGCGGTAGCACCGGCCCTGGCTCCGCGCTGAAGCCAAGCCGCCGCGGAGGGTCCCACTCGGTGATCTCCATGGTGCCCCGCTGTTCGCCGAACGGCACCTTTCGGCGGTAGCGGAACACCGTCCCGACGCCGACGGGGCCCGGTGTCTGCTGCACGAGTTCGCGGAACTCGGGTTGCCAGCTGGGCATGGCTTCAAAGTCGGAAAAGAAGTCCCATATGGCCTGCACCGGACAACGGATGACGCGCTCCAATTCGAGTGTGATCACTTCGGCCTCCCTTCCCCAGGTCGGTCCCTGATCGAATCATCTTACATTGCGTAAACTCATTCGTGCGAGCCGTGCGCAGAGGCCCATATCAGCTCAAACAGCGAGCCCAATCTGTCGCCCACACCCGCCAACGCTGTATCGAGGCCGCCCGTCGCGTCATCGCCGAGCGGGGGCTTCATCGCACCACCCTGTCGGAGGTCGCACGGGCGGCCGGTGTCAGTCGGCCAACCGTCTATCAGCAGTTCGGGTCCAAGCTCAGGCTGATTGATGCGGTGACCCGAGATCTCGATCGCCGTGGCGGATACGAGCAGCTCCTTGAAGCCCTGACCATCGAAGACCCTGTCGAGTCACTGTTTGCGTGTTTCCGCGCCGGTTACGGCGTCTACGCCAGCGACCCGCAGCTCTTCCGACAGCTGTACGGCGTGGCAGCCGGCGACCCGGACGTGGCAGAGCTGATGGCCATGCGCGAAGTGGGTCGGCGTAACTTTGTCTCACAACTCATCGCGCGGCTCGACGAGTCAGGCCGCCTGCGGCCAGGCATCACCCCCGCCGACGCGACCGCGATCTTGCTCGCCCTCACTCACTTCGCCACGTTCGATCAGTTCCAGGCCGTTCCAGGTTCTCAACCCGCGGCCGACATTGCGATCGCCATCCTCACCCGGACGCTGTTGCACGAGCTTCCTAGCCTCGACTAGCTAATCGATCTCAGATCACGGCGCGGGCGATGCGTTCGACCTGCTTGACGTGTGGGCGTTCGTGGCCGGCGAGCCAACGGGCATACACGAGGACGGTGCGCTCGAGGACGGCGCCCGCACCGGTTATTGTCGCGGTGCGTGACCAGCCTTCGGGCGGCAGGGGGTCCAGGACTGCCAGGAGATCGGCACGTTGTTTGGCGAAGGCCTCGAACGAGGGCTGAAACGCGTGAGCTTTTCGACCGCATGAGCCCCGTATGGCCTCGTGAGCCCCGTGCGGCCCCGCGAGCCGTGCGAGCCCTCAGCGCGAGCTGCTCACCAGCCGCAGCACCGCCGCGCCGTTGATGCTCCAGCCCACGCCGAACACCGTCGGCACCAGCACTCGCTGGTCCTCGGGGTTCCACAGTGAGTGCGCCAGCCGCGGCAGTGTCGGGACCCGCAAGTCGTACGGCACCCAGCCGAACAGCTCGCCCGACCAGGTGCGCTCGGCTGGCGGCCGCTGCAGCTCGCGCGCGATTGCCGCGCCGAGGAGCAGTGAGCCAGCCAGGGTCAGCAGGCCGCGCCAGTCGCCCACTACGGCACCCCCACCGCGAGCAACAGCCCGCCGCGCTTGATCGCCGGACTGGTCACCGTGAACAGAATCACCCCGTCATCGGGTGAGCGCACCTCGGCCAGCGGCTCGCCGAGCAGATCGACCAACTGTCCGAGAACCTGGCTCGCGGTCACCGCATCGCCCGGGCGGACCCGGCACAGGAAGATGCCCTCGTCCTGGGACCGCAGCCATTCATTCCGTTTCAAGAGCCGCGGCGGCTCATTCGCCTGGGGCGGCTGATCGACCAGCAGGCCGAGCGTGCGCCAGACGTTTCGCACCCCGTCCACGTGGCGCTGGACCGCCTCCTCCTCGACCAGGCCGTTGCGGCCCGACTCGGCCAGCATCGCCGCCACGCCGCGCTCGGCGGCCGCGGCGTACAGCATGCCCGCGCGATCGCCGCTGGCCACGGCGCGCGATGCCCAGCGCACGCCGGGATACGCGTCGAGCATGCGCCGCGATTCGCGGTCGACGTCGGCGTTGCCGGTTTCGCGGAAGCCGACGAACGGCTCGAGGTCCTCGATCATGTCGCCTGCGTGCAGGTCCATGTCACGGTCGAAGTGCACGACCAGGTCGTTCAGGAGGTGGTGGGCGAAGCGCTCGCTCCAGGTACCGTCGGCGCGGCCGGGGAACGCGCGGTTGAGGTTCTGGCCATCGACCGGGTTGACGTACACGCTGCGCTCGAAGAACCCGGGCACATTGAGCAGCGGCAGCACGACGATGGTGCCGCGCACGTGGCGCGGGTCGAGACCCTGGCCGAGGCGGATCGCGGCCAGCGTGCCCGTGTACTCGGCGGCGTGGATGCCCGCGGTGAGCAGGAACTTCAGCCCCGGCTCGGGCCCGACCACCGCGAAGTAGGGCCAGTGGTAGGCGCCCAACTCGGGATCATCGAAGGTGAAAAAGTCCGCGCGCTTGCCGCCCGGCTCAGGGAGCTGCAGCGGCCCGAGGGAGCTCGGCATCGCAACGCCTAGTATGACGTCCTAACCCGGCTCCACGAAGTCGCCGTGCCGGCCGCCGCGTCACACCGGCCGGCCGCGTCTCTGCATCGCTGCCGCGTCTCTCGCCTGAGTTTCGCTGGCTGGCGCGAATAATCCGCGAGCCCTCCGCGGAGTCGCCCAGCCGGCCGTGCCTCTCGAACGCTGCCGCCTCGATCGCTGCGGCGGCGTCACCCGGCCGGCTGGCCGCGTCGCGTGCGCGGTGCCGCCTGAACGTCCGCGCCGCACGGCGGTCGATCGCTGCCGCTTCGCTCGCTGCTCTGGCTACCGCTGCTCGCCGCCTCGCTACCGCTGTTTGCTGTCCGCCCTCGCCGCTGCCCGCCCGCGCTTCCTTTTCAGCTAGAGCGTAATGGCCAAGCGTCACGCGAACCGTCACAGCAGGACGCTGAAGCGTCACGCGAACCGTCAGGTTTCGCCCGCGAGCGTCACATTTTGGCGAGTTG